>Ga0307379_10008256_pt1 | contig 14057 bp, 10 predicted proteins | sample UN2MG_FD_202237 | JGI IMG/M metagenome (GOLD analysis project Ga0307379, IMG submission 202237) | Soil microbial communities from Risofladan, Vaasa, Finland - UN-2 | ecosystem: Environmental > Terrestrial > Soil > Coastal area > Acid sulfate soil | place: Finland: Risofladan, Vaasa | collected...
GTCGCGCCAAACGAAATTGACCTCGATAGGAACACGCAGACGCTTCGCGATGTGGAAGGCGACTTCCCATGCTCTTGTAGCCTGCATATACTGTGTAGAAATGGTAGTTCCCCGAAGGGGCCGGAAGCCGCTGTCCTTGTGCTTGCCCGAGCGGATATTGGCTTTGACCCAACTGTGTACTTGAGCGAAGTCCTCGCGTTCAAGAGCAATGCGAAGGCCTTCGCCAACCAAGACGTTCCAGTTGTTTGCGTTGTGTGTGCCGATTGAGGCCGACGTGATAGCCGTGCGAGAAAGGTCGGGCGGCTTCTCAGGGTCAAAATCCTTCCCGGCGGTTCGCACCTGTGGTGGGATGGCAGGGTGTGGCGCTTTTGCGGTGCCCGCTTTCTCGATGAAAGCGACCGCCTCTTCCTGGCTAACCACGAATCCGCGCTGCTTAGCACCATTGCTGAGCGCATGCGGCAACGTCGGGTACGGTGGCTGTTGCACTGCGCGTCTTGCCTCAGGAAGGGATTCTTGGAGGACTCTCTCTTTCTGGCTGAGTCTAAGCAGTTCCTCTGCGCGCCTTCTTGCCTCCGGTGACTGAAGTTGATCCTTGTTAAGAAACAGAGCAAAAGCACCCTCGATGTCTTGAGGGTCGTCTTTGAGCAGGTCAACGACCCTGAAGCACTTGCTGCTGAAATCCCCTGGGGTGAGGGAGTAGTAAAAGCGCCACTCTCGTCCGTCCGTAATGATGCAGAACGTGGCGGTTACGTTGCGGTTGTAGTCGCGGAGTTGCCGCTCGGTGTCGGCCAGATTGGTGATTCCGCCCACCGGCTTCACTTCTATGAATACCGCAGGCGTCGAGGGCGGAAGGAAGAGCGCGACATCGACCTTCTTCTTGTCTTCCTCGGGCACCGGCACATACTCTGCGTTGACCTCGGTGGGATTCCAAATGTCCCATCCATATTCCTGGAGCAGGCGAGCGACGATGGCGAGCCTCACGTGCTCTTCTCTCTCGTACTGATTGGCCCGGAGCCTTTCTTGGATGTCTTCCAGCGTGCTCATTCGTCCCTCCTGCGGCAAGTGCGTCCCAAAGGACTCTCAGGCCAGTTTCTTGGCGATTGCTTCGTCCAGGGTTTCCTTCACGGTCAGGGCGATGATGGATTTGCCGGAGCGGCGGAAGAAGGCGTCGATCTCGGCGAGGGCGTCGCGGGAATAATCGAAGGCGACGAAGAAGGCCTTGGTGTGGTCCTCGCGGGTCATGAGAGCCTCGTAAGCGTCAGTCTCTGGCCGGTCGACGTTAAGCGATCTCTTCAAGCAAGCGATCCAAGCGGTCGAGTCTGAAGTACCTTCGCTCATCGCGGAAACGAGTGTTCTTGCCTGTCTTGTTACACTTTGGGACTTGGCCGTATTTCTGACGAAACGCCAGAAGCAGGGCTCGTTCCAGCTTCTCCCATGTCTTGACATTGGGCCGCGGAGGGCAGGTTAGGATACGTACGTAGAACTTGCGCACCCCATACAGACCCAGGACGACTTGAGCTCGCGCGGCAACACTCTGGGCAATCCTGCCCATCCCTTTCTTTGTGGTGCCGATGTACGCAATTCTCGACCGGCCCCAGGGATACCTGAGCGGCTTCTCGGCCAGGATGAGGTAAACGAGACGCTTCTTGCCGATCGAGACGCGGGTAACTTCCATCGCATGCCCCTTCCTCAGGGACACAGTCAGGCGCTTCGGCACCGGAGGGCCTCCTTGGCCATGGTTCCCACGTTCTGCCTGCGCGTCTCGCCCCACAAGACCGCGTAGTTGCGGTTGGAGTTGAAGGGCGGGTCGATGTAGATGAGGTCCACGCAGGCGTCGGGGAAGCGGGGGAGTTTTTCGAGGTTCTCGCCGCAATAGATGACGCGGGTGTCGATCAGCGCGGACCGCCGTTTGCGTTTGGCGGCGCCGGGCTTGGGTTTGGAGACTCGTTTTCTGGGCATGGGGATAGGTTAGCCGGGCAGGGAAGAAGGAGCAAGGGGAAACTGGCCGGCCCGAATGCCGATGCGCCCGGATTCAGAACATGGTCACGCAGAGGCGCGTGACCATGCCACCCGGCCGGGCCGTGTGATAGCGCGGTGGGCAGGATTGCCCACCGCGCCGTCGTTTAATACAGCCAGGTGGGCGATCCGGACGGGGTCGGCCGGGCGGCCTTCCAGCCGGCCTTCAGGAAGGCTGCCAGTTCGGCGACGCGGGCGGCGTGGCGGGGGTCGGCGGCCAGGTTGGTCTGTTCCCACCGGTCGGTCGCGAGGTCGTAGAGTTCCTTCTCGACGGTCCCGTCTTTGAGCGTCCACTCGGCGTAGCGGTAGCGTTGGGTGCGGATGGAGCGTCCGGTGGCAGTGGCGCCAAGTTTGAGAATCGTGAAGGCGGCCTTCTTCCACGGCCGGTCGGGGCGGGCCAGGAGCGCGAGGAGGCTCGTGCTTTCAAGATTGGCCGGCGGCGGCATGTCGAGCAGGTCGCAGAGCGTCGGCACGAGGTCCACGAGTTCGGTGATCCCGTCGCAGACGGCGCCGGCCAGGCCGGGCACCCGGACGAAGAACGGCACGCGGGTCGATTGCTCGAACAGGGCGTACTTGCTCCAGCACCCGTGCTCGCCCAGGTTGAACCCGTGGTCGCTCAGGATGATGACGATGGTGCGCCCGGCGAGGCCGGTGCGGTCGAGGGCGTCGAGGACCAGGCCGACCTGGGCGTCCACGAACGAGGCGCAGGCGTAGTAGGCGTGGACGGCGCGGCGGGCGGCGTCGGTCGTCACGGGCCCCTTGTACGTGCTGTTGAAGATATCGTAGTTGGCGCCGAAGCGTTTGGCGACGGCCGGGACGCCGCGGTCCTTTTCGGGCGGGGCCGCCGGCGCGGGAATCGCGTCGAAATCGTACAGGTCGAGGTACGTCTTGGGGCAAACGAGCGGCGTGTGCGGCCGCGAGAAGCCGACCGAGAGGAAGAACTGCTTGCCGGCCCGGGCGAGTTCCTCGAGGATGGAGGCGGCCATTCGAGCCTTTCGGCCGTCGTGTTCCTGCTCGTCGCGTCGCCCGGAGTCGCCGACGATGTTGCCCATCGGCTGCTGGAACATGGACCGGGCCTGGCTGTACTCGCGGGAGCCGGGCTTGGCGGTCTTGTAGATTTGGGCGCGTTGCGCGAAGAGTTCCGAGAGGCGTTTCTCCTCATCGGGGTCGGCCGAGAAGCGGAACGTCGGTTTGGGCAGGTTGGCCTCGGCGTCTTTGAGGTGCTTGGGATAGCCGGTCGAGACGCCCTTCCATGCCGGCGGGCGCCCGCAGAACTCGAGGCGGTCGAAGGCGGCGTACTGTTTCTCCGCCATCTCCATCTGGTGGAACAGTTTGCCGATGTTGATGCTGTAGATGCCCTTCTTCTTCAGCAGTTCCGGCAGCGAGACGACGCCTTCCGGCAGGCGCTTGTGCATCGGGTCGGGGTTGAACAGCACGCCGGTCGAGTCCGGCCGCAGGCCCGTCAGGAACGACGTGCGCGACGGGTTGCACATGGGGGCCTGGCAGTAGGTGCGGTCGAAGCGCGTGGCGCCGTTGGCAAAACGGTCGAGGACGGGCGTCTTGGGGATCGGGTTGCCGTAACAGCCGACCGCCTCGGCGGTCATGTCTTCGATGTCGATCAGCAGGACGTTCATCTTCGCGGTGTCGGGCAGGGCGCGCGTGCCCGCGCCGCGTGCGGTCGTTCCGCATCCCGCAGCCGTCAGCCAGGCGGCCGCGCCGCCGGCTGCTTTGAGGAACTCGCGTCTGTGCATGGTCGGACCTCCGTCTTGGGGGTTGTCAGCCGTCAAGGCTAGGGCTGCCGCCCCGGGCGCACAACGAAAAAGCGGCGGGCCTTTTGGCGTTGCGGCAGCGTTCAATGGCGTGTAGCGTGGCAATGTCACTCACAGCGCGAAGGAGTCGAAGATGAACAAGGGTATCAACCGTCGGTCTTTTGTGAAAGGCGCTGCCGCGGGCGCGGCTGTGACGGTGCTGACGGGGCCGTTTCGGACGGGCGCGTATGCGGCCAACGAGAAACTCAACTGCGCGTGCGTCGGCGCGGGCGGACGGGCCGGGGCGCACGTGGCCGAGGCCGCGCGCGAGAACCTCATTGCCCTGTGCGACATCGACGAGGGCCGCCTGGCCGGGGCCGCCAGGAAGGTCGCCAAGCAGCATCCGGGCGTCAAGACGTTCACCGATTACCGGAAGATGTTCGACGAGGCGGCCAAGTCGTTCGACGTGGTCTTCGTCGGGACGCCCGACCACCATCACGCGCCCGCGTCGATGATGGCGATCAAGCACGGCAAGCACGTGTACTGCGAGAAGCCGCTGACGCACTCGATTTACGAGGCGCGGCGGATCGGCGAAGAGGCCCGCAAGGCGAAGGTGGCCACGCAGATGGGCAACCAGGGGATGGCCAGCGAGGAGCATCGCCGCCTGTGCGAGTTCATCTGGGCGGGGGCCATCGGCAAGGTCCGCGAGGTCCACATCTGGACCGACCGGCCGCTCGGCTGGTGGCCGCAGGGCGTGGACCGGCCCAACTGGACCGAGCCGGTGCCCGATAACATCAAGTGGGACCTGTGGCTGGGCCCCGCGCCCGAGCGTCCGTACGCGTCGAAGTGGCGCGAGGGGCCGCACCAGGGCAAGTCGGTGTATCACCCGTTCGTGTGGCGGGGATGGTGGGATTTCGGGACGGGCGCGCTGGGCGACATTGCGTGCCACGCCATGGCGCCGGCGTTCTGGGCGCTGAAACTCGGCAAGCCGACGGCGGTGGAGGCGGAGCACTCGGGGTGCAACGCCGAGACGTTTCCCCTGTGGTCGATCATCACGTACGAGTTTCCGGCGCGGGGCGACGAGCCGCCCGTCAAACTCGTCTGGTACGACGGCGGGAAGGCGCCGCCGCGGCCGCCGGAGTTGGAGGCGAACCGCGAACTCGGCAAGAACGGCGCCATCTACGTCGGCGAGAAGGCGACGATGTTCGGGTCGCGGATCATCCCGGAGGAGAAGATGAAAGACGCGCCGCGGCCGGACAAGACGATTCCGCGCGTGGCGAGCCATCACGACGACTTCTTCCGTGCGTGCCGAGGCGAGCGGCCGGCGGCGTCGAACTTCGATTTCGCCGGCAACCTGGCCGAGGCCGCGCTCGTGGGCAACGTGGCCATCCGGGCGGGCAAACGCATCGAGTGGGACGGCGAGGCCATGAAGCCGACGAACTGCTCCGACCCGGCCGTGCTCCAGGTGATTCGGCGGGAGTATCGGAAAGGGTGGACGCTGTAGATCTGAGATTTCAGATCTGAGATCTGAGATTTGAGATTCGAGATCTGAGATTCGAGATCTGAGATTTGAGATTTCAGAGTCGCGATTGCGGATTGCGGCCACGCCGCAGGCCGGGTGGCACGGCAGCCCGAGGGCGGCCGTGTTGGACACCGGGTGCGCGCGGCCGCTGTTGCGCCGCTGCCGTGCCACCCGCCAACGTCCACGGCTGGGCAAGCCAGCCGTGTCACACGCGCTGCGGTAGCGCCGGGAGCCCACGGCCAACGCGCAGAGCGTGCCGGCAGGCGCACTGTTTCACGCGGGCGGGTGAGGCGCACCCGCCCGGCGATTGCCGGCGTCGCAGGCGGTTGCTACACTTGCCGCACGAAGGAGACGGCGATGGCGGTTCAGGTCGAGCCGTGCGACAACTGCGGGCGCGCGATCGGTCGTTTGGAGCAGGCCTATCTCTGGCAGGACCACGTGGTCTGCGAGGCGTGCCTCGGACGGCTCTCCTCGGCCGGCGCGGCGGCCGAGGGAAGCGGCGCGCCTGCCGATGTGTCCGCCGCCGATGCCGTGAAGGATGCCGAGGTTGTCCTGTGGTCGGCGTCCCCGTCGGTCCTGCCTTACCTGCCGCGCTACGCGCTCGTCGGCCTCGCCTTCCTCGGCAACCTGATTGTGGCGGCGGTGATGTGGTGGCCGTTCCTGCTGGGCGCCTGGGTCTGCCTGGTCCTGGTTGCCGACTGGGAACTGCGGCGGCGGGCGACGCGCTACACCATCACACGGCGGCGCGTCATTCGCAGGACGGGGTACCTGCGGCGGGTCCAGCAGGAAGTGCACACGCGGGACGTCCGCGAAGTGCAACTTCACCAGGGGCCCATCGAACGGCTCTTCGGCGTCGGCACGGTCGAGGTCGCAACGGCCGCCACCGCCGAACGGGAACTCCTCATCGCCAGGGTGCCGAAAGCCCAGAAGGTGATGGAGGTCCTGCGCGAGGCCCGCGCGTAGCAGGGCGCGTGCAGGGCGTGGCGAGACCTGATTGGGCTCGTCGCCCAAGGGGTTGCGCCGCTTACTTACGTGCGCGGCTAGTTTTCTCACGCGGCTGGTCGGGCGCGAGTATAACTAGCCGCGAGTATAACTAGCCGCGAGCGTAACTAGCCGCGAGCGTAAGCGAGCGGGTGCCGTTCTCGCCACAGCAAAGGACTTACGTAAGACTGCTTAGTTCCGCTTGCCGATGCAGTAGAGTTTGGCGTCGGTGCGGATAAGGAGTTGTCCTCCGGCGGCGGCGATGGCCGACTGGCACTTCTCGCCGCCCATTTGGATGCGCTTCAGCACCTTGAACTCGTCGCCCGCCTCGAGGATGACGACCTCGCCGGCCTGGCTCATGAAGAAGATGCGTCCGTCGGCGCCGGTGGGCGCGGTCTCGATCTTGGCGGCGGGGCCCAGGTCGCCTTGCCAGAGGATCTTGCCCGTTTTGGGTTCGACGCATCTCATGACCTTCTTGTTGCCGTCGAGGACGTAGAACTTGCCGCCCCAGACGAGCGGCGTGCAGACGTCGGGCGAGCCGTCCTTGATGGTCCAGGTCCATTTGCGCGTGGCCGGTCCGCGGAGCGAGCCGTTGACGCCGTGCATGGGCATGTGCTTGGGTCCGCAGGCGATGACCATGCCGTCGGCCGCCACCGCCGACGGGACGGTGCGCATCATCCGTCCGCGCGAGACGTTGTACGAGTCGGACCGCCACAGTTCCTTTCCGCCGGCCGTGTCGTGGGCGGTAACGCAGTCGCCGCCGACCAGGACGATGGCAGCGCGGCCGCCTTCCTCCAGCGGATAGGGCGTGGTGAAGGCCTGGCGCGACTCGCTCCGGGCGTCGCTGGGGCGGATGTGTTTCCAGAGGTCCTTTCCGGTGGCCGGGTCGATGCACAACAGGTACGAGTCGGCCGGGTTCTGGCTGCGGACGTCGCCGTGGATGACCTGCAGATAGAGTTTGCCCTTGTAGAGGAGCGGTGTGGAGCCGTAGTCCCAGAGCATCTCGAACTTGCCGTGGTCCTTGGGGATGTTGCGTCGCCAGAGTTCTTTGCCATCGGTGTCGAAGGCGGCGAACTCGCCGGTGCCGAAGAGGAAGAAGACGCGCTTGCCGTCGGCGATGGGCGAGGGCGAGGCGCCGGTGTTGCCCATCTTGTTCGCGAAGCCGACGCCCATGGGGTGCTTCCACCGCAGGCTCCCGTCGGCGCGGCTGAGACACAGGACCCAGAGTTTCTTGGTGCCGGGGTGCTGGGCGGTGGCGAAGACGTCGTCGCCGCAGATGACGGGGGTGGACCCGCCGACGCCGCCCAGGTCGGCCACCCACGCGACGTTCTCCGTCGGGCTCCAGTCGGCGGGGAGGCCCGTCTCGGTGGTGGACCCGTTGAAGAACGGCCCGCGCCACTGGGGCCAGTCCTCCGCGAAGGCGCCGGCGGCGGAGACGGCGAGCATCATGAGCGACACGGCGAGCAGATGGCGGGTTCTCATCGCGCGTTTCCCATTCTCTGTACGGCCCGGCCGCATTGCCGGACGCTGTCGGCCTTTCGGCACAGGTTTAACCGGCGCCACGCGCAAAGGCTACCGTGTCTTTTTCCAAGATGGGCGCCACCGTTTGGAGAGTCAGATGGCGAGTCTCGGCGGGTGGCCACACCGCAGGCCGGGTGGCACGGCAGCCCGAAGGGCGGCCGTGTTGGACAGCGCGTGCCCACGGCCGCGGCTGCGCCGCTGCCGTGCCACCCGCGCTAATCACAGGAGAGGTCTGGCGCGGCGGCCAATCATGGCCGCCGCGCGGTGGGCAGGATTGCCCACCGCGCTATGCCCTGTGAGGCGGGTGGCTATGCCGCCCCACGCTCCTGCGCAGGCGCGATTCCGTTTCCGAAACGACCGTACATCACCTCCACGCCCTTGGCGCGCCCTTGTATTGCGAGGATAATCCGATGGGCGCCGACGACGAGGCAAGCAAGAAGCCGTCGCGCGGCGTCATCGGGTGACGATGCCGAAACCAGGCAAGCCGAAGGAGACCGACATGAAGCGACGGGATTTCGTGAGAGCGTGCGGCGCAGGCGCCGCGGCGCTGACCGTGACACAATCGACGCCTGCTTCCGAGACGCCCGACTCGCGGCCCAACATCCTCTTCGCCTTTGCCGATGACTGGGTCTGGCCGCATGCCGGCATCGCCGGCGATCCCGTCATCAAGACGCCCACCTTCGACCGCGTTGCCCGCGAGGGGGTCCTGTTCACCCGCGCGTACGTCTCGGCGCCGTCCTGCACGCCGAGCCGTGGCGCGATCCTGACGGGCCAGTACCACTGGCGGCTCCAGGAAGGGGCGAACCTCTGGAGCACGCTGCCGGCCAGGTTCGACGTCTATCCCGACCTGCTGGAGAAGGCCGGCTACCACGTCGGCTTCTGCCGCAAGGGTTGGGGACCGGGGAGCGACACGGCCGGCGGACGCACACGCAACCCCGCCGGGCCCCGCCACAAGTCGTTCGAGGCGTTCCTGGAAGCACGGCCCGCCGGCAAACCGTTCTGCTTCTGGTTCGGCAGCAACGATCCGCATCGCGGGTACAAGTGGCAATCGGGTATCCAGAGCGGGATGAAACTGGCCGACGTCAAGGTCCCGGCCTGTCTGCCCGACCACGAGATCGTCCGCACCGACCTCTGCGACTACTACTGGGAGGTCCAGCGCTACGACCGCGAGACCGGCGAGATGCTCACACTCCTCGAACAGAAGGGCGAACTCGACAACACCGTCGTCGTCATGTCCGGCGACAACGGCCTGCCGTTCCCGCGGTGCAAGAGCAACCTGTACGACCTGGGGACGAACGCCCCGCTGGCCGTCCGGTGGCCGGCAAAGGTCAAGGGCGGACGCGTCGTCGAGGACTTCGTCAGCCTGTGCGACCTGGCCCCGACGTTCCTGGAAGCGGCCGGCCTGAAGCCCCTGCCCGCCATGACCGGCCGTAGTCTGATGACCGTCCTCGCCTCCGGCAAAAGCGGCCGCGTGGACCCGGCGCGCGACCACGTCCTCACGGGCATGGAACGCCACACCTGCGCCCAGGCCGGCACCACCGAGGGGTATCCGATGCGGGCGATCCACACCCACGACTACCTCTACATCCGCAACTTCAAGCCCGACCGCTGGCCCGCCGGAACGCCCGAGGTCTACCGCGACATCGACGGGTCGCCCACCAAGAAGTACATGATGGACAGCCGCGACGAAGCGAAGGTCAAGCCGCTCTTCGAACTCGCCTTCGGCAAACGCCCCGCCGAGGAACTCTACGACCGCCGCAAGGACCCCGGCCTGCTCAACAACGTGGCCGCCGACCCCGCCTACGCCGACGTCCGGAAACGCCTCGCCGACGCTTTTCTGGCCGAACTCAAGGCCACCGCCGATCCCAGGGCGCTCGGTAAAGGCGACGTGTTCGACCAATACCCCTATGGCGGCGGCGGGGTGAAGCCTCGGCAAAAGGAGAAGAAATGAGCCGCACGACGGGGATGCCCAGACGCGCCTTTCTGAAGGCGTGCAGCGCGGCAGCCGCGGCCATGGCGGCGGCGGGTCGTGCCGCGGCGGCACCGGGCCCGGCGCGGCGAAGGCCGAACATCGTCTTCATCCTGGCCGACGACCTCGGCTACAGCGAACTCGGGTGTTACGGCAACACCTTCAACGAGACGCCGAACCTCGACCGGATGGCGGCCGAAGGCATGCGGTTCACCGACGCCTACGCCTCGGCCCCCGTGTGCTCGCCGTACCGGGCGGCGCTGATGACCGGCCAGGCGCCGGCCCGCGTCGGCATCACCGACTACCTGCGCCCGAACGACCCGAAGCACCTTTCGACCGATCACGTGACGATTGCCGAGGCGCTGAAGGGCGCCGGCTACGCCACCGGCATCATCGGCAAGTGGCATCTGACCGGTTACGCCAACCACGGGGCGAAGGAGGTGCCCCCCGCCGCGCACGGCTTCGACGAGACCCTCGTCAGCGAGAACCGCGGCATCGGCGGCGGGTCGTACTTCCATCCGTACCACTTCAACCGCGAGATCACGCAGCGCCTGCCCGGCAAGGAGTACCTGACCGACCGCCAGAACCGCGAGGCCGTCGAGTTCATCGAGCGGCACAAGGACCGGCCGTTCTTCCTGTACCTCAGCCACTACGCCGTCCACACACGCCTGAGCGGCAAGCCCGACCTCGTCGCGAAGTACGAGGCCAAGCCGGGAGCGGGGAACGGCCCCGGTGCGCCGAGGAACAACCCGCACCTGGCGGCCCAACTCCAGAGCATCGACGAGGGCGTCGGCATGATCGCCAAAACGCTCGACGACCTCGGCCTGGCCCGCGACACCCTGCTCGTCTTTACGGGCGACAACGGCGGCGAGGACAAGGTCACGAGCAACGCGCCGCTGCGGGCCGGCAAATCGACGCTCTACGAGGGAGGCATCCGCGAACCGCTCCTGGTGCGCCGGCCCGGCATCGTCCCGGCCGGGACCGTCTGCCGCACGCCGACCGCCAACTTCGACTTCTACCCCACGTTCTGCGAGGCGGCCGGCATCCGGCCCGACCCCGGGCAGCACCTCGACGGCGTCTCGATCCTCGCGCTCCTGAAGGACCCGAAGGCGCGCTTGAAGCGCGACACGCTCTGCTGGCACTACCCGCTGGCGCGGCCGCATTTCCTCGGCGGGCGGTCCACGGGCGCTATCCGAAAGGGCGACTGGAAACTCATCGAGTACTTCGACACGGGCACGGTGGAGCTTTTCAACCTGGCGGACGACCTCGGCGAGACGAACGACCTCGCGGCCGCCCGCACCGAGAAGGTCGCCGAACTCAGGGAGGCCCTCGCCGCATGGCGGGCCGACTGCGGCGCCGTCATCCCCGACGACTGCAAGGATTACGATCCGAAGCAGGCCGTCCGGAAACCGCAACCCAAAAAGAAGGGACCACCGAAGTGAGCCGCGGACCCGTCCCCCGCGTCGGGCTGACACGACGCCGGTTTCTGAGAACCATCGGCCTCGCCGCCGCCTCGGCGGCAACGGTGGGATGCCGCGCCACGCGGGCCGCCAGACTCACCGCCCGGCGGCCCAACATCATCTTCTTCCTCGCCGACGACCTGGGCTGGATGGACTCGACGGTCTACGGCAGCCGCTACTACGAGACGCCGAATATCGAGCGGCTGGCGAAGCGCGGCATGCTGTTCACCGACGCGTACGCCGCCAACCCGCTCTGCTCGCCCACCCGCGCGAGCATCATGACGGGCAAATACCCCGCGCGGCTGGGGATCACAACGCCGGCCGGTCACCTGCCGCCGCTCGACGAGCCGCTCATGCCCGGGACGGCGGCGCCGGGGCGCAAGGTCATCTGTCCGCGCAGCCGCCGGTTTCTTCCGCCTGAGGAGGTCACCCTCGGCGAGGCGTTTCGCGACGCGGGGTACCGGACGGGCTTCTTCGGCAAGTGGCACCTGGGCCTTCGGCCCGAGCATTGGCCCGAGGCGCAGGGATTCGAGGTCTCGTTTCACGGCGCCCCCGACCCCGGTCCGCCGAGTTACTTCTCGCCGTACCGTTTTCGGGCGGGCACCGTGACGGACGGCCCCAAGGGCGAGTACATCACCGATCGCCTGACGGACGAGGCGCTGCGGTACGTCGAACGCCACAAGGCGGAGCCGTTCTTCCTCTGCTTCTGGCACTGGGCCGTCCACGCGCCGTTCCAGGCGAAAGAGGCGCTCGTCGAGAAGTACCGCGACAAGACCGACCCGCGCGGCAAGCAGGGCTGCGCCGTCATGGCGGGGATGATCCGGAGCCTGGACGAGAGTCTCGGCCGGCTCCTCGAGGGACTCGACCGCCTCGGCATCGCCGACGACACCGTCATCCTCTTCTTCTCCGACAACGGCGGCAACATGTACAACGTGGTCGAGGGCCGGCCGCCCACCAACAACGCACCGCTGCGCGGCGGCAAGGCGACCATCTACGAGGGCGGGACGCGCGAGCCGTGCGTCGTCGTCTGGCCGGGCGTCGTGAAGCCGGGATCGCGGTGCGCCGAGGTCATCTCGAGCATCGACTGGTACCCGACGCTTCTGGAGATGGCGGGCCTGGCGCCGAAGACGGGGCAGATCCTCGACGGCACGAGCATCGTGCCGCTGCTGAAGGGCGCCGGGCGGCTCGGCCGCGAGGCTATCTTCTGCCACTTCCCGCATTACACGCCCGCTACGGGGAACCTGCCCGCCACCTACGTCCGCAAGGGCGACTGGAAACTCATCCGCCTCTACGGCGAAGGGCCGGACCGGGCCAACGCCTACGAACTCTACAACCTGAAGGACGACATCGGCGAGACGACCAACCTGGCCGAGAGGCACCCCGAGAAGGTCAAGGAACTCGATGCCCTCATCGAACGGCACCTCGCCGACATCGGTGCCCTCGTGCCCGTGCTGAACCCGAGTTACGCACCCGCCGCCACCAAATGGACCCCGTCGAAGGGCTGCACGTTGACCGTCAACGACGGGGTGCTCCACCTGCGCTCCACGGGGGGCGACCCGTACCTGCACACGACCGACGTGCCGAAGGTGACGGGGCCCGTCACCGTGGCGTTCCGCATGCGATCGGACTCCAAGGGCGCCGGCCGGGTCTTCTGGGCCGCCGACCGGGCCAAAGGGTTCCACCGCGACCGCAGCGTCGGCTTCGAGCCCCGGCATGACGGCGAGTGGCACGAGTACACGGTCGCGCTGCCCGTCGAAGGTGCGCTCCGCGGCGTCCGGATCGACCCCTCGACCGCTGCGGGCCTCATCCAGATCGACTGGATTCGCCTCGTGGGTGCAGACGGCGGTGTCCTGAAGGCGTGGGAGTTTGGCCGTCCGGCCACCGGGCCGTAGCGTGGTCGTCATCGCCGCCGGCTCACGTTCGGTGCTTTCCGGTTGCACGGCCTGCTGCGGCGCGGTAGCATCCCGCCGCCTCCTCTTTATCTATTTCGAGTCTTCATGGGGGGACCCATGCTCGGCAAGATACTGTCCGCAGGCGTCTTCGGCATCGACGGGTACCCGGTGGAGGTCGAGTTCGACGTCCGAAGCGGCCTGCCGGCCGTCGTGGTGGTGGGGCTGCCCGATGCGGCGGTCAAGGAATCGAAGGACCGCGTCGCGACGGCCCTGAAGAACTCCGGGTACACGTGGCCCGACGGCCGCATCACCATCAACCTGGCTCCCGCCGACACGAAGAAAGAAGGCCCGGCGTTCGACCTGCCCCTGGCGCTCGGGGCGCTCTCGGCCACGGGGCAGATGCTCTCGGACAAGTTGAAGAACTACGCCGCCGTCGGCGAACTCGCCCTCGACGGATCCGTCCGGAGTGTCAAAGGGGCCTTGTCGATGGCCATGACGGCCCGGGCCGAGAAACTCCGCGGCCTCATCCTGCCGGAGGCCAACGCCCGCGAGGCCGCCGTCGTCTCAAGCCTCGAAGTCGTGCCCGTGCGGGCACTGGCCCAGGCCGTCGGGTTCCTGACCGGCGAACTGGCCATTGAACCGTGCGCCGTGGACCTGGAGGCGGTCTTCAACGAGGCCCGCCACGACGACGTGGACTTCTCGGACGTGCGCGGCCAGGAACACGCCAAGCGCGCCCTGACGGTGGCGGCCGCCGGGGGGCACAACGTCCTGATGATCGGGCCGCCAGGCTCCGGCAAGACGATGCTCGCGCGGCGGCTGCCGACCATCCTGCCGATGCTCGGCATCGAGGAATCGCTCGAGACGACCCGCATCTACTCGAGCCTGGGCCTCTTGCCGCCGGGCGAATCGGTCATCGCCGTGCGGCCGTTCCGGTCGCCCCATCACACG
>Ga0307379_10008259_pt1 | contig 14055 bp, 13 predicted proteins | sample UN2MG_FD_202237 | JGI IMG/M metagenome (GOLD analysis project Ga0307379, IMG submission 202237) | Soil microbial communities from Risofladan, Vaasa, Finland - UN-2 | ecosystem: Environmental > Terrestrial > Soil > Coastal area > Acid sulfate soil | place: Finland: Risofladan, Vaasa | collected...
TATTTGAGAGCTCTGAGGTTGCGGTGTGGTCTGCTTTTTTCACGGCCACGGGGATTCAGGTCTCTGTGGGGATGTACTCTTATTTTTTGACTAATTTTCTGGCGTTGGCCCTGGTCTCGGTTTCTCTGGGCTTTTTCTTCAAGTCGTTTAGAGACTATTCTTATCCGTGTCTTCTTTTGGCTTCCTTTTTTGGTGGTTTGGCTCTCTTCACTCATCCTTGGACGTTTGATCAGTACTTCGGCCCTCTGCTGTTTGTAGCCTTCTTCTTTTATTATGCCCGACGCAGGGTGAGTGTGGATGGCCGTGGTTATCGTTTTCTTTTCTTGTTTTTGGTGTCGCTGGGTTTCCTTGAGTTTGTGAGGGTTGCCTTCTTTGGGGGTATGAGTGGGCTGGGTGCCACTCAGACTGTGGTTGAGTCTGCCTTAATGTATGAGGGTTTCTGGGATGGCAGCATCTTCTTCTTCAGGTACTATTACGGTGGCTTCACGTCTTATGCGCTCCTTTTTATGCTTGTCCTGGTGGGGCTTTTTTACTTGCCTGAGGATGAGGCTTCTTCTCTGTATTTTCGGTTTCTTCTTGGCCTGACTGGCCTCGTCTTCCTGTTCGTGGGTGGGCCCCTTAAGAGCAGGTTGGTCTATAATCTTCCCCTCGGGGTTTTTGCTTCTCTCGGCATGTCGGTGGTTTCGAGTAGGAGTCGTTCGCCGGCTCTCTTTCAGTTTTTTTTGGTTTCGTCATCTCTTAGTTATGTTTTCATGTGTCTGGCTAACGTGGTTGGTTATTGAGTTAGGCTTCTTCTCTTTTTTTATGATGTGGATTTCATCTATTCATATCTGTGTGATTATTCTTGCTGAAAATTTCATAGATGATAGTTTAATATGCTTTTTGCGTTGATATTAGTCTAGGTTATGAGGATATTTGATCGGAGCAGGAAGGTCGTGGTGAGGCTCCGTTTCTTTGGTAGGGAGTATGTTTTCGATCTAGACTATTTTAGGAGGAACTGGGGGGCTGTCTTCATAGTTGGTTTCCAGCTCCTGCTGGTCGTGTGTGCGGTGTTGCTCGTTCAGGGACACGAGTACGCCGCCAACGAGTTGGCCGTTTACGCCTTCTACTCGCTGGTGTTGGGGGTGTTTCTCCAGTTTGCCTCCTTCTTGAGGTATGGGGAGGAGTAGGGGCTTGGAGGACGGTGTCCCCAGGGTTTCTTTGGTAATCCCGGTGTTTAATGAGAGGAGGAACGTTGAGAGGGTGATTAGGAGGTCTGAGGAGGTTTTCAGTAGGGTCGGGTACGGGTACGAGATTATCGTCGTTAACGATGGCAGCGTGGATGATACGTTGGACCGGGTGCTGGATTATGCCAGGGGGAACGGCCATGTCAAGGTCTTCAGCTATGCGCGTAACGTGGGGAAGGGCCACGCGGTGAAGACGGGGTTCATGAACGCGAGGGGAGAGTACGTCGTCTTCATGGACGGGGACATGGAGATCACTCCCAGTCAGATAGGCGTCTATGTCGAGGCTCTGCGGCGCGGCGACGTCGTGATAGGGTCCAAGAATCACCCGGGCTCGAGGGTGCGTAGGTCGGCGCTCCGTAAGTGTATGAGTGTGGGGTTTAACTGGTTGGTGCGGCTGTTGACTGGGTTGGAGGTGAGGGATACGCAGTCGGGGTTGAAGGCCATGAGGAGGAGGCCTCTCGTGGGGGTGTTCAGGGTGTTGGCTGTGAAGAGGTTTGCTTTCGACGTGGAGCTGTTGGCGGTGTCTCACATGTATGGGCTTAGGATCGTGGAGATGCCTATCGAGATCAATCTGATTAGGACGGTTTTCAACCCGAGGGAGGTTCTGCGGATGCTCGTAGACTTGTTGGCCATTAAGTGGAGGCTCGTGTCGGGGAAGTACTCGGTGGCTGATGGGTTGGGTTAGCGTGAGGGTTCTCTGGTTTAATTGGCGTGATATATGTAACCCGGGTGCGGGTGGGGCGGAGGTGTATACCCATGAGGTGGCTCGCAGGCTGGTGGGTATGGGGCACGAGGTGACTCTTTTCGCCGCGATGTTTCCGGGGGGTGAGAGAGAGGAGGTCGTTGACGGGGTAAGGGTTGTACGGGATGGTGGCAGGTACACCGTCTATCTGAGGGCTAGGGAGCATTATGGGAGGCGGTTCAGGGGGGAGGGCTACGATGTTGTGGTTGACGAGATCAACACCGTGCCTTTTTTTTCGCCTGGTTTCGTTGATGGCGGTGAGAGGGTTGTTGCTTTGATTCATCAGCTTGCCCGGGAGTTCTGGTTCTACGAGGTTCCTTTCCCTTTGAGTCATGTGGGTTATCGTCTGGAGGACCGGTGGCTGAGGGGCTACGTTGATGTTCCTACGGTTACGGTGTCGGAGTCTACTAGGGCTGATCTGTTGGCTCTGGGGTTCAGGGACGTGGTTGTCGTGCATAACGGGGTTAACGTGGAGCCCTTGGGCGAGGTTCCTGTGAAGGCTGATCACCCTGTGGTGGTGTGGGTGGGGCGGATGAAGAGGGCGAAGAGGCCGGGTGACGTGGTGGAGGCGTTTAGGGTTGTGAGGCGGAGGGTTCCTGACGCTGAGCTGTGGATGGTGGGTGACGGTTACCTCAGGCGTAGGCTGGAGTCTGAGGCCGGTTCGGGTGTCAGGTTTTTCGGCTATGTGGATGGTGAGACTAGGGATGATTTGGTGAGGAGGGCTTGGGTCATCGCGGTTCCCGGTGTCAGGGAGGGCTGGGGTCAGGTTGTTACTGACGCCAACGCTCTTGGGACGCCCGCGGTGGGCTATGACGTTTCCGGCTTAAGGGATTCGATAAGGGATGGGTTCAACGGGGTTCTCGTGGAAAACGGTCCTGAGGCTCTGGCCGATGGGATGATGAGGGTCCTGTCTGATGATGGGTTGAGGGAGGATTTGAGCAGGAATGCTATTGAATGGGCTAGGAGGTTCAGCTGGGACAAGACAGCGGAAGAGTTCATGAAGGTATTAGAGCGGACAACCAATGAAAGATAGTTTATTTCAGGATTACTCAAAGAAACATGTGCAATTTTATGATGAAGATCATCATATTCTTGTAGAGTTTGGTTTAGCTTTAGTGAAGGAGATTTTTGGGAAACCTAGCATTCTTGATTTAGGATGTGGCGATGGTAGGCTTCTTTTTGCTTTGCACAGGAAGGGACTTTTGAATAATGTTAACGAAATTGTAGGCGTGGATATCTCTGAGAAGCGAATAGACCGAATGACAAAGAAATTGCCCTTTGTTACGGGGGTTGTTTCGGACGCTTTAAATGTTAAGGGTTACCCATCTTCCTCTTTTGATTACATTATTTGTTCACAATTAATTGAGCATGTTGAAGATGATGACGCCTTAGTGCTGGAAATTAAGCGTCTTTTGAAGAGAGGATGTTTGGCATACACATCTTCAGTGATTAAGAGCTGGTATGGTGTGTATTTCTATTTTAGTAATGGTTCATTCAGGCTGGATCCTTCACATATTAGAGAATATAAGTCCGCTGATGAATTTGTGGATTTGATTGCAAGCAAGGGCTTTGAGGTTATTAGTGTTGACACTCGTCAAGTTATGTTTCCACTTATAGATTTAGTTATACGGTTGTTTGTCAAGATTGGAGTTATGGAAGCCGACGCAAGTTTTTTCCAGAAACATAAGCTTTTTAGCAAGGTCAGAAAGTTGCGGGTGCCTGTTGTCGGTTATAAAAGAGTAGAGGTTCTTGTGAAGAAAAATTGAGTAAGCCTTTGGTTTCGGTAATAATTCCGACTTACAACTCGGAGAGGACCTTGGCCAAGTGTTTGGAATCGATCAAGAATCAAACATATCAAAACATCGAAGTTATTGTCGTAGATAAGTTATCAAAAGATAGCACTATTGATATAGCGCAAGGTTATTCTGCTAAAGTTTTTTCAATTAATGTGAATGAAAGAAGCGAGCAGCTCAATTTTGGTGCTAGAAAAGCTGATGGTAAATACTTGTATAGGGTAGACTCTGACTTTATCTTAGAACCATGTGTTGTTGAAGAGGCCGTAAAGAAGTGCGAGGGAGAAGGTTACGATGCAATTTGTATTCACAACACCTCTGACCCCACTGTGAGTTTTTGGGCCAAGGTTAGGAAGTTAGAGCGTGATTGCTATGCTGATGATGATTTGAATGTGGCTGCCCGGTTTATTAGGAAAGAGGTTTTTGAGAAGATTGGGGGTTTTAATGAAAGGTTAGTAGCGGCTGAGGATTATGATTTGCATAATCGACTGCTTAGACATGGGTTTAAGATTGGTCATGTAAAGGCTAAGGAAATACACGTAGGCGAACCTAGAAGCTTGTTGGAAATTGCTAGAAAACATTATTACTATGGGCGAACTGTAAAGAATTTTCTTGACGCAAATTATGGAAGGGGGATGATGCAGTTGAGTCCATTTAGACCAGCTTTCCTTAGAAACTGGAAGAGTTTTGCTAAAAATCCAGTACTGACTATGGGATTCGTTGTTTATCAAATAGTTAGGTATTTTTCTGCTGGATTGGGTTTACTAGTGGAGGAGATTAGTAGCGCGCGCTGATCAGTAAGATATGAAACTAAACTCAAAAAGAAAGGCGATCATTATAAAGTTCAAACCTACAGAAATCTTTAAGAAAAATGGTGAATGTATGAAAGATAAAATATATGATGATATAGACATATTTGATATGCCGGGTTATAAAGGAAGTAAAAATAAAATATTTAAAGTTATGATTGTACATTCATATAGTAATGATGATATAATAAAATCAAGATTTGGTGGAAGTAGACTTATTTATGAACAAAAATTATATTTAGAAAAGAGGGGATTTGATGTGGATCTTCTATCATTAGAAAACGTGGGATTAATGACTGCTATATTTTATAGGCTATCTTCATATCTAAGACGAGAAAAATCTATTTTAATAGACAGCATGAAGAAAAATGGAAAAAGAAGGTGGTTTTTAAATGCATTTATGATATTATTTTTACATCAGATAATTACAATGGATTCATTATTTATAAAAAAAAGTTTAAAAAAAAGGGAATTTTCTGCTGTAATTTATAACTATCCAGTAGGTGCCTCTGTTTTTTACAATATACTTAAAAAAAATGGCATTCCATTTATATTATATGAACATAATATCGAATGGTTGTTTTTCAGTGATAAAATTGGACGTAATATGTTGAACCTATTTATCAAGAATTTAGAGTTGAGATGTTTAAAATTAGTAGATAAAATATTTGTTACTAACATATATGATAAAAGAAATTTGGAATTTGAGGGAATTTCTCCTCAAAAAATATCTATTTGGGTTCCAATGAATGAAGAAGGTGTAAATCGAAATTCTGTAATGGTTTCGAATGCTGTAATTACTAATTTAAAAAACAAATTTGTTGTTGGCTTTTTAGGTAGTAATTTTGAGCCTAACATTATCGCTGTTAAGAACATCCTTAAAATGGCTCCTAATTTATATGAAAAAAATATTGTTTTTCTAATTATTGGTAATGTAAATGAAGCTTTTAAGAACAAAAAAATTCCTAAAAACGTTATATTTGCAGGATATGTTGATGTTATTGAATCTTATCTTTCTCTGTGTGATGCATATATAAATCCTAAAACTACGTCAGATACAGGTATAGAAATAAAAATGTTTGATTATTTGAAATTCAACAAGCCTATAATAACAACGGAGATAGGAGCAAGGGGCTTTGAGAACTTCAAAGACACAATTATCACTTCAATCGATGAATTTTCAGACAGGATTAAAGATATAATTAGTGAGCAATGAAAAACAATGAGTACAAATAAAACTATAAATGGACTTATCTATAAAACCTATTAGGAAATGAGGATGTCTTGATTTGAAAAAAATATCTATAATAAATCATGCAAACCCAGAAAACTTGGGGGATATGGCCATTCTATACGGCATGATAAGACTGTTAAAAGAAACGAGAACAAATGTTAGAATAACCTTATTTAGTTTCAAACCAGACGTTACAAAAAATCTATACAAGCCATCAGACATCGAAATACTACCATCAATAGCAAGGGCTGCTACGAAAGAAAAATTTGATAGGTTTTCCATAATTATTGATATGTCTTTGTTTCTAGTTTATTCATTTTTATTTAAAATTTTTAAAATGGATCTTCCTTGTTTATTGCTAACAAAAAGAAGAATAAGAATAATTGATCAAATTCAAAAATCCGATGTGGTATTTGTCCATGGTGGTGATACGATTTCTGATACATATGGTCTTGTTGCTGCTACACAACATCTATATAATATTATAATATGTTTACTTTTATCAAAAAAAATCGTTTTTATTAGTAATACTATCGGACCATTCAAAAGAAAAATTATAAAAAAAATATTTCTACTTATCCTACGTAGAGCTACTCTGATAATAGTTCGCGACGATTACTCGAAAAAAAAATTAGATAAGTATAATATAAAAAATAAATTATTGTTAGATAATGCTTTTTATATTAGCTCAGAAAATATAGATAGCCATCGACATAAAAGAATCTTGATTGGGATTGTTCCTAGTGCTATGGTATATAAATTTTGGAAAAGGAGAAATATAAAAAATTCATCTAGAGAATACATTAAAGTTTTCTCAAATGTTATCAATTACCTGGTAAGAAGATGCGATAACATTAAAATTTTTCTAATACCTCACGTTTTCCAAATGGATAATAATGATTATTTAATAGCTAATGATATTAGAAAATCTCTTAACTCTGATGTTCCTATTGAAATATTTATTGAAAAAGATCCTCATAAAATAAAATCTTTAATTTCAACTTTAGACTTGCTTATAACACCGAGAATGCATCCAGCCATATTTGCATTATCAACAGCAATCCCAGTCATAGGTATTGATTACAATAAAAAACTTGAAAGTCTTTTTTCATTCTTCGATCTAAAAGAATATGTCATTTTGGTTGAAGATTTTACATTTGATAGTTTAATTGATAAAATTAATCTGGCTATGAATAATAAAAAAGAGATCATAAAGCATCTAAAAGCATATAAAAAAGTAATTTTGGAACATAAAAAAGATTATATAGATACTTTAAGATATATCTTGAGTTGAGTGATGATAAATTATCCGCGAGTTTCTATAATAATGCCAAATTATAATGGATTGTCGTATATAGGAAAAAGAGATATAACAAATGTTCTACTTTCATTTCTTTCGACTAATTATCCTGATTTTGAACTTATTTTTGTTGATAACAACTCAAATGATGGTACAATAAATTTTATTTCAAAAACATTTAAAATTTTTTTAATGTCTGAAAAATTAAAAATTATAGAAACAGGAATGATGGGGTATACCTCTGGCTGCAATCAGGCTTTCGATATGGCCTCTGGAAAATATATAGTTATAGTTAATAATGACGATAAGCCCTGTGATCGAGTCTGGTTAAAAAAGTTAATATTAGAATGTGAAAAAAACGATAAATATGTATGTTTTGGGAAGAAGGTTAAATGGGATTCTCCAAAGCTTATAGACAGTTTAGGTCTCTCGATCAATAAAGCAGGTTTAGTAAAACAGGAAAATATATGTGAACTTTCAAATAAATTTAAAGAAAAAAAGGAATTTTTTGCCTATCAAACACCAGTAGCTATACGCAAAGACATAATCCACAAAATGGGTGGATATCTATTTGATGAGGACTATGTTGTATTAAATACAGATATAGATCTTTCATGGAGGCTTCGTCTGTTTGGTTATCACATAATAAATATACCTGAAGTAATAGTCTTTCATAAGAGATCCGCAACAATGAAACAACTACCAATTAAATATGTTGCTTTTCAAGGTAGGAAAAACATGTTACAAACTCTACTAAAAAACTATGAACTGAAAAATCTCATCAAATGGTTACCAATATCTCTTGGACTTTATTTTATGTCTATTTTCTATTATTTAACCAAAAGACGGATAGATCAAGTGGAAGCAACAATACATGCTATTTTTTGGAATTTAATAAATCTTAAAAAGATAATGAGAAAACGAAAATATATACAGATGTGTGTAAGAAAGACATCTGATGAGTCTATTTTGAGATTAATGAGACCTTTTAGATTTTCTGAAATCATTAGAAGTAGAAAACCATGGCCCAAGTAAAAAGAACTTATGTTTACCATTTTACCACCATGGTGGTAGGTATACTTCTAGCAATAGTTAATATTAGGTATCTATTAATAGAAAATACATTTTTAATACCAGAACATAGAGATGTTGTATTTCCCTCTAATTTGTTAAATATTTTCAATCGTTATTTTTATATCTGGTCTGAATCTGGATCAAATGTTTCCTATGAGGGCATAAGTCGATTATGGTATAGCTTTTTAGCATTTTTCTCTCAAGATACGATTACTTTTCCTAGATTTATGTTTTTATTTCATTATTTTGTAATATTTTTTATACCTTACATTTCCTTTTTCTATCTCTTAAAAAACTTTCTTGGATATGATAGCAAGATCAGTTACTTGGTGTCTTTAGTAATAGCTTTTAATTATTCATTTAACCCATATGTTATTCAGGCGTATTCTCCTCCTCACCCATATACATTTGCCCTTTCTCTTTTACCTGCTCTTGTTTTAATTACACTACAGATGTTAAGGAGTGATAATAAAATGTTTATTTTTCTTTTCGCATTTGTGATTACACTAACTGTAACATCAATTATCCGATACATAATCTTTACAAGTATTGTTGTCTTTATATCAACTTCAACTTATATAGCTTTAAACCAACAAAAAATTAAATTTGTTCATGTTGCTAAAAAATTTGTTTATGGGGCCCTACTTTTTTTGTCGTTAAACTTTTATTGGATGTTTCCAACCATTAGTTCTCTAGGTCCCAAGCAAATCATACCAACTTATGTTGTCACTTATGAGTCAGCTAAAATGTTTTCAAGTGCTTATACACCTGTTGGTATTTTTACATTGACAGCTGCTTGGTGGCCCCCCCTTAGACTTAAACCATTTCCCTTTCTTCCAGATACTATTTTCAGTGTTATTCCTTTTTTTGTCCCTATGTTAGCTTTCATATCTTTACTCTTTTTAAATAGATATGATAAAAAGGATAAAATTTTAATCATTATAGGAAGTTTAATTTGCTTATTAGGATTTTTTCTTTGGAAAGGTATTACCAATTTTAATCTACTTTTTTCCATAATTTATGAATTTTTATTATTTTCAACTCCTTCGTCAATTGGGTGGATGTTTAGAGTACCCGGATACTTTACTACATTAGTTATTTTAGGTTTTACTTTATGTACAGCTGTTTTACTTACTAATCTATTTAAAACGGGACACAAAACCAAGTATATTGGAGTATTATTGTGTATTCTATTAATTGTATCATCTTGTATTATAGGTTGGCAAAGGTTTACTGGGGATTTGGATGGTGTTCTTAGAAAAGGATACTATCTTGAAGACAGAGCGCACTATGATAGGGCGCCATATAACAAATCAATAATTTTACTCTCAGATTATGACGGAAATTTTAAACCACATCATTCAGGGAAACCTTATATTAATCTACCAAATGACCTGAGTAGATATTTAGAATTTTCTGTAAAAAACGGCGACGAAAAAGCAGTCTATTATTTATTGAGTATATTAGGTGCTGATGCTTTTATAACTAATCTGAAGATGGATAATACGACATTTTATTATCTCTATCCAGAATCCAAAGAAGGAATAAACATATATCTACCCTATAATAAATCTAACAGTGTTTATATACAAAATCAAATTGCTTCTATAACTGATTTTAATAAAAATCTTTATGGTTCCTTATCAGCATTTTATCCTTCTCTTACTATTACTTCGAAAGGCAACGAAAATAAAAATACGGTTATGGAAATAGACCCTAATAAACTCTCATCCATAATTTTCCTCTCAACGAATTCACAAATGATTAAACCGTTTGATCTCACGATTCATCATAATCCATCAACAGTTTGGTCAAAAGCCTCAACTAATGATCCATTACATGGTGAATGGCACCCATACCTAGAAAAAAGGGGAATAGAAAACTGGCAATCAGATTATGGGAAAGGTTTGGTTTTCACTTGGGCAACATCCAAACTTAATAAAAACCTAATATCAACAAGTAACGATCTAATCGATCAATGGACTTTTGAATCAATAAACGATCTTGAAACATGGAAAAACTATAATTATGAAACCCAATTCGGTGCACTTCACCCTCTAACATTAGACAATGGTGCACTAAAAGCTGAACTCTGGAACTCCACATGGGGATGGAAAACAATAAACTCGCCTCCCATAACCGTAGACTACGGAAACTGGTATAGGCTGGAACTGAGACTCAGAGGAGAGAACATCCAGAGCGCCCACATAAAAGCCGTCGAGTACAACGAATCCGGGCAAAGCATCAACGCGAAAACCCTACAAACCATAGGCACAGGCAACATCGACTGGAAAAACATAACCCTCGACTACACACCAGAGAAACCAGAAACAAAGCACATCCAGCTCCAGATCTGGCACGGCCACGAGACCACCCAGCCCCTCCCCAACACCATATGGATAGACCACCTCAAAGTCTACGACCTAGAGAGATTCATAGAACCAGTCACCCTAGAAATCCCCTATACCATCCCTGAGACAGACCAGTACATACTCCTGGCCCGAGTCTTCCAGAACCAGCAGGGAGGAAGAATCCTCATAAAGAACGACCAGGAAACCTACCCCATCTACACACGAGACCAGTTAAACAAGTTCACATGGATCCAGTTAGACAACGCCACCCTCCAGCAAGGTCAACACAAGCTAACCCTAACAAACCTCGAAGGCTTCAACGCCGTCAACCTCTTCGCCCTAGTACCGGCACAGGAATACCGCGAAGCCCAAACCCGGCTAACAGAGACCCTCCAGGACAAGAGAATAATCCACGTACTCGAAGCAGAGACAGACCTATACCACAACAACGCCACAACCACCAACAAGTACGGGGCAGAGGCAAGCAACGGAGAAACCCTGGAACTAACCCCAGGCTCCACCACATGGCGCACAATAGAGACAGCCAAACCAGGCGACTACACCATCGCCGTCAGAGGAAAAGGAAACCTAAACATCAAGATAGACGAACAAACGTACCAAACACACACAAACCAGCTAGACTGGACCTACCTAGACCCAATCCACCTCGAAACAGGAACCCACAGAATAGAGATAACCCAACACCCAACACAAAGCCACCAATGGGACTTCGAGGACAACGAAACCAGCCACTGGACAGCCACCAGCCCCACCAACCAAACCCTGACCCTCACAAAAAACCCATACGGCGACGGAACCAGCCTCAAAACAGAAATTACTGCACCCATTACAATCTGGAAGACAGTGACCACTCCGCTAATCCCCGCCACCCCCGAAACCACATACACGTGGAGCCTCCAAGTAGCAGGAGAAAACGCCCACAAAGCCCACATCAAAATCCTGGAATACGACGAAAACAGAAAACCGCTGACAGCCACACAGGTCGCCAGCATCGGAGACGGCAACTATGCCTGGACCCCGGTGAGCATCCAGTACACTCCCACACCCGACGCCGCCCACATCGCCCTACAGATATGGCACGGCCACGAATCCACCCAGCCCCTACCAAACCGGATATGGATAGACGACGTACAGGTCACAGACAGCCAGCCCACCGACCTAGACGTAGTCTGGATATACTCCACCGACAAACCCGGCGAAACCCTCCAAGACATATTCACCGTAGACCAGGCCCCCGCACAGCTGATCGAGTACAACAAGATCGACCCCACCAAGTACAAGGCAACCATAAACGCATCCAAGCCCTTCATGCTCAGCTTCGCCGAATCCTACGACCCCCTATGGGTCGCAAGAGTAAACGGCCAGAAGATCACCTCCACACCCCTCTACAGCGTCATAAACGGGTTCTGGATCCAGGAAACAGGCCTCATAGACGTAACCATAGAGTACACGCCCCAGCGCTGGTTCTACATAGGATCAGCCATATCCATCACAGCCCTCACGGCCTCCCTCGCCTACCTAGCCACACCATACCTCCGAGAAAAAGGAGTCACCCTCAAAACAATAACAAACCACGCCAGGAAACACCTCACGCGTAAAGAACCCCCGGAAAAACCAGAATAGTGCCACCAAACTTTTCAGCCCCCACACTCGCCACGGTACCGGGTTGCGCACCTACACCTTCACCACCCGGGAACGCGAAGCCCTGTACGGCTAAATAGCAGGCAGGCTACACCGAGAACAAGACCCCGCCCTCCACGTCACACTCAACCGCCTCACAAAACACAGACACAGCCTCAACCACGTCATAAGCCTCTACCTCCTAGCCCACAGAAAACTAGCCACACACCGCCTACGAAAAAGACAAACCCACATCACCCTCACCATAGCCCCCCTCCAGATCCCCCCCAAACAAGACCCCACCATATTCCTAGCAACACGCCTCAGACAAGACCTCAAAACAGCTAACGACATCCACAACACCACCACCCAACGCCTCCAAGCCGCAGCCTAAGCCATACAGACAGCATAAGCCATCCAAAACCACAACTGGAAAAGGAAACAAGGCTACAACCAGTAGACATCAAACAAGTCGCCACAATGAGCCACTTCTGGCCCACCGCACACACCGTGACCACCTACTATAAAGTCGAAGTGAACTCAGACAAATCGAGACGCGGTAGGCCCCTATATAGGATGACCCGAGATCAGTCTCTCTATTTCGGATAAGTGTCCGGCGACCTCCGCGCCGAGGCCTGTCAGGGAGTACCTCGTCTGCACAGGCCTAGTGTCCATGACCTCTCTCTCGATGAGCCTCTCCTCCTGCAGCTCCCTCAAAGCGAGCGCAAGGGTGCTTCTGCTCTGCGTCACCTCCTCCTTCAGCTCGGAGTACCTGGCGTCGCCCCTCTCAGAGAGGTGCAGTAGGATCCTTATCGTGGCTGCGTCGATGACCGCCTTCATCTTCAAACTTATCCCCCGATAGCTGAGCCCACCGCACCCAAAAATGCAGAGCATAAAACATTGTGCTTGACACATAAAATGATACCATTATATTGGTGTGGGGCCTAATACCAGACAGGAGGCACCAGAAACTGTGTTCGACACGGCCACGTAGAGGAAGCGCATTGAACCACCACCCCGAGAAACGGTTCGACGAGGAACGAAACAGGGAAAAAGGCGACACCAACCCCATGAACGGGTCGACCGAGACGAACCTCCGCCACGACCTGCTGTACCTGCGCTGCATCCTCACCCACGCCACCGAACGCCACCGAGCCCAAACCCCCGAAGACCGCCTCACCGAAGCCACCCTCCAAGACTACCTCACATGGCTCACAGTAGACGCCCTCAAAGACGAGGCGCACGCCCGCAACATCGCCCCCACCCTGGCCAGACTCCAAGAGGAACTCCACGCACAAGCCCAACACAACCAAACCCGAAACAGAGACCCGACCTCCCAAGCATACCACGAGGGATACCTCCACGCCCTCGAGCAGATCCTCAGCTTCACACACGGTGAAGACCTCATCCTCGGAGAGGAGATCAGCCGACGAGAGTTCCATGAGTCCTGGGACAAGACCAGGGAGAGGCTAGGCTTCTGACGGGTGACTCCGATGAAGTTCGACATGAAGAAGGAGGGACTGGAGACGATACTCACGCCTTGGCAGGTGGAGCTCATGAGATGGATCTGGAAGGCCAAAAAGGAGGTTGACTCGAAGATGGCCTACCTACACCTCCAGGAATCATCGACGCCCATGAGCAGGGCCACAGCCATCAACTTCCTCAACAGGATGGCCGAGGAGGGCTACCTCACATACAGGGAGGTCACCGCGAAGGGAGGCCACAAGAGGCTGTACCTGCCCAGCCCAGAGGCTCCCGACGATAGAGCCTTCAGGAGAGTCCTCGCGGCAAGGCTAATGGAACGGGCTAGAACAGAGCTTATGCCACCCCGTTCCGAGAGCTATGCGTGAATGGACCAAGAGACACGCGTTCACAAAGAAGCTGA
>Ga0307379_10008260_pt1 | contig 14055 bp, 6 predicted proteins | sample UN2MG_FD_202237 | JGI IMG/M metagenome (GOLD analysis project Ga0307379, IMG submission 202237) | Soil microbial communities from Risofladan, Vaasa, Finland - UN-2 | ecosystem: Environmental > Terrestrial > Soil > Coastal area > Acid sulfate soil | place: Finland: Risofladan, Vaasa | collected...
CACCGGCCCGCGCGGCGGATGGGACATAGTCCTTCCCGAGCCGCCTTTTTCGCAGCCGCGCGTTGGCGACGTTTCCTTCGGCATCTGGGAGGAAGAAGCCTGGCAACTGTGCATCGACGTGCAGACGCTCCTGGAAGTGCGCGACAAGCTCGACGCCAACTCGCTGCGCGTGGCCGAGATCGACCATGGGCTGCGCGATTTCACTACTATCGTCGATCTCGAACTGCCGCACGACGACCTCATGCGCGGCGTGCTGGCCGCGCGCAAGCGCCTCAAGCCGCTGCTCCAATGCACAAACGGCTCCACCGCGCCGCTGCTGTTCTGCTTCGGCCATTCGCACATCGACGTGGCCTGGCTGTGGCCGCTGGCCGAAACCGAACGCAAGTGCGCCCGCACGTTCGCCTCGCAGCTCGCCCTGATGGATCAATATCCCGAATACAAGTTCCTCCAAAGCCAGGCGCACCTCTATCAAATGACCAAGCGGCTGTATCCGGAGCTGTACAGGCGGATCAAGGCTGCCGTCAAACGCGGGCAGTGGATCGTCGACGGCGGAATGTGGGTCGAAGCCGACACCAACGTTACCGGCGGCGAAAGCCTCATCCGGCAATTCATCCACGGCAAGCGATTCTACAGCGACGAGTTCGGCGTTCAGTCCGAGCTGATGTGGCTGCCCGACGTCTTCGGCTATTCCGGCTCGATGCCCCAGATAATGGACGGCTGCGGCATCAAATACTTCTCCACCAGCAAGATATTCTGGAACTACAACGGCGGCGAGACGTTCCCTTACAACACCTTCTGGTGGGAAGGGATCGACGGCACCCGCGTGCTCAGCCACATCCACAACGACTACAACTCGCAAACCAATCCCGCCACGCTTATCACGCGCTGGGCCGAGCGCGTGCAGAAGGACGGCATCAGCACGCGGCTCGTGCCATACGGCTGGGGCGACGGCGGCGGCGGACCGACCCGCGAGCATCTCGAATTCCTGCGCCGCCAGCGCGACCTCGAAGGCGCACCGCGAACCGTTCAGGCCCCGCCCGCCGAATACTTCCACGACCAGGAATCTCGCAACGCAACACTGCCGGTGTACGTCGGCGAGCTTTACTTCCAGGCGCACCGCGGCACCTACACCACCCAGGCCCGCACCAAGCTCGGCAACCGCCGCAGCGAGTTTGCCCTTCGCAACGCCGAGCTGTGGGGCGCCGCCGCACACGTGCTCGCACGCTTCCGATATCCCGCCGCCGTGATGGATGAGGCGTGGAAGGGCGCTTTGCTGAACCAGTTCCACGATATCATCCCCGGCTCGTCGATCGCGCGCGTTTACGAGGAAGCCAACGCCCTCTACGCCAAAGTGATCGAAACCGCCAAGGAGACCGCTGCATCCGCCGCGAAGGCGCTGACCCGCAAGGACGACAAATCCGTCGCCTTCTTCAATTCGCTCTCGTGGGAGCGAACCGACCTGGTGCCGCTTCCCAAGGGAATTCACGCACTCGCGGCCGACGAGCAGGCGCTGCCCGTGCAAGCCATCAACGGCAAAACCTACGCCGAGGTGATGACGCCGTCGTGCGGATGGACATCCGCCCGCGCAGCCAAGCCCGCCGAGCCGTCTATCACAGCAACGGTCGCGGCCACGCCGCACTCGCTCGAAAACGATCTCCTGCGAATCACCTTCAACGACCGCGGCGAGATCAAAAGCCTCCTCGACAAGCAGTCGAAACGCGAGCTCGCAACCGCGCCAATGAACAGCTTCCGCATGTATAAAGATATCCCGCACATGTGCGACGCGTGGGACATTGAATCCGTCTACAAGCTCGAACCGGTAGAGCTTCGCGCCAAGGCCGAACTCCAGGTGCTGGCACAGGGGCCGCTTGCCGCCGTTCTGCAAATCCGCCGAGCGCTTGGGAATTCCACACTCGAACAGCAGGTGTGGCTGCGCCGCGGCAGCAGGCGCGTCGAATTCAAAACGCAAATCGACTGGCACGAGCAGCACAAGCTCCTCAAGGTGAATTTCCCAACGACCATCCACGCCAACGACGCAATGCACGAGATACAGTTTGGCCACCTGCGCCGGCCCAACCACGCCTCGCGGCAGTACGACGCCGATCGCTTCGAGGTGTGCAACCAGAAATGGACCGCACTGACCGAGGAGACGCGCGGAGCCGCCGTACTGAACGACTGCAAATACGGTGTGAACGTCGAAGGCGGCAGCATCAACCTCACGCTGCTCAAATCAAGCATTGCACCCGACTGGACCGCCGACCGCGGCCTGCAGGAATTCACCTACGCATTCTACCCGTGGAACGGCACCTTCATCGAGAGCAACGTTATTCGCGAAGCATACGAGCTGAACGTGCCCGTGGAGGTCCTAGCGGGGCAGGCGGGGCAGTGCTCGCTGTTTGCTGTTGACGCGCCAAACGTGATCATCGAAACCGTGAAGCCCGCCGAAGACGCCTCGGGCGACGTGATCGTGCGGCTCTACGAGGCCGCGCACGCCGCCACGCGCTGCACGCTCAGCACCGCGCTGCCCGTGAGCAACGCCGCACAATGCAACATGCTCGAAGCAAGCGCTGCACCCGTGGCCGTTCGGCGCGGAACCATCGCATTGGACTTCCGGCCGTTCGAGATCAAAACGCTGCGCCTCAGGATGTAGAGGCGACGCCGAATGCTCCGAGAATAACAGAGGCGGTCCTTTCATCGCCGCGATTTCCTGGTGGCCCTCCATGGAAAGGGGGAACTATGCCGGAACGTTACATCACTGCGATCCTGAAATACCTTGGCAAGCGCGAGCAGCCCACGCTGGGCGTTCGCCAGCTCGCCCGCATGCTCGGCGTGGCCGAGAAGGACTACGGCACCTTCCGCGAGGCCGTCAAAATCCTTCGCGACTCCGGCCAGGTGGTGATGGGCGCCAAGGACTCGCTGCTGCTGCCGCAGATGGCCAAGCGCGTAGTCGGCGTGTTCCGCGCCAATCCACGCGGCTTCGGATTTGTTATTCCCGACACGCCCAACGCCCACGGCGACCTGTTCATCCCGCCCGGCCGCAACGGCGGCGCGATCACCGGCGATCACGTGGCCGCAAGAGTGCTGAAGCGCGGACGCCGCGAAAAGCAGCTCGTGTTCGAGGGCGAGGTGGCCGAGATTCTGCAGCGGGGCAACAACCGCTTCGTCGGCACGCTCGAGAAAGCGGAAGACGCGTGGTTCGTGGTGCCCGAAGGCAAGGGCATCGTGCCGCCCATCGTCGTGCGCGACGTGGGCACCGCGCGCGCAAAGGTCGGCAGCAAGGTTGTTGTCGAGATGCTCACCTGGCCCGAGCCCGGACGCCTGGCAACCGGCGTGATCGTCGAGAATCTCGGCCAGGCCGGCCCGACCATCGTTGAAACGATGTCCATCATTCGCGCTCACGGGCTGGCCGAGGAGTTCTCCGCCGAGGGGCTGCACGATGCCCGCCGCGCTATCGAAGCTTTTGATCCGCTGATCATCGAGGGACGCGAAGACCTCACCGCCGCCACTATCGTTACCATCGACCCGCCCGACGCCCGCGATTTCGACGACGCTATCAGCCTGCACGAGCATACCGGTCGCGAGGCCGGCATGATTACCCTCGGCGTTCATATCGCCGACGTGTCGCACTTCGTGCGCGAAGATTCGGACCTCGATCTCGAGGCGCGCGGCCGCGGCACCAGCGTATACTTTCCGCGCAAGGTGTTGCCTATGCTGCCCGAAGTCCTCTCCAACGGCGTCTGTTCCCTGCAACAGGGCCAGCGGCGTTTCTGCAAGAGCGTGTTCATCACCTACGACCGCGAAGGCCGCGTGCTCGCCACGCGCTTCTGCGAGAGCGTTATCATGTCGGCCGCGCGGCTCACATACGACGACGCCCAAGCCATCTGCGACGGCAAACCCACGAAGCACAAACCGCCCGTGGTGCAGCTCGTGCGGCGGATGGAAAAACTCGCACGCACCATCGAAGCTCGCCGTATTGTCGAGGGCGCCCTCACGCTTGACCTGCCCGAGGTGTCGCTTGTGTTTGACGCCGAAGACCGAGTAATCGATGCCGTACCCGAAGACCATTCATACTCGCACACGATCATCGAGATGTTCATGGTGGAAGCGAACGAAGCCGTGGCCTCGCTTCTTGACCGGCTCGACCGGGCGTTTCTCCGCCGCGTGCACCCCGCGCCCGATACCACCAGCACCGAGCAGCTCACCACCTTCGTGCGGGCCTGCGGCCATCGGCTGCCGCGCGAGCTCAGCCGCCACGACATGCAGGCCCTGCTGAAAGCGGTGAAAGGCAAGCCCGAAAGCTACGCCATAAACCTCGCCATTCTCAAGATGTTCCAGCAGGCCGAATACTCGCCGATGCGCATCGGCCATTTTGCGCTGGCCAGCAAAAACTACTGCCACTTCACCAGCCCCATCCGCCGCTATCCCGACCTCACGGTCCACCGGCTGCTCGCCGAATACTGCCGCGGCGTGCTTGGCGACCGCCCGCCCGAAGACATATCGGCGCTCGTCGAGCTTGGCCAGAAATGCTCCGCCACCGAGCGGCACGCCGAATCGGCCGAAGACGAGCTGCGTACCATCCTCCTGCTGCAGCACCTCGCGTCAAAGGTGGGCGAATCGTTCGACGGCGTAATCACCGGCGTCACCAATTTCGGCCTGTTCGTTCAATCGCCCAGATACCTCATCGATGGCCTCGTGCGCATGGAACACCTGGGCGACGACTGGTTTGAACTGGACGCCCGCTACGGCCATCTGAAGGGCGAGCGCACCGGCAAAACCTACAGGATCGGCGACCTCATCCGCGTTACCATCGCCAACGTAAACATCCCGCGGCGCCAGCTCGATCTCGTGCCCGAAAAGCTTGCGTCGATCAAACGCCAAGCCGAAGCGAAAACAAAGCCGAAGCCCGAGAGGAAGGGCAAGCAGCAGAAGAAAGCAAAGCCGGCGAGCAAACAGCGAGTGCGCCGCCGCAACAGTTAAACCACCGCAATCGCAGCGCGAAAGGCCAATGATGGACCAAATGGCGTACATCACGCGGATCATCCCGCAGCCCGGGCTCGATCTCCTTTCCGACGCCAGCCTCGCCATCCAGGTGAACCCCGAAGACCGAACGCTCTCGCACGACGAACTGCTGCGGGCCGTGAGCGGCAAGCACGGCATTCTTTGCACGCTCGCCGATACGGTCGACGCCGCGGTGATCGAGGCCGCCGGCCCGCAATGCAGGGGCATTGCTAGCTACGCTGTTGGCTACAACAATATCGATATCGAAGCTGCTACGCGCCGCGGCCTGCCCGTAAGCAACACACCCGGCGTGCTCACCGACGCCACCGCCGATCTCACGTGGGCGCTGCTGATGTGCGCCGCGCGCCGCATCGTCGAGAGCGACGCGCTCATGCGGTCAGGCCGGTGGCGCGGGTGGGGGCCGATGCAATTCCTCGGTGCCGATATCGCGGGCGCCACGCTTGGCATCATCGGCGCCGGCAGGATCGGCGCGGCCGTGGCCAAACGCGCGTCCGGTTTCGGAATGAGAATTCTCTACACGGCGCGCAGCGCCAAACCCGATATCGAGTCGTCGCTGGGCGCGCGCTTCACCGATCTCGATACGCTGCTGTGCGAGTCTGACTTCGTGAGCCTGCACGTGCCGCTTACTGCTGAAACGCGCCACCTCATCGGCCCGCGCGAGCTGTCGCTAATGAAACAGACGGCGATCCTGGTGAACACCTCGCGCGGCCCTGTGATCGACGAGACGGCGCTCGTGGAAGCTTTGCGCCGGCGCACGATATTCGCCGCGGCACTCGATGTCTATGAAAACGAACCCGCCGTCGCGCCCGGCCTCGCCGCACTGCCGAACGCCGTCATTTGCACGCACATCGGCTCGGCCACGGTCGGCACGCGCACCGCTATGGCCCTGATGGCCGCGCAAAACCTCATCGCCATGCTGCGCGGCGAGCGCGCACCAAACTGCGTCAACACCCAGGTATATCAACGATAACCGCAACTCCGCAAGGAGGGCCATCGAATGATCCTGTCTTACAGAATCTCCGCAAAACTTTTGGATAACGACGAGCAGTTTGCACTGTTGGTGGACTTCTTCCAGCAGCATCGCGAGGCCATCGACGAGATCAGCCTTTTCACCGAATACTGGCACCACGCCTACTATCCGCTTGACAAGTTTACCGCGCTGATGCAGACATTCGCAGGCCGCATCGCCGACCTTCACCGACGCGGCTTCAGGAGCGTTGGCATCAACGTCCTCGATACGATCGGCCACCTGAACGAGGCATGGGATTTCCTGCCGCCGCTGCCGTTTCCCGCTATGGTGGGGCACGACGCCTCCGTGTCGAAATCCTGCGCCTGCCCGAATTCCACCGGATTCCGCCGATACGTGAAAGAGAAATATCGCCTGGTCGCGGAGGCGCGCCCGGATTTCATCTGGGTTGACGACGACATCCGCATGCATCATCACGGCGTGGCTTTCGGCTGCTTCTGTCCGCTGTGCGTGGAGCTATTCGGCCGCGGCCAGCGCGAGGAACTTGTCGCCAAGCTCAACGCGCCCGACGGCGGCGACATTCGCGAGGCGTGGGTAAACCAGAACGCGAGCGTGCTCGAGAATCTTTTGGCAGACATCGCTGGCGTGATACACGAAAAGAATTCTGCAATCGACGTCGGCCTGATGACTGCCGGCGCCAACTGGACAACCTATTCGGGCCAGGCTTTCGGCGCGTGGATGAACGCGCTCGGCGGCCGCCGCGCGCGGCCGGGCGGCGGCTTCTACGACGACAGCATGCCCCGCGTAATGCTGCACAAGGCCATCGAGGTCGGCCGGCAAGTAGTCGCGCTGCCGCCTTCGGTTGACAACATCCAATACGAGCTCGAGAACTTCCCGTACCAGAAGCTCGACAAGTCCCCGCAGATTGTCCTCGACGAATGCACGCTCGCCATTCTCGCCGGCTGCAACGGCATCGCGTTCAACGCACTGAAGGACTTGCCCGGCTCGATGATGGACTATCACGATCTGCTCCGCGCGATCTCCGGCGTTCGCGGCACGTGGGAAAGGCTGGTGCAAGCGCAGCAAGGCTTGCAGATGGTTGGCCTGTGGCCCGCGGCTGACGACCGCCTCACGGCCAAACGGCAAGTTCGCAACGCCGACTGGTTCGGCTTCAACTCCGATTACGATATGGCAAAGCCGAACTCATTTGCCGACATCGGCCTGCCGCTCACCACCGATCCTCGCGGTGGCTGCGCAACGCTTCTCGCAGGCAGGATAGCTGAAGTATTCACCGACGACGATCTTCGGCGGATGTTCTCCGGCGGTGTGATCATGGATACGAAGGCTTTGGAGGTGCTCTACGAGCGCGGGATGGGCGACCTCGCCGGCGTGAAGCTCGGCAGGTCGTGGGACAACGGCGTTTACGAGCGGTTCACCGATCATCCGCTGAACGGCGATTTCGCCGGAGACGCGCGCGACGTGAGAGTTTCGTTCTGGCCGGAGACGGTGCACGAGCTGGTGCCGATTGACTCCGTGGGTGAGATTTCCAGGCTCGTCGGTTTCGACGGCTCCGATTGCGGCATGTGCGCGACCACTTATACCAACTCCCTCGGCGGACGCGTCGTCTGCCTCGGATACGCGCCCTGGGTGCGCCTCAGCAGCAGCGCCAAGCGCTCGCAAACCATCGCCCTCGCCGATTGGGCATCACGCGGCCGCGTGCCGCTGCTGATCGACAATACGCTCCGCGTGACGCCACTTGTGCGCGCGAGCGCGGACGGCCGCCGAGTCGCCGCTGTGCTGTTGAACACGTCATACGACCCCACCGGACCGTTCGACGTGCGGCTGAGAGCATCATGCGAAACAGTGCAACTGCTTTCACCGCATGGAGCCGCCGCGGCAGCGTCATACAAGGCCAATGGCGAGCTGAAGGTGGCTGTGCCAAGCATTCAGCCCTGGCAGTTTGTACTCCTGATCGGAAGCTGATGAGCCGGCAGGGCGATCAGTTGGCAATGCCAAGAGTGAACATCAGTTGGACCACTATCACCATGCCGAACATGCCGACAATGGAGCCCAGAATGCCGATTACCAACGCGTGCCACCAGGCGGCGTCGAACACGTAACGGTACGCTATCACCATCACGACAAACGCGATCAAGCCGCGCACTCCTATGAGCGCCAGCAGCAGGTTGATCGCTGCTATGAGCAGGAAACCTTTGTAGAAAGCGCCAAAGCTCCCATTCTCCGGACGGAATGACGGCATCACGAGACCCAGCACGTAGGCTACAAACGTGTATGCAAACGCAAAGACGGGGATAAACGCCATGTATATCAGCAGGTATTGCATTGCTTGCAGATTCATCCCAGCACCTCCATGTCCACAGGCTTCAGCATCAGGCTACCCGGCCTGATCGGGCCGCTTGCCCGCAAAGACGGCGTCCAGCCGCTGACGGCAGTCAATTGTTTTGTCTGTCCGATGGTTGGAAACTTGACGACGTGCTTTTACCGGCCCAGGATGCCTTTGATCTTGTCCAGAGGTTTGTCCTCCGGTGCCTTCGTTTCGGCCTCCTGCTCCTTGTCGTTTTTCGGTGCCGGCAGGCCCAGCACGCCCGGCAGCTTCACGGGCAACTTGTCGAGCGGCAGGCCCGATGGCACGTTGTCCTTGAGAACGTCGGTTACGCCGGTCGGCAGTTTCTTCTCAAGCTCGTCGAGTTTCTCGCGTGCTTCCTTGCCGATGGTTTCTTCGAGCTTGCCCTGGAGCTTCACAAGCTCCGCGTTTGCGCGGTTGGCGAGTTCGGCCTTGCCGGCCGCCAATAACGATTCCTTGAGATTTGCGAGAAGCTTGCGCTCGTCTATGGCTATTCGGGGCGATGTCGCCGGGCCGTGCACGAGTCCGGAGACCGCAAAGTTGGTCACGTTTTTGAAAATCTCATTCGCCGTGCCCGGATCGAGCCCAAGCACCTTGCCGGTGGAATTTGCCTGCAAGTCCTTCACCACGAGCACAAGGGGCAGGTTAAGCTGATCGGCGCTGAAAGTGCCTTCGAGTGTTGCGGCAATCGATCCGCCGCTCACGTCGATGGGGGAGTTGTCGCTGAGCTTCAGTGCGTCGCCGATCGGCAGCGCAGGCGCGAAGAGCTTGATGGAATGCGGCGCCGATGCCTGCGCAAAATTGAACTGCACGTCGGCGAGGAATCCATCGCTCTGCGTCACCTTCACCGTCATCGGCGCCGGGTTCAGCGCGGGGCTGCTGCTCAGCTCGGTCGATTCCACGGCGTATGTGGATGGCGATTCGCCGAAGGTGAGCTTGTCGACGGTTAGCTTGCGAATAGTCCACGCGGGCCGCTTCGCCAGGATGTCTGCCGCCGAGCGCTTGAAGTAGCTGCGCTTGCGGGCGAGCTCTTCGAGGTACTCTTTCTGTTGCTCGCGCTCGAGCCTCTGCTTTTCCAGATAATCGAGAACCTTCTCCGCGTACTTCTTATATTTCTTCAGGTCTTCCGTTTGCCGGAGGTACCATTCGAGCGATTCGGCCTGCGGCTCCGACGGCGTCTCGGGTTCGGGCTTGACGTAAACCTCGCCTCGTGTGGCGCGCGGCACGTTCGCGGCCACCGCGGTGATGCGAAGCTCGTCGATCACGAAGCGCTTCGCAAGCAGGTCGCGCACGCTCAGGTCGCCCACGAGCGCCTCGGCGTGGATCATGTTGAAATCGGGAGCATCGGGATCCGTGATCTGCAAGCCCTCAACCTGCATCTTGCCGCCGGAGATCGAAAGGCTCGCCTTCGCCACGTTCACCTCCGCGCCCACCGCCGCGCCTATCCCGTCCTCAATCGCGCTCCTGAAAACGTGGTCTAGCACCAGAAGCTCCACAACAATCGCGAGCACGGCAACCGCCACCGCGAATGCCACGCCCGATTTTCTGACCAGCGGGTGCTTCTGCTGCATCTCGTCGGCCAGGCCCACCTTGGGCTTGCCAAAGAGCAACCGGGCGAGCAGTTTCACCACGAAATTGCCCGAGAGCTTCTGAACGCCGCTACGCTGCGACGCCTTGAGCAGCGCCACGCGCGTCTTCTTTACGGAGGTAACAAGGAACCAGCCGAATGCCGCGCCGACAATCAGCGCCACGGGCCAGCCGCCAACGAGGCAATAGTAATGCAGGTTCAGCAGAGCGACAACGGGCGTGTCGGCGGCGGCGCGGAATAGACCCTCGATGCCTATGCCGTGGATAATCGCATGGCCGATTTGGAAGGTGACCGGCGCCAGTGCAAGGCAAAGCATCTTGCCAATGGCAAACGCAAACAGCGCAAGCCCGATGTTCACGTTCAGCACGAGCAGCAGCAGCACCGTCAGCATGACGGTGAGGTTGAAGCCGGGCGTCATGCCAAGCAGAACACCGAGCATCGCCGTGAGGTAGATTTGCGTGGGCGAGGCGCCTCCGCGCATCAGCTTGCCAATCGTGCGGATCAGTTTTATCAGCAGCATTTCTTCTCCTTCAGATTCCGTTTATGGTGCCATAGACGCTCCGGCGCAAGAAAACGCCACTGCAAAAGCTTACCATGACAGCGGCGCTTTTTCAAGAATTACGCGCGCACGGCACACGGGAATTATGTTCGAGTCCGTTCCGGCACTTGACTCCGCTCGCCGCGCCGCCTATACTTAACGTGGCTATGATTTTGATACCGATCAGTTTGATTGCCGGGAATATCCCAACCACGCGGCGACTGCGCGGTTCTGGAAGAAGAGTATGCCACAGGAAATACGCGAAACCGTAATGGACAACGGGCTGAAGGTCCTCACCTGCGAAAACCACGATATCCCGGTCGTGTCGTTCTGGGCGTGGTATCGCACAGGCTCGCGAAACGAGCCACCCGGCCTCGCCGGCGCGTCCCATTTCCTCGAGCACATGCTCTTCAAGTCCACCACCACCGATCCGCGCAGCGAAATAATGCGCCGCGTGGCTCGCGTGGGCGGCGCGGCCAACGCCTTCACGTCGCGCGATTTCACGTGCTATTACGAAACACTGCCCGCCGCACATCTCGATCTTGCGCTGCACATCGAGCGGGCGCGCCTCGATTCCGTGATCGAGCACGATGCCTTCGAGTCCGAGCGAACCGTCGTCCTCTCCGAAAAGGAAGGCGCCGACAACAGCCCGCACACGCTGCTGGGTGAAGCGCTCGAGGCCAAAGCTTTCCGCAAGCACCCGTACGGCCGCCCCGTGATCGGTTTGAGAGACGACCTTCTGAAGATGCGGCCTGCAGACCTTCAGAGATACTTCGCCGCGCATTACGTGCCGTCGAAAACGCTGCTCGTGGCGGTAGGGGATTTCAACACGCGGGCGCTACTCAGGAAGATCGAGCGCCTCTGGGGCGCGCAGGCCGAGCCCCGGCGGCGCCTGAAGCCCGAAACGATTGAGCACGAGCCGCCGCAACGCGCCGAGCGCCGCCTCCTGCTCAAACGGCCGGGCGGCGCCGCGTACGTAGAGGTGCTCTACAAAGGCCCGGCCGCCGGCGACCCCTGCGTCTATCCGCTGCTGATTGCCGATGCCCTGCTCAGCGGCGGCAAGTCATTCGTTGGCAGCAATTATACCGACTACCGCACATCGCGAATGTACAGCGCGCTGGTACGCAGCGGGCTGGCCTCCAGCGCCCACTCTTACTATACGCCTTCGGTCGATCCCTTCGGCCTCACAATTGGCGCCACCGCCACAAGCCCCGGCAAGAAAGAGAAGATAGAGGATGCCTTGCTCGGTCTCTTGGATCGCTTTGCCGGCGAACGACTGGCCGATGCCGATCTTGCCCGCGCTATCACGCAATTGAAGGCCGCACAGGCATACTCCCTTGAGAGCACCTCCGGCCTGGCGGTGCAGCTCGGCTATGCCGAGATGGTTGGCGGGCATCATCTGCTTCGCGAGCATCTCGACAGGTTGCAGTCGGTAACGGCCGGCGACGTGATGCGAGCGGCGGCGAAATATCTTGTCAGCCGCAACCGCACGGTCGGCTGGTTTGTGCCCAGCGGCCCGTCATACGAGGCTGAGGGTGCGCCGGCCGAGCCCGGCGGGCCGAAGGTGTTTGCCTTCACCGGGTTCAAGCCGATGGCCAGAATCATCACCGACAACGGCGCCGCGGTGCTGGCCGCCGAAAACAAGGCATCGCCCAGCGTTGTGATACACGGCAGCCTGCCCGCCGGCACGGTCTACGATACGCAAGAGAAGGCGGGGCTTGCACATCTCACGGCCGACGTGATAGTGCGCGGAACCAGGAAAAAGACCTACGAGCAGATTTTCACGCAGGTCGATTCGCTCGGCGCAAGCCTTAACGTTTCCGGCGGGCTTCATCACGCCAGCTTCCACATCAAGTGCCTCGCTGAACACTGGCCGGGAATGTTCGACATGCTGCTTGATATACTGCGGCAGCCTGCTTTCCCGGAGGAGCACGTTGAACTGGTGCGCGCGATGAATGACAATCAGCTACGGCAGGTGGACGACTCGCCGCAGCACGTGGCCAACCGCGAGCTGCACCACCTGATCTACCCCGTCGGCCATCCGTATCACCATTATCCGCTAGGGTATCACCACACGTTGAGAAAGCTGAGACGCACGGACTTGCGCCGGTTTCACGATGCGTGCTACGCGCCCGAGCGGAGCATCTTCTGCATCACGGGCGGCACGGACGCTCGAGCCGCGGCCGAACGCATGGCGCGCAAGATCGAGCGCTGGCGAAAGCGCCGCAAAACACCCGCCAACGTGGACGCAACCGTCGCCCCGCGCACCTCGCCGCAACGCCGCGACCTGGCCATGAAGCAGAAGCAGCAGGCCGAGATAGTTCTTGGATTCAAAGGGCCCGCGCGTATCAGCGCCGATTTCATGACCATGGAGCAGCTCACCCAGATCACCGGCGGCCTGGGCTTGATGGGGCGGCTGGGGCATTTCATCCGCGAACGGCAGGGCCTGGCATATTACGCATACGCCTCGTTTGCACCTGCAATGGGCGAATACCCGTGGACGGTTCACGCGGGGGTGAACCCGGCGAATATCGAGCGGACCGTGGAGAGCATACTGGCGGTGCTCAGGCAGGTGCGCGAGCGCCCGGTTAGCCGGCACGAGCTTGCCGACACGCAGGGCTACCTCATCGGGTCGGTGCCGCTGAGGCTGGAGACGAACGAGGGGCGGGCCGGAATCCTTCATTACATGGAGTGCTACGGGCTGGGCGAAAACTATGTGGAGCGTTACCCGACATACGTGCGCAATGTAACCGCCGCCGACATCCTCGCAGCGGCACAAAGGCACATTCATATCGACGGCTATACGCTGGTAGTTGTGCGGCCGGAGGGCTAGTGCAGTGTGTCATTCCGATTGTTGACTGATGAAGGCTTGGGTTTCTGCGCTTCAGGCGCCGCCCATTTGCGGCGCGGCGGCCGGCGTGTAGGGGCAAGGCACCGCCCTTGCCCTCCGGCCGAAGTGTCAGTTCGTCTTTGACAGGGATTCGTAATAGCTCTTGAGGAGGTCTTCATAGCCTTGAGGGGCCTTTCCGCCGATCGAATCCAGAATCTCGTCCTGCACGTGCGATGGGAGCTTGCTGGACCAGTCGCGGTTCACCTTGAGCTGTTCGTTAACGAACCGCTTGGTTTCCTCGATGTTTTTCAGCACCACGTCTTTCTTACGCAGCACGGCCTGGTATCGTCCGGCGGTGAGGTCGTCCTCGATGGTTTTCAGATCCTGGACCGTTTCCTTGAACATCGAGGGCCACTGCGCCACCTGGAAACCGGCGGAGATTTTTTCGGCCTTGTTGAGGATTGCGGCCTGGCGCTTGGCGAGCGATTGCATTTTCATCTGAAGCTCGGGCGGGATAGGGCCTTCCATGCCTTCCTGCGCCGCGCCTGAGACTTTTCCGCCGCCGGTGGCTCCGCCGGGCGGCTGGTTTCCGGTGTCGTTGATCATGCCTTTCTCGAAGGGATCGGGCGTGAGCCTCGTGGGCGTCTTGCGGCCGCCTTTGCCTTGGGCGGTGTCGCCCACAAACTCGCCGGACGATTTGCCGGTGCGGCCCTCACCGGCGCGGCCGCCCATCTCGCTGGTGTTGGGC
>Ga0307379_10008261_pt1 | contig 14054 bp, 18 predicted proteins | sample UN2MG_FD_202237 | JGI IMG/M metagenome (GOLD analysis project Ga0307379, IMG submission 202237) | Soil microbial communities from Risofladan, Vaasa, Finland - UN-2 | ecosystem: Environmental > Terrestrial > Soil > Coastal area > Acid sulfate soil | place: Finland: Risofladan, Vaasa | collected...
TGGGGGAGAAAATAGCCCTAAAGCTCATCCAAACACTTCGTCAAAAGTGTGATATCTTCCCTTCGCCCTTTCGCTTAATGCCTCTTTGAGCAAATCCTCATCTTCCTTGTTAAGAACCTCCTCTATATTCAATATCTTCACAGTTATCAAGTCTGAATCTATCCTTGATGGGTCCAGAACTCGGAGAACTCCCTCTTCATAAATAGCTTCGACGATATCCATATCTGAATCACTTTAACTTGTAGTCTTTAGTTAATAAAAATATCTAACACGATCTAAGAAGAGCACCACATACTTCGAGACAGAACTCCACCATCCGATACAAATCATGAAAACACCCCGAGCCCGAGCGCGCCCGCCTGGGTGCGGATCTGTAGCAGCTTTATGCAGAGGGGGGAAGTTCGCCGAGATCGGGCCCCTGGTGGATGCCTGCCTTCCCAAGGACGCGGCTGGCAATTTCATCGCCGACCAGGAAAAATCGGATGTAGTGCACGACCTTCTTGCCTTCCTGGCGGAGAGAATGCTGGAGATGAATAAAGAGAAGCCGAAGGAGATCAAGGGCTTCCTGGGCTGGCTGGAGAGCTACGTAGGGGCCGAGGTCGATGACCTCACGCCCAAGACAAAGCTGCAAAGCTACTACGAGCACGATTACGAGAGCTTTTTGGCGGTTCTAAAAAAGAACAAAATGAAGCTGGCCGTCGATCCAGGCCGCCGGGAGCCGGCGGAGACGCTCCGGGCCGAGTTCGAGGGGTCGCTTCGCAAGCTTCTGCCACTGCGAGAGAGGATCAGGCAGACGGATGAGCTGATCGACACGGTGGTGTACAGGCTGTACGGGCTGACGGAGGAAGAGATCGGGATTGTGGAAGGGAGCAACCGCAAGAGGGCACCCTCAATTCTCCTCTTTTTCGATCCGTTTCCTTAAAGCAGCAATATCGATGAATTCTTCAAATTTGCCATTTGCCTCCAGCTCGTCGAGATGATCCAAGTATTCTCCTCGGACTTCCAGGTCAGAATCACCATGCATATCCGCCAGAGCCTGAATTTGTCCTTCCATCTCCGCAACCTTTTTCTTAAGAAACTTGAGGTCATCCATCATCGTGCTGATTATGCTCATCTCTTCCGCTTCGATCATATCAATGCCCATTCATATTCTAATAAGATTTATATTTAAAACTTGCCAGTTCAATTCAAAAGGGAGGTTCTGCTAAAGGATACTAAGAACAAAGACCTGCCCAAAGACGAAGCGGGCAATTTCATAGGCGGGCAGGAGTGGTCGGATGTAATGCGCGACCAGGCTGGCCTTCCTGGCAGGTAGGATGCAGGAGATGAACAAGCTTAGAACCTAAGCTCCCGGATTTAATAGGCGCATCAAGCAGACTATCTCGATGCAATTGCCCCTATTTCAAAAAATGACCTCAAATATGCCCGTTCATGGCCAGTTTGCAAGGCGATATGTGCCCACAAAAATATTAAAGCATTACGAAATCGAAAAATAGAAGTTTCGTGCTAAAAAATGCTTAAAATGATGCCCATGCTTAAGTATTTAAAGCTGATATGATGAATAGTAATGAAAAATTATTGGTGCACCCAATCCGTGCGCCTACTCTTCCGGGAGCTTAGGTTAGAAGCAGCCAGAGATCAAAGGCTTCCTGGGCTGGCTGGAGAGCTACGTAGGGGCCAAAGATAGGACCTTACGCCCAAGACAATAGCTGCAGAGCTACTACGAGCACGATTACGAGAGCTTTTTGGCGGTTCTAAAAAAAGAACAAAATGAAGCTGGCCGTCGATCCAGCCCGCCGGGAGCCGGCGGAGGCGCTTCAGGTCCGAGTTCGAGGGCTCGCTGGTCAAGCTTGCGCCCTTGCGAGAACGGATCAGGCAGACGGATGAGCTGATGACTCGGTGGTTTACAGGCTGTACGGGCTGACGGTGGAAGAGATCGGGATTGTGGAAGGATGCAAATAAAGTTAACTAGCTAGAATATCTATTATCTTTTTCAGAGCAGCATCGATTTTATCAGATTTTAGGTGGCCGGCTTTATATAGAATTATCTTGCAGTCAGCGGTAAATATTCGATTTGGCCTTATATTGCTTATTTTCCGAAGGGAACCTTCTTCGAAGTCGGACTCATTTATGGGAACAGCATATCTATCCCTGAATTGTTGACTCGTTATCTGGCAGAGAATTCTATCCTCTCCGTCGAGTTCTGCCAGTACCAGTGCAGGACGCCTTTTTGCCTCAGTCAAATCTGAGAATGGAAAAGGCACGACGACTACATCTCCTTTCACAAATTTTTCCAAGCTTCATCCTCCTCTGGGCTTAGCCAATCCTTTGAGAGCACTGATTCACTTAATATTGCCGTCTCCATTCTTTTCTTTGATGCTTTTTCCTTTAAAAAATGTATAAAATCAAGTACCTCTTCAAGATAAGGCTCCGGGAAAACCTCAATCTCCTTTTGAATTAATTCCTTTGTCTTCATATCGATAATACTATCTATCCAAGATGGTAAAAGACTTTTTGTAACTCGAATGATGTTTCTTCGCCAATCCCATCACTTCCGCGCCCACTAGTAAGGCTGAGTTGCCACGAGCTTAAAGGGGCTGGAAAGATCGATGAGATCGCTATCCTGCGTCGACACCTGCCCAAAGGTGCAGGGGGCAATTTATTTCCTAGCAGGAGCGATCGGATGTGGTGCGCGACCAGGCTGGCCTTCCTGGCAGGTAGGATGCAGGAGATGAACAAGCTTAGAAGCAGCCAGAGATCAAAGGCTTCCTGGGCTGGCTGGAGAGCTACGTAGGGGCCAAAGATAGGACCTTACGCCCAAGACAATAGCTGCAGAGCTACTACGAGCACGATTACGAGAGCTTCCGGACCATCCTTAAGAAGACAAAGGAGGAGAGGAGGAGTATGCCTAGGAGAGTAACACAGGTGCTTCGATTTTTAATAATGGTTTCTAAAATGGTGTCTTCCGCCCAATCACTCAGATCTTGACCGCCAGCATCCTCTCAATCGCCGTTCTAGCCCTCGCCGCAATCTCCTCGGGCACAGTCACCTGCGGCTCCAGGGTCTGCAGCACCCGCAAGACTTGGGCCAGGTCCGTCTTCTTCATATTATGGCAGATGGCGTCTTTGCTGAGCGGATAAAACTCTTTCTCAGGATTATCCTTTTTCAGCCGGTAGATCATGCCCACCTCAGTGCCGATGATAAACTCCTTCGCGGCGCTGGCCTTGGCATGCCTGCCCATTCCCGCCGTGCTGTAGACGAAATCTGCCTGATCGATGACCTGTGGCGGGCACTCAGGATGCACCAGCACCTCTGCGTTCGGATGCTCCGCCCGGGCAGCGAGCACCTCTTCGACAGTGAGGTGATCGTGCACATAGCAATAGCCATTCCAGGGAATGATCGTCTTATCGGTATGGCGGGCCACATAGGCGGCCAGATTCCTGTCCGGCACAAAGATGACCTCATTCTCGGACAGAGAGTTTACCACCTGCACGCCATTAGCGGACGTGCAACAGACATCGCTCTCCGCTTTTATCTCTGCCGTGGAGTTTACGTAGCAAACAACGGCAGCATCCGGATGAAGGGCTTTGAGATCACGGAGCTGGTCGGGCGTTATCATATGGGCCATGGGACACCAGGCACCACTCACCGGCAGTACCACCTTCTTTTGCGGAGAGAGGATGGCCGCAGTCTCAGCCATGAAGTCCACTCCGCAAAAGACGATGACATCCGAGTCCAGGCGGGCAGCCGCCCGGGAGAGCTCCAGGGAGTCGCCCACCAGGTCGGCCACATCCTGCACTTCAGGCATCTGGTAATTATGAGCCAGGATGGTCGCATGGCGCTCTTTTTTTAAAGCGAGAATATCTTTTATCATAGGCATAGAATTGGCCCCCTGTCTGAGATACTATTATTTCAAACTATTTAGATAGGTTAACTTAATATTATTACCCTAATTAAAGTTAGATTGATTTGGGTATTATTAGGCTGGATTCATGCTCGAACTCATGTTCGAACTCATTGACAAAAATATCTGTTTTGGATCTAACAAACTCACCTGGAACGCAAATCAACCTCTATCAACCTCTATTGACCTCCATCAACCTCGATCGACCTATATCATCCCCCATCATCCTCCGATGACCGCAGGAAAAAGAGCCACTTCATCCCCATCGGCCAGCAGAGTTTGCAAACCTTGCAAGGAGGCGATATTCTTGCCCGCCACAAAAATGTTTACATCCTCCTTTAAATCATCGCCGCTAAATAGCAGCGAGCGCAAAGCCGGAAGAGATGCACACAGTGCCTCCAATAAATCTGCTACCGTCATATCCCTGGCTTCTTCCGCTAGTTCCACTTCTCTTTCCTTTCCCAGTATATGGCGAAAGCCGGCAAAAGATCTGACTTTAACCCTCATCAGCGATCTCCTTAGCACGCTTTAAGGCCAGCAGCGCATCCTCCATCTTGAAGTCCCGCTTCTCCCTGGCTAAAAATTCGCGAAAACACTGCAGCTCCTTTTCCGGCACCAAGCCAGATGCATCCGAAAGCATGCGCTCATAGGTCCTATCTGGAAAGTATTTGGCTTGAGCGCAATGAAAGAGCCGATCTTTGCAGGAAGCGCTAATTACACCCATCTGCCAGGCCAAATCTAAATTGAAGCGAATGTTAACCAGCGGCTCGGACCTGGGCTCCCAGGAGAAAGGATCGAAGACGAGAGCCACTTCATCATCCGATACCAGATGACCGCTCTTGTAGGCCTGATAAATTTTGCCTACGCCCTCCATGCCGTAAATGTCCAGCTCAGAGGCACGCAAGGCTCCCATGCTGGAGGCGCCCAGAACCTTTGCGCCCGTCTCCATGGCATAGATGACCTCCTTGTGAGCCACGGAGCAATCCTGAAAGAAGACGCCATCTATGAGGCAGATGACCCCAGCCCCCTCCTTGGCCGCCCGGTAAATATCGCCACGCTTGGCAGGTGGCCGGAAGTCTGCCTTTAAAATCTGCTCAGCCCTAGCCCTGGAGAGGCTTGGCCCTAGGAAGACGACGATTTCTGGCATTTCTTCTTGCATCTCTGCACCTTTTGCCCACCCTTTCCGGATCCACGGCCGTGATCTCCAGGCCAGGCACAATCACTCTGACCACGGGAAGGCCTATCTCCTCGCGAGTCAAGTCCACCACCACTACGCGATTGAGACCCGCTTCCTCCAGCTTCTTCATCATATATTTTATGTCCAGCAGGAAGTCATCGCTCTCAAAGGACTGGATCTCTGCAAAGCTCTTATTCTCAGAGGCTTCAAACCAGTGCTTGTTAAGCCTCTTGGTCCTGTCGTAGCCGATCTGCTTTCTAAAATCAGCCAGTGTTGTATCCTCTCTCGCCCCGTGAATCTGGGTGAGACGGCTTTGCGCTACCTCAGTGAGAGCACGAAGCACAGCTACGCTGGCACTGGTGTGTGTGCCCATGCCCGTGGTGAGAAGGGTTGGATCGCGCAGCCGTATATCGTCGGCCGCGGCCGCGCATGTTGGAACGCCAATGTCGCTGGTGATATCCCTCAGATAGACATCCACCTCAGCCGCTGCAAATTTGTCCAGGAGGCCCCTCGCCTGGCCGTCCTCTACATCGCAGATCAAAGGCCCGGTATTGCGTGTCGCTTCTACCAGGGCCCAGGCATCTCTTTCTATAACCTCGGCAAGGCCGTGGAATATCGCCTCCTCGATCACGTTGCCCGAGGCCAGACCACTGGTGTTGGTTCTAAAGAGGCTTTTATAATCATGGGGCAGGGGATGAAAGACGGCATTGGACGGAACTAAAATCTCCTCGTCATTCATTATGTCCCAGCCTGCCGTCCAGGGTATCATTGCATCCGGATCTGCGCCTGCGGGCAGGATCAACTCGCGTGGATCCAGCGCCCCGGTGCCCAGATGAGTGAAGCTGTCAATTTTAAGCTCCCTGTCTCTCACTTCAGCCGAGTAGCGCTCCAGGCCCTCCATCATGGCCGATACTTTAGCCTCTGTGGGCGTAGCCCCTTTACCGTTGTAGACGGAGATGGCACCGCGATCAGCCATGGGCCGGATTGATGAGAAGACGGGTATGCCGATTCGGTCCAGGTTGGTAATGTCCGCTATCCTGGTGATCCCGGCAGCGGGCAATTTGGCCTCGGCGCGCCTTAGCGTCTCCTCGGGAGGCAGAGCTCGGTGGGTATCGTCTTTGTACTTTTTTATGCAGGACGCAAGTCTCATCACATAGGCCAAGAGCAGCGATGTAATATAAACTCTGTTCAAAGACCTCTGCTTAAGACCCGGATTTTTTGCCTGTTAGAGTTCCCTTCGCTGCCCGGTTCAAAGGAAGGGCAATTTGTCCTTCTTTCGGTAAGCCAGGGCCTGGCAGGTCGCGATCAATCGCCCGTCTTCGCCGGTGACGGAAATCTGGCAGGCCGAGATCTTTCGAGAGCGATTGACCTCCAAACCCTCTGCCTGCAAGGTCTCGCCAGCCTGAGGCGCGCTGAGGTAATTCATATTCACGCCTAAAGCGACCGCCACGGTGCCGTGCGAGTTGACGGTCAGCTCGAAGACTGCATCTACCAGCGAGAAGATGGCAGCTCCATGGGTAGTGCCAAAGATATTGTTCATATTCTCGGAAGTCTTCATCTTGAGAAGAGCGCGGCCCGCCTCAAGCTCTACAATCCTGATGCCGAAAATCTTGGCATAAGGCTCCTCTTCAAAGTGCTTCTCTAAAGCTGCCAGACATTGGTCCAAAGCATCATTCCTCTCTTTAATTATTCTCCCTCTCTTGGGATTATTCACGAAACCGTTATATCTGCTCCGCTCGATCTAGAGCCATATGCCCAGCTCCTCAGGCAATAGGCCGGAGCCGGTCTCTATTGAGGTGAGCGGCTCTGCAGTGTCCATTGTCCTCACCCAGGGCGCTATCAATATCTGGTTTGGAAGAAAATTCGATAAGTTTCTGATTGCCAAGATTTTCTTGATTATATCCAAGATCGATGGAACTGCAGAGCACGAGAAGGAAGTATTATGCCGGTTCGAGGAGATCAGCGAGTTTGAAAACAACGGCTACATCCTCACCTCCTACGCCAGAAAGAATGAAAAGTACAGGGCCATATTTGTGGTTCCGTTCTCCAATTCCCGGGCGCTGGAGATGTTCATGGAGTCCATCTCCCAGGAGACGGAAAAAGAAGACGTTAAAATCACCCTTTACTGGAGGGGAGGCAGAATCAGGATGAATCTTATAAAAGAGGAGCTGTCCAGGCTCGATTGCTTTGGCACACTCAACGTGGTTTATAAGGATGAGCAGGCGGGAACTGGTGGCAGGAGGGAGGAGAAATGAAATTTGCAAGCTGCACAAAAAAAATTGAGATTTCAAGCATAAGGAAATGTTTTGAGGGTGCGGCCCCGGGGTCAGTGAATTTGGGACTGGGCCAACCGGACTTCGACACGCCGGATCACATCAAAAAAGCGGCCATCCAGGCTATTGAAAAGGGAATGTGCGGCTACACACCCAACTGCGGAGTGCCGGCCCTTCGCTCCGCCCTCGCGGAAAAATTCCGCTCTGAGAACCGGATCGAGTGCACAGATGAGGAGATTATGGTGACCAGCGGGGCCAGTGAGGCTCTCTTTTTAGTTATTGCCGCGCTGGTTGACCAGGGCGAAGAGGTTCTGATAGGCGATCCAAGCTTCCTGTCCTATGCCGAGCTGACCAAGCTGGTAGGCGGTAGGCCCGTTAGCGTCCCTCTCGATGACAGCCTGAGGCTCGCTCCTAAAGCCATAGAGGAGAGGATAACAGACAAAACCCGGCTGATAATAGTCAATTCGCCCACCAATCCCACGGGATCGGTGGCAACGCCCCAGCAGATGCGCGCCATTGCCGAGATTGCTGAGGATAGGGGCATCGCTGTGCTCTCCGATGAGGTCTATGAGCATTTCATCTACAAAGGAAAACATGTCAGCCCAGGCCAGTTCTCAGATAACGTCATAACCGTCAATGCCGTCTCCAAGACCTATGCCATGACCGGCTGGAGGCTGGGCTATCTGGTGGCCAAAGGCGAAGCTCTAGAGCATCTTCTCAAGATTCACCAGTATGTGCAAGCCTGCGCCAGCTCCATCTCTCAGGCGGCTGCAATAGAAGCCATCACAGGGCCGCAGGACTGCGTGGCCCAGATGAGGGACGAATTCAAAGCTCGCCGGGATCTGCTGGTTGCGGGCTTTCGAGAGATGGGCGTAGACATCATTGTGCCGGAGGGCGCTTTCTATCTCTTCCCCCGTGTGGGAGACGGAGATGCTGTGGCCGCCCGGCTGGGCCAGGCAGGAGTCATCACCGTTCCTGGATCGGCCTTTGGATCAGGCGGAAAAGAGCACATTCGCATCTCTTATGCTGCGGCGCGCTCTCAGCTTGAGGAAGCATTGCTGCGCATGAAAGACATCCTTTAAATAGGAGAGTTGCATTCGTCGCTAGGAGTGATGAAATGAAGGAGCAGGTCGAGGTCAGAGAGCTAAAAGAGGGAAGGTACGTCATCATCGACGAAGAACCCTGCGTAATCAAGAATATATCCCATTCCAAGCCAGGGAAACACGGCAGTGCCAAGGCCAGAGTGGACGCTATAGGCATCTTCGACAACCAGAAGAAGTCCATCGTTCAGCCGGTTACCACCAAGATCTATGTGCCCACCGTGGAGCGCAAAACGGGCCAGGTTCTATCCATCGGCGACACCACAGTGCAACTCATGGACCTAGGCAGCTATGCCACAATCGAAGTTCCCATATCCGAGGATCAGAAACCGAAGATCGAGGAAGGAAAAGAGGTCCCCTATCTCTTCGTCATGGGCAGGACCAAGCTGGACCTGCGCTAAATCCAACCAATTCCGTTTTCATGTTCCAAAGGTGTGGCTTTGCCGATGCCGATGCAGAATTGCCGGATGCAGACTATGTAGTAGTCGGATTGCCCTTTGACTGCACTGCCTCTTTTCGGTCCGGGTCAAGGGATGGCCCGGATGCCATCCGTCTCGCTTCTTTTAATTTCGAGAGTTATGACCACTATTATGATGTGGATCTAGCCGAGCTTGCCATCTGCGATCTGGGCAATATGGAACTTGGCGCAGACCCAGGCTACGCGGAAGAGACCATAAAGGAGGGCATTGCCCTACTGCCGAAGGCGGCCATTCCCATCTTTTTGGGCGGAGAGCACTCCATCGCCCCGCCCATCGTGGAGAGCCTGGCGCAGCGAAGCGCGCAGGGCGCGCTTGGCGTGCTGGTGCTGGACGCGCACCTTGACCTGCGCGAGGAGTACGGCTGCACTAGGTACAGCCATGCCTGTGCCAGCCGGAGAATCCTGGAGAAGAAGGGCGTCAAGTCTTACGCCTCCATCGGCATTCGCAGCGGAAGCAAAGAGGAGTTTTCCTTCGCGAAGGAGAACGGTATTTCATATTTTACTTCCCTCGAGGTAAAGGAGAAGGGCATCGACTATGTGCTGGACCGGGCAATAGAAGGCCTGGACTGCGAGCGGATCTACCTGTCCATCGATCTGGATGCCCTCGATCCGGCATTCGCACCGGCGGTAGGCAACCCGGAGCCCTTTGGCCTCACCGCCTGGGATGTGAAGAGAGTGATTGAGCGGGCTGCGCCGAAGGCGGTGGGCCTGGATATAAACGAGCTGACTCCGGCTTATGATCGCGGCGAGACGGCGCTCCTGGCGGCACGGCTGGCGCGAGAGTTCATAGCGGCAAAAGCAAAGCAGGCAATTTGAATGGATTTCAAAATAGCGGCCACACCCCAAGAGAAAGAGTACGACGGTGCTGAATACAGGCAATTCCTCAAAGAGAAGAATGAGTACATGGATTTTGACGAGTTTTGCCGCCAAGAAGGGATCTAAGTGGTCCAGAAATAAATGAGCCGATTCCTGCAATGATCACGCTCCCGGCAACAAGACATGCAGAAGAGTTTGTAGCGGCAAGGGCCAAATATTAATTCCAATCGAAAGAAAAATAGTTTTCAATCCTGTTTGTAAGAATTGAAACGGTCAGACGATAATAAATTTAGCAGATTAGAAAGGAGGAGCAAATATGCCGGGAAAATTGATGGAGTATTTCAACAAGCAGCCGAGGCTGGGCGTCATAAGCACATCGAGCAAGGATGGAAAGGTGGACTGTGCCGTTTACGGTTCTCCGCAGATGATCGACGAAAAGACGGTAATAGTGGCATTAGCCAGGGGCCGCACCTTTGCCAACCTTGAGGAAAATCCCAATGCTGTGTTCATGATTATGGAGGTGGGTGAGGGAATCCTTGATTGGAAAGGGATCCGGGTTTATCTCAAGATGCTGGAGTTTGCCACCTCGGGGCCCAAGTTAGAGGCGTATAAAAGCCAGATAGCCAAGATTGTGGGCGAGCAGGCGGCAGAGATGATTGCGGTGCTGGCGACCTTCGAGGTAACTGAAGTGAGGCCTCTGATCGATTTTAGGCAGGGATGGGAGAAATCAATCTAAAAATTTTTTGTATAGTTCTAAAACAAACACAACACAATTTTGGATTAGGCCCATGCCTTATCTTCAAGCAGACATATATCCGATATGCGAACCCACGATCACGAATTCGCGCCCGACGGTGGGCATGGATATTAAACGAGCTGACTCCGGCCTACGATCGGGGAGAGACGTCTCTCTTGGCGACTGGCAAAGGAGCTTGTGGCAGCAAGGCCAAAACATCAAATGGTTAATTGATATCTAAACAGTAATTTACCGATTACCCATGAAGAAATTATAGGAGTGTTCACCACCAATCAAAAGACTTTATTACACATGTAGCAGCTGATGTGGATGGTGGCCCATGGATGACCGTTCCCGACTTTCAGAGTTTGATGCTTCCTATTATGAAAATAGCAGCAGATGGACAAGAACATAATAATAGCGAGGCGTGGGACGCATTAGCTATTGAGTTTAAGCTAACCGATGATGATCTAAAGGAAAGACTATCAAATGGTCAGTCCACGTTTAAGAATAGAATTGCGTGGGCACGGTCGCACCTAAAAATGGGCGGCATCATGGAAAACACCGGCCGCGGAACTTTTCGAATAACAGACAGGGGCCAGAACGTCTTGAAATCTAATCCTCAGAGAATAGATGTACGATTCTTAATGCAGTTTCCAGATTATGATTTAAATCGAGGCGGACCAAGACGAGAATCTTTAGGTGAGACAAAGAGGGAATCGGAAACAGAAATCCAGACGCCTGAGGAGAAATTAGAATCCATTTACAAAGAGATGAGGCATAAGTTAGCAGATGAGTTATTGGATCAAATTAAAAACAGTTCTCCGGATTTTTTTGAAGAATTAGTAGTAAACCTGCTGGTCACGATGGGATATGGAGGCAACCTCTATGATGCTGGAAAGGCCATAGGCCGCAGTGGCGACGGGGGGATTGATGGCATTATAAAGGAAGACAAACTGGGACTTGATGCAATCTACATCCAAGCTAAAAGATGGGAGAGTACTGTTGGCCGCCCAGTAGTGCAAGCATTTGTCGGGAGCCTGGAAGGTGTTAGAGCACGCAAGGGTGTATTGATCACTACATCTCAGTTCTCTCCTGATGCCCGAGAATATGTAAACCACATAGGCATGAAGATCGTGCTTATTGACGGACATGAGTTAACCGATTTGATGATTGATCACGGTGTAGGTGTATCGCCTCATGCCACCTATATTGTGAAGAAAATAGACTTGGATTACTTTGGAGGGGAATAAGTTCCCCCTGATTACCTTATCTAGCTACACGCGATGCCCTCATTGAACGCGAAAAAAATGATTTCGTCAGCTTTGAAGAATATGCAAAGCTTTGCAGCCTAAGTCTTTGAGCGATTTTCCGCCCGCAGACACTTTTTTGCCAGACTATTTTACCTTCCGCAGCTGCTCTAGCGCCCCATCGACCCTCCCCCCTTCTTTTCGCCAGCCGTTCTTCGCCCGTCGCAATCCTGCCCACGATGCTGTGCGCCGTGCGAAAGCTAAGACTGCCATAGTTAACCTGCATACCCAACCACGCAATTGCTGCTTGCCAAAATACATGCCGATAAGCCTATAAATTAGTTTTAACTAATGAAAAGAATTTGGGAGCAGATGTTGGCATTGTTGGCAGCATGGGCAAAATGAAGGGCGAAGCTTATGCCTTAGATCAGATGCCAGCCAGGACATTGAACAAGAGGCAGTCTAAGCTAGCAAAAAAAGGAGATGGGACTTCCTAATATTACACGCAAGGAAGCCAATCAACGCTGATGGCTCCGCATGTGGAATTACCCCAAAGCTGGATGAACTTCTCTATAGAGAATACACCAGTAAGATCTTCGACACTGCGGCCGTACTCGGCATGGCGACCCTTGAGCTGGCTGTCGGCCATGGGGTCTCTGGAGATCCAGCCGATATGAGCAACGCCGATTACATTGCTGTTAAGGTTGGCCTCAAGAACACCGGTGCAACAATCCTTGGGAAGTGTATAACCTTCATGACCCGCATCAGTCAAGCAATAAGGACAAAAGCCATATGACCTTGTCTTGACTTCAGTAGTCTTCTGCAGATGCTCAGCGTGAGTATACATCTCCGTCAGAACTGCACCGATTCTGTAGTTCTGCACGCACAGCTTCTCGACCCACTTCTGGTCATAAGTACCGGTCTGATATGAAACCGGCATGTACTCGAACTCGGCCTCCTTGGTGAAGTTAATGTAATCCATTGGAATGAAACCGGTTGGATAGTCGCAAATCGGCTCGTCTATATACATATTCCAATATAGCGGGAAAGCCTCTCTATTGAGCTGTCTCTCTGCCTCTAACTCTGTCCACTCTGTGATAACATTACCAGAGCCTGATTCTTTCTCCACCAATTTGTCTCCATTAAAACCCGTCTGCGTGGATATGATCATCTCAACATTCTTGTATCCAACACCCTTAACAGATGCCTTTTCGTACATATAGTTGGCCGCGCCCGCCATGCCAATTAAAGCAATAGCTAGTATCGCCAAAATTAATAGTTTCTTCGTTTCGATTCCCCCCTTTATGGCAATCAAGTTAATCGGCAACATATTTTAACATTACTGAAGATAATTAAAAATTAAGTTATGGTGGCCATATGATAAGATCCTATCCGAATATGGCCTGGCAAGACGTGAGAGGGGAGGTATCGTTTGCATCCACACCTGCTCAAACATAACATTACAGTCTGGAGCCACGATAGCGCAGTGCTTGTGATGATCACCAGGACAAGCACGGGCATGCTTGGCCTTGGAAAACCTGCTTTAGTGTTGGTCGAAAACATTCAAACCAGAGGGCTAAGATGTGGGCAACATTGCCAACTGTATAAAAAAAAGGCCCTAACGCGGGAGTAATCACATATTGGACAACCCTTCCAGTATGCTCTGATAATTTTGCCAATCATGGTATTTTAAAAGTTCTATGCAATGCGGACCTTCTCAACTATTTCACCGCCCGCAGCTCCTCCAGTGCCCCATCGACCCGCCCCCTTCTTTCCGCCAGCCTCTCTTCGCCCGCCGCAATCCTGCCTAGCCTGTCCTTGATCATGCGCTGTGTCTCCGCTGGCGCTGGCCCGCCCGTATTGGCCCGCAGGGCTACGTTGCTTTTCGGGTCCAGTGCCCTCTCCAGGTCTGCTGCAGAAAAGCCGCGCTCGCTGGCTCTAAAGCCTGCCATCTCCAGGGCGATCTCGTCCAGCTCGGCCATGCCCGGCCTTGTGCCTGAGGCGGCAATCCGGCCCACAATGCTGTGCGCTGTCCTAAAGGGCATACCCGTGATGCGCACTAACGAGTCGGCGATCTCCGTGGCCGTGGAAAAGCCGACACCAGAACTTTCCTCCATCCTTTCCAGGTTGAACTTGAGCGAGGAGACGCAGCCGTCCAGAATGCGCACTGTGCTGCGCGCCCAGTCCATTCCCTGCCACAGGTGGGGCGTGACCTCCTGCAGATCGCGGTTGTAACTGAGCGGCAGACCTTTGCAAATGGTTAAAGCAGCCATGAGGCTTCCCAAAACCGAGCCCGTCTTGCCGCGGGCCAGCTCTGCCG
>Ga0307379_10008263_pt1 | contig 14053 bp, 10 predicted proteins | sample UN2MG_FD_202237 | JGI IMG/M metagenome (GOLD analysis project Ga0307379, IMG submission 202237) | Soil microbial communities from Risofladan, Vaasa, Finland - UN-2 | ecosystem: Environmental > Terrestrial > Soil > Coastal area > Acid sulfate soil | place: Finland: Risofladan, Vaasa | collected...
ACTCATGGCTCTTGCCGGCGCTGGTTCTGGTGGCCATGCCGCTTTCCGGCCGTGCGGCTGAGCCGTCTGTCCCGCCCATTTTCGAGAGCGGAACGGGCATCCTCGCCTACGTGCCACCCGACGCCGACGCCGCTCTCCGCATCCTCAACTATGTCCCTCCCGAAGCGGATGTGGCGGTCCTCATCCGCATGGATGCCCTCGTCGCCAGCAACCTTTGGCAGCAGTTTAAAAAAACCGGCCGCCCGTACGAGGAATTCGTCGAGAATTGCCCCTTTGCCCTCGATTTTGAGAAGGACATCGCCGCCAGCGTCTTCTGCCTCCAAATTATGTACAAGGAGGACGGCGAGCCGGACAACATCCTGATGGGCATGGTCCTGTCGCTCAACCGCGATGTGACACCGCAGACGCTCCCCAAGAAAGCATATAATTTGGAGCCTGTGCCGATGCCGAATGTTTCGACGCCCGTCTATTGCCTTGCACCGGCCAACCTGGCGGCCTTGCCGGACGCGCGGACCATTGTGTTTGCCTCGTCACAGGACTTCCTGCCGCAGATGCTGAAGGCCGCGACGACGCTTTACCAGACCCCGCCCTGGCCGCGACGCGAACTGGCCGCACCCGGCGAAATCACGTTTGCGGGCCGGATGCCCGACCAACTGAAAGCCGCCATCCGCGCCGAAGACGACCACTATCGCCGCCGGCTCCTCCGCCGAATGGACCCCGAACGGCTCCTGGAGTTCGCGCTTCTTTACAATCTCTTCCGCGTCGCCGACGATGCCGCAAGCGCCGTAGGATCGCTCGACCTTTCGCGCGAGGCCGACGCGCTTCGGATTGCCGTGACGTTCAACTCGGACCGGAGCGCCGCCGTCCTGGCGGCAGGGCTGGACGCGATGGCCGATCCGTTGGCCCTGGTCCTGCCGGCGCTTTTCGGCAGCCCGATTTTGGAGGCGCCGCCCGAACCGCCTCTCTATCGCGCCCGGGCCGAGGGCGGCGAAGCCAGCATCACCATGAGTCGCACAAGCGCCGAGCGCCTGCTCGACCAGGTGCTGAGCGGCGCGGCGCAGCAGGCCACCCGTGCCGCCAGCGCGAGCAACCTCCGCCGACTCGGCGTCGCAATCCGGCAATACGTCACGGACCACGGCGCCTATCCGCCGAACGCCTCCGCCCTTTTCCCAAACTACCTGCCCGACCGAAAGGTCCTGGAGAACCCGGCCCTCGGGGCGCATTTCCCCGACGGCGACTACGAACTTGTCCCCATGACAACGGAAGCCGCGAAGAAAGAGCCGTGGGCCAAAGTGCTCGCCTTTGAACGCTATCCGCGCGACAATCCCCCCGCGACGCTCTACGTCCTCTTCGCCGACGGCCACGTCGAGCACATCAGGGCCGGGCAATTCAACCAGTTCCTCAGGCAAACGCTCGAACATCTCGGACGATAGGAGAAACCGATGCCGCGAACCTTCATCCAGCAGTTGGCCACTTCCGGCCAGATCGTGGAAGACGTTTATCAGGTGGCCTCGAAGGATTTTCGGACCACCAAGAAGGGGACCTACTTCATCGCCGCACGCCTCCGGGACCGGACCGGCGAACTGCCCGCCGTCATGTGGGACGCCACCGAAGCACTCTTCGCGGCCATCCCCCAAGGGGGCTACGCCCTGGTCAAGGGCCGCGTCGGCGAATACAGGGACGCCCTCCAGATCATCATCGAGGCGATGCGCCCCGCCAAGGACCACGAGGTGGACCCCGCCGACTTCCTGCCCGTCGGGCCGGGCGACCCGGACGAACACCTCGAGCGCCTGAAGAAGGTCCTGGCCGACGTCGAGCGGCCGGCGCTTCGGGCGCTCCTGGACGCCGTCTGGGCCGACGAGAAACTCGTCGTGGACTTCAAGCGCGCTCCCGCCGCCGAAAAACTCCACCACGCCTACCTCGGGGGCCTGCTGGAACACACGCTCAGCGTCGCGGAACTGGCGCTTCTCCTCTGCCGCCACTATCCCAAACTCGACCGCGACCTGCTTCTGATCGGCGCACTCTGGCACGACCTCGGCAAAACGCGCGAACTCACCTACGATACCGCCCTCGGCTACACCGACAGCGGGCAACTCGTCGGCCACCTCATCCAGGGCGTCATGATGCTCGACGAAAAGATCGACGCCATCCGCGCGGCCGGGGCCGAGTTTCCCGAGGATTTGGCCGACCTCGTGCGGCACATGGTTCTCGCCCATCACGGCGTGTATGAATTCGGCAGCCCGAAACTGCCTATGACCGCCGAGGCCTTCGCCCTGCACCACCTCGACAACATCGACGCGAAACTCCACGCCTTCTGGCGCCACGTCGAACACGACGCCGACCCCCGGCGCCGATGGACCGCCTGGGACAAGATGTTCGAGGGACGCCTCTTCAAGGGCTTCGAGGAATCCGACAAGGAACCCGGCAACGAAAACGCCTAACGCAAGGTCGGGCCGCGAGCCCCCGCTCGCCGTTATCACCGACTTGCCTGGGAGTTAGCGGGACGTGTTCTTCACCCGGCCCTGCATCTGTTTCCGGGAACTCCCGTGGCGGCCAACCCCGCCCAGCAGGCGGCGGGCAAGTTTGTATCCTGGCTCAAACCTTCTCCGCCGCGAACAGTGGCAAAGCGCCTTCGGGCATTTCATCCCAGGTGCGACCGTCAAGAACTCGCCCCCTCCTCTTTTTGTGCACGCCGCCCCATTGCTTGAAAAAGAAGGGTACGCAAGCCTGTCGGCACCGATCGCGAACCTCCGTTACCCACTCGGGCTTCATCGGCCGCGCGCCCGGGCCGGACTCTCCCCCGAGGATTACCCAGTCGATGCCATCGAGGTCGAGGTCAGGGATGGGCCCAAGCAGGGGCTCCAGAGACACGAACTTGACGGGCGCCCTTGTCTTTCGCAGATGATCTATGCGGAATGTACACTCTGCGTTTTCAACGGTCACTCCCATCCAGATGTTGGGCGCCCACTTCAGGGCGGGGTCGAGTTCGACCAGGCGCTCGGACCGCTTCGTCAGCACCTGATACTGATGCCAGTCGGCGCGGTGCATCACATCAAAGACCTTCTCTATGAAGGATAAAGGCACTTGTTCGTGGAAAAGATCGCTCATGGAATTAACAAACACGATCCTCGGCTGCTTCCACGCGAGCGGAAGGTGCAGAGACTTCGGGTGCGTCGTTACTTTGAACCCGCGTTTGTAATTGGGGTTGCCCATGGCCTGAAGGCGCAGGGCCATGCGCTCGGCGTAGCAGTTCCGGCAGCCCGCGCTGACCTTGGTGCATCCCGTCACCGGGTTCCAGGTGGCTTCGGTCCATTCGATGGACGAGTTTGCCGCCATTAAAAACCTCCCTTGAGAAGGTGGTTGGCTATCCGCACGGCAATGGGCGCACCCTTGGGATTTCCAGCAGCGAAAAAGAGTTGAAAGAGAGGCGAACGACGACTGTTGTCCCAAACGTGGCTCTTGTCAGCCACTCCAGCAAAGATGCTCCTCAGGCGTTTCTGGTAAAAGCCGCCGAGGCTTCTGAAGTCGCATGCCTTCCGGATTTTCTCCACGGGCTGCCCGAAAATGTCTTCAAGTCTGGTCGTGCGATAGAACTGCTGAAACCAGTCCTTGGTGCCGAAGATGGCGTCGAGCCGGTCCCGGAACAACTTTTTGGGGTCGTTGGCCAGCAGACGGTTCACCGCCATCAGTGGGAAGAGAATCCAGACATCGATTGCCTTGGTCCTGGCTATTGCCTCCATGGTATCCCAGGTTACTTCCGTCGCAAACGGATCGAGAAACACGACCGCCCGGCGGCCCCGCCAGTCCTGCTTGTCGCAATACTCCTGTAGAAATGGATTGGCGTCGGCACGTATGATTTCGACCTGCCGCGCTTTATCGGGGTGCTCAGTCTTAAGCACTTCCAAGTCCCGCACCTTGTCTCCATCCGTTTCGACAAAGACAAACCGGTCGAAGGGTGGCTCCACCTCAAGTGCCAATTTGGCCGATCCTTTGAGCAATTCTTGGGTTTCCGCGTCATGCGCTTCCGCGAATAGGTTCGGCACCCCAAAATCTCTCTGCTTCTGCATGCGATAGCCAGTTCCCGCAAAGGCATCAACATAGATGCGAGTAAACGGCTGATTCTTCAGTGCCGTATTATAAGCACGAAGATACTCGCCTAAAATGGCAAGTTTCTCTTCAGTCCAGTCCCCACCAAATCGTTGAAGATTCCTTGTACTCATGGCTCTTGCTGTCCAGTGCGGGCAGCGTCGTTTGAACCTCGAGGAGTCCACAAGCTGCATTCTTCCCCTGCCACGGCTCCCCGATCTCGACGAACGCCCAGTGGCCGAAGCCCCTTGCTCGCCAATGTAAGCCAAAATCGGCAAAGACTCAAGATGCCATAAGCCGTTGGCTTTTGCCCAAGCCTATTTCTGCGCTTGGTCCGGGCCGGCCTCGCTCTTCAGCGGCGCAAGTTGCCCATAAATCGCGTCGTTCATCTTCTTCATCAGTTCCGCGTAGTCCGTCTGGGCCTTCATGAACGCCTTGACCGTCTCGTTGGCCGCCACCGCCTGCATCAGGCGCTCCAGTTCCCGCTTTTCCTCCGGCTCGACCGGTTTCAGCGCCTCTTCCTTCTTGGCGGTCTCAACGGCCGCCTTGTTGTAGGCGTCGAGCGCTTCGGTTGCCGCCTTGTCGGCCCGGATGCCGGCATCGGTCTCCAACAGGCGCTTATACCGCGGGTGCTCGCGAATGGCCCGGCCCAGGTCCTCGGCACGGCGCACGATTTCGTCCACGGCAATCTCCTTGCGACCCGCCCATCCTCCCACAGGCGCGCCGGGTGCGCGGCCAGCCTACCGCCCGCCGCCACCCAAAGCAAGCGCCGCCCCGCCACGACGGGTAAACGTGGCGGGCAAGCCCCGCCCCGCGCCATTGATAGTCCCGAAGCCCTTCCCTATACTGGCCCCGACAGGGGTCCCCCAAAAAGGGCCCACGCTTTTGCACCTTCGAGGAGCGTCTGTTCATGGCGACGCGCGAAAAAATCCTGGACCACCTGCGTTCTCACCACTATCGGCCGATGCGCTTGCGGCGCCTGGCGCGATTCTTCGACGTCGCCGAGGAGGACTATCTGGGGTTCCGCGCCCTCGTGAAGCGCCTGGTCCGTGAAGGCGAGATCGCCGTCGGCGCGCGCGGGACACTCGTCCCGCCCGAACGAAAGAAGCGCCGCCGAAAGGAAACCGGCCTCGTGCAAGGACGCTTCAGCCGCGCCGCCCGAGGCTTCGGATTCGTCGAACCCGAGCCCGGCGATGCGACAACCGATGGCGAGGATATCTACATCCCTGCCCACTACACGAGCGACGCCGTTACGGGCGACCTGGTCCTCGCCAAGGTGGACCGCAAGACCCGGCGCGGCTACTCGGGCCGCGTCGTCGAGGTCGTCGAGCGCGGCCAGACACGCTACGTCGGCAACTATCTTGTGACCGACGCCGGGCCGATCGTCCGCCCCGACGGCGGCGTCCTCTTGCAGGACTTCCCCGTCCCGGACGCCTCCAGCGCGGGCGCCCGCCCCAAGGACAAGGTCGTCTTCGAGGTCCTCAAGTACGCCCTCCGCGGCGAGGCCGGCGAAGCCGTCATCGTCGAGGTCCTGGGCAAGCGCGGCGAACCGGGCGTGGACACGCTGGCCGTCATTCGCCAGTTCGACCTGCACGACGAGTTCTCCGCGGCCGCCCTCGCCGAAGCCGGCCGCGCCGCCGAGCGCCTCGACGACGGGGCGCTCGCAGGACGACGCGACCTCACCGCCGAAACCATCATCACCATCGACCCCGAGGACGCCCGCGACTACGACGACGCCATCAGCCTCACCGAGAGCGGGGACGGCACCGTGACCCTGGGCGTCCACATCGCCGACGTCGCCCACTTCGTCGAGGCAGGTTCTGCGCTCGACCTCGAGGCGCGCGAGCGCGGCACAAGCGTCTATCTGCCGACCGCCGTCCTGCCGATGCTCCCCGAAGTCCTCTCCAACGGCGTGTGCAGCCTCCAGGAAGGCCGCACGCGCCTCACCAAAAGCGTCTTCATCACCTTCGACCGTGACGCCGAACCGGTGCGGGTCGAGTGCGCCAACTCCTTCCTCCGAAGCGCCAAGCGCCTGACCTACGTCCAGGCCCAGGCCGCGCTCGACGGCAAGGCCGACGGTCTGCCGCCGGAGACCGTCGCGCTCCTGGGGCGGATGGAACACCTCGCGCGCCGGCTGCTGGAGCGCCGCCGGTGCATGGGCTATCTTGAACTCGACCTGCCCGACGTGGACCTCGAGTTTGACGACCAGGGCCGCGTCGTCGCCGCCCACCCCGAGGACGCCAGTTTCAGCCATCGCATCATCGAGATGTTTATGGTCGAGGCCAACGAGGCCGTCGCTCGGGAACTCGATGCGCTGCGTCACCCCTTTATCCGCCGCGTTCATCCCGAACCCGGCGACGAGGCCGCCGAGGAACTCATGCATTACGCCAAGAGCATCGGCTACCGCCTCAAGAATCCGCGCAGCCGGCACGAACTCCAGCAACTGCTGAACGCCGTGCGCGGCAAGCCCGAGGCCTACGGCGTCCACCTGGCGGTGCTGCGGAGCCTCCAGAAGGCCGAGTACAGTATCAAGGCCGAGGGCCACTTCGCCCTCGGATCCGACGCCTACTGCCACTTCACCTCACCCATCCGCCGCTACCCCGACCTCGCGGTCCACCGCCTGTTCGGCGAGGTCGCGGGCGGCAGCGCGACAAGGCCCCGTGGCGAGCGGCGAAAGCAGCGCGACGCGACGCGCAAGGAGGACCAAGGCGCTCTGGCCGAACTGGCGGCTCACTGCTCCCGGACCGAGCGGCGGGCCGAGGCGGCCGAGCGGGAACTGACGAAAGTTAAACTCCTCGAAGTCCTCCAAGACAAGGTCGGCCAATCCTTCACCGGCATCATCACCGGCGTCCAGGCGTTCGGCCTGTTCGTCGAAATCCCCGACTTACTTCTCGACGGCCTTGTCCACATCTCGAGCCTCACCGACGACGCCTACCAGTTCGACCGGCGGCGGTGGGCCCTCGTGGGACGCCGCCAGGGACGCGTCCTCCGCGTCGGCTCCGAACTCGAGGTCCGCATCGCGCGCGTGGACATCCCGCGCCGACAACTCGACCTCGAACCCGTGGAGACAGAGGAGCGCGCTCGGACCGCTCCGAATACGAAGCCCGAAAAGCGCCCCAGCCGCGGAAAGCGTGGCGAAAAACCGCGGGAAAAGCGGTAAGCCAACCGAATCGCCCCGACGGCTCGGCCCAGCCCATTCGGCCGCCGCCATTAAAAAAGAGTTACACCTCTTCCGGCTCGAACGGCGGTTCCTCGAGTTTTCCGCCCGCCGTCTCGGCCAGTTTCGCGATTTTTTTCTCGGCCGCCCCGAGCGCGCAGCGACAGGCGTTCACCAGTTCCGCCCCTTCCGTGTACAACTTCAGGGACTCGTCCAAGCCCGCCTCGCCCGACTCCAGCCGCTCGACCAGTTTCTCGAGCCTCTCCAGCCGCTCCTCAAACGTCGGTTCCTTCTGCTTTGCAGCCTTCTTTTTTGCCATGTCTGCATCTCCGCTCTTTTCGGTGCGCGCTCCCGGCGCGCCGGGACTCACGCGCGCGGCTCCTCTGTCGGCTCGACGCGGCTCGCCAGTTCCCCTTCCGCCAGATGCGTCCTCAGGCGGTCGCCCGGCCGCGCATCGGCCGCACGCATCAGCGTCGCCCCCGTCCGCTCGAGCACCGTGCGGCTGTAGCCCCGCTCGAGCACCCGGTCGGGCGAAAGGTCCGACAGGCGCTGGGCGAGTCCGTCCACCCGGGCGCGCCAGCGATGCTCAAGGAGCGTCCGCCCGGCCGCCCGCAGCCGATAGGCCGCCAGCCGAAGCGCTGCGCTCGCCCTCTGCTGTTTTGTCCGCGGCGCATGCTCCGCCAGGCCCGCCGCCGCCCGTTCGAGCCGCAGCCGCCGCTCGCTCGCCGCCTCCCGCACCGCCGCCCGCATCCGCTGGGCGAAATCTTCCAGCACTTGCGCCCGGGCGAGCACGAGTTCTTCCGGGTGCGCCAGGAACCGGCTCCGCGCGGCCAGCGCGAGCCGCCCGCGCTGCCGCTCCACGAGGTGCCGCATGTGCCGCGCCATCCGCCGCGCCGTCGCCTCCAGTCCCGCCAGCACTTCCCGCCGATCCGGCGCGACGAGTTCCGCCGCAGCCGACGGCGTCGGCGCCCGAACGTCCGCCACGAAATCCGATATCGAAAAGTCCGTCTCGTGCCCGACGGCGCTTACGACCGGGACGTCGGACGCGAAGATCGCCCGCGCCACCGCCTCCTCGTTGAACGGCCAGAGGTCCTCGAGGCTGCCGCCGCCGCGGCCGACGATTATCACGTCCACGCCGCCCGCGCGATTCAGGTTCCGGATGCCGCGCACGATCTCCTCCGCCGCCCCTTCGCCCTGCACCCGCGCAGGCGCCAAGAGAATCTCTGCCGCCGGCCAGCGGCGCCCGAGCACGTGAATGATGTCCCGCACGACCGCGCCGGTGGGACTCGTCACGACGCCGATCCGCCGGGGGAAGCGCGGCAAAGGCCGCTTGCGCTCCGGAGCAAAGAGCCCTTCGGCCGCCAGTTTCTCCTTCAGTTTCCGAAACGCGACCTCGAGCGGCCCGGTGCCGCGCGGCTTGACGCTTGAAACATACAGTTGATAGTTTCCCACCTTCTCGAAGATCGAGATGTGCCCTTTGGCTTCGACTTCGAGGCCGTCTTTCAGTTCGCGGCGAATGCGCGCGGCCGTGGACCGCCACAGGACGCACCGCAGGCTCGCCCGCTCGTCCTTGAGGGTGAAAAAGACGTGGCCCGACGTGTGGCGTTTGAAGTTGGAGATCTCGCCGACGACCCAGACCTGGGGGAAACCGTCCTCGAGCGCGGCCTGGACCCTGCGCGTCAGTTGCCAGACCGTCTCAGGTCCCTCGGGGCCGCTCCCCGCAAGGGGTCCACCTGAAAGGGACGGGAAAAGCCCCTCGTCCTCCGGCTCGGGTATCAGACTCGCATCAAATGGCGCCGCCATGCCGCCCATAGATACCCGATTGGCGGCCGGGTTTCAACCAGACGCAATGGCGCCTCGTGTCGCTGTCCAATGTAGCGATGCAGGCCGCCAAAGCGTTCTGGTTCACTCGAACGTCCGACGTTCGGCGATCCTTATTCGAGGTTCGCCGTCGCCGCTTGCCCCGTCTGTCGGGGGTTCCCCCGCGCGAGGCCCTTGACTTTACACGTTGCTTTGCCCTAGGCTTCTGAGGAGCAGTGCGGATTCTTGGGCAAGGGAAGGAGACTACTATGGCCGGTTGCGACGAAATGAAGGTCGGCGACGTTTACACGTGCCTTGACTGCGGCCTGGAAGTGAAGGTCGTCAAGGCCTGCACCCCGGAAGGCGCCGAGGCATGCGGCTGCAAGACCCAGCCCAACCCGTGCGCCCTCTCCTGCTGCGGCAAAGAACTGGCCCTCAAGGAGTAGCGCCGGGCCGGCACCGCCGTCGTGCCGCATAGATACCCGATTCGCGGCCGGGTTTCAACCGGTCCGCCGTTCACCGGTCGGGTGCCCCCGGCGGTTTGTTGCAGCGCCGCGGGAACCCGCATGAGCCGCCGCTTTCACTGCCTCCCGTTGTTACTGCGCTGCGTCATTCCGACCGAGTCCCGATGTATATCGGGACGAGCGGAGGAATTTTACCCGCCGCTCGGTTTGGCAAGCCATCTGCGTCCTCCCGCCCCGTGCTGAAACGTGGTGGATATGTCCGACCGGCGGCCTCAGAGCATAAGCGTGAGGCATAGGCTGGAGGATGTTGAGCAAAAAATCCGGGATGTGTTACCAGGGTTGCCGATGAGCATAATGCGGGGCGGGCGTGGGCGCCCTCATCGCCGCCTGGGCGGCCGCGGCCACCCGAAGAGGATGCTCTTCGTGTGGGCATTGATGGTGATCTTCCCTTCGGCCGCACTCCGGATCGTCTTGCCGTGAATGCGAAGGTTCTCGAACACGACGTATTCCACGCGGTGGTCGGCGTCGAAGCCGGCGATCTCGGACGGCGGCACACGGGGGCCCGCGACGCAAACGTCCTTGAACCGGACACCGCGGATATGCCCCCGCTCCGGGTCGGTGCCCCACATGTCGGACCCGATGACGACCCGCAGCAGTTTGTCGCACGTGGCCTCGACCCGGATGTCCTCGAACGTGATGTTGCTGACCGTGCCCGAGTCCACCAGATACACACCCAGAGCGCTGAGCCGAGCCGTCAGCACGTCGCAGTTCCTGAACGTCACGTCGTGGATGGGCGCCCGCGTTTCGTACGTGATGCCGAGGGCGTACCCCCAGTCGTTCCAGAGGATACAGTCCTCGACGCGGATGTCGCTCGACTTGACGCCCGGCTGCACGGTCTTGACGGCGATGCTGTCGTCGTGGTTGCGGATGAAACAGTCGCGGATGCGGATGTGCCGGCAGCCCACGGGGATGATGCCGTCGCTGTTGAGGCGCCCGCTGATTTGCCGCACGTCCGAGACGTGCACGTCGCGGCTGCCGAAGAGGCACACGGCCCAGTTGGGCGAGTCGCGGAGCAGAATGCCCTCGATGCGGACGTCGGACGCGTCGGCCACCATAATCAGGATCTTGGCGGCGTGCGGTATGAGGCCGCCGTCCAGGATGCCCCGGCCGCTGATGCGGACATCCGAGACGCCCCGGACGTCCAGGATGCCCCTGCTGTAATACTTCAAGCCGCTCCGCTTCGAGAGGGCTGGTTTCTCGTCGGGCAGGATGTGGCCGCGCACCACGGCCCCGCCGGCGATGTACACGCGCTGGCCACTCTTGATGCGAATCGTGCCCGTCTTGTGGATACCGGGCCCGAAGTACAGGACGTTCGGGTCGCCGGGCTTGGGGCGATGCGTCTCCGGGGCGCCGGCGAACAGGTGCAGGACCTCGCGGTCCGAGCCGTCGAGCAGGATCGTGAGTTTGCGCGGCCGGTCCAGTTCGAAGCGGATCGTCGCCCCTTCGACCTGCGGCCGGATGCCGGCCGAGAGCGGATGGACCGTGGCCGCCTTGAACGGGCGCCGCGGCGTGACGGCGACCTCGACACGGCCCTCGAAGTCAAAGTACGCGAACGACACGGTCTCGGCCTCGGCCCCCATCTCATGGGTCCAGATCGAGTCAGGCGGCTTGGCGATGGCCTGCCGCACCTTCGCCCGGTAGACGAACAGCGGCTTGCCGCTGACACGCACCTCGTACTGCTCCGAAGACGGCTCTCCCTCGGGGCCCGGCCACGTCACGATGCGCGGCGTTGCTGCGTGCGTGCTTGCCATCGTGAGGCCCCAGAGAAGGGCCGTGCAGAGGGCGGTCCGAAGGGGTCTCCGTGGTTTGGGCGTCGCGGGCAACGGTGTTACCTTGCTTCCTGGCCGTGGCGCGTAGCGCTACGTCGACGGCGGCTGCGGAAGCCGCCTCGCTATAGTGTCCCGCAAGACGGGCGAGTTGTTCAAGTCATTTTCGGAAAATTCTTGGCGAAGGCCGCCGGCGCTCCGCATTCGGAGCCAGCGCACAACTCCGGTGCCACAATCCGTATAAGTATAAGAATTCCAGCGCGCCGGGACGAAGGCGGGCCGCAATTTTACCCGCCGTAGGCGGGCTCCAATCATAAATGTCCTTTCCCTCAGGCACTCAGGCACGCGCCACCCCGCTGCCATTTTGGCAGTCCGGGACCGACGGACGCATGGAGCAAGGCCGATAGGAAAGGCGAAAAATCGCGCACGGACGCATCGTCGTATCGGCATGCGTAGGGGGTGAAAAGGGGTCCAAAAGCGCCAATTCGGGCCCAATTCCGACCAAAAAGTGAAAAAAAGTCGAAAAAAGCGCCCGATTCGGCCTTACCCATCTTAACATTTCGGGCCTCAAACCCACTTGGCGCTAGCGCCAAGCCCGATTCGGCCTCCAAAACCGCCCGATTCCACCCAAATTCCACCCAAAACCGCCCGCTAACATATCGGCCATGCGCAATGTGTGTGCGCGCCGAACGCCCACCGGCGGCGCTCCATAGGGCGGGGCGCGGCCTGCACAATACGCTCAACTAGCCGCGAGCGACTCTCGGCCTAGGACGGATCGGAGGGGTCGGCGGGGCCGGGTTCCGCCTCGTTTTCGGCGTCACCGGCGTCCGGCTGAGGCGCGTCGGCCGACGGTTCGCTGATGGGAATGCTGATGCGCTCGATAGCGCCGGCCCGGCCGGTGTGGGTGTCGGCGGTGACGACGGCCCCCGAGAGGCGGACGTCGCCGGTGGCCACGTCGAAATGCGTCGGCATGCCCGTCAGGAGGGCCGAGAGGACCTTTTCCTTCTTGCGGCCCAGGACGCCGTCGTGCGGCCCCGTCATCCCCAGGTCGGTGATGTAGGCCGTGCCGCGCGGCAGGATGCGTTCGTCGGCCGTCTGGACGTGGGTGTGCGTTCCATAAACGGCGGTCACGCGGCCGTCGAGGTGCCAGCCCAGGGCGACGCGATCGCTGGTGGCTTCGGCGTGGATGTCCACGAAGATGAGTTTCGCACGGTCGCCGATTTCCTCGAGGATGCGGTCCACCGCATGGAACGGGCAGGCGGCGGGTTTCATAAAGGTGCGTCCAAGGAGGTTGACGACGGCGAACGGAAATCCCGACTGGCTTTCCAGGAGGGTCCATCCGCGTCCGGCGGCCTCGTCGGGCAGGTTGGCGGGGCGGAGGAGCCGGTCCGACTTTTTCAGGAGCGGAATGGCCTCGCGGCGGCGGAAGACGTGGTCGCCCATGGTGACGGCATCGACGCCGAGGTTGCGGAACTCGTCGAAGATGGCCGGCACGATGCCGGAGCCGCCGGCGGCGTTCTCGCCGTTCACCAGAACGACGTCGATCTGGCGGTCGCGCAAGAGGTCCGGCAGCGCGACCGCAAGTGCCCGGCGGCCCGGTTTGCCGACCACGTCGCCCACCAAAAGGGCACGAAATTCCATGGCTGTCCCCAACGTGCCGACTTGGCGCCGATGCCCGGCTTTGATGCCCCCGTGCTTACGGATGGGGCTCGAAACGCCGCGCGAAAACCATCGCCCGGCGCGCCCGCGGCTCGAAACGGCCTGTTACCGCGCGTATTCGATGACGCGGCGTTCGCGGATCAGGACGATTCTGACCTCGCCGGGATACGAGAGTTCGTCCTCGACGGCCTTGGCGATGTCGCGGCAGAGTTTCATGGCGACGGCGTCGTCCACCTTTTCGGCATCGACGATGACTCGGACTTCGCGGCCGGCCTGGATGGCGTAGGCGGATTGGACGCCCTCGAATCGCTTGGCCACTTCCTCCAGTTTCTGAAGCCGCTGGATATATTTTTCGAGCGTTTCGCGGCGTGCGCCGGGCCGGGAGGCGCTGACGGCGTCGGCGGCCGCCACGACCGTCGTGTAGAGGGCGTCCTGGACGTCCGGTTGGTGATGGCCGCCGATGGCGTGGACGATCTCGGGCGGCTCGTTGTAGCGGCGGGCCAGGTCGGCGCCGATCTCCGGATGGCCGCCTTCCACCTCGTGGTCCACGGCCTTGCCGATGTCGTGGAGAAGTCCGGCGCGTTTGGCCAATCGGCCGTCCAGGCCGAGTTCTTCGGCGAGCATGGCCGACAGGTGGGCCACTTCAATAGAGTGTTCGAGGACGCTCTGGCCGTAACTCGTGCGGAACTTGAGGCGGCCGAGCAACTGAATCTCCTTGGGGTGCAGGCCCGGGACGCCCACGTCGAGGGCCACCTGTTTGCCGGCTTCGGTGATGACTTGGTCCACCTCTTTTATGGTTTCGGCGACGACCTGTTCGATTCGCGGCGGCTGGATGCGACCGTCGGCGATGAGTTTGCGCATGGCGCGTCGTCCGACTTCGCGGCGGACGGGGTCGAAACCGGAGAGGACCACGATGCCGGGCGTGTCGTCCACGATGACGTCGACGCCGGTGGCGCGTTCGAAGGCGCGGATGTTGCGTCCTTCGCGTCCGATGATGCGGCCCTTCATTTCATCGTTGGGGATATCGACGGTGGAGACGGTGAACTCGGCGGTGAAGTCGG
>Ga0307379_10008265_pt1 | contig 14052 bp, 7 predicted proteins | sample UN2MG_FD_202237 | JGI IMG/M metagenome (GOLD analysis project Ga0307379, IMG submission 202237) | Soil microbial communities from Risofladan, Vaasa, Finland - UN-2 | ecosystem: Environmental > Terrestrial > Soil > Coastal area > Acid sulfate soil | place: Finland: Risofladan, Vaasa | collected...
GCTGATCGCTTCGGTGATAGTGGCTTTGACTATAATACCGCCGGCCGCACATATCCTCTTTACAAGAAAAGCTGCTCTTAAAAAGCTGAGGCTGTATGCATTGGGCGGATTATTACTTGTCGCTGCCGTTGTCGCGGCGAAATGGCTTATCTGGTGGATAGGCGTCCTTATCGGGGCAATCGCTATTTACCATCTCTCAAGAGACTACATCCCAAAACGGATGAACAGCTTGATGCCCATTATTGCCAATGTTCTGGCGGTTGTCCTGGTTGGCATTATACTCGCCAATCACTGGCTGCCCTTAGGTTCGGATAAAGGTATGCTGCGAAATCTGGTGTTTGTGGCATTATTAATCGGCGGGCTGCTTTTGTTTTTCCGTATTTTCCAGAAATTCTATCCTCGCATTTTAGGCTGGTGCCTCAGGCATAAAATTGCGTTTTTATCAATTCCCTGTGCAATCATAGTCATAGGTTTGATAGTATGGCTTGGGTTTGGGAGGGTCTTTTTCTTTGTGCCGGAGCGATTAAAAACGAACAGGTTTTGGTATGCCGGCGTGCATAGCTTTCCGGGGCTCGGCAAGGAATTCATGCCTACTTTGGATGAAGGTTCCTTTTTGTATATGCCGACGACCATGCCGCACGCTTCTATAGGGGAATGTCTGGACGTCTTGCAAAAGCAGGACATAGCTTTCCAGGCCATCCCTGAGATAGACTCAGTTGTGGGAAAAATTGGGCGTGTGGAATCACCGCTTGATCCTGCACCGATTTCTATGGTCGAGACCGTCATCAATTATAAGCCGGAGTATATTACAGATAAAGACGGACATCACATTCGCTTTCAGTATGACAAAAAGACAGGAACATTTCCTCGCGATGAGAAAGGCCAGCTCATACCCGACCGTTACGGCAGACCTAAAAGACAGTGGCGGCCAAAAATTAAGAACCCGGATGACATCTGGGATGAGATTGTAAAAGCAGGTCAGATTCCGGGTACGACCTCAGCGCCAAAATTGCAGCCGATTGCCACACGAATAGTGATGCTCCAGAGTGGCATGCGGGCGCCGATGGGTGTCAAAGTCAAAGGGCCGGACCTGGATACTATCGATCGGGTTGCCCTGGAGATTGAACGCTTTCTTAAAGAAGTTCCCAGTGTAGAACCGGCCGCGGTAATTGCCGACAGGATTGTAGGTAAGCCCTACATTGAGATTGATATAGACCGCGAGGCCATTGCCAGATATGGCATAAAGATTCGGCAGATACAGGATGTCATTGAAGTTGCGATAGGCGGCAAACGAATTACGACAACGGTTGAGGGACGCGAGCGGTATGGTGTCAGGGTAAGATATGTGAGGGAATTGCGGGACCAGATTGAATCGTTAGGCAAAATTTTGGTCCCATCGGCCGATGGGGCACAGATTCCAATCATCCAGTTAGCGGAAATCCGCTATGTGCGCGGGCCTCAGGCCATAAAGAGCGAAGACACGTTTCTGATCGGCTATGTCCTCTTTGATATGAAGGCCGGCTACGCTGAAGTTGATGTTGTCGAAGCCTGTCAGCGATATCTCAAAGATAAAATCGACAGCAAAGAATTCGTTATACCGGAAGGTGTGAGTTATACTTTTGCCGGCAACTATGAAAATCAGGTTCGCGCAGCCAAAACGTTTTCGGTAGTTATACCCCTGGCCCTTTTTATAATATTCTTAATTTTGTATTTCCAGTTCAAATCCACAGCAACCAGCCTGTTGGTGTTTTCAGGAATAATTGTTGCCTGGTCGGGCGGCTTTTTGATGATATGGCTTTATAGTCAGGAATGGTTTCTGGATTTTGGTGTATTCGGTGTGAATATGCGGGACCTTTTCCAGGTGCATCCAATCAATCTGAGCGTGGCAATATGGGTGGGATTTTTGGCATTGTTCGGGATTGCGTCGGATGATGGTGTCGTGATGTGTACATATCTGAAGCAATCGTTCCAGAAAAAAACACCGGCAAGTATCGACCAGACCCGTCAGATGGTGATAGAGGCGGGCAAACGCAGAATTCGCCCCTGCCTTATGACGACTGCGACGACGATATTGGCGCTGATTCCGGTACTCACTTCCACAGGGCGGGGTTCAGACATCATGGTGCCTATGGCAATACCTTCCTTCGGCGGAATGACGATTGAAATTCTTACTATGTTAGTCGTACCGGTCTTGTATTGCTGGATAAAAGAAGTTAAAATCCACAAGCAGCAATTAATATAGTAATAATATTCAAAGCGCCGAACTTCTGCTCCCGGCCATATCGAGGATCTTGAAGTGATGAGAGAACCAAATCTAAGCTCTTTGTGTTCAGTAAATTGTAGAAATAATAGTGATATTATTCGAACCTACGGCCTCCTTCTCTTGGTATGTTTCGGCTTGGCGCCGCCGAAATTCCTTTATGCAGAGTCTTCTCAAAAGCAAAGCGGCCTTGCACGCGCTGATGGTACTGTCGTAAAGAGGGTGCTCGACTTGCACGATGCTGAAGAAAACCTCCTTAAACAAAATGCATGGAGGCCTTGGCAAAAAGGCTTCGAACAGCAGGGCAATATTTTTATTTGCGATAACGGCGACGATGCCCAGGCCCAGCGAGGTATCTCCCAGACGGTTGTATTGAACCAAACCAAACCCGAACCGATTGTGGCTACAGCCTGGAGCAAAGCCGAAGCAGTAGCCGGCAGTCGCAACAGTGATTATTCTCTTTATCTGGATCTTGTTTATTCCGATGGAAGCTCATTGTGGGGCCAGACCGACTCTTACAACGTCGGCACTGGTAAGTGGGAGAAAGCTGAAGTTACCGTATTTCCTGAAAAGCCCGTCAAGTCCGTTGCTTTTCATATGCTGCTGCGGCGTCACAAGGGCAAGGCTTATTTCCGCAGTCCTGAGCTGCGCGTTATTAAGCCCCCAAAAGGAGCCTGTCTGTTCGACGGCGTGCCTGTTTCATTAGCGGCTCAGGCAAGAGAAGGTTTTCAGGTTCGTGACGTAGCCGCCGGTTCCGACTTCGTTCGGCTTGAACGAAGTGCTCTTGGCCTCGAACTTACTTGTGAAAAAAAGAATGTGGGCCAAACTGTATTTTATGATGTCACCATTAGCGACAAGACCGGAAAAGATCGCGCTGTAACTTTGATTTATGTTGTTCCCGTTCCGGCGGGGCAATGCTGCTGGTTACAGAATCCGCGACAAAGTGTGAAGGTCGAGCCGGCCCGCGAATATATCAATGCTAATGGATTTTCTGCCGGGGCCAACGGCCAGCTCTCGCGTTATCCGTTCGCGGCTGTGGCTGCTGCTGATAAGGGCTTTGCCCTGGGAATCGATATGGCCCGGCCGGCCTTTTTCCGTGCGGGCTACAACAGCCGGACGGGCGAATTATTTCTTGCTTTTGATATTGGCCTTGCACCTGAAAAGCCAACGGCCCGATTGCGATTCTGTAAATTTAATTTCGACCCGAAATGGGGATTTCGTGCCGCCCTGTCTCGATTTTATGAAATATTCAACGACTACTTTATCTGCCGTACGCCTGAGCAGGGTCTCTGGATGCCGTTTGCTAAAATCAGCCAAGTTAAAGATTGGCAGGATTTCGGTTTCAAATTCAAAGAAGGCAACAATGAAACCGCCTGGGACGATGAGCACAATATCATTACCTTCCGCTACACCGAACCGATGACCTGGTGGATGCGCATGCCAAAGGAAATGCCGCGAACACTTGAAGCCGCTCTTGGCCATGCCCGACAGCTCGCTGATGAAAAGTCTGACCCTCGTGCCAAGGCACTTTTAACGAGCGGCTATCATGATGAAGCCGGGCAATTTTCTGCGCGACTGCTTAACAGACCCTGGTGTGACGGTGCGGTCTGGAGCATTAATTCCATGCCCGGTGTTGAAGGGGACATTACAGAGTTTAAGAACAAGTGGAACCCGAAGCTTCGGGAGGAGCTCTACGGAACCAAGCGCAGGGCCGATCTGGATGGAGAATATATCGATTCGAGCGAAGGTTATGTGACAGACGAGCTGAACTTTCGCCGCGACCATTTCGCAGCGACTCAAACACCTTTGACCTTCTCCCTAAAGAGCCGTAAGGTCGGTATCTTTCGCGGCCTGATAGCCTTTGAATATATTAATGCTATCTCGAACGACATACATGGTATGGGAATGCTCATGATGGGAAATTCCACCCCTATCCGCTTATGCTGGCTGGCACCTCAGCTTGATGTAATGGGCACCGAAACCGACTGGAATCCCGGCCGGACATGGCGTCCTATGTCTGACAGTGAACTACTTTATCGCCGTGTACTTTGCAAAGGCAAACCCTATTGCTTCCTTATGAACACCCCTTTCGAAGAGTTCTCCCATGAACTCGTGGAAAAATATATGAAGCGTTGTCTTGCCTATGGTATGTATCCCGGTTTTTTCAGCCATAATGCTTCACAGGGCCATTACTTTACTCGACCCGAACTCTATGAACGCGACAGAGACCTCTTCAAAAAGTATGTTCCGCTGTGCAGGCTTCTGGCCGAAGCGGGCTTCGAACCGATTACCCATGCTCGTTCGAGCGATGAGCAAATCTATGTTGAAAGGTTCGGCAGCCGATACCTGACAGTTTTCAATGACAGCTACGAGCGCCGCAGCGTAACTATCACTATAGAAGGAAAAACTTCGGCAGCGGACAGTGAGTTGGTTCACGGTCAAAAAATCAACTTCCGTAACGGGCAAGCCAACCTTACACTCGCTGCAGAGGACGTTGCGGTTATTGAAATGAAGTGATTCAGAACGTTTACTAATCTTATTAGATTTCGGGTCACAGCTTATTTTGAGCTTTTCAACGCAGGGTAAATATCGTGATTTCAGGTCTTATTTTCATGCGTGTTCTGCCAACCCGGCCAAGTCCACGATTTACATACAGCTTCTTACCTTCAATCTCATACATACCAGAGTGAAAACGCCTTTCCTCGTTTGTCCACGGCAGGCTGACTGAAAACTTCGATTTTCTTCCGTGGGTGTGTCCGCTAACTACAGCATTCGCCGCGAATTCACCCAGGTGCTCGACACCGCGGGGATTATGTATCAATGCGATAGTCACCTGATCGGTGGGTACCTCGGCGAAGGCCCTCTCCGGCTGGAAGTCACCAACGTTCAAATCACCTAATCCCACAAACCAAAGTGGATGGCCATCGATGTCCAAAACAGCTGATTCATTACGTAAAACAGTGATTCCGCTGGCCTCCATGCCCCGTATCAGTCGACCCAGTAAGTGCCCCCGCCTGCGACCCGACAGGTGAACACCATAATCATGATTACCCAGGCAGGCATAAGCACCGAAGCGGCTCTCGATATTGCCAAGCAGGGCGATTACCTTCTCTCTATATTTACCTCGAATATCATAAGTTATGTAATCTCCCGTCATCACTACTACATCAACATCGAGCATATTAATCCGCTCGACGCAGCGATGCAAATACGCGCCGCTGACAGTTCTGCTGTAATGAAGGTCGCTGATATGTGCTATTCGCATTCCGTGTAAGCGGCTATGAGGACTTTGCAGATGCAAGTCGATTTCAACAACTTCAATCCACTCAGGCCCGATTCCGTGAGCATCAACCGCCCAACGAGTGCAGAAACCCAAACTGCCCAGAGTTACACCTTTCAAATAGTGCACCCGGTTATTTGACATCCTGCCACCTGTATCTGCGCCACTTGTGGCGAGCTCTCCACAGGTGCAGGCACCTGATATTCGTTTTACATCTGTATTCATAACGTACGATACTCCCGACCGAAATAAAGTATGTCCTATACGGTCGAAACGAACTGAAGGTTCTACAAAAAATTGCTGCTTTAGTCAAGCATAAATCCGCCCCGAGTTTCTTGCGTTGACAAGCCGGCCCGTCTAAGATAGCTTATTCATAGTACTTACGCTCGGTGCCGCAGATAGATTCGATTATAAAAGCACCGGCAAAAGCGTTACATCTGTAAGAAATATCAGTTAGGAAGAAAATCAATGGCACTTGAAAATATGAAGGCAATGCTCGGCAAGGCCGCAGATGAGGCTTATGCCGTTGGTGCATTTAATATCCTGGACTACAATTCCACAAAGGCCGTCGTCCTGGCAGCCGAGCAGGAAAACGCTCCGGTAATCATCCAGACATCGGCCAAGACGGTTTTCTTCTGGGGTACCTCAGCGGTCATCTCCTGGATAAGGCAGATTGCCGGCTCATCAAGAGTTCCGATTGCATTGCACCTTGACCACTGTAAGGATTTAGACCTTATTGAAGAGTGTATCGAGTCAGGCTGGACCTCGGTCATGATTGACGCCTCTTCAAAGTCGTTCGAAGAGAATCTCGCTTTGAGTCGGCAGGTCGTACAAATGGCCCGCCCACGGGATGTTACAGTTGAGGCCGAGCTTGGAGCCATTGTCGGCGTGGAGGATGACATCCACGTTAAGGAGCAGGATGCCCATTTAGCTGATTCGCAGCAGGCTATAAAGTTTTGCCGGCAAGTTGGGCCCGACTGTTTCGCGCCTGCTATTGGGACCGCTCATGGTGTTTATAAGGGTGTACCTAAGATTGCTTACGACCGGCTTGAAGAGATCGCCGCAAAAACAGACGTCCCTATTGCCTTACACGGTGGGACAGGGCTTGCAGACGAAGTGTTCAGGAAATGCATTTCACTTGGTTGTGCGAAAGTAAATATATCGACCCAGCTCAAATATGCGTTCATCGACGGATTTGTTGCTTACCACAACGCGAACAATACGCAGTACAATCCGCTGAAAGTTATCGAAGCTCAGTTCAATCAGCTTAAGACTGGAATTATTGAGAAGATAAAGCTGTTCGGCAGCTCAGGAAAGGCTTGATGCCTGTATCTGAATAACAACAGGCACAGGCAGAGGAGACTCTTTAATGCCAAATGAGATAATGCTCGAAAATATTCTGGATAGTAAAGACGATGGCATTTATGACATCATAACAAATACCCCAGGACCGCAGGGGCAACTACCTTTGACTGAGAACCTCCTTGTCGATGCACCCAGCGGTGATATCTTCGGAATGAGTCAGAATGCGGGCATGGGATGGGAACCGTCCAAATTGGTCCGGCAGCAGTTTTTGTTAATAAGCACTCAGGGAGGGATTCGGAAAGGTGACGGCAAACCGATTGCGCTTGGCTACCATACCGGGCACTGGGAGCTCGGCCTTTTAATGGAAGCAGCTGCAAAAGAACTACAGCGTCTTGGCTATATACCATTTGCGTCTTTCTGCACCGATCCGTGCGACGGCCGCACCCAGGGCACACCGGGCATGATGGATAGTCTCGCATATCGAAATGACGCAGCGACAGTCTTTCGCCGTCTCATCCGCAGTTTGCCCACAAGAAAAGGAGTGCTTGGCGTAGCAGGCTGCGATAAAGGATTACCGGCGATGATGATGGCAGTGGCCGCTATGCACAAGCTGCCGTCCGTATTGGTACCGGGTGGGGTGACACTGCCGCCGACCGCCGGCGAGGACCTCGGCAAGATACAGTCCATTGGTGCACGTTTTGCCCATGGTGAAGTGACGCTGGAATACGCCAGACAAATGACCTGTTGTACCTGTGCGAGCGCAGGCGGTGGCTGCCAGTTCCTCGGAACAGCAGCAACTTCTCAGGTTGTCAGTGAAGCTCTTGGATTGAGCCTTCCACACGCCGCTCTTGCACCATCCGGACAAACAATCTGGCTGGACATGGCGCGTCGCTCGGCCAGGGCACTCGCAGGGCTATATCAAAACGGATTAACTATAAAAAACATCCTTACCGACTCGGCCCTTCATAATGCTATGGCTGTTTACGCGGCTTTCGGTGGCTCGACGAACCTGCTGTTACACATACCCGCAATTGCGCACGCTGCGGGCCTGAGACGCCCGACTCCGGCCGACTGGAAGAAACTCAACCAAAAGGTTCCGCGTCTTGTTGACGTTTTACCCAATGGTCCTGTAGGACATCCCACAGTGCGTGTTTTTCTTGCAGGCGGAGTTCCGGAAGTTATGCTGAAATTAAGAGGACTTGGCCTTTTGGATTTGGATGTAATGACAGTATCAGGTGAAAGACTGGGCAAGCTGCTCGACTGGTGGGAGAAGTCAGAGCGCCGCCGGAGACTGCGCGAGATGCTCTACAACAAGGATGGTATTGATCCCGATGAAGTGATTATGAGTCCAGCTCGAGCCAAACAGTGTGGCCTGGCCGGTACCATAACCCTGCCCCATGGCAACCTTACCCCGGAAGGCTCGGTCGTAAAGAGCACCGCCATTGACCCGACGCTGCTGGATTCGGCCGGTGTGTATCGAAAAATCGGCCCTGCTCGTGTTTTCATAAGTGAACCCGACGCCATTCGGGCCATAAAAGCAGGAGCTATTCAACCTGGTGATGTCATCGTACTTATCTGTGCAGGGCCGATGGGCAGCGGAATGGAAGAAATACTGGAAGTGACCGGTGCGTTGAAGTACCTTTCCTGGGGAAAAGACGTTGCAGTAATCACCGACGGGCGGTTCAGCGGCGTAAGCACGGGTGCGTGTATTGGTCACATAGCGCCGGAAGCGTTGGCAGGCGGACCGGTTGGAAAAGTTCTGGAAGGAGATATCATTCAAATTATCATCGATTGTAACAAACTGGAAGGAAGCGTAGATTTGATTGGTGAGCCAGATACCCCTGTGGACCAGCGAAGTGTTGAACTCGGCACAAGCATATTGACACAGCGTTCGTTTCGGCCTGATCTGGCTCCTCGCTCGGACCTGCCGGATGATACGCGCTTGTGGGCCGCCCTGCAGCAGGCAGGAGGTGGAACCTGGAGCGGCTGCGTATTTGATGTTGATGCAATCGTTCAAAAGCTGGATGCCGGTAAATAAACCTTGCCGAAGAAATAGCAGGTGATTAAATTGTGATACTCTCTCTTATAAGAAGGACAAGACCATGACAAAAAACAAGAAAATGCTTTCAGGTGTCTTCGCACCTGTTGTAACCCCTTTTAGCTCTGATGAACTCGCGCTCGACGACTTGAGATTCAACCTGCGAAAACTAAGCGAGACCGACCTTGCCGGCTATCTCGCACTCGGCTCGAACGGGGAATTCAGGTCTCTGAGCGACAAAGAGCAGATTCGGGTTCTTGAGGTTTTCGCTGATGAAAAAGGCAGCAAAGTAGTTATGGTCGGAACCGGCTGTGAATCCACCAGGCAAACAATCGAAAAGTCAAAACTTGCTCTTGAGATGGGCTTTGACTACGTCAGTGTCCTCACTCCGAGTTATTTTGCCAGGCAGATCAATGGCGCTACTCTACAGTGTTACTATGAGCGAATAGCTGATTCGATTGATATTCCCGTATTACTCTACAACGCGCCCGGCTTCACAGGCGGAACAGAAATACCACTGCAAACCATTCTTGAACTTTCACGGCATCCTAATATTGTCGGCATGAAAGATTCCTCTCAGGCCGGGCCGGCCAAATTACTCGCTTGCCTTGACCCTGCAGAAGATTTTCATGTTCTTGCCGGCTCTGTGAATTTCTTTTATCCGGCCCTTCACCTGGGAGCCGCCGGAGGTGTGCTGTCACTTACTAATGCTCTGCCAGGTCCTTGCTGCGATATATACCGGTTATTCACACAGAACAAATACGATAATGCCAAAGAACTTTCCTTCAGACTTGCCAGACTCAATCAGGCTGTTTCAGGAGCATGGGGTGTAGCAGGCGCTAAGGCTGCTATGGACATAATCGGATTTAAAGGAGGCCAGCCGCGACATCCGCTTCAAGGTCTCTCAGAGGAAGCTAAGGAAAGAGTAAAGCAGGCAATTATAAATGAAGGATTTATATCTTCCTAAATACGTTGGAAAGTGTTCCACGAAAAAAAATAATTGATGTATTTCCGGGCAGATTGTGATGGCTCAAACCGAAGCTGAAAAAACAGTCGGCAGCAACAAGATATTGGCGGTTGATATCGGGACGACCGGTATGAAAATGGGGCTATTTCGACTCTCTGACGATGCGCTGAGTCTGGCGAGGCAATTTTCACAAGAGTATGAAGTAAACATTTATAACGATGGTTTGTTTGGAGATATCGAACAGGAAAAATGGAAAACTGCCTTCATTGCCGGATGTAAAGAAATGGAGGACCTTATCGGCGATGTTGATGTTATTTCTCTTTCCGGCACTACACCGGGCCTGACGGCTATGGACAAAGACGGCCGGGCACTTCATCCGGCCATCCTGATGCTTGATCAGCGTTCCCGCAAGCAGGCCCAATTCATAATAGGAACCGTTGGCATGGAAGACCTTCTCAAGACCACGGCAAATATGCCGGTTGCCGGTGGATGTTCACTGGCAAGTATTCTTTGGATTAAAGACAATTGTCCTGAAATCTTCGATAAAACTTACAAGTTTGGCCATTCCAACACGTACTTCGCTCATTGGCTGACAGGAAGCTTCGCCATCGATCCCTCGTCTGCATCACTGACAGCACTGTACAATACCGTTCAAAATGACTTCACCTGGAACGAGGATATCGCCTCGACTTTTGGCATCTCACTTAACCAGTTACCGCAAATAATCCCGGCTTATGAAAGTGTCGGCCGAATAAACAAGTCACTCGCTCGGAAACTGGGCTTCAGAAAGGAACCTGCCGTATTAATCGGTGGTAATGATGCGGTATTGGCGGCTTATTCGGTGGGCATCAATGAGCCGGGGGACATTATTAATGTAAACGGTACCTGTGAAATCACTCTCGTATGCCTTGACAAATGTCTGGCTTCCGCTAACTACAACATCCGGGCCCATGTGCTGAAGGATAGATGGCTCACTTTGCATGTTATGAATGCCGGCGGTAAGGCGCTGGACTGGTACAAAAATTTGTTCTGCAGCGAATTGAGTGCCGAGGAGTTTTATAACAGCTTCCTTCCGCAGGCAATTGAGAGCCGGCTCGATAGTGAAACCGGTGTTACTTACATACCTTATCTTATGGGTTCACGATACAGTCTGGAACCGCTTAAAGCACAGTTATTGGGATTGACCCAGCAGACCACACGTGAGGAAATATTGGCCGCAATTGTCAGGGGACTTTGCGAATATCAAAAAGCGCACCTGGAAGAAATTGGAAAGAAAATTTCTCTTAAAGACATTGTCCACGTGACAGGTGGTGCGACAAGTCCGGCTTTAATGCAGGCAAAATCTAAATGGATGAGGGACTGTGAATATATCCATAACGAGCAGTCATCTATGAAGGGGGCCGCAATGCTCGGTCAAAAATATCTTGATAATTGATGAAATCTTTTCCCTGAAAATATGTGTCAAAGGAGTCGCTGTCTTTCGAGCGGCAAAACGAAATAAATAAGGGAACTTGTGAAGCTTATTAAATTATTTTCTTATCCTGTTGTTTGATTAGGAGCACAGTATTATGTGCAGCCTGCACCCGCTAATAATTCTTGTCATCGGTATGCTGACCGTCATACTCATGATTACGGTCTTGAAGATGAATGCTTTCATCGCTTTGATTAGCTCAGCAGTAGTCGTCAGTCTGCTGGCCCCTGGCGATTTGGCTGAAAAGATAAGCCGGGTAGCCGAAGCATTTGGAAACACGGCCGGAAGTATTGGTATTGTTATTGCTTTGGCAGTGGTTATCGGCAAGTGCATGATGGACAGCGGCGCAGCAGATCGTATCGTCAGAGCTTTCCTGTCAGTGCTTGGGGAAAAACGCAGCTCAACAGCGCTTATGGCCAGCGGTTTTGTGCTTTCTATTCCGGTTTTTTTTGACACAGTTTTTTATCTGCTCGTGCCCTTAGCGAGGTCCATGCACCGACGTACAAAGAAACATTACCTCAAGTACGCGATGGCCATTGTGGCCGGAGGAGTCGTTACCCACTCTCTTGTCCCGCCAACTCCCGGGCCGCTTATCATGGCCGACAACCTTGGCATTGATATAGGCGTTATGATTATGGTTGGAGTGCTGGTTGCGCTTCCTGCTGCCGTTGTTGGAATGATCTTCTCGGGATATGCAGACCGGCGAATGAATATAAAAATGAGACCACTTGGAGGCGAACTTTCCGAACCGGAGCCGCTCGGAGATAATCAATTACCGGCTCTATCAGTGTCACTTTTACCGATTATCCTGCCTGTGTTGCTGGTCTCGACCAATACAATTGTCCGCACGATAGCCGAGGGTGCCGCTGATGGTTCGCGCTTAAGCCGGGCCGCTGCCATAACCGCCGTATTGGGAAATGTAAATCTGGCGATGCTCATATCGACTGCAATTGCCATGTGGATGCTAAAGAGCAAACGTGCTCTGACAAACGCACAACTGGCAAAAGTTGTCGAAGTGTCATTGATGAGCGGCGGCGTAATTATCCTTATTACCGCCGGTGGTGGTGCTTTCGGCGCAATGCTTAAAGCTGCTCAGATAGGTCCGGCGATTGAAAAACTATTCGCAAGTGATACCGGCCAACCGACAAGTGGTCTGATGCTGTTGGTCCTGGGCGCTCTTATCGCTGTGCTGATGAAAATAGCTCAGGGTTCAACCACGGTCGCAATGATAACATCATCAGCGATGATTGGCTCAATGATTACTTCGACACAAACATTGGGATATCACCCTGTATATCTGGCTGCTGCCATCGGAGGCGGCTCGATGGTAGGTTCGTGGATGAACGACAGCGGCTTCTGGATATTCGTAAAAATGTCCGGGCTGACAGAAGCTGAAGGCCTCAAAACCTGGACGCCACTGCTGGCAATTGTCGGTCTCACATCAATCGTCGTTTCGTTGCTGTTAGCCCTGATTTTGCCAATGGCATAAAGGCTTATAACAAACCGAAAACAAAACAACTAATGCGGCAGCTTTGCCCGCCACTCCTCGGTTTGTTTGGGTTTGTTTTGGGTTTGTTTGGCTTTGAAATTGGCTTTAATTGGCTTTGAATTGGCTTTGTTTTGGCTTTAATTGGGTTTGTTTTGGCTTTGTTTGTCTGAATAACCAATTGTCCATATTTTCGTATTTACTTGTCACAAAAGAGCTTAGGTTAATTTCGGCCTACTTGACTTTGGCTTTGTTTTGCATAAAAAGGACTGATTTGTAGAGCTATCTCTACAGTTGTAGAGCGCACGTTAGTGAAGAGTGAACTAAATCCGCCGCGGCGGATAAAGTGCCTAAAGTGAGCTAAATCCGCCGCGGCGGATAAAGTTGGATTCTCGATGCTAATGGTTGGCAATTCCCCTAAGGATTTTCCGTTTCGCTCCAATATTGACTATTCAGTGAGGGGAAAAAAGTCGTCCCTCTATAATTAGATGAGTGTGCAGTTTTGAGTCGAAAATTTGGTTATTTTTTGAGGCTCAATTCTCGTAAGTCGTTTTTATGGAAGGAGATAAAAAATTTTGAAATATTTTATTTTTGTTTTTAACAGTGAGCGTTTTTGAACGAAAACACCCTTCAGGGTGGTAAAATAAGCGAATTTTCGTTCAAATTTAGAATTTAGAATGGAGAATGAAGAATTAGCAAGACTCAAGACGCAAGACTAAAGAGAATTAGAGATTGGGGGATTTTGGGTGGTTTTTGTTAGTTTTTTATCGTTTTTTGTCGAAAATTGAGCAATTTTCGATGTTTTTTGCAAATAATTTGTGCTGCCGGAGGCCAGCAAGAGCATCATACCGTCACGCAGACACGAAGTGGCGGAGTGATTAAAACTAGTGCGAACCGCAGGCAGCACATTTAGAGGGATTTTGGGTGAAAAAGTGTTTGATTTTGTTGATTTTTGGTGGTATTTTTCAGTTTTCGAGAAGTTTGCAGAGAAAAGGGATATTTTAAGGGAATGGCGGTTTTGTGGGATTGAGATATGGATGCGGGAAAGATATTTGTCGGTAGAAAACCAGAACTTGAGAAGTTCAAAGAAATTCTAAATGACCCAAAGGGGCAGGCGGTTTTAGTTGTCGGCCAAGCGGGTATGGGAAAGACCTGGCTTGTTAATAAAATGACAGAGATCGCAGAGAATCACCCGAAATTAAAATGTGGCTTTGTTAGATATGAGGTTACTCCAACGGACAGCGT
>Ga0307379_10008267_pt1 | contig 14050 bp, 14 predicted proteins | sample UN2MG_FD_202237 | JGI IMG/M metagenome (GOLD analysis project Ga0307379, IMG submission 202237) | Soil microbial communities from Risofladan, Vaasa, Finland - UN-2 | ecosystem: Environmental > Terrestrial > Soil > Coastal area > Acid sulfate soil | place: Finland: Risofladan, Vaasa | collected...
CGATGACGGACTTGAAGCGCGTCTCTTGTTGTCATGCCTTGTTCCTAACCGCTCGGGGCGATGACCAAGCTATCAGCCTGCGGTACCGCCGGCGATTGGCCTGCATAGGGCACAGGTCACGATAACCACCCGGGCTGCCCTCGTGAAGAGCATCAGAATGACTTGTCATGGGGCGAGCCCGGCACCGGTGGGATATTAAAGTCGTTTGGAATAGCAGAAGGAGCCTGAATGATCGGATGGCGTCAGTTCGCTATACTGCAGTCTGTTGTTCTCCTGCCCCTGCTGACGCTGGCCGTCCCAAACGCAGTCGCCGCCTCTCTTACCGCAACCGAAATCGCTAACTCCCTAGAGAGCGCGACCGATCCGATCGAGGACCTGACGGCAACTATCACGGTCCAGACGTGCAAGAACGGTGACGTTTCGTTCACGCAGCAGATGCGTCTCATACTGAAGCAGCCGGATAAGATGAAGCAGGAGTACCTCGCGCCGGACTACCTTGAGGGAAATATCACTCTTGTCGTGGGAGACACGATGTGGATCTACATCGCCGTCACCGATCAGTGGTTCAAGAAGGACCTTGGCGATCTTTCCCCGGCGGAGCAACCGTGGCTCATGTTCCGCAACATTCTTTCCGGAGTGCGCAGCGAGCTTGATGACTACACGTTTACACGCATCGAAGATAGCGAAGTGGGTGATGTATATCACATTCGCGGCACGCCGGCAAACGATGCTGCCGTTTACGGAAGGCTCGACCTGTGGGTCGACGACAAGACGTTCACCCCGGTGCGGCGGCTGCTCTACGACATGGACGGCGAGCTTCTCGTGGATGCGCGCTTCCTCGACAAGACGCAGGTCGACGATGTCGTGATAATGCCCCTGCTTATCGAGACGTACAACGCTGATGGAGAGCTGCAGAACGTCATCACCTACACGAAGATCACGCTGAACACTGGCGTGTCGGACGCAGTGTTCTCGGGTCCGGAGGAGAGCAATGACTGATGTCGCAATCGAGACGCGCCAGATAGTCAAGGAATTCGGGAAGCGACGTGCGGTCGATCACGTTGACCTACAGGTATGCAAAGGAGAGATCTACGGTCTGGTAGGTCCGAGCGGGGCGGGGAAGACCACTCTGATTCGTATGACGTGCGGGCTGACGCACTCAACATTAGGGTCGGTGAGCATCCTTGAGCACGCCATTCCGAGGCAGCGTAGAGCAGTGGAAGATCGCATCGGCTATATGCCCCAGGAACACGCCGTCTACCGTGACCTGAGCGTGGCAGAGAACCTTCTCTTCTTTGGGCAGATCTATGGCATGGATAGGCAAATGATCGCGGTGCGCACCGATGAGCTCCTCACCCTGATGCAGATGTCGAACCTACGAAAGCAGCGTGCCGATCAGTTGAGCAGCGGAGAGAAGCAGCGTCTGTCTCTTGCGTGTGCGCTCCTTCATAACCCGGAGCTTCTCCTCCTCGATGAACCGACGATCGGTCTCGATCCTGCCTTGCGCAGCGAATTTTGGGAGCACTTCCGCACGCTCAAGCAAAGGGGGCGAACGATCCTGTTAACGACTCATTACCTGGAAGAGGCGGAACACTGTGATCGAGTGGGGATGATGCGGCTTGGCAGACTCGTTGCTGAGGGCACTCCCACGGAGTTGAAGGCACGTGTCTCCTCAGAAGGTCAGTCCCCATCGATGGAACAGGTTTTCTTGCTTCTCACGCGATCCGGCGAACGGAAAGAGAGTGTCACATGAGCCGCCACAGCATCTTTCGGATAAGGTCGATCGCGGAGCGTGTCCTGCGTCAAGTCTGGCATGATAAACGCGTTATCGCGTTCATGTTCGTGGTTCCTTCTCTCGCCATGCTTCTGTTTGGCTTCTCCTTCTCCGGCGATATCCGCGGCGTGCGGATGGCGGTCATCGATCAAGACCAGACCGATCTCACCGCATCGATCATCGACAACCTTCAACACGACAGCACGTTCAGCATCACACAGATTGAGGCAGCTACCCCCGACCCAGAGCAACTCCTTCTGAAACAAGGGTATCAGGCGGTAGTGCGCTTCCCGAAGAAGTTCACCAGCCTCTACTACGCCCACTTTGCCATGGGAGTGGCAACGAGCGCGCAGGGGACGATCGATCTCACGCTGGACGAGTCAGATCCGCAGATTGCCGCGTCCGTGCAGATGGGGCTTGCCGATGCGGTGATGAACCTGGGAGAGGGAGGCCCAATCGACGTCAAGACGCGCGAACTCTACGGAGTGACTGTGCGCTTCATCGACAGCTTTGCCCCGGCGATCATGGGAATGGTTGTGGCGATCGTGTGCACGATTCTCACGCTCCTTTCGGTAGTGCAGGAGAAGGCGACGGTACGTTCGCCCGTATTTGGATTTCCCCGGTACGACGCGCAGAGTTCATCCTGGGATACATCGTTGCATTTGGACTGATCGCACTCGGCCAATCGCTCCTTGTTCTCTCGATCGGCAAGGTTGTGTTCAATATCGTGGTTAATGGATCGATCTTCTGGGCGTTTGCCTGTGTGATCTTATTCGCCATTGGGAGCGTAGGCCTGGGAGCCCTCTTATCAGCAGTCGCACAGACCGAATCGCAGGCAGTCCTGTTCTTCCCGCTCGTGATCCTCCCATCGGTCCTTCTCTCGGGAATGATGTGGCCGCTGCAGGCGATTCCGAGACTCCTCCGGCCTCTCTCCTACCTCATTCCACTCACGTATTCCAACCGTCTGCTGCGGGCGGTGATGGTCAAGGGGCTTCTCCCGTGGCAGGAGCCGGTCGGATTTGCCGGCATACTTCTGTTCGTACTGCTGACGATCCTGTCGGCAAGCTTCGTTCTTCGCCAGAGTGCACACGAATAGAAGCAAGCTGCTGCCTTCGGTGCGTCGACGGGGATTCCAGTGCCACCTCGTCTGAACGATGGCCTGTCCTTTCTCGGTGCTCTTCCAGCGTGAATTGCAAGTTCCTATGCGTTATGATGCGACGCCCGTCTTCATGCCAAATGAGCGGAGCAAATCAGCGAGGGTGAGAAAGTGATGGACTTTGATCATAGCTTGCAGGCGCTACTTACTAGAAAAAATGTTTTAAACAACCCGACTAGAGAATCGCTAATCGAAGATGCAATCAGGAACAAAGAAGCGTTAGCAAGTGCCTGCGGCGCGCTTGCGACATGGACACCGGTGGAATCGACCGGACGCAGCCCGCTTGACACTCTCACTGTTCGCCGCGCGAAGAGCGAGGGAGACATCGACTGGGACTCGCCAAACAACATTCCGATCGATGAAGAGACGTTCGACATGGTGATCGAGGACGCTCTTGCCACGCTCAACAATAAGCAGAAGCTCTACCTCACCGACCGCGTCCTCGGTGCGGATTCCGCCTATGCTTTACCCGTCAAGACAATCAGCGATCGCGCCCTCACCGTCCTGTTCACCGACAACATGTTCCGGCCCACTCCATCCGACATCGCAAGGAGTGTCTTCGCCGACCGCCCATTTACCATGCTCGTTCTTCCCTACGACAAGCTTGATCCTGTACGATACGAAGGCCGCCTACGCATCGACCCACGTATTGGTGGAACATCGACAATGGTCATCGGGATGGATTACGATCGCAGGATCGGTGTCGTCTACGGATCGGCCTACGGCGGATCGGTGAAGAAGCTGATGTTCACCGTGATGAACTATCTTCTTCCCGGCGAGGGGATCCTGCCACTTCACTGCTCGGCAAACGAGGGGAAGAATGATGATTCAGCGCTGCTCCTTGGCCTCTCTGGAACGGGGAAGACGACCCTCTCCGCCGATCCGCGTCGCGCCCTCCTCGGTGACGATGAGCACGGCTGGGGCGATGACGGTATCGCCAACTTCGAGAACGGCTGCTACGCCAAGCTGATCGACCTCGATCCGAGCAAGGAGCCGGAGATCTACCACGCGGTGATGCACGAAGATGACTACCGCAAGCATGGTTCGATCGTGGAGAATGCCATGTTCTACCCCAGCGGAGAGTTCGACTTGTACGACGATCGCCTTACTCCCAACTCCCGCGCGTCCTACCCGCTTAGCTACCTGTCAAACATCAAGGATTCGTCTACGGCGGGACACCCAAAGACGATCCTCTTCCTCACCGCCGATGCCAACGGCGTTCTTCCACCGATCTCCAAGCTGAGCAAAGAACAAGCGATGCTGTGGTTCCTGATGGGTTACACAAGCAAACTCGCGGGTACGGAGACTGGCATTGTCGAGCCAAAGACGGTCTTCTCCCGCTTCTTTGGCGAGCCGTTCATGCCACGCAACCCGGATGTGTACGCGCGCATGCTGGGGGAGAAGATGGAAAAGCACGGAACGACCGTCTACCTAGTGAATACCGGCTGGTCCGGCGGGCCGTACGGAGTGGCGAAGCGGATGGACATCAACCTCACTCGCGCGATGGTCCATGCCGCTCTGACAGGCGAGCTTGCTGATGTGCAGTACGATGACAACAAGCTATTTCACGTTCTGGTTCCGCGTACCTGTCCTGATGTCCGATCGGAGATCCTCAACCCGAGAAACACCTGGCAGGACAAAGCAGCCTACGACGTGCGCGCGGCGAAGCTCGCTAGCGAGTTCGCTGCTCACTTCGACAAGGCCTACGGGAACAAAGGGATCGATGAGGAGATCATCCGCCAGTGCCCGGGAAAGTAGCACAGAGCACTCGATAAGCTGTTGGTAAGTAACGTCGTGCACAAGGTACGGCGCTGCACTGCGGCGACTGAGCTTGTGCCTCGCGGTGCCAGTCAGCTGTCCGGCTAGCGCACAAGTGGATTGAACTAGACATAAGGCTACCCTGGACGCCGTCCGTTCGCCGGGAAGACCGTTCCCTGCGATAGGCCAGACCTCGTGGATTGATGGCAATGGAGAATCCGATGTAGACTGGGCAACGTGTTGTCGGGCATCCAGCTTGATTTCCCGTACGAGGAGGCTGCATGAAGATCGAGTATGAGCCGATCGGCGTGATCCACAGCCCGTTCCAGTCGACCGAAGGAATGCCGATACAGCCAGCAGGAGCGGGTGGCGTCACTGGCACGGTCGAGGTGTTCAGCGAGTTTGTTGCGGGGCTGAAGGATCTCGATGGTTTCTCGCATGTCATCCTGGTCTATCACTTCCATCGCAGTTCCGGGTTCAGCCTGCTTGTTGCCCCGTTCATGGATACCGCTTTGCATGGTGTCTTCGCCACACGCGCACCACGTCGCCCAAACCCGATCGGGCTATCGGTGGTCGGCTTAGTCAAGATTGAGGGGTCGATCCTTTATGTGCGGAACATCGACATCCTCGACGGCACGCCACTGCTCGACATCAAGCCCTACGTGCCTGATTTTGATCATCATCAGGTGACACGCTTTGGCTGGTTGGAACAGGTGCGCGGACGCGTGCGGAACGAGAAATCGGACGACAGGTTCAAGTAGGAGGCCAGTGATCGGCGCTTGTGGCTTGACGAGAGAAAGACGCTTGGGAACGATCAGCGGTTTCGTCGCGATCGTTATGTGGAGCACAACTGTGGCCCTTGCGCGCAGCACTTCAGAACAGCTCGGGCCGATGACCGCAGCCGCGGGCGTGTACAGCGTGAGTGGAGCGATAGCTCTCGTTCGCCTGCTGCGCTCCAGCGAAAAACGCCGGCAGCTCAGCCAAATCCCGCTCAAGCACCTCATCGGCTGCGGCATACCGTTTCTCTCATACATGATCGCCCTCTTCCTCGCGATCGGCCTCGCTACGAGCCACCAGCAGGTGTTGGAGGTCGGGTTGTTAAACTACCTCTGGCCGACACTGACGATCCTCCTTTCCCTCATCATCCTCAAGAGAAAGGCGACCCTGTGGCTCATCCCGGGGACACTCCTTGCGCTCGCGGGAATCTTCCTTGTGCTGACGCAGGGAGCGCATGTCTCTTGGCAGTCGATCCTACGGAACCTGTCTGCCAACCCAGTTGCATACGCATTGGGATTGGTCGCCGCAGCGTCGTGGGCCATCTATTCCAACCTCACTCGGCGTTGGGCTGAAGACAAACGGCAGGGAATGGTCGACCTGTTCTTGCCGATCACAGCCGTTACGCTCATCGTCATTGCCCTTCTCACGCATAGCGAGCATGCGTGGAGCGTGCGCTCGCTTCTTGAAGCGGGATTTCTCGGAACGGTTACGTACATCGCCTACTGGTCGTGGGACACTTCCATGCGCACGGGAAACTTCGTGCTGGTAACTGCCGCCTCCTACCTGACGCCGTTCTTCTCTACGGTCGTAAGCAGCCTCTATCTTCACGTAGCGCCAACGGCGAATCTGTGGATAGGATGTGGCGTGCTCGTCCTAGGATCTCTGCTTAGTTGGGCTTCGGTTGGGGCACTGCGGGATGCCTCTGGCAACGAGTGATGAGAGAAGGCAGACATGTCTTCCAATTCTGACACACCGGCTGTCTTCACGACAGCTGCCTCTTCCAGTTGCCCCCTGTAGTAAAACGGAATAGACTGGTTCAGCACAAGTGTGAAGGGGGCAAGCGATGACCAACGTGGAAGCTCATGAGGTCAAGAACAGATTTCCAGAGCTTCTGAAGCGAGCAGCAGGTGGAGAACGAATAGTTGTCACCAAGCACGGTGTTCCTGTAGCAGAGCTGATCCCCGCGGGGAAGACCGATACTGTTAGTCCCAAGGAGGCGATCGCGGCGCTCAAGTCCTTCCGAAAAGGGCACCGCCTGAACGGGGTGTCAATACGCGATCTTATCGAGGAAGGTCGGAGATAGATGACCTCAAAGGATCCTCTGGTGCTCGACGCCTCGGTCGCGTTTTCTTGGTGCTTCGAAGACGAAGCACACACGTACGGCGATGCCATTCTGGAGCATGTCGGATCGGGCCAGGCCCTTGTTCCGGGGATCTGGCCTCTGGAAGTGGGAAATGCCCTGCTCGTAGCAGAACGCCGAGGCAGGCTTAGCAAGGCGGATAGCTCTCGCTTCATAGCGCTGCTGGGACAGCTTCCGATCATTATCGAACGAGATTCACCAGAGAGAATGTTTGGCGAGATCATAGACCTGGCACGAGCGCACTCCCTTTCCACCTATGATGCTTCCTATCTGGATCTTGCGATGCGAAATGGATTTCCCCTCGCCACGCGGGACCCGCGCCTGTTGCATGCCGCCAAGGAGTGCGGCGTCGTGACATATCCAGGATAAAGCTTAGCACTTGCGCCTGTGCTTGTACGGGAATGTGTAACGTTATAAACTGCTAACTACAATGTGGAAACAACTCCGGCAGGCAACGTAAAGATGGTCGCTCCACGGGAAGTCATCGACCAACTCGCTTACGAGTTCTACGACCTTGCAAACGAGAGGATTCGCATCGCCGAGGAGGTAACGAAGTGAAGCACTTCTCTCTGCCCCGTCAGCAATTAGTTGTTGAGTGGGCTGAGATCACACTTGAGAATGGCTCCAAGGAGCAAGAGCATTCCTTCGGTTCTTGTCGCCTGATTGGATATCCGGCCCTGACCTTTGATAACGGACAACCCGCCCAGAAATACTGCACTAACCTGTGTCAGATGCCGTACGCGCTACCTGCTTTTTGCTCGGCCGCATGGGAGGAATTGTAGATGCCATTACCTGGCGGCGCATCCGCGAAGTACGGTGATCGCTATGAAGGGAAGTGGACTGTCTACTGTCTTGCCCAGGTCATGGCGGAAACCGCTCGCGAGATTCACTTGGAGGATCCGGGGCTTGAAGGAGAAGGGTGCGAATTCTGGCTTAAGACGAGCGATGGGACCACTGAGTATCACCAGGTGAAGCGTCAACACGCCACACCGAGGGCTTGGACAATAGCCGATCTGAACCACGTGGGCGTCCTCAAGACCGCCTATGAGAAAACGAACGATGCCGTTTCGCGGTTCGTGTTTGTCTCCACGCAGAGCTCCGACCAACTGGCGGGACTCCTGGATGCAGCTCGACGGGCGAAATCGTTGTCGGAGTTCATTGATGTATTCGTGACGAGCAAGTTCAAGAAGGACGCATGGACAACTCTTCTCAAGGCATGGAAACCCCTCGTCTGCAACGACCTGAATCTCAATCCAGACGAGGACTCCTCGGATGAGCAAGCCGTTCGTTCTGCGTACGAGCGACTTCAGCGGATCGTTCTTCGAGTCAATGATGAAACCTCGCTGGATGAGATGGTCGATGCTAGGCTTGGCTTAGTGGTACGCGGCGTCCCTCCAGATACCCTCAGGGCGGAGCTTGCCGCGTATGTCCTCGAACATGTGCACGCCTGGCTGGATACCGCTGAGCTTTGGCAGTGGGTGGAAAGCAAGGGCTACGGACACGTCAACTACGCGAAGGATGCAATGATCACCGGGGCGATCCAAGAGCAGAACCGACGGTACGATAGGATGATCAGACCTATCGCAGGGACCATCACGATGCCTCGCCAAGAGGCTCGGCGTGCGTTCGAGATTCTAATGGGAGATGAGGAGAAGCATTCCGTGCTGGTGTCGGGAAGTGCAGGGATAGGGAAGAGCGGAATCCTCGCTCAGACGATCGAATTGCTCCGTGCCGAAGGGATCCCGTACCTCTACTTTCGGGTCGATCACCTCAATCCAATCCCGCTTCCCAAGCTAGTAGGAGAGCAGTTGGGCCTTCCGGAATCCCCGGCCGAGGTTCTTGCGAACGTCGCTAGGTGCAAGCCGAGCGTTCTCATCATAGATCAACTGGATGATATCAGCCTCGCATCGGGCCGGAATCCTGCCTTCTTCCAATGCATTGACGAGATCATTCAGCAGGCCACAAGGCTGCCCGGCATGCGTCTTCTTCTGGCCTGCCGACAGTTCGATCTACAGAAGGACAATCGCCTTCGAGAACTAGTCCTGAAGGAAGGCCCGGCGGTTGAATTGCCGGCATTGCTGTTTGCAGTCGACGACGTGCGCTCTGTGTTGGAGAGGCTAGGTCAAGATGCCAATTCGTTGGATGCTGACCAGATCGAACTGCTTCGCCTGCCGCTTCATCTGTCGATGTACGCCGATTTGTTGCCCTCCACGTCCCAGAAGGCTCCCGTCGTCAGATCCAAGGTTGATCTGTTCGACGCGTTTTGGGAAGCAAAGCATCGAGAAGTTGTCAAGCGGCTGGATGGGAAGCCGTGTCAGTGGACGGACGTGGTCGATCGGCTGTGCGAGCGAATGACAGACGACCGCTCGCTCTTCGTCGATGAACCAATTCTTGATGACTTCCGCGCGACCAGTGACGTGATGCTGACCGAGCGCGTCCTTGTCTTCGAGGAAGGACGAATCCGCTTCTTCCACGCCACGTTTTTCGACTACGCCTTCGCACGCCGTTTCGTATCCAAGAAGAACGATCTTCTTGCCTACGTTCTGGAGGGTGAGCAGGGTCTGTTCAAACGGCCGGTGCTTCGGCAGATCGTCATCTATTGGGTGGAGAAGGCATCCACGGACTTCGCCGATTCCATTCACGGGTTGCTCTTCAGCCCCGAAGTACGTTTCCATTTGAAGCAGTGCGCGCTTGACGCCATCGAGCAGACAGGAACGGCCAACGCATTGCTCTGGAACGTGTTTCAGGAAGTGCTAGGAGGAGCGGATGCCGACCTGATTCGGGCCGTGGAGAATCTTCTCGTGGCATCCACTGCTTGGTTCTCCTTCCTCCACGAGATCGGCGATTTGAGAACATGGCTCTCCTCAGATGAGCGGATCCTGCGCACTCGAGGCCGCCGGTGCGTGATCCAGAAGATCGAGAAGTTCCCGCATGAGTGCGTCGATCTCCTTGCGTCCCATGTCGGGGAAACTCCCGAATGGGATACCTGGATTCTCCGAATCCTTGGTGGTCATGCGCTGTCAACAAGCCGTGAGCTGTTTGATATCTTCCTCTCGCTGGTCAATCGGGATGCCATAGCGACCGGTCCGAGTCCCGATTTCTGGATGTATGTCTATTCCCTGCACGAGAAGGCCCCCGTCTGGGCGGCCGAAGCGATCTCCTGCTATCTCGCTCGCCGCTTCGAAGCGTTGACCGCCCAGGAGTTCGAAGTGCAGGTTCTGAAGAGGAGCGTCCATGGCGATGAAGTAATCCCCAAGATCGCCGCGATGGCCCCTAATGAATTCCTCGAAGGCATCTTGCCCCTCTTCCTTAAGCTTATCGAGCAAAACGAGAAGCCCGGCTCTGAAGGACTTTGCAATGATTCCCTTTGGACATTCCGACACTTCGGCTCGTCAATGGATGTGAGAGACGCGCTGTTGGAGGGCCTGGAGAGCGCATTGACGCAGGTGGCCGCGGACGATCCTGTCCCGTTCCAACACTACTTCGATTGGCTTGCTATCTACGGTGACTATGACAGCGTCAACTTCCTTCTGATGCGAGCATTCGCAGTCCTCGATGTGACATGTGTCGATCAAGCCGTGCGGCATATGTTGAAGACACCACAACGGCTCGAGAGCGGATGGCAAATGGGAGGAGGACAGTACTGGGCCGCGCGCGAGGCAGTTCTGCACGTCAGCAACTTGTGTTCCGACCGCTCATTCCAGGAGCTCGAGATGTTCGTACTGGGCTATTGCCCCGCATGGGAGCGATCCAAGGCAGGCTATCGCGCCCGTGGCCGCTGGCAGCTGATCATGTTGACCGCGTTGGAATCAAAGCGGCGAGCTCCAGCCGCCAATGCACGGATCAGCGAGCTACAACGGAAGTTTCCCAACGCGGAGATCACTGCTCCTACACCGATCACTGTAGAACGGATCGGTTCCCCCATCCCCGAAGCGTTAACCTCGAAGATGTCTAACGCCAACTGGCTGGGCGCCATCTCCAAGTACAATCAGGATCGAGACCGTCTCGGAAAGGATCGCCGTCTGCATGGCGGAGCCGTCGAACTTTCCCGCGTTCTTGAAACCGCAACGGAAAACGATCCTGAACGCTTCGCGAAACTGGCTCGCAAATTCACAGAGAACACGAACTCGTACTACTTCGATGCAATCTTAATGGGGTTACGCAAGGCTGATGCAGCGAAGGACGAGGTATTCGATGTCGTGCGCCATTTCTTCAGTTTCCCTGCCAAGCCCGGTGCACGCTGGATGTCCGACGTCATCGCCAAGTATTCTGCGGAAGATATCCCCGAAGACATCCTGGGTATTGTCGGATGGCTCGCCACAGAAGCAACTGAACCGCAGACGGACGATGAGGCAGAGACTTGGTCGAAAGACTCCCCAGCAGAGGAGCGCCCGGGCAACTACCTTAATAGAGCAATCAATACAGCGCGAGGATCCGCCGCACAGGACATTGGCTATCTCATTCATGCCGATGCAGATCGAGTTTCGTTCTTCTTGCCATATCTTGAAAGAATGGTTCAGGACCCAACTGTGACTGCTCGTTCTACCGCTGCACATGCTCTATGTGGGTTGTTTGCCCACGATGAGGAACTGGCGATAGAGCTGTTCTTGAAACTGTGTGAGACAGAGAACGATGTTCTTCTCGCCACAAGACATGTTGATATGTTCCTCTATCACGGGGCCAAGAGACACTTTGGACAATTGAGTTCTATCGCGAAGCGAATGCTTGATTCTCCAACGGCCATTGTCCGTGAGGCAGGTGCGCGGCAAGTGTGTCTTGCCCAATTCAGTGCGGCTGAAGCTATTGAGTTGGCAGCTGATTGTGTGACCGGGGATGAAGCTCAACGAAATGGTGCTGCAATCATAGCTGCGGCCAATGCTTTCAACCCGGATTGCCGTAAGTTCTGCGAATACGCGCTGGCCAGCTTCTTCGACGACCCGTCAGAAGATGTGCGCGATTCAGCTTCACGGTGCTTCCTGCGCGCAAAGGCGCGAGACCTAGAAGATTCCCAGGCTCTGATCCGATCGTTCTTGAGCAGCAAGTGCTTCCCTAAGAACGGCGAATTCCTCATCATGGGACTCAAGGGCTCGACTGCGGATCTCAGTGGAGTGATCGTTGAGGTCTGTGAGGCGGTCCTTGTGGCTCTTGAAGCCTCTCCCGACAAACCATTTGGACGACTCTACCTCGCAGCGAAGGATCTTGCCGAGCTAGTGTTCCGTGCGTACGCCCAAAGCGAAGATCAGGACTATCGATCCCGCTGTCTAGACATGATAGATAGGTTTGTCGCAGCACAAGCATACGGGGTCGCGAGACAGCTGGTTGAGTATGAGCGTTAACTTTTCGTTCAGACTCTCTCCGAGGTGATCGAAAGGTGTTATCCTGCAGGTTGCGGAGCCCACTGTTTTCCGTCTTCCGTTTCATGCGGCGCGTTTGTTGGCTCGCCTGTACCAACAGCAGACATGATTGAGACCCAGATTCATTCGCTCGTCGCCCTTTGCACGTCGACTGTTGACCGAGCAAGTCTTTCGCTCTACTCTAAGGGCGACGTCTTGGAAAGGAGGTCCTTGGATGATCCGCCGGCGGGAACGTTTTCCCTACGAATGGTGTGTCGCGGTAGCTGGAGCGGTGTTGTTGGTCATCTCGCCGTGGGGGCCGAGCACTCCCTTCTCAAGCCTCTTGACAGTCTGGTTGCGCTGGATCGCTGACCTTCTTCCAGGATTTCTCTTTGTCGGCACTTACGATGGGTTTGTCTCCGTGTTCCTTCCACTCTTCGGAGCACTAGCCCTGATCTACCCGATCCTCGCGTTTTGCGATCAAGTGATCGCGGCGCCGAAGTCCTTAGTCTGGATTGCGAGAGCAACCGCTGTCCTCATGTTCCTCCTATCGGGGATGGCCATTGTCGATGCGACGCTCCCCACGGGCACACCGTGGAAACTCGGTCAGATTGCAGTGGCCTGCGGAATCGGAGTGCTCCTCGCGATGTTCGGCATCCGGCTGCGGAGAGACTACGTTCTCTCATCCCGAATTCGGACGCTCGGCGCCACATTCCTCATTGCCGGGGTTTGCATCGCCTCATTTGTTCTTCTCCCCGTTGGACTCCTCGCGTTGTCTGTGACGTACATCATGCTCGCGATCGTTCTTGCACAGAGAAAGCCCGCCCGTATCTCTCCCGCCAAACTTTGATAGTCAACTCTAGCGAAGGAAGATCCGAGCTGATTGGGGAACCTGTCTATTCTTGATGCCTTCTTGCCTCAGAAGTGCAGAAAAAGCTGATAGTGAGGCGCTTTAATCACACAAAGTCAGCCCGCATTGCGCGTTCAATCGGGCTGTTCAGTCAATTGAAAAGTGCCGGTGCGCACAAAAGCAACGTTGCAGACAAGCTGCAACGCTACATAGAAACTGCTTTTCGCCATGCGCAGAGGTCAGAATGTCTTAGGGAGTTAACTATACTGTCTCTGGGTGATGGCTCTTCAGCCAAGCTTTAGTTTTCTTCAACAACCAGACAACCTCTTGGATGGCTTCTTCCGCTTGGGCTTGAGATACGTCCATTCCACCTTCGTATAACCCCTGGTTCCTCATGGAACGCAGGGTCTGGTAGTAATCGATACGCTCTTCTTCCAACGTGAGGGTAAACGGCAGTGTTTCAAGAGTCCGGATATGTTGCCCAGACCCACGGCTGGGGCGGTATCCCTCCGCGCGAAGTGCGGCCAGAGCGCAGGTTAGAATAGTCGTGTATGCCTGTTCAAGCCGTGTCTCGGCATGAATGGTTGGATTAGCGGCGTCTTCCAGCCTGCGAGGGCAGTGCGTAGAAGAGTGTTGACCTCTTCGCAATGGGGATTCAGCCTTTCCAAGCGACCTTGAGAGGCCATATCGGCGAGGGTCATTTTGCCCCCTCTCCTAGAAGGTCTATCCTCGGGCCATTATGCACGCGGGAAACAAAGCTGTCCTTTTGCCTGAGACGAGCATGATAGTCTTCCGATTGGTAAACAGTTGGGTTGACCTCCCGAGAGAGCGTTTCTGCGGCTCTGCGAAGTGGGCTGGCAAGTTCCCGAAGGCTTACGTCGCCGACGATTAGCAGATCCACATCGCTCTCCGCGTTGGCCTCGCCGGAGGCGAAGCTGCCATAGATGTAGGCCAGTTCAATCCGTCTTGCGAACGGCAGGAGTACAGCTCGCAGCACATCTGCCAGACCAGCGGTTTTTAGAATAAGGCTGTGAAGTTCCGG
>Ga0307379_10008270_pt1 | contig 14049 bp, 29 predicted proteins | sample UN2MG_FD_202237 | JGI IMG/M metagenome (GOLD analysis project Ga0307379, IMG submission 202237) | Soil microbial communities from Risofladan, Vaasa, Finland - UN-2 | ecosystem: Environmental > Terrestrial > Soil > Coastal area > Acid sulfate soil | place: Finland: Risofladan, Vaasa | collected...
AATCTGTAACTCCTGCCGGTTGTCGGGCCGGGCACGGGTTAGAAACTTCGCAAGCGGCCAGGCCCGCGACCAGACATACTCCGGCGAAATCAATATCTCGGCGTAATTTTTTATTGCTGCGTTTATCTGTTCAACTGTGAACCCATCCTTTAGCCTTGCCTTAACAGCTTTGGTTATATCTGGCATAATCGCCCTATGAGACCTGAAATTGGCCTGCCCTTTGAAAGAATTCCAATAATCAAAAATAGCTTTGATGTCTGCTTCATTTGCCTTAGCCATTTTATTTTCCTTTTAATCCTTTATTTCTTGACCCAACGGCAACCACGCATATACCACTATGCGCTACTTACAAGCACCCAACGACATCTTACCTAAGCCCTTTGGTTATGCGTACGGGCACCCTGGCCGTTACAGGGGTTCAGTAAGTTCGCCATAGACTCTTTCGTTTCTAAAAGAAGAAACTGGCAGAGCTTTTGATATCATGACCATGCCTGTAAAAAAGCCGTCAACCACTTTTCACTCCGTTATTTCTTGCTCAGCAAAAAAAATAAGAAGCCGACCAATAATCCCAGCACTGTTAAAATAATTATTAAAATAATCCCTGCCAATAAAATCATCTCATCCATTTTTCAGCCCTCAAATCAAACCGCGCCTATTTCTTGCTCAGCAAAACAAATAAGAAGCCGACCAATATCGCCGCAATGACAAGCTGTTGACTTTTTTAGACTGCGATATTCTTTTTGATAACATCCTTCTTTGAGCCATATTTACTGCCTTTGCTTCTATTTGTTTTCTTATATGCTCTTGGTTGCCAATCAAACCCATAACCCATCTGACAACCATATACTTCCAGCAGATATATAATTTCCTGAAGGCGCATTCTGTCCTCTGGGCTGTCAAGGTTGAGGTTAAATTCTTTGCAGACCAAATATAATATGCCCTTTTGTATGACCCGCATTTTCGTGTCAGTCATTTTTCACTCCGTTATCTTTTGCTCAGCAAAAAAAATAAGAAGCCGACCAATATCGCCGCAATAACAAGCCCTGCAACCTGTATGGTGTCAGCGATGCGGTTTAAGGCTTCAATAATTATATTCGGGTCATTCATTTTTCAGCCCTCAACGTATATTCGCTTTCTTAAAATGCGGCCCCGCGCACGTCTAACAAAACCACAGCCGGCAGAAATAACATTTGTAAGCGTGCATGATGCTTACAGTGCGTCCGCATATACAAGTTACTTTCACATTTTTTCGATGTGGATAAATCTGCGCATTCTGTTTCCGTAGCGAAGCTCGCTTTTCTTCAATTTCAGCTAATGGGTACGGCATTATTTTTCAGCCTCCGCAAACAGCGGCGGCCTGCTTTTTAATCTTTGTTTTAGTACACTATTTTCTTGTTTTAGCGTCTCATACCCATCTATTAAATTACCAACCCAAGCGACCAGATTCGTACCGTAGAATGGGCCTTTTGGGTCACCAAAGATTGACCGCAACCGAGCTATGTCCCCGCTAATATCCATCTATTCACCGCCTTTTTCTTTTATCGGGTTCCAACTTTGGTCCCAGTATTTGCCTGCGTTAATGTTCAATCTTCACCGCCTTTCAAACATAACGGCTCACCGGTTTTGACCCAGTGGTGAACACATTCTTTTGTATGCCAACCACCTGGGTCGCCGTTTGTATATTCAACAGCAGACATTATTTCCCCGCGCCGAAAAGGTCTTGTACACGTCTGCGGCTCAGTACCAATAGCTGCCATAGTTAGCTTTACCTCAGCCATTTTTATTCACCGCCTTTCGCAGCTTTTGTTTCTTTGATGTCCTTGCGGATTCTTTGCACTTCGGTTCAAAGAAAGGGATGCCACCGCTCCTAAGGCCAAGACAACATGGCCCGTAAGACATTTCGCTGCGACTTCCGGACACAACTGTTCTCCGCCGCTATAATTTTTTTCATTTTTCAGCCCTTAAATTTCGGCGGCGGACCGCCGAAGTAACAAAGCACCAAGAACAAAATCACGGTAACAAGCACAGGTATAAACGCCATTCTTTCACTCCTTTATTTCCTGCTTCTCAAAATACCGAGCAAGCCTATCATCATTAAAATAATGCCCGCTATTAACAGATTCGGGTCAGTCATTTTTCAGCCTCCGCAAGTAAAGGGACATCATATAGGCCCAACGAACCTTTGACCGGAAACGGCTCAATGGGTTTAACATCGGCAAGCAACCAGGCATAAGCGCCCGGGTACAAGACGCATATTGCCGCTGTTTCGTCCTCTTTTGTCATTGGTCTGCAGTCCACTACGGTTACGATACACAGGGCTTTTCCTGTTGGCAGGCCATTTATCTTGGGTTGTTTTGAGGCGCAGATAAGCAGCGGGCCTCTGTGCCGTGTATACCAGCGCCGCGTTTCAATCGTCTTTCTGCCCTGGGCAATCCAGCTTGCCCACGGCTGCTTTAATGAGATAGCCTTCATTTTTCAGCCTCACTTTATTTTCATTGCCTGTTTGGCTATTGCTATTAAATTTATTTCCTTTTCCGTTGCCGCCCACGCCGCCGCCCGCGCCGCCTCTGCCCACGCCGCCCACGCTACCTCCGCCACCGCCCCCGCCGCCCACGCCGCCGTCCTCGCCGCCCACGCTACCTCCGCCACCGCCCCCGCCGCCCACGCCGCCTCTGCCGCCTTTTGACTCCTGTCCTTGCCGGACAGCCAGTTTTGGGCCCACTCAACAAACCTTGGCTCTTTGTAAACTTCAAGTGCGCATAAAATTCCAAAAGCAACTCTTTGCGTGGTCGTTATTTCCGGTAAGGGCAATTCCTCAAGCAATCGCATTTTGGTAAAACCATATTTTAATCCGCAATCAATCTTTTTTTTACCCCGAACCTGAACTTTCCAGGCACGCGGGTTTTTTATATCCCCGTATATAGAATTGAGCAATACCGCCAGTAAAATATGACTGTAACAATGCAGCCAGCCTTCCGTGCACAATTCCCCTTCGCCAGAGGTCGTAACCCATTTGCCGATTTCCCATTGGAACCCGTCGTGCGCTTTTAAGTTTTGGTCTGTCAGTTTAACGTAATTCATTTTTCAGCCTCCGCAAACAGCGGCACGCTTTCTAATAATCGCTCTGTAATCTCTTGCTGGCTTGCCGATATGCCGCTCCTCGAGAATTTCCCATTGAGATTTTATTAAGACATCGCCATTGGGTGTTTGCCGAGTTCTCTTTGTTTGTTTCTTGGGGATAGGCGGCAACAACACCATAATCATATCTTTTGGCCTTGTTTTGCCGTCTAAAACCAATTCGTAGCCCTCTGGCAAAGGGAGAGATGTTTCAAAAAAATAAGCACGTCCGCACGCGAATCCCGTGTGTATAACTATCCCGTTTTTAACCTCATTACCCATATTCACTCCTTTGCAAACAGCGGCACAGACGGCCCGCTGCTCGGCTATTTAATGCGTCTTTTTACACTTTTAATCCTGAAATACTTTGTTCTCTAAAAACAAACCATCCCGCCTGGTGATATGCCATTAGTTCGGGGGTAGCATCGCCGTGAGTTAGATAACCCAATACTCGTCGGCCTACTCTAATGCCAAAAATCCAACGACGGCCACATTGAAGATTATGCAATAAAAATGCAAGTCCCAAATACTTGGTTTTCCACTGCCATCCACAAAATACTCCTTTAGGTTTAATAAGTTTAACAGCCATTATGTTCTCCTTTGCACCTTTTCAAATAACGATTTCTGCCCGGCCTGCTGCTCGGCCTTTGCCATACATATAATTATTGGGCCTTTGTGCAGGGGGCATTTTTTAGGAAACGCATCGCCGCCAAGCACCTCATCGGTCGCATTGCAGCTAAACTCGCCTTTCATAATGCCGCAAGCGTGCAAGTGGCGCAGGGGACACTCATCACAGTCGCCGCATACAATTTTATTTAGGAATTTGTCGAGCATTATCTGTTGGCCTCAAAAAGAAGCCCTTGACCGTTTTCTTTGCTGCACAAGCCTTTTCTCAACGTTTGTAGCAGTTCAAAGATAGGGTGATGAATATCACCCCCGCGCTTGTCATAAATCATTGATTTTAATTTATCTAAATCTCGCTGTTGGTCTGCCGATAGTTCAGTTTTGCGAATATCAGCCGGTATAGTTTTGCCCTGTTTCTGCATCAAATGTGTTGCCAAATAACAGTAAATTTCTGTGTGGTTACGTGATGGGGGAGCTGCTAAACTTGCTGTCATAAGAAACGCCAACACTTCAGCATCGCCAACTTTTTCAATTGTTGTTAAAGTAGCTGCTGTTGATATGATGCCTAACATTATTCGTTCATGCCGTATCTCATCCAGTAACCAATTAGGCAAAGTGTCAGCCCAGCCGCCACTTGATACCACGAGTCGGTTTTCTTTTTTACTCTTCATCGCTTCCCTGCATTAGTTATGCGGGATAAGGGGGCAGGCGTACACAAGCACGTGCCCCCTGCACAGCATTGTTACCATTTTACTATTTGTGATTTTTCAACATTTTTCACTATTTGCTTTTAGCCCTTGCGGGCGGTTAAACTTCTCCGCCGTCCCGCTTCGGCGGGGGGTTAATTATTTACCGCCTCTTTTAGCTTCATACTTCTCGCAAATGTGCACCAATCAGATATTGATGACCGGTGTTTATCATCCCATCGTTTTACCTGCTTAGTATCGGTACTATTCTTGGTTAGTTCATCATATTCCTCACGATATGCTGGTGGACAAACCGCAAATGTATGGGCTGCATCAATAACTTCATCTATTCGTTCGTTCATCGTTTTTTGGTATCTCTCTTCCTGTCCATCGGAAAAACCTACAAATACAACTAACGTACATGGCATTTTCTCGCCACCAACAAGTTCAACGCCAGCCCTGCCGCCACCAACATATAGAGCAACCGCTTCTGCAATATCATTATCCGGCGCAAGAAATGTTATAGGGTCACTTGGTGTAATAAAGTTGTATAGCTTCATAATCATTTTCCTTTTCGGCGGGGGGTTAATAATTCACTTCGTCCGGCGAAGGCACAACGGCCTGCCAGTACATTGCTATAAACTGAATACACTTATCGATAAAGTCGGTCATTTCATCTTTCTTCAAATCCGCAAGGCTGGGCACATAGGAAACTTCTTTGCCTGTCGGTGATTTAATGTAGCGCTTCAAAAAATGACCTTTAAGTAAGCCTTTAACTTCTTCGTTTGTATAACCGGACGCCTGAGACGCCACTTCAAAAACAACACCGTGAATATATCGCAACTGTTGAAGGCTTTTCGGGTCTTGCGGCTTTTGAATGATTTCTTCGTAATCGCCATCCTTGAGGCCGAATATGTAGGCAGTTCGTACTTCAGGCCGGTCGAATATCAATTGACCATTTTTCTTAACCACTTTGAACTTTGGCTGTAGCATCCTTGTACCTTGCTATTGTTAAAATGGGAAATCATCATCTGGCGGCGGGTCATCGCCGACATAATCACGGTTAGGTTGGCCGCCTCTGTCAGGAGTTGTTCCGGTGTCACCGACAAACTGAAAACTCTCAACCGTAATCTTGTGCTTGCTGCGTTTCGTACCATCTTGGGCGGTCCAACTGTTAAAAGTCAATCGGCCCTCGATAAACAACGGCTTACCCTTGGTAAGATATTTGTTTATGTTTTCACCGGTGCGACCAAAGGCTTGACAGTCCACGAAACAAATCTCCTCTTTGTCCTCGCCACCTTTACTTTTCCACTTGCGATTTACAGCAAGTCCGAAATCAACTACAGCAGTCTGACTGGGCAGGTACGACAATTGCGGGTCTCTGGTCAGATGCCCCATCAACAAAACCTTATTGTAATTAGACATAACTACTCCTTTGCTTTATCATTTTTCCAATCTTCTTCGACATCCGAGTACACCATACCGTGAAAACCGGCAAGCTTTAGGATGACTCTGTCCTTGGCCCGTTTTTCGGCTATTGCAAAAACGTATGGCAGGAATGTAGTTGCTGGGGACGCTTCACCGTAAGACCATTCTTTAACATGCCCCATTTGGCCAATAACCAGTAAGACGACCTCTCTGTGTCCTTTGTCATCCGTTGTATTTACAATAACTTGCGGCAACTCAAATACTATGCCAGCCTTTGCCGCTATCTGCTCACAATATCTATGGTATATTACCCAGTTGGTTTTAGTTATTTTCTTGTGTGTGCGCGTACACGGCCATAACGCATCCATAACGGAAATATCGTATTTTGCGAGTATCTTCTCAACTAATGGGTCAAGCACACCTTCAAACTTTGATTTTTCACCATAACCCCCTCCTGGCGGCGGTTCACCAATAACTGTGTCAATTTTGAAGTCAGTGGCTTTGATAAGAAGTCTTTTTTCTTGGTCTCCACCTTTGTTCGTAAACTCGTCAATAGTTGCTTGCTGAATTAGCAGGTTGTTTTGTTTTACTACAGGGTTAAATGAGCCGTTCGATACTATTGCCCATATATGCCCAGTAATATCAGTCAGTCCAAGTTTTTGTGTCCATTCTTGTTTGGATTGTTTTTTTGGCAAGGTCTTATCGACCTGCTCCGGCGCCCCTGCAGTTGTTACTACTACATCCAATTCTTTTACCACGTTGCCAACGGCTTGCCTTTTTGCTTCTGTAATTGTTATCATTTTTTACACCTGCCTTTCTGGTCTGAATACAGCTAAAATTGCCGCCTTTGTTGATTCGTTAAGAATTTCTAATTGTGGATGCGGATACATCATCGGGTCTTGAACCCTTAATGTCTTTTCCCCGATTAGTTCGATAGCTTTATCTTTTGCTTCTTGATTAAGCCAGTCATAGCTGGGGTTACTTAAAAATCGCCTTGCTATTTCTGGGCAAATTGTCGCAAAGGATACGTTCATCTTTCCTGCCTTTCATGTTCTAATTCTAAATAGTATTCCGTCTTGCAATCATCGGGGCAAAACCATTCACCGGTTTCTTGGTCATAGACCAAACAGCCAACACAGCCTTCTTCGCCGCACTGTCCGCAAGTCAGCACTTCTTCCGGCCAGTTAGGGTCGATTTCGCGACTACATTCACAGTAAAGTACGCCATCTGCTGTATAGGCCATTGCTTATTCTCCTTTGGCTCTATTTTCAGTTTTGCGCTTATCAAAAAGGTTCCATTTTAATTGCCGGGCCATTTTTAATTTGCGTAGCCAGTCTGTCGCCGTCGCGCTTTGTGTCACATACCGGCCCGCAACGCTTGTCAAAAGTGGACGGTAGCAACTTGTCGAAAAGTGTTGCCCTTGCCAACTCATCAATCGGCGATGGCAGGATTATTGTTGTCATATTTCCAGTTCCAGGACTACTCTCGGCGGCATTGCGTCAAGGTATTGGCGCAGCTTTGCGTAACAGTTATTAAAGCCGATATAAGAAGAACATATACAGCTCTTCTCCCCATTGTCGGCGATTGCGCAAGCATCCCATACGGGCCGGCAATGATTAGCGTTCCAACTTTGTACTATTTGATATTTAGCCATTAGAATTTCCTTTTAGAATAATCAGGTAACCACAGGCACTTAATGCCAGTCCACAGGCCAGCTAAAATAGATTTAAGAGGGGTCATTTTTATTCTCCGTATGGATATTGCCGATGATTTCCGGCTGTTCTACACGACAAAGCAATTCAATAAATTTGCCATTCTTGTCAGTGATAACCCAAGCCAAACTCCTCGTTGACCACGCCACGACTCCAACATAATCTGCTTGTTCGCCTCGTTCTAATTTGATTGCATCGAAAGTCTTTATTATGTCATCGTTGTATATATCTTTTTCATTCTTGTCCGGCAGGCCGGTGGATTGCTGTGAATTGTCAAGAGCGTGAGCCAATCCGTTCGTGCGGTCTGGCCCAACAAAAGATAAATCGCTTAAAAACCCCCAGTAGTGCCAATGATGAAATTTATCATTAACATAAACTGCTTGCCTGAATTTTATCTCTCTCATAATTCACCTCTTATAAATTTATCATTGCAGCGGGGATAGGCCCCGCGTAGAGACTACTCCTCTTCATCAAACGGCAGAGATGTTTGCTTTTCGTCATCGTTCATCGGGCGCCGCATAATCTCTTCACCGGTATCAAGTCGCCGCGTAAAAGTAACAAGGGCTTCATAATCGAGGACGTTTTCGCAATCGACATTTCCGTAAGTATATTTATTGCGCACCAGTTGCTGTTTTTCTGTTATCTGTGCGTCAAGTGCCGCTTCTCTGGCCTTGAAGGCTTTCATTGCAGCCTCTTTTTCACCTTCCAGACGGGTCTTGTTGTCAAGAGCAGTTGCCAGGTCATTACCGGCTTGCAACACCTCGTCTTGAGTCAACTGTATCTGTAGAAAGTGCGCCTCTTTGGTTGTCTTGATTTTTGGTATTTCTTTGGTCTTTTTTGTTTTTGTTGCTGTTGCCATAATAATTCCTTTCTGTTAATGGTTAATAAAAACGGCTCATTGCCGGTTGGTTGTAATAAAGTGGGCACAATACCTTTGGGGGCATCACGCCCACTTCGGAGGGAGGTTATGAAAAACTGTAAGAACCGCCAAGGAATAATAGGGCGGGCGGAGGAGAACCCGCCCTTTAGCGGAGGGGGTAATAATGACTGGCTGGCAGCGCGGAGTATATCTGCCAGCCTACAATCAACACGGGGGGCTTATTATAATTGCTGCCAGCGGTTTAAGCGGGCAGGATTGGATACCTGCTATCCTGCGATTCTGGGCGCTTTGCGTCCTCTTGCGCAGGCGTTCCACCTCGTGCTTTAATTCACGCCGCCGCCTGTGCCCCTCTTATTGTTTATCGGTGAGGCCCCGCTGGCAATAGAGAAAGTGCTTATTGGGCCTAAAGGTTTTAATTATGCGATTCGGCGGGCAGGCCGAGCACGGCGACCCGCTTTGCCTGCTTTCTATTCCCGTTCACCGCCGCCGAACCGCAGATTTTAAGGGCAGGCAGGATTGATTACCTGCACGCTTTGTGTCGCTATTCCGTGTCCCGTATTCCCAGCGGCTACCACGATAAGCCCGCGTATAATTTCGCTACTGCCCTTATTTCATAAGATACCGGCGGGCAGGATTGGCATTACCCGCTACCTGCTGGCCCGCACTTACACCGTCAAGTGGAGCGGCTCTCGCCTCGGTGTTACAAATAAGCTGCACTTATTCGGCATTCCCGCGCTTGCACACACGCTACCGCCAGTATCTTATTTTTCAATCGAAGGCCGAGGCAGGGATTTGCACCCTGCAAGAGGATGTCCGCATAGCCGCTGGTAATTCAGCGCAAGCTAAGTATCACATCGTTTGAGCCAAGCAAGCCCAATCCAGTCTGACGATTGCGTTTACCTATTCCGCCACTCAGCCTTCGATTATTTCGTATGGGTGTTGACTTGCAGCCGCTAAGTGTTTAGTATACCTGTTGACCGTAGTCATCGGGGCGTAGCTCAGTATGGTGGAGCGCTTGACTGGGGGTGGAACTTGACTCAAGGCACGCGCTGACCCGAACACGAGCACGGTCAATCGCGTCACGCCTGTTTTTTACCCCAAGATAGACCATCGTTGTTTTCAAATCTGAGTGCCCCGCGATTTCTGCAACCTCTCGTAAAGTCAAAACTCCTGATAAGTCCGTCAAACAAGTTGCGCGGAAATCGTGGAACCGCCCCTTGACCTGGGCTTTTCTTTTAAGCGTTCTGAAAGTAACATCAAAGTTTGTAATCGGCGATAATCTCATTCGGTCAGACAGCATACCTACCTTCTGCATTTCCAAGAGATGATAGTATCTGGCGGGCTTTAATAAGATATACGGCTGGGTTTGGGGGATAGCAAACATCAATTCGGTCAGTAGTCCGGCAACCTGTTTTGCCAAAGGCACTATCCGCTCTTCTCTGTCCTTCGGCTGCCAGGGCCAGTGAGATTCATCTTGTTGTTTGGCCCGAACAGTAATAGTCTCGCCAGAAAAATCAATGTCCTCTGTACATAGATTCTGCAATGCTGATTTCCTCATAGCCGTTGTACGCGCCAGCAAAAGAATTGCTATCCAGCGGAGTCTGTTTTCAGGCCGCATATCAGCACAGGCTTTTAATATCCGGCTAAACTCCTCAAACTCATAAATCTTCGGCAGGTGCTTTTTGGCAGGCGGCTTGCGAATCTCAAAAAACGGGTTGGATTTCAAATAACCCTTGTGAACACACCAGCTAAAGACAGGTGATACTGTCTTTTGATAAATCGCCGGTGATGAACCGCCAAGCCTGTCCATCCAAAATCTCTGGACAGTGATTGCCTGCTCTTGCCGGAAATTGCCTACCCTCATATCACCCACAGCCTCAATCAGTTGACCCCACGCTACTTTAGTCAATCGTGTCGTGTTTGCAGCCAGTTTGCGTTGTTGTAAGTATGTGTCAATTAAGGTACTTAGCTTTGGTTTGTGCAGCCACTTAAACATAATCTCCTCCTTTCTATTTCGGCGGCTGCAAGCCAACCCAAAGCCAGCAGCTTACAGCCAAAAAAGGGATTCGTCAAGTAACTGCGCCAACACCCTTGTTTGTGCCCCATATTCACTTATAAGAGAACGTTATTGTGTTATTCTGCTGTTGAGTCCTGTGCGATTTCGGTGATAACCTCTATCAGCCTGTCGCCTAAGTTTTTCCGCTTATCAGCGGGTTCACGTGGTATTTTAAGTATATCAGCACACTCAGTGCAGAGTTCATAGTGGACATAACATGTTTGATAATGCCCAATATCGAAACGTATGAGTTGCCAATCATTTGGCAGTCCTGTTATTTGACCCGCCTTTTGTTCAACCTGTTTTCCGCATTTATCGCATTTGTGAATTATCATTTTCCCTTATCCTTTCTTGTAAAAGATTCTTATATTAAACCGTGTCCGCCGCCTTTGGCTTGCTGGAGCTACGGTTATTCTTCAAGTGCTTGGTCAATTATTTGATTAACGCTTACTTGGTTAAAGTATCTTTTTGCATTTGCAATATCTTCATCGCTTATACAACAACGCCGAATCGTTTCAATAAGTTCATCTTCTAAATCATTCCAATCCATTCCCTTATCCTTTCTCGGCCACTTGCGGCGGCAAAATTATTGGCATCCAGTGGGTAATATCAGCCAAATTTAAGTCATGCGGAGCGTTATATCTTTCCCATCGTTCATAAGGAAAATGCCGTGTTGCAACTGTCCATGCTTTCCCATCTGTGATTATGCAGAAATTTGATTGGTCATAGGTTTTTATTCTTTTCGGCAGCCCCTCACTTACTGGTATCCAGCGGTGCTTTTCAAGTTCGGCTTGGAGTTGCTCAAGTGTATCCATAGCAATTTTAAGAGTTTGCTTTTGGTAAGCACTTTTCATCAAATGCCGCAAACATCCTAATCTGTTTATAATTTCAGTCATTTTCAGCCTCTTTTCCTTATGCCCCGCAGCTTCTTTATGTATTCAGCTTGTTGTTGGGCTATGGTCATCTTATTTACCCAGTTTAGGCCGCTTCAAGGCCCCAATGCCTACCGGCGGCGAGGTTAAATTCAGGCTTCGGTTCGGGTCAAATTCTATAGGGTCAAGTTGCCAATGCTCCGCACCGGCCTGGTTAAATTCAATGACGGTCCGCTGAAAACCAACAAAATGACCTTCTGAATCAACTAATCTTTTATATTGCGGATTTGTCATTTCAGATTTCTTTTGTTACTTGACTTTGCCGAGCCTCATAAACTTCTTGGCGATGTATCGGTATGTCTTCGGGTGCTGTAAAACCCAGCTTGACAAATTTGCTCCCGATTTCGACAACTGTGACTTTTACATCATCGCCTATCATAATTGATTCGTTCTGCTTCCTGCGCAAAACCAACATCTGTATTCTCCTTTTGTTAATATAGGCAAACTTTTCCCTTGACAAGGGCTGTATCGATATCATAGAATACCTGCAACGTGTTATCATCACAGACGCAGGCAGCTCGTAGGGAGGCGGGATATTCCAGCAATACAGGGGTACGCGCAATCTCCTTATCATCTACGCACCCCGTAATACAACCGGCCTCTTGCCGGTTTAATTTGTTTTCTTTTTGGCGCATTTTTGGGTCTTTTCGTACTTTGCGTGTAACTTTAAGAGTTTTTCGTAGAAGTCGATGGGGTTCGCCCACCAGCTATACTCTGGGTTGCTACAAGAAAAATCCTTATCTATCAAACGGCCTGGACAGGACGAACAACCCCCTTTGTAGCCATTGTCATAGTCGCAAAAGAAACAATAGAAACAATTGCCCGCAATGTCGCTTAGGTTATATCCGTACAGTTCCAACCATTTTCTCTTTAACGGGCCTACAGTTCTTTCGTCGCCTGCGGCCTGGCGCTCCGCAACCCACCCTGATAACTGCAATTGTTTTTTCCAGGTTTTATCAAGAGATAGTTTCATTGTGTCGTCCTTACTTTATTTCTTCTGGCGTTTTTTGGCCTTTTCGTACTCCTTGTGGAGTTCTACCAGTTTTTCGTAGAAGGCGATGGGCTTGTTGTGCCAGCTATACGCTGCATCGTCACAATCAAAATTCTTATCTACCAAACAGGCTGGACAGGACGAACAAAACCCTTCGTGGCTACCGTCATAGTCGCAAAAGAAACAGTCGCAATCAATATCGCCCTGCTCGTATCCGTGCGATTCCAACCACACAATCTTTAAGACACCTGTATTTGTTTCGTTGCCTGCGCGTTTGCATTCAAAAAGCCACTCCCACATTCTCAAGCATTCTTTCCAGGTTTTATCAAGCGATAGTCTCATTTTTCCGTCCTTCCGGTTCCTTTATCCACATGCGGCAGTCGCCGTCCCGGTATGGCGTAAAACCCTTACTTATCAGGATAGCTTGCATTTGGCGGAGCGCCGTTGGAACTCCAACCGTAAAACCTTTGCTCAATATGGTATTTACTAATTTGCTGAAATTCCCTTTTCCGGGATGGCGCGATTCGATAAATGAAATAATTATCATATCGCCGCGCTTCCACAGGTATCCGAAGAATTTGTCTTCCGTGAAGCCTAATTCGTTGGCAATGGGTGTATTAAGTTCAATGATGCCATCAATAAAAGAGGCGGAGGGCTTATTGTTGCTGGACGGCAAACAAGGGGGGCCGCTCCGCCCGGAAAGTTGCATAGTGCTTTCGTGGTTGTTTTGGCTTCGGTTGATTAGTTTGCCGTCCATTTTGAAATTCCTTTTAACTTGTTCAATTACAATTAGAACATATATCGACAGGATTGCAAGAGTTTTTTTAGAAAAAATCTAAAATAATTATAACTTGTGTAACGGCAAATACTTATATAATAAAGAAAATGGCACAAAACGACAAAATCCAAGCCGGATGGCGATTGCCAGATAATTTGAAGCAAGAATTTATTAAATTTGCAGACAAGCCTATAGAGGATGAGTTTGCGGCAGCAGTTTACCTTTATATGAAAATGCCCAAGAATATACGGGAACTTGCTAAACTTGAGATAAAGAGTCGGTCAATTGTTTCCCCACAGTTTTGGGATACTTTTGCTGGAGCTCTTCGAGAGGGAATACAAGTCCAACTGAGTATCCGAGAGCAAAAGCAACGGATTCTTCGCAAAAAGTAAGTTCTTTGACAATTTCTTCGATTTGCTTTTCATCGATTGACATAACTGCCTTCTCCTTAACAGGTTATGTCGGCCCCCCGTTAATATCCCCGCTAAATGGCGCCGAAGGGGTCGGCAAAGGTGAAGGGTTGTATAGCAGGAATGTTACCGACTGTCAAGCGGAAAGTGATAGTCTTTACCTATATTTACAGACTTTTTAGCGAAAGGGGAAAAATGAAAATACTTGGTTATTTTTTCTTATTGGTTTTGGCCGTAGTAGTTGGAATTGTTCTAACTATATTTTATTTCGACCCTTATATACTTGATAAAAATACCGAACCTCGTTATCAATTGCGATTTGGCACAATTACCCATATGAGCTGGAAGCCTTCCGATTCAAAAGCAACTTCTTATCAGGGAAATGAATTTAATTATAATTTTTGCTTTAAACTTGATACATACACTGGAGATATT
>Ga0307379_10008276_pt1 | contig 14043 bp, 6 predicted proteins | sample UN2MG_FD_202237 | JGI IMG/M metagenome (GOLD analysis project Ga0307379, IMG submission 202237) | Soil microbial communities from Risofladan, Vaasa, Finland - UN-2 | ecosystem: Environmental > Terrestrial > Soil > Coastal area > Acid sulfate soil | place: Finland: Risofladan, Vaasa | collected...
ATGAAGAAGCTCACGATTGCGGCGGGTCTGATGTTCTTGGCCTTGGCGAGCGCCTGCGGCGTGGCTGCGGACAAGGAGCCTGCCAAGCCTCGCCGCGTTGCCGTCCTGCCGCTCAAGAACCTCCGCCCGAAGACGGACACGGACTGGATCGGGGCCGGCGCCGTCGAGACGCTGACCACCAAGCTGGCGGCCCTACCCCAACTGATCCTGCCCATGCCCGCCGACCTCAGCGAGCGCATCGAAGGGCACGACCTCCAGAAGGCCGACTTCACCGATCCCGCGACGGCCGCCAAGGTGGGCAGGCTCGTGGGGGCCGAGAGGGTCCTGATCGGCTCGTACGCCGTGGAGGGAGGGAACGTCCTGTTCAACTGCCGCGTGGTGGACGTGGAGACGGCCGTCGTGCTGAGCACGCCCAGTGTGCGGGCAGGGAAGGAGCGGCTGTTCGATGCGTTCTTCCAGCTTGCCGAAGCGGTGATCGGTTCCTTCGACAAGAAGGTCGTCGTGGTGGATCGGCGTCCAACGGTTGCCGAGGCGCCGCCGGCCGAGCGCATTACCCTGACCAGAGAGCAGCGACGGATGCTGCGGGAATTCGGCACGACCAACCCCAAGGCATACGAGGCCCTCGCCCGGGGCGTCGATGCCACAGACCCCATTGAGGTGATACGCTGGTACACCCGCGCCATCGAGCTGGATCCAAAGTACGCCAAGGCCTGCTATGCCCGAGGGGTCGCGTACTACGTCAAAGGCGACTACGACCGCGCCATCCGAGACTACGACAAGGCCATCGAGCTGGATCCGAAGTACGCCAAGGCCTACTCCAACCGGGGGGTCGCGTACGGCAAGAAAGGCGACTTCGACCGCGCCATCCGCGACTTCAACAAGGCGATCGAGCTGAATCCCAAGGCGGCCTTCGCCTACTACAACCGGGGGAACGCTTACGATAGCAAAGGCGACTTCGACCGCGCCATCAAGGACTACGACAAGGCGATCGAGCTGAATCCCAAGGACGCCGAGGCCTACGTCAACCGGGGGATCGCGTACGATAGGAAAGGCGACTACGACCGCGCGATCCAGGACTACGACAAGGCGATCGAGCTGAATCCCAAGGACGCCGAGGCTCACTCCAACCGGGGGATCGCGTACGGCAAGAAAGGCGACTACGACCGCGCCATCCGCGACTTCAACAAGGCGATCGAGCTGAATCCCAGGGACGCCAAGGCCTACAACAACCGGGGGAGCGCGTACGGCAAGAAAGGCGACTACGACCGCGCCATCCGCGACTTGAACAAGGCGATCGAGCTGAATCCCAGGGACGCCGAGGCCTACAAGAACCGGGCCATGGCGCATTACTTCAAGCGCCAGTACGGCAAGGCTTGGGCGGACGTCAGGGCGTGTCAGCGGCTGGGAGGCAAGGTGCCCCCCAAGCTCCTTGAAGCCTTGCGCAAGGCCTCCGGCAGGAATGAGTAAGGGACGTTCCCCGCCACGTGAAACGGGGCGAAGTTCGCCCCCGCGATCTGGTCAGGGACCCAAGCCGAGCCATGGCCATGGCTCGGCTTTGCGGCATTTTCGTTTGCGTGCTGCCCCTGCGGGTCGGTAGTGTGTTCGACGCCGCGGACGAGGAGGGAATCTCCGCGGGCAAGGAGCAAGATACATGGCATACGTGATTACCGACGCGTGCACCAAGTGCATGAACTGCCCGGAGGTCTGTCCGGTCTCGTGCATCCACCCGGCCGAGGGCGAGGACGCGCTGGACAGGGTGGAGCACCTGAACATCGATCCCGACGAGTGCACCAGCTGCGGCGCCTGCGCGGGCGAGTGCCCCTCGGACGCAATCTTCGAGGAAACGGACCTGCCGGACGACAAGGAGCAGTTCATCCAGGAGAACGCCGCGTACTTCAAGAAGTGACTCGGCGCGCCGGCGAGCCGGCCGCGTTCTCGTGGCTGGCTGTGCGCCGGGCCCTTTCGTCATTCGAGCTTCGTCATTGATTCGTCATTCGGCTATTCGTCATTCGTCATTGGCGGATTGCCCATTCCCGTGCCGGGGGGTAAGATCACCGTCTCGCCGCTGCGTTGCGCGGCGGAGGCGTCCCCATGAAGGTCTCGCTGAACTGGCTTACCGATTACGTGAAGGTCTCGATGCCGGCGAAGGAGCTGGCCGATCTGTTCCTGCGGATCGGCTTTCCCGTCGAGGAGATCGTCGAGACCGACACCGACATCGTCCTGGACCTGGAGGTCACGTCGAACCGGCCGGACCTGCTGGGTTACATCGGCGTCGCCCGCGAGCTGGCGGCCGCCACCGGCGAGACGTTCACGCCGCCGAAGATCGGCAGGCTGCCGACCGTCGGCAGTGTCGAGGACTTGACCAGCGTGGAGGTTCAGGACCCCGACCTGTGCCCGCGCTACACCGCGCGGGTCATCCGCAACATCACCGTTGGCCCCAGCCCGAAGTGGATGATCGAGCGCCTGGAGGCCGTCGGCCTGCGCGGCATCAACAACATCGTGGACGCCACCAACTACGTGCTGATGGAATACTCCCAGCCGCTCCACTGCTTCGACTACGACAAGCTCACCGAGCACAGGATCGTCGTCCGCCGCGGCCGTCAGGGCGAAACGATGGTCAGCATCGACCAGACGACCTGCCGGCTCGACGATCAGATGCTCATCATCGCCGACGCCCGCAGGCCGGTGGCCATCGCCGGGGTGATGGGCGGGCTGGACACCGAGGTCGGCGAGGCCACGCGCAACGTCCTGATAGAGTCGGCGCAGTTCGACCCGCTCGTCACCCGCCGCACGTCGCGCAGGCTGGCGATCATGAGCGAGAGCAACTACCGCTTCGAGCGCGGCGTGGACCCCGTGGGCGTGGACGCGGCCTCCCTGCGGGCCTGCCAATTGATCCTGGAGCTGGCCGGGGGCGAGCTTGCCGACGGCGTCGCCGATGTCTGGGCCAAGCCGTTCAAGCCCGCCAGGCTGGCGCTGCGGCCGGCGCGGACCAACGCGCTTCTGGGCGTGAAGATCCCCCAGGCCCGGCAGGTCGCGATACTGCGGCGCCTGGGCCTGGCGCCGAAGCCCCAGCGCGGCAGGATCGTCTGCGCGATCCCCTCACACCGCGGCGACCTGACGCGCGAGGCCGACCTGATCGAGGAGGTCGCGCGGCTGGAGGGCTACGACAAGATCCCCGTTTTCGACAGGGTGACCCACACGGTGGTCTCCGAACCGCCGACGCAGCGGGTCCGCCGGGGCGTGGCGGCCGCGCTGGCGGCCGCCGGGTTTGACGAGGCCGTCACCGTCGGCTTCATCGACGCAAAGGAGGCGGATCTGTTCGGCTGCACGGACGCGATCGCCGTTGACACTCTGACCCGCAAGACCAACAACACGCTACGGCCGACACTGCTGCCGAGCCTGCTCGGCGTCTGCAAGACCAACCAGGACGCGGGCAACGGCGAGGTGAGCCTCTACGAGCTGGCCGCGGTGTTCGTGCCGCGGGCCGGCGCGGCCCTGCCGGACGAGCACACGGAGCTGGCCATGGTCAGCTCGTCGGGGCTTCGCGAGCTTCGCGGGGCCTTGGAGGCGGTCATCGCCCGCAACGCGGCCGGCGGCCGGCTGGAGATTCGGCCGGGGGCCGTCCGCGGTCTGGACGGCCAGGCGGCGGCCGAGGTCCTGCTGGACGATCGGCCGATCGGGATCATCGGCCCGGTCGCGGCGGACGTGCTCGACCACTACGGCCTGGAGCGGCCGCTCGCGGCGGCGGCGATTCGGTTCGACGCGCTGCTGGCCCGCGGCGGGCAGGTCGCCAGCTTCCAGGCGCTGCCGCGGTTCCCCTCGGTGCGGCGCGACCTTTCGCTGATAGTGGCCGACGCGACCACGTGGGGCAAGCTTGCGGAGGCCGTCGCCGCCGTCGAACAGCCCTTGCGGGTCGGCGTCGATTACGTGACCACCTACCGCGGCAAGCCGATCCCGGAGGGGCACAAGAGCGTCACCGTCACGCTGACCTACCGCTCGCAGACCGAGACTCTCCGCGGCGAACAGGTGGACGAGCAGGTCGCGCAGGTCCTCGGCGCGCTGAAGGACGCGCTCGCCGCCGAGCTGCGCGCGTAAGGTCGCGCTTTGCCGAAAGATTCCTGCCGGTACTAGTTCGCTGGCACCGCTGGGCTTGCGCACGCGAGCGCGCGGCTGCGCCAATTATCCTCAAGTCTTTCGCTTAGGCTCCCGAAGTAATCAGTGGTATAATTCAGGCGACGCGCCGGCACATCCAAAAGAATTGCCTCTACCGTGTACGGTAGGCGACATATGTGAAAAGAACCGATACACCCATTATGGGAGGCGTCGTCCGTGGCCCTACGGGGTCAGGCACCCACCCACCTTGAAATAATGGGTTCTTTCTACTGCGTCGTCGCCGGCACAGCGTGGAGGCTTTTCTTTTGCGCCGCCGATGGGGGCAATACCGTTGACCGCAGTGGCCTTTCGCGCTCGTTTTCGTCCCCCGGCTGAAATGTCCAATGACGAAGTCCCGAACGGCGAAGCAGGCATTCCACAGATGAGGCCAAGGTGCACCGCCTGGGCGGCGGGCCGTTGGTCATTCGACATTTGGCATTTGACATTCGACATTGAGCATTCGTCATTCGCCCCCCTTGGGGTTCGCCACCCGTCCCATGAACAGGATCGCGCCGGTGCGGTTGTGGCGGATCAGGAACAGGAACGGGTGGTCGGCGTTGAAGATCTTCGGCTCCCGGGGCGCCGGCGCCGCCATGCCCGGCATGATGACGGCCGTGGCGGCGGCCGCCTCGGTCCCTTCCTCATCGACGGCCACGAACGCCTTGTGGATGACCTCCGAGATGAACAGCTTCTCCATCGTCGTCATGCCTGAGAAGTCGGCCGTCTCGGCCGCGAAGGCGTCCGGCATGCCCATCTTCGCCAGCGTGTCCGCCAGGCGGAACTGGCTGGTGAACTTGAATCGCGGCAGCGAGACCTGCACCTCCTCCGGCTTGACGCCGGCGAGGATCTTCGACAGATCGTTCGCGGTGAGCTTCTTCTCCACCGCCGCTAGGCCGTCAGCCTTCTTCGGCAGTATCACGAACATGGACAGATCGTGCATCCAATACGGCATGCTCAGGGCCTGCAGGTCCTCCGTTTCCAGATAGCCGAAGCGGTGCTTCTGCGACATCATCGGGACCTCGACGGTCTTGCCGGGGGCCAGGGTGAAGGGCTTGTCCTTCGTGGCGGCCTTGTGGAACTTCTCGGCCCAGTTGCTCTTGAAGTAGATGGCGTTGGTCAGGACCAGACGCGTTGCCGCGCTGAGCAGCCCCGGCGGGATCAGGTTCTTGATCTTGTCCTTGGTCTGCTTGGCGACGGCGTCGTTGATCGTCTTTCGTGCCTGGTCGGCCTGAGTGGCGTAGTCCAGGGCCTGGATCTCGGCGCCGTAGGAGTCCTTCACCAGCTTGGTGTAGTCGGCCTTGAAGGGGTAGCTCTTCTGGGGCCAGAGGGCGTTGGAGACGCAAAGCTGATACGCCGGCTTCTTCTGCCAGTCCAGGCGCGGCGTGTTGAGCACCTTGAGCAGCTCACCGAAGGCGGGGGCGAGCTTGGCTGCCGGCAGCTTGTAGTGCAGCGTGGCGGCCATCTGCTCGGCGGTCCTGCCGCCAGCCCCGGCGTAGGTCATCGCCAAGGCTGTGTGGATGCTGGAGGGCGAGAAAAACAGGTTTCCTTTCTCGTCGGCGGCCAGCTTGGCGTACAGGTCGGCCGCGAACGCGTTGCCCGCCTCGGCCACCTGCGTGGCTTCCGGGGGGACGGCCGCGGGGCGGCGGCCTTGGGCGGTCGCGACGGAAAGGGCCGTCGCCAGCACGCAGATCATCGTGATCATCGCTCGTTTCATGGCGGTCTCCTTTTCTGCAATGTGATCAGGGCATACCGCTTCCATTCAAGTAGACGGTTGGGGCGGCGGGCGGTTTCAGCGAATCTGAGGAATTCGCATCGCCCGGCGGCTGCGAGAAGCGATTGGGCCTTGATGAAAGGGGCCCCTTTCGCGCACAATGCCTTGCCGTTTACAGGCCAGTGCAGTGTGTCGGGGCGGGTGTGGACCGAGGAAGATGGGCTGCTACGTAGGCATCGACATCGGGGCCGTCAGCGCGACGGCGGCCCTTCTGACGGACCAGCCGGCGGCTGCGACGGACGCCGAGCCGGACGGCTTCCGCCGCGCCCCGTCCGACGGGTCGGGCCGCGCGATCTACCTCAGCGAATATCGCCGGACGCGCGGCAAGCCCGTGGCGGCCGCCACCGAACTGCTGGAGCAGGTGATAGCCGCGGTCGGGTCCGAGTCGGTCCGCGGCGTGTGCCTGACGGGCAGCGGCTCGAAGCTGGCTGCGGCGAAGCTCGGCGCGGCCGTCGTCAACGAGTTCAAGGCGATCGCCGCCGGGCTGGGCGCCCTGGGGCTGGACGTGCGGACGGTCTTCGAGATGGGCGGCGAGACGTCCAAGTATCTCCGGCTGCACCGCAACGACGACGGCTCGTACCGCATCGTTGACTACGCCACCAACGGCGACTGTGCGGCGGGGACCGGCTCGTTCATCGACCAGCAGGCCGGGCGGTTGAGGTTTCCCGTCGAGCAGGTCGGCGAGATATGCCTGTCGGCCGACCAGGCCGCACAGGTGGCCGGCAGGTGCAGCGTCTTCGCCAAGAGCGACATGATCCATGCCCAGCAGAAGGGCTACTCCCCGGCGGAGGTGCTGCGGGGGCTTTGCAACGCGGTGGCGCGGAACTTCCGGACGGCCGTCGTGCGGTCTCACCCGATCGCCCCGCCGGTGGTGATGCTCGGCGGGGTGTCGGCCAACGCCGCCGTCACGCTCGCCATGCGCGAGACATTCGAGCTTGAACCGGCCCAGTGGATCGTTCCCGAGGCGTACGCGCACGTGCCGGCGATCGGTGCGGCCGTCGTGGCGTCGCAGGCGGCGCAGGCGGCGGACCTGTCGCGGATGGCCGAGCTGCGGGCGGCCAGCGACACGGCCGCCGCGCCCATTCCCCGGCAGGAGCCGCTGACCATGGACCGCGTGCTGCTGCTCCGCGACCGCGTCCGCCCGTATGTTCCGCCGCCGGGCGACGAGAAGATCGACGCCTATCTCGGCATCGACGTGGGCAGCGTATCGACGAACCTGGTCGCCATCGACGAGCGCGGCCAGGTCATCACGGAGATCTACGTCCGCACGAGGGGCCGGCCCATCGAGGTCGTCAGCGAGTCGCTGACGCAGATTCAGGACGAATGGGGTCATCGGCTCAACATACGCGGCGTGGGAACCACCGGCTCCGGGCGCGAGCTTATCGGCGAGCTGGTGGGCGCCGACACCGTCAACGACGAGATCACCGCCCACAAGACCGGCGCTACGTTCGTCGGGCGAAGGCTGCTGGGAGGGCAGATCCCAGACACGATCTTCGAGATCGGCGGGCAGGACTCCAAGTACATCTCGCTCCAGGACGGCGTGGTGGTGGACTTCACGATGAACGAGGCCTGCGCCGCCGGCACGGGCAGCTTCCTCGAGGAGCGGGCCGACGAGCTGGACATCGCCATCGTCGATCAGTTCGCCGAGATGGCGCTGGCCAGCAAGGCCCCGATACGCCTGGGCGAGCGATGCACGGTGTTCATGGAGCGGGACGTGAACACTCATATGCAGCACGGGGCCGCCAAGGGCGACCTCGTCGCGGGGCTGGCGTATTCGGTGGTGTACAACTACATCAACCGCGTGGTCAGGGGGCGAAAGATCGGCGACGTGATCTTCCTCCAGGGCGGCACGGCGTACAACGACTCTGTGGCCGCCGCCTTCGCAAGCGTCCTCGACAAGCGGATCATCGTGCCGCCCCACAACGGCGTGCTCGGCGCGATCGGGGCCGCCCTGCTGGCGCAGGAGAAGATGGCCATCGCCGCCGACAGGCGGGACCAGCAACGATCCGTCGCGCAAATCGGTTCGTATGTGTCCGAGCAGCTCGCCGGCGGCGCGGACGACGAACCCGCCAAGGCCGCCTTGCCCGTCGGCGCGTCGCGCTTCCGCGGCTATGACATGTCGAAGGTGGACTACCAGCTCCGCGAGTTCACCTGCCGCGGCTGCTCAAACGCCTGCCAGATTCAGCAGTTCACCGTTGACGGCGAGAAGACCTACTGGGGCGACAAGTGCTCCGACCGCTACCGCAAGCGCTCCAAGGCCGCCCGCAAGCCGGTCATCGACGACCTCTGCGCGATGCGGATGGAGCTGCTGCTGGACGAGTCGCGCCTGCCGCCGCCGCGAGCCGGCGCGCCGACCGTCGGCATACCCCTGGCAATGTTCGCGTGGGAGTCGCTGCCGTTCTGGCGGGCGCTGCTGCGCCACTGCGGGCTGAGGACCGTCCTGTCCGACCCGACCAACAGCGCCATCGCCAACGCCGGCCTGCACACCGTCGTCGCAGAGCCGTGCTTCCCCATCATCGTCGCCCACGGCCACGTCGCCGACCTGCTGACCAAGGGGGTGGACCGAATCCTCCTGCCGAACATCGTCTCGCACGAGACGCGCTGGATGGAGCAGGAATCGTACCTGTGCCCGTGGCAGCAGACCCTGCCGTTCGTGGTTCGGCGGGCGCCGGCCTTCGAGCCGCACTACGAGAAGTTCCTCACCCCCACCGTGGTGTTCCGCCAGGGCCTGAAGGTCGTTCGCCGCGACCTGATGCCGATGCTGCGGCGGCTCGGGGCGTCCAAGGCCGTCGTCGCCGCCGCGGTGGACGAGGCATATCTGGCCCAGGCCCGCTTCATCTCGCGGATACGGGCGGCCGGGCGCGAGGCCGTCGAGAAGCTCCGCCGGACCGGCGAGCCGGGCATCGTGCTGCTCGGGCGGCCATACAACATCCACGACGCCGGCGTGAACCTCTCGGTGGCCGGCAAGCTCCGCCAGTACTACGGCGTCAACTGCGTGCCGCTGGACTTCCTGGAACTCGACGACATCGACATCAGCGACACGAACGACAACATGTACTGGGACCTCGGCCGGCGGATCCTGGCCGGCGCCCGCTTCGTCGGCCGACACGACAACCTCCACGTCATCTACATCACCAACTTCAAGTGCGGGCCGGACTCCTTTATCAGACACTACATCCGCCTGATCTCGGGCAAGCCCTTCCTCAGCCTCCAGTTCGACGGACACGGCAACGACGCAGGCATCATGACACGCTGCGAGGCCTACCTCGACTCCAAGGGCATCCTTCGCCCCCGCCGAAGCGAACCGGTGGCACAGCCTGCTGCCGCGGCCGTCTGATCTCAGATTGCGGATTGGCGGTTTGTGACGCATGCGCGGGGGCCAGACTTGTCCTTGCCGGATCGCCTGGGTAGAGCGACAATGACACCTGACCGCCCGCGGCGGTCGTGGGCGGAATCGCACCCGGGAAGTCACGGCTCGGACGTCGACCCATCGGGGAACGCTATGAAAGCAATCGGAATCATCCTACTATCCGTTGCCGTCTCGGTAGCGGTCTTCGCCGTGTTGACGTTTCTGTGGCTGCTGTGCGCGCCCCAGTACACGGCCGTGGCGTATCTGGGCGTCAACCCGCCGGGCGAGACAGACTTGCGCCGCGGCGTCCTGACCGGTGAGATCATGGACCGCCACAAGATGAGCCTCGCCAGAATGGCGCAGACAGACCTGGTCTTCCAGAAGACCATCGAGAAGAGCGAGGTCAAGCAGACCGAGTGGTGGAGGGAGAACGTCGCCCATCCCATACCCAGTCTCGATAGGGCCACCAGGGTCACGCCCATCCGCGAGACCAACCTCATCGAGCTGTCGATGACCGGGGCGAACAGGAAGGAACTCCCGGAGATCGTAAATGCCTGGGCGGGCGCCTTCGTCGAGGACACCACCGACAATGCAAACAAGGACCGCCGCGCCACCATCGTCCGGCTCCAGAGGCAGCAGGACGACCTCCGCACGGAAATGGACCGCCTCGACCGTGATATCAAGACGCTCCAGTTCTCCGACGAGGGCGTTATCCGTCACAAGATATCCCTCCTGACCAATGAACTTCAGACCCTCACGGGCAAGTTGACCGAGCTGCGGCTGTTCCATGACAGGGAAACGCGCGCGAGTAAGAACTTCGAGGAGCACGAGCAAGCCGGGCTGCTGGATATCCTGCCGGAGATGGTGGAGGCCCTCGATCGCGACCCGGCGCTCCGCAGGTTGCACGAGAAGCTGTTCGATTTGACGTTTGAGATGGCCGTGCGGGGCGCGGGCAGGCAAGATGACAGCGCGGGGCGCGTGGCGGCGCTTCGTAAGCTTATCTCCGAACGCGAAAAGACCGTGCGGGAGTCGCAGATCAGTCTGCTTAAGGACAGCTACGACAGAAGGATCTGGATGCTCACGGCCCAGATCCAGGCCCTCACGGAGAACCGTGACAACATAGAGGCCCAGGTCACGGGCGTTCAGGGCAACCTGCGGAACGTGATCGAGTGGCAGGCCGAGAAGGCCCGGCGGCAGGCCTACTTCGAGGTCCTGGAGGGCCGCCTGATGGAGCTGCGCCTCTCCACCCGCGGCGCCCAGCCGGTGTACGTGCGCCGGACAGCCACCGAGCCCAAGAGGCCATCCATGCCCCGCTGGGGCACCATGATCCCGATCGGGGCCGCCCTAGGTCTGATTGTGGGCCTCGCCCTGGCGCTTTGGCGACGCATCCGCGCAAGCGCCTCGCGCGCGGAGGTGACAAGGCAGGGCCATCCAGATATAGGCGTCTAGGCGCGTCGGCTCCCCTCACCGGCACACGCAGACCCGGACGATCCGCCCGACTGGGGTCCGGGTATCACTTGTAGAGCAGTTCACGATCGGATGTATCCAGGCGGCCGTCGCCGAGGACGAGCCGGGCAAGGAGGCCGAAGCAGGCGACCCCCTTGGGTCGTCGATGCAGGCCGACGCCGCCCGGCGACGCCGCAGGCAGGCCGGCGGATACAGACGAGCGTGAATTGCTCTAGATCGATTCGGCGAACCGCTTCCACTGCTTGGGGCAGTCACGTGCATGCCGAGCGGGCAGCCACGTGGCGTCAAAGCGCACGTACATGCCGATGGCGGCCGGGAACAGCGCCGCCTCGACGGCCGGGGCGGTATCCGCCACGGGCCTTTGCCTCAGTCGCGGCGCGCGGCGCGGGGACCGCGTAGCCTTCCAGTCGGGTCGGGACGGGCAGCTTCTCGCCGATGAGCCTCCGCACGTCGTTGACGTACCGGTGGTCGGCCCCGGTGGCGAAGCTGGTCGCCAGGCCGCTGGCGTCCACGCGGGCGGTCCGGCCGATCCGATGCACGTAGTCCTCCGGGTGACGCGGGAAGTCGTAGTTGATCACGTGCTCGATGTCGCTGATGTCAAGCCCGCGGGCGGCGATGTCGGTGGCCACCAGGACGCGGCGGCGGCCGTGGCGGAAGTCGGCCAGGGCGCGGACGCGCTGATTCTGCTCCAGGTCGCCGTGAATCCGGCCGACCGAGAACCCACGCGAGTTGACTCGGCGGGCCAGGCGATCCACACCCCGCTTGGTCCGGACGAACACCAGCACGCGGCCGCGGCTGGCGCGCAGCAGCTTCAGCAGCAAGGGGCCCTTGGTGTCCTCGCCCAGCTCGAAGAGCTCCTGCCGCGCGCGATGGGCCGGGGCCATCTGCCCGATCTGGATGCGGACGGGGTCGCGCATCGACCTGCGGGCGATCCGCTCCACGTCGGACGGCAGCGTGGCGGTAAACATCATCGTCTGCCGCTGGCGGGGCAGCGCCGACAGGATGCGCCGGATCTGCGGGATGAAGCCCATGTCGTGCATCCGGTCGGCCTCGTCCACCACCAGGACCTCGATCTCCGCCAGCAAGACCTTCCCGTTGTCGATGTGATCGATCAGCCTTCCCGGCGTGGCGACCAGGACGTTGGGCCACGACCGCAGGGCCTTGTGGTCCCGGTCAAGAGGCACGCCGCCGACGATGGTCGCGACGCGGACACCGCTGGAGGCGCCCAGTTGGTTGAAGGCATCCGTGATCTGGGCGGCCAGCTCGCGCGTGGGGGCCAGCACCAGGGCGCCCAGATCCGCCCGCCCGGCCAGGCGCTGGATGATCGGGATGGCAAAGGCGGCCGTCTTGCCCGTGCCCGTCTGGGCCAAGCCGATCACGTCCTTGCCCTCCAGCGCCGGCGGAATGCAGGCGACCTGAATCGGCAGGGGCCGCTCGTAGCCGGCCCGGCGGATGTCCTGATGAATGCTTTCCAGGAGGGGGAAATCAACAAACTTCACTTCATTCTCTGTAGACAAACTGTCACCTTCTCAACGCCCACGATATCAGTCACCACCAATCGCGGCGGAAGGTGCAGGAACGCAACTCCCTGTGGGTTGCCGCGCCGGGCAGTCGGGAAACCGGACGCACGACGCTTTCGTGCCGGTCCGGCCCCATTGCGCCCGACGTTCCCGCGGGCGCCCCATCTGCATCTATGCCGTCGGCCGGGGGCCATGCCCCGCCGCGGCTTCTCGACGACCCAAGTGGGTCGGCAAGCTTTCCGATCCCCTGGTCAGGGCTCGTCCTCGCTTGCCCTGGACCGCTGCATCCAGTCGTTAGCCGCTTTGACTCTCAGGTGGGATGAACAGCCCCCAGCAAGGGACGACACCAAAGACTTGGCAGTTTCACGCTGTCCGCAATTCTCTTATTAGCACATTATATCGGCTACTCGGGCGAAATGCGCACAAAAAAACAATCGACTAAACTCCAGGTCCGGCGCGCGGCCTCAACGCCGTCGCAGGTCGGCCCGGTCGCACTCGCCGCGGACAGCGCGGTCGCGGCTCTCGATGTCCGGCTGGCATTGCCGCGGTGGAGGGCCACGCTCCGTCGTGGCCGAGCACGAGGGCGACGACATAACGGACGCGACGAAGCGCGTCCCTCCAGGCGAACGCCCTGCACGCGGAGAACATGCACGGATGGGTGGCACCCACAAGCGCAGCTTGTGGGTGTGGCCGGCCTTCCACCGACCCACCCACAACCTCCGGTTGTGGGTGGCACCCGATCCCGACGGGGCGCGTTCGGTCCCGCTACCGGCATATCCAGACCCGGACGATCCGCCAGCCGACGGGGGTCTTACGCCAAACCACGTGCAGGTGATGGTACTCGTGCCCGCCCACGTGGAAGGCCTTGGCTTCGCCGATGGCCTTCGCGCCGGTCTTGTTCCCTTCCATCCGCTTGTCCAGCCACTTGCGGTAGTCGTGCTGCTCGTTCGCCTTACGCAGGCCAGCCCAGCGCTCGGCCATGTCCTTGTCCACCTGCTCATCGGCGGCCCAACGATGGCAGGCGGCCTTCAGATCGTCCTTCTCCAACAGGGTGATCCAGTTCTCGACGGCCGCCGCGAGGGTCGCCGTCCTTGGATCGAGGCCGGTCGTGGGGTCGATGACGGGCGGCAGCGTCGCCACCGTCTTGCCGGCGGCATCCAGGAGCTCTTGAAGGCGGCGATTCTCGGGGTATTCCGTGCGCACTCGTTCGGCGAACCGCTTCCAGGCCTTCGGGCAGTCGCGTGCGTAGCGCGCGGCCAGCCAGTTCGCATCGCCGCGGCCAACCACCAGCCCAAGCACGCGTCCCAGCAGCGTCGCCTCGACGGCAGCCGGGCCGTCCGGCCAGGCGAGGATCGCCTGCACGTCGCGGTCGGCCGACCACGGCGATTCGGCCTTGCCCAGCGCACGGTACGCGCACAGCCACCGGACGGCCTCGTGCCGCCACGGCACCTCCTGTGCCGCCGCCACGAACTTCCTGACGGCTGCGGCGCGCTCCGGCGTGTACCGGTCGCTTCCCATCCTCTCATCGGCGATCTTCAACCACTGCTGCGCCTCGGCGTCACGTGCAGCCAGGGCCTTGGGCGGCGTCTTCAGCGCCGCGTCGATCCGGCCGACCAGGGCCGCCGTGATGTCCTGGGCGTAGTCGCGGCCGCTGCGGATCGCGTAGATAACCACGTTCTCCTTCACGACCGTGCCGCCCCAGCAGCGGTCGCCTGTCTTGGGCCTGGCCATGATCGGCGCCCCCATGTTGCACTGGCTGCGGTACACGTCCAAGGCCGCCTGGG
>Ga0307379_10008277_pt1 | contig 14042 bp, 15 predicted proteins | sample UN2MG_FD_202237 | JGI IMG/M metagenome (GOLD analysis project Ga0307379, IMG submission 202237) | Soil microbial communities from Risofladan, Vaasa, Finland - UN-2 | ecosystem: Environmental > Terrestrial > Soil > Coastal area > Acid sulfate soil | place: Finland: Risofladan, Vaasa | collected...
GATGAGCCCGAGGATCTGACCGGCGAGCGGGTGATCAGCGACGGCGTCGCCTACACGGTCGCCGACGTGATGAAGGGCACGCTCGACTTTGGCACCGCCGTCGGTTACGACATTCCCTGCCCGGCCGCGGGCAAGACCGGCACCACCGAGGAGCAGTCCGACGCCTGGTTCGTCGGCTACACGCCGCAGGTCTCGACCGCGGTCTGGACCGGCAACCCCGATGCGCGCTCGCCCCTACCCGGCTACGGCGCCACGCTGTCGGCGCCGATCTGGCACGACTACATGCTGGTCGCCGCGACCAAGCCCTGCGACGACTTTCCCGCACCGAACAACCCCGCCGACCTGGCGCCCTTCTACAGCGATCAGACCTCTAGCTCCTCTGAGTACGACGAGGACGGAAACCCGATCGACGAGACGACCACCGACGGCACCGAGACGACCGATCCGGCCGCGCCAACCACCGACGCCGACGGTGACGGCTACCCCGACGGCGCCTACGCCCCCGGCGTGCAGCTCCCCGACAAGAAGAAGTAGCTGCGTCTACTCCTGCGCGGAGGAGCGCCGTGCGGCGCTCGCTTCGTCCAGGCCCCTGAGGACCTCTACGGTCGTCTCCCAGCTCATGCAGGCGTCGGTCACCGACTGCCCGTAGGTGAGCTCGCCGCCAAGGTCCTGTCGGCCCGACTCGAGGAACGATTCCAGCATCACGCCGACGATCGCGGCCTCGCCGCCGGCGACCTCGGCGGCGATCTCGGAGGCGACCCGGGGCTGGCGTTCGTAGTCCTTGCCGCTGTTGTCATGTGAGGCGTCGACGATCACCCTCTCGGGAAGGTCGACCGCCCGCAGGTCGGCCAGCGTCGCAGCGATCGAGTCGCTGTCGTAATTGGTCGCATCCCGGCCGCCGCGGAGGATGATGTGGCAGTCGCGGTTACCGGTGGTGTGCAGGATCGCCGAGGTGCCCGAGAGGTCGACGCCGGCAAAGGAATGCTGAGCGGCCGCCGCCCGGACGGCGTCGACGGCGACACCGATGTTGCCGTCGGTCCGGTTCTTGAAGCCGACCGGCATCGACAGCCCGGAGGCGAGTTGGCGATGGGTCTGGCTTTCGGTGGTGCGGGCGCCGATCGCGCCCCAGGCGACCGTATCGGCGATGTACTGCGGGGTGATCGGATCGAGGAACTCGCAACCGATCGGCAGCCCGAGATCGAGGACCTCGAGCAGCAACTCACGGGCCAGCCGCAGACCGCTGTTGACGTCGCCGGACCCGTCCAGATGAGGATCGTTGATCAGGCCCTTCCAGCCGGTCGTCGTCCGTGGCTTCTCGAAATAGACGCGCATCGCGATCAGCAGGTCGCCGAGCTCCAGGGAGAGCTCAGCGAGCCGTTGGGCGTACTCGTGCGCCGCGTCGACGTCATGGACGCTGCAGGGCCCGACGACCACCAGCAGTCGATGGTCCACGCGGTCGAGGATCCTGGTTATCTCGTCGCGGCTGTTGAGGACGTCCTCGACCCGCTCCGCCGGGAGCGGGTGCTCGTGCAGCAGCAGCGCCGGGGTGGCGAGGGGAACGACCTGCTCGATTCGCCGATCGCGAACCGACTGGACGTCGCTGAGGGAGTTCGGTCTCATCGACGGAAGATTGGCACCTGGGGCGCCTCCGGCGCGGTGCCGTCCGCGTCGGCGGCAGCCGGCTACCGGCAGCGATTGGGCCAGGCGTCCAGATCCGGCCGCCCCGCTCAGGGCCACCGAATCCGTGCCGATCAGGCTTCTGAAAGGAATCGCACCCGACCAGGAGGAGACTAGGATGGCTTTTGTTCGCAGCCCCCTTCCCGGCTCCCCCAGAGGGCGTCTCGAGAAGATTGCGCCAACGCGCCTGAGCAGGCGCCGCCGCCACCCCCAGGAGCGGCGATCAGTGCTTGCGCTCGAGGTCTCGAACGCCGACCCCACCGGTCAGATCTCGGTTGAGATCGAGGTTGCCGGCTCCGGTGCAGCCTGTTTTGAGACCGGCGCTCCCCTGGGCTCGGGCACGGTCGTTGCCTCAACCGTCGCGCCCGAGTTCGTCGCGATCGATCCCACCACGGTCCTGATCTCAGTTGGCGCTGGCCCGGGCTTCCACGAACAGATCGACTTCAGCGTCCTCGTCGCGGTGCGGGGCACCGGCGGCGCCGCTGCGGTCAAGCTCACTCTCGATGCGGCCCCCGGGACCAGCGTCCGGGCTGTGCTCGGTGCCGGCGGGGTCTGGAGCCTTGACTCAGGCACTGCGATCCTGCCTCTGCCGCCCTCCTGACGGCGGCGGAGAGCGGAGGAGTCCCCTCGGCCTTCAAGGCCTTCAAGGCCTTCGGCCGGCGACGCGTACTTCGACGCCGTGCTTGGGCGCCAAGGTGATCCCACGCAGGACGATCGGGTCGGGCTCGGCTCTGACCGCCTCCAGCTGCACCGAACGGACCGCGGTTCGCAGCACCTCGGCCATCTCCGCCTGGGCCAACGGGGCGCCCACGCAACGCCGGATCCCGCCCCCGAACGGCAGCCAGGCGTATGACTCGGCGCCCTCGTCGAGAAAGCGCTCGGGCCGGAAGCGGTCCGGCTCCGGGTACAGATCAGGCCGCTTGTGGACCAGCAGGATCGCCGGGTAGACGCGTACCCCGGCCGGTAGCTCATAGCCGCAGACCGTCCGCGGAACCGTCAGCGTCCGCTCGGCGGCGTCGATCACCGGCCTGATCCGCAGCGTCTCGGAAACGACGGCCTCGAGATAGGACTCATCGCCGGCCTCGAGCTTCTCGCGGAGACGGGCCATAACCACGGGATTGTGGATCAGCAGGTCGAAGGCGAAGGCGAGACCGGTGGCCGTCGTCTCATGCCCGGCGGCGAGCAGCGTGATCAGCTGATCGCGAAGCTCGACGTCGCTCATCGGCCGGCCCTCCTCGTCGCGGGCTCGGAGCAGCAGGGAGAGCACGTCGGTGCGCTGCTCGAGGTCGGGGGCTCGGCGTCGCAACGCGATCTCCTCGTAGAGCAGGTCATCCGCCGCCCGCAGGCGGCGCTGCAGCCGTCCGCCGGGGCTCCACGGTCCGAGGTTCGCGCGTAGCGCATCCGGCAGCAGAAAGACCGAGCCCATGTCAAGAAGCGCCAGCAGCGCCGCCCGCAGAGCCCGCACCCGCTCGGGCTCGTGCACGCCGAACACCGCCCGGGAGATGACCTCGAATGTGAGCCGCCGCATGCGTTCACGCATCGGGAAGATCTCGCCCGGGCGCCAGCTTCCGATCTCGGCCTCGGCGGCGGCCGCGATCACGGCTCTGAACTCGCGCACGGCGTTACCCGCGAAGGACGGCAGCAGCAGCCGTCGCTGGCGCAGATGCCTCTCACCGTCCAGCGTAAGCAGGGAGTTGTGACCGAGGATCGGGGCCAGCGGAGCGTTCGCCTCGCCGGCGAGCAGGTCGGACTGATCACCGGTGAACATCGTCTTGATCTCGTCCGGGTCGGCGACGTAGACGCCGGTGCCGAAGCGCACCAGGCGAACGGTGAAGGCGTCCCCGTAGGCGCGGTGCCAGGCCTGCAGCGATTCCGTCGGTCGCCGGACGAGCCTCGCCGTGTTCGCGATTGCTCCCCCACGGGGGCCGGGCGGTAGCGCCATCCGTCGTTAGCTTGGGACGGCTGCAGGGATCCAGGCCCGAGGGAACGTCCTGGCCTCCATCGTCGGGCCCCACTCGGGGAACAGGTCTGTTGCGAGGCGGGCCGCCGGTCGGCCCTCGATCAGGTCGGTGAGGTCGCTGATCGTCAGCAGCAGGCGGACGGTCGAGCCGATCTGCAGGTCGGCGGCGTTCGGGTTCTCGCCGCCAATCACTCCGTCGGCGATCAGCTGGTCGACGTGGTCGAGCTTCTCGGGAAGCCCGGCCAGATCCGCACCGATCCTCTCGCAGGTGATGTGGTGGTACCTCCAGGCTCCGTGGATGAAGCGCATGGCGTGGTCGGTGCCCGCCGGATCGAGCGGCTCCCCGCCGGAGAGGACCCCGAGCATTTCCGGGCGAAAGTGGAGCGATCCCCAGCCGAGGCTCCGGCCCAGCGGTTGCAGCTGCTCGTTGCCCCAGCGGTCGGCGGCGCGGACGGCGTCGGCATTCACTTCCGGGTAAAGGGGTGGATCGGGCTGCAATTCGTCGAGTCGCTCGTAGATCGCGCTCGAGCCATGGACCGGCTGATCGCCGACGAGCAGGCCGGGGACGGTCGGGTTCTCCTCGCCGTAGAGCTCCTTCATCGTCTCGACATGGGGGCCGGGAGCGAGCTCGACCAGCTCGAACTCGAGGCCCTTGAGCTCGAGCGCCCTGCGCGCCGCCCGTGAGGGGTGCGAGGGGGCGAGGACATGAAGGGTCAGAGTCTCGCTCATGCCTGGACCCTAGATCACCGCCGCGGTGACCGCTCAGCGTGCGCTGATCCGGCCGATCGGCACGCCGAGCTTGTTCTTGTCGACGTTGCCGGTGATTCCACGGACGTTCCCGCTGCTGGTGAACTGCCAGATCGACCAGCCGCGGCCGGCCCAGTTCTCCGCCGGGACCGCCGGGCTGGGGACGTCGAAGTTCGCCACCCAGAGCCGGTATCCGCGGCGCGCGAACTTCAGCGTGTTGCCGGTCGCCCCCCAGCTGGTCAGGTTCGTGTAGATGATCGGCTTGACCCCGAGCTTGCGCTCCACCCTCTCGACCCAGATCCGGATCCAGAGCCGCAGCCGCTCCTCATCGAGCTCGGTGAAGGGGGACTCGACGTCGAGCACCGGGCGGAGATCGAAGCGACCCGCCGCGAGCACCGCCTTGCTGAAGATCCGGGCTTCCTTCTGCGAGTCGGCCTTCGCCAGCCTGCGCGTCCTGCCGGAGGCGAAGGCGCGGTGATAGGCGCCGATGGGGATCCCCGCCTCGCGGGCGCCGGCGAGGTTGCGTGCGTAGAAGTTGTCGGCGCCGCAGCGACCGGCGCGGACGAGACAGTCATCGCCGCTACCGCGGCTCGCCTGGGCGAAGGCGAAGGCGATCTTCGTTTTGCCGACGGCGGGCCAATCGATGCTGCCCTGAAAGCGGGAGATGTCGATGCCTCGCAGGCGTTTGGCATCGGCGGTGGCGGGAAGGATCCCGAGCAATACGAGCGCGACGATCGCGACGATCCTCACGCTCGCCCCCACCGCCGGCTGGGCGCGCCCTGTTAGTGCCCGGGCCACCGGGCAAGTGTTGCAGGCCGCGGTTCGATCATGGCTAGGATCGGCCGATGGGCCGAGCATCGGATCAGGATCATCGAGAGACGGTGATCCTCGCCCGCGCCCGGGCGGTCCCGGAAGGCTTCGTCGCCGCCTACGGCGACCTCAGTCCCGGGGCTCCCCGCATGGCCGGGGCGGTGCTGGCCGCCTGCCGCGACCCGTCGGTCCCATGGCACCGGATCGTCCGTGCCGACGGCTCGCTGGCGATGGGCGCTCGCCAGCGGCGGTTGCTGGAGGCCGAGGGGGTGCCGTTTCGCGGCGGGCGGGTCGAGATGGAGGTTGTCCGCCTGCCCCCAGAGGCGTTGGACCCAGATTGAGCCCTGAGCCCTGAGCCCTGAGCCCTGAGCCGCGAGCCGTGCTCAACGCTTTGGCGCTTCGCCTCCGCTCAGCCGCCCGCCCGGGCCTCGATTACGCGCACGCGTTCGGCTCCGTCTCCGGAGCCACCCTCGGCGCCCGAGTGCAGCACCGAGGAATCGAAGCCGGCGCCGGCGAGGGCTGCCAGCGCATCATCGGAGTCCTCGAAGGGGAAGTGGATGTGGCCGCGGACGAAGGTCCCGAGCACCGCTCCGAAGACCGCGGCAACGGCGCCCACGTTGTCGCTGTGCAGGTGCAGATCCGAGAGGTAGATGCCGCTGCTGAACCCGCCGAGTGCCGCTGCGATCCGCATCCAGATTCCCTCCACCTCGCCCCGGGGGAAGTAGTTGAGCAGTCCCTCGGTGATCACCGCCAGGCCGCGATCGGGGTCGAGATCGTCGACGATGGCGGCAAGGCTGCGCGGGCCGTCGTCGCTGAGCGCGTCGAGGTCGACGACGCGATGGCGGGCGCCGGCCCGCGCCAGTGCCTCCCGCTTGCGCGCGGCCATCGCAGCCAGGTCCCCCTCGATGTAGAGGAGGTCGGGGTGCCGCTCGCTCATCCGCAGGCCCCGGGGTGACATTCCGGCCGCGACCTCGACCACCTGGCCGATGCGCCCAGCCTCGATCTCGGCCTCGAGCAAGGAGTCGATCAGGCGGTGGCGAGCGAGCAGGAAGCCGTCGAGTCTGACGCCGCCGCGGAACAGGCTGCCGAGCGCGAACAGGGGGCGCGTTGATTCGTATAGAAACCGGCCCTCGCGCGTACCGAGCGCCTCATGCCCGAGCCCGTTCCGCCGCCAGACCTCGCCCGTGTAGTGGGCCGTCGGACTGATCGCATCGGAGCGGCGGGAGCGCATCCGGCAACACTCTAGGGGGGCGCCGAGCCCCTGGCCCGCCAAACGCTCAGATGCGCGCGGGGGTGAGCGGCGCGCCGGCTACCTCGCCCTTGAGCAATCCGTGAACGGCGTCCACCGTTCCAGCCAGCGGCTGCAGATCCCCGATCACGCTGGGATCAGAGCAGAAACAGAAGGATCGACGGTTGCCGGGGCTACTTCAGCTTCTTGACGTCCTTCTGCAGCTGCTTGATCTCCTGCTGCTGGGTCGCCTCGTCCTTGCTGAGCTGGTCAACCTTGCCCTCCAGCGAGCTGATCCGGTCGGAGAGGTTGCTGATCTCGGACTCGTTCTTCGCCTGCTTGCCCTGGGCATTCTTCTCGGCCTTGCTGAGCTTCTTCTCGGCTTGCTTGCCGGTATCGCCCGCGGCAACAGCGGTCGCTTCGATCTTGTCGAGACGGCGGTCGAGCTGGCTCACCGACTGGTCTACCTGCGACTCCGTCGCTGAGTCGTTGCCGTTGTCGATCGCCAGCACCAGGGCGACGATCGCGGCGATCAAAGCGACGCCTCCCAGGCCGATCGCTGCCCAGCGCCATCCGTTTGAGGTCTCCTGCTGTTCATTCATGTCCGCAGCGTATTCCGGCTCCCGGCGGGAGTCGTGGATGGGTCTGTTCCGTCTGCTCTGCATCCGATCTGGACCGGGATCCAAGGGCCAGAAGCGGTTGAGTCACACCGTCCGCAACGCACCGGACCGCAACGCTCGTTGCAGTTTTGCCCTGCCGCCGCCGGGCCCCCTTCAATCCGGTTGATGAACGATCCGGTCCTGATCCTTGTCGCTGTGGCGGCCGCCTTGGCGCTGCTGCGAACGGCGGTCGCCTACGCCCGCTACCGGGCGGTCTACCGCTACGACGAGGAGGACCTCGAGGCGGCACGTCGCGACGCCGCCAAGCGCAGCCGCGGCGTTCGGGGCGGCAAGGCGGCTGAGCAGCTGGCGCCCTTCGGCCCCGCCTTCTCCACCCGCTTCGATCCCGCCGATGCCCGCTTCCTCGGCGCCCCGGTCGACTTCGTCGTCTTCGACGGTCTCTCCCGGGGCGAGCTCAGTGCGATCGTCCTGGTCGAGGTGAAGACCGGCTCCGCCCGGCTCAATGGAAACGAGCGTCAGGTACGCGAAGCGATAGTCGAAGGGCGCGTCGCCTACGACCTGTTGCGGATCTGATTACACCTACGCGAAGCGGCGGCGATGGCGGTCGCGTCGACCCGCGAGCCCGCCGGTGCCGCCTGCGATCATTACGCCGATGAGTTTCAGGTGGGGAAGCGCCGTGGGTTCAGCTTCCCGCTGGTCGGTGACCGCAGGTCGAAGAAGAAGGTTCTGGTCTGGGGCCGGGCGCCGGAGAGCGGCAAGGTCGCGATCCAGGTCAACAAGGCCGGCAAGGGCGGATTCAAGACGATCAAGAAGAAGATGGTCGGCGCCGGTGATGTCTTCAAGAACGTCACCAAGCTGAAGGGCAAGGGCAAGCTACGGGCCAAGATCGGCACGCAGAAGAGCCTGACCTGGAAGCAGGGCAAGAAGTAGCATCCGGCCGCGCCCGGGCGCGGCCGGGCGGGGTTCCGTGCTTTAGGCGGGCCCTGAGTCTGGTCGAAACGAGCTGAAAGGAAGCGAAATCCGCGGGATCGCCTCATTCTGTATTCGCCACCGCCGCCTTACCTTCGCGGCCTGGATCGCGGCGCTCGTCGTTTGCGTGATGGCCGCCGGGACCGCCGGTGAGGACTTCTCGACCAACTTCGAGCTTCCCGATTCCGACTCCGAGCAGGCGCGCTCGCTGCTCGAGAAGAGCTTCCCGACCCAGGCGGGCGACTCCGTCCAGGTCGTCCTGCACTCGACCGACGGCCGGCTGACCGATCCGTCTCGGCAGGCGGAGGTCAGCAGCGTCCTCGAGACGATCGGCGGGCTCGATGGGATCGTCGCGGTTGACTCACCGCTTGCGCCAACTGGCGTCCTCTCTCCCGACGGCACTATCGGCCTCGCCACCGCGCAGCTTGATGCGCGCTCCTTCGACGTCAGCGACGAGACGGTCGATGGACTGCTCGACGCCGCTGCCACGGGCACCACCGACGGCCTCGAGGTTGAGCTCGGCGGCGATGCGATCCGCGATCGCCAGCAGGGCGATCCAAGCGCGGCCGAGCTCGTCGGACTCGGCGCGGCGATCATCATCCTCCTGATCACCTTCGGCTCGGTCGTCGCGATGAGCCTGCCGATCCTCACCGCCGTGATCGCGCTCGGGGTTGCGCTCAGCCTCGTAACTCTCGGGACCCATCTGATCGACACCGCCGACTTCTCCCCCCAGCTGGCAGCGATGATCGGGCTGGGTGTCGGGATCGACTACGCGCTCTTTGTCGTCACTCGCTTTCGCTCGGGTCTGCGGGCCGGGCTCGACCCGGCGGCTGCGGTCGAGGTCGCGATGGATACCGCGGGGCGAGCCGTGCTGTTCGCCGGGGCCACGGTCTGCGTCGCCCTCCTCGGGCTGTTCGCGATCGGCGTCGACTTCCTCTACGGCCCCGCTCTGGCCGCCTCATTGACCGTACTGGTGACGATGACAGCGTCGCTGACCCTGCTTCCCGCCTTGCTGAGCAAGGTCGGCACCCGGATCGACCGCCTCAGGCTGCCGGGGATGAAGGGGACCAGCCGGGAGGAGGAGGGGCGCCTCTGGTCACGGTGGAGCGTCGCGATCCAGCGGCGGCCGTGGACGGCGGCAATCGCCTCGGCACTGATCCTGATCGTGATGGCGATTCCGGTCTTCTCGATCGAACTCGGTAACGCGGACGCCGGCACCGACGCCGCCGATACCACGACCCGCGAGGCCTACGACCTGCTCGCCGAGGGCTTCGGTCCCGGCTTCAACGGTCCTCTGCTGGCGGTCAGCGATCTGGCGGGCTCCAGCGTGACTGGTGGCGATGGCGGTGAGCCGCTTGCTCGGCGTCTCGCCGCGATCGGCGGCGTCGCCGCAGTCTCCCAGCCGGTCAGCAACGATTCCGGCGATACCGAGCTGCTCACGGTCTTTCCGACGACCGGCCCCCAGGAGGTCGAGACCCGCGAGCTCGTCGACCGGATCCGCAGCGAGGCGCTGGTGCCTTACGACGAGGCCAGCGGCGCCGAGTCCCACCTCGGCGGTGAGACGGCGGTCACAAATGACTTTTCGACCTACATCGCCGGCAAGCTGCCGCTCTTCATGGGAGTGGTGATCCTGCTCAGCGCGCTGCTGATCATGGTCGCCTTCCGCTCAGTCCTGGTCCCGGTCAAGGCCGTCCTGATGAACGTGCTCAGCATCGCCGCCTCCTTCGGGGTGATCGTCGCGGTCTTCCAGTTCGGATGGGGAAACGAGTTGATCGGAATCTCGGACACTGCCCCGATCGCCGCCTTCCTGCCGGTCTTCGTCTTCGCGATCGTCTTCGGCCTCTCGATGGACTACGAGGTCTTCCTGATGTCGCGGGTCCACGAGGAGTGGGAGCGGCGTGGGGACGCCTCCGGCGCTGTCGTGCACGGTCTCGCCAGCACCGGTCGCGTGATCACCGCGGCGGCGACGATCATGATCTTCGTCTTCGGCAGCTTCGCGCTCGGTGGCGATCTGATCATCAAGCTGTTCGGCGTCGCGCTGGCCTCGGCGATCGCGATCGACGCCTTCCTGATCCGCAGCATCCTCGTGCCGGCGGTCATGGAGCTGCTCGGCGAGCGCGCCTGGTGGCTGCCGGACTGGCTCGATCGCCTCCTGCCTCGAGTGCGGATCGACAGCGAGGCCGCCGTCTCGGAGGCCGCGCCTGCCGGCGAGATACCGACCCGGGCGGTCTCCGCAGCGGGCGAGGGCCAGGGTAAGTAGCGGCGAGCTGATCGTCAGCGCAGTCAGCGCGAGATGGTTCAACGGCAGGGTCGTCAGCGTCCCTTCCAGACGGGCTTGCGCTTCTCCGCGAAGGCGGTGGCGCCCTCGCGGGCGTCCTCGGAGGCAAACACCGAGCCGGAGATTTCCCCCTGGCGGTCCCAGAACTCCTCCTCGGGCCAGCTGTACTGGGCTTCGATGATCCGCTTCGACGCCCGCAAGGCGAGCGGAGCGTTCTCGCTGATCCGCTCGGCGAGAACGATCGCCGCATCTACGGCTGTGCCGTCGGGGACCACTCGGTTGACCAGTCCCAGCTCGAGCGCCCGGGCGGAGTCGATCGGATCTCCTGTCAGGACCAGCTCCATCGCGATCCCGTGCGGTAGGCGGCGCGGCAGGCGCAGCAGGGCGCCCGCCGCGGCGACCAGGCTGCGCTTCACCTCGGGGACGCCGAACATCGAGCCCTCGGCGGCGATGATCAGATCGCAGGCCAGCGCCAGCTCGCAGCCGCCGGCCAGCGCGTAGCCCTCGACCGCGGCGATGATCGGCTTCTCCGGCGGCTTCTGCACGATCCCGCCCCAGCCTCGCTTGGGGTCGACGCCGAACTCACCCTTAACCAGAGCCTTGAGGTCCTGACCGGCGGAGAAGTTGCCCCCGGCGCCGGTCAGGATCGCGACCGAGAGATGATCGGCGGCCTCGAGCCGGTCGAGCGCCGCGGCGACTCCCTCGGCCGCCGCTTTGTTGATCGCGTTTCGCGCCTCGGGCCGGTTGATCGTGATCAACAGCACCCGGTCGCGCTCCTCGGTCAGCACCACTCGATCGCCTGCTTGCTCGCTCATCTCGCTCCTCCGCCCTCTCTGGGGGTCATGGCCGTGATCTGATCCGCAGTCTCACAGGGGGGCCCGCCGGCGGGACCGCGGTCCCGCCCTCTCGGGCCGCCGGTAGGCTGCCGCACGATGGTCAACGTCGACGCGACCAGCTTTCTGGTCATCGTCATAGTTTCGGCGCTCGCGGCGATGCTCTCCGGGCTGGCGCCGAGGCGCGTGGCGGTGCCTGTGGTCGTGCTCGAGATCCTGCTTGGAATCCTCGTCGGGCCAGAGCTGCTCGACCTCGCTCAGCCGGATCAGTTCACCCAGTTCTTCTCCAATCTCGGGCTCGGCATGCTGTTCTTCTTCGCCGGCTATGAGATCGAGTTCCAGCTGATCCGCGGCAGGCCACTGCGGCTGGCCGGGCTCGGCTGGGCGATGTCGCTGCTGATCGCCTACGGGCTGGCCGCCCTCTTCGTGCTGGCCGGTGACCACGACGGGCTGATCTTCCTCGGGGCGGCGATGGCGACGACGGCGATCGGAACGCTGATCCCGATCCTCAAGGACGCGGATGAGATGAGGACCCGTTTCGGCGTCTTTCTGCTCGCGGCAGGGGCCGCCGGCGAGTTCGGGCCGATCCTGATCGTGACCCTGTTCTTCTCGACGAAGACGACGGCCGCCAGCGCCCTGATCCTGATTGGGTTCATCCTGCTGGCCGTGATCGCGGCGCTGCTGGCGGTGCGCTCGGTCGGCCGCGGCTGGAATCTGATCGAGCGCTCGCTGGAGACCAGCGGCCAGCTCGGGATCCGGGCGACCGTGGTGATCGTCTTCGCCCTGGTCGCCCTGGCGACGGAGCTCGGGCTCGACCTTCTGCTCGGAGGTTTCGTCGCCGGGGTGATTGTCAGCCTCGCCCTGCGAGGGCGCGAGGTCGACGTGCTGGAGTCGAAGCTGGCCGCCGTCGGCTACGGCTTCCTGATCCCCTTCTTCTTCGTCTTCACCGGCATTGAGTTCGACATCGCCGCCCTCTTCGACAGCCCGCTGTTGCTCGTCGGGGTGCCGCTCTTCGTGCTCTGCTTCCTGATCGTCCGCGGTGTGCCGGCGATGCTGCTCTACCGGCGCGACCTGAACCGCAGGTCGCGGGTTGCGTTGGCGGTCTTCAGCGCCACCGAGTTGCCGCTTGTCGTCGCGATCACGACGATTGCCGTCGACAAGGGGGAGATGGGCTCCGGCACGGCGGCCTCGCTGGTCGGCGCTGCGGTGCTCTCGACCGCGGTCCTGCCAATGATCGCGCTGCGGATCAGGGCTTCGATGCAGAAGACCTACGTGGCATGACCCCAGCCAGGCCCTAGGCACCCGGGAGGCGGTTAGTGGCCAAAGAACTACCCTATTTGGGGTAGTTTCCGGCTTCCCCTTGACACGCTTGGTAAGTTTTATGTGTCGGTTCGCCAATACGCGGCGGCCGATCTTTTTGTCCGTTGAGGCGCAACCTGCCCCATGCCCCGCGCCTCCGGCTGAGTTTATCCGCCCTATCTACGCCTGCGAAGGAGTGACGACCACAAATATGCCGCCGACTGCCGAGATGCTTTTGCCGACCGAGACGTCCAAGGAGATCGCCGAGCGCACCTGTGCGCGCTGCGAGATGACCACCACCTGGATCCCGCGCAGCAAGCGCGAGAAGGTCCCGGCCAACTGGATCACCAAGAATGGTCAGGCTTACTGCCTCGCATGTCGTCGCGAGCTCGCTGTCGATGACGCGCTCGCGGAGATGGGCGAGAACGGCCCCCCCGCCGCCCGCGCCAAGATCCGCAGCCAGGCCGTCGTCGAGTTCGAGATCCGCCGCGACCCGGACAGGCGCGACGGTGACATCGCCCGTGCCTCCCGCTGCTCGGTGATGGCCGTCAGCAAGGCCCGCAAGCGCCTCGGCCTCAAGCGCGCGGTCTAACGCAAGCGGCGCTGAGCCGGAACAGTTGAGTGCCAACGGGGCGCCCGCGGGAAACGTGGGGGCCCCGTTTGTCGTTCGGGCCCCGCCGCCGCCCCAGGCATGGGCCGCTGGCCGAGGCCGGCTGCTTTTCCCCCGTGGTCGGTGGTTTTTGCAGCCCGGGTCCGCCTGCGAGGCGCAATACTGGCGCCGATGCAGATCGCGATCGCAGGAGCGACGGGCTCGATCGGTGCGCCGGTGGCCGCGGAGCTGATCAAGCGCGGCCATGGTGTCCGAGCGCTCAGCCGCCACTCCGAGCAGCACCCCGTCGACCTCGAGACCGGTGCCGGGCTGGCGGGCGCGCTGGAGGGCTGCGATTCGCTGGTCGACGCGAGCAACGGCGGCCCGGCCGAGAAGGCGGCCCGCGCGGTCCTGATCGAGGGCGGCCGCCGGCTGCTCGATGCGGCGGCCGAGGCCGGGATCAAGCACCACGTCTGCATCTCGATCGTCGGCATCGAGGCGGTGCCGCTGCCCTATTACCGGGTCAAGGTCGAACAGGAGGGGCAGGTCGAGGCCTCGGGCGTGCCCTACTCGATCGTCCGCGCGACCCAGTTTCACACCCTGCTCGACGGCCTCTTCACCGCGGCCTCCCGGTATCGGCTGCTGCCCGGAGGCGCCGCCAGGATCCAACCGGTCGACCCGATCCAGGTCGCCGAGGTGATCGCGGCCGTGACCGAGGGCAAGCCGACGGGCGGGCGCCAGACGGTCGCCGGCCCCGAGGTGCTGAAGCTCGGGCAGATGGCGCGCAGCTGGCGCGCGATCAGGGGTGTGCGGGCGCCCGTCGTGCGCGCCCCCCTGCCGCCGAAGCTCGGTCGCGCCCTCCGCGGCGGCGCCCTGACCGACGCCGACCCCGACCACCGCGGCATGGTCGGCTGGAGCGCCTGGCTGGTTCGCGCGCCCTGACGGCAGCTGTAGGCTGTGGGCTCCTCAGGAGCCGAAGCGGGCCACGATCAACGCCGGTCGTCGCTGGGGAGAGAAGATGAGCACGATCGA
>Ga0307379_10008278_pt1 | contig 14041 bp, 15 predicted proteins | sample UN2MG_FD_202237 | JGI IMG/M metagenome (GOLD analysis project Ga0307379, IMG submission 202237) | Soil microbial communities from Risofladan, Vaasa, Finland - UN-2 | ecosystem: Environmental > Terrestrial > Soil > Coastal area > Acid sulfate soil | place: Finland: Risofladan, Vaasa | collected...
AGGTTCGGGGTTCGAGTCCCTGCGCCGCTAGTTACATGATGAACACGGGGGCGTAGCTCTAATCGGGAGAGCGCTGCGTTCGCATCGCAGAGGCTGGCGGTTCGAATCCGCTCGCCTCCAGTTGTTCTTCATGGAAGGATAGAATGTCCATTTCACAGAGCGATTTGCGTAGCCCTGGGCGGCGGGCAATCCGTCGTGTTCTGCAGTTGATAATCCGCAGTGCGTTTCGCTTCCTCACGCGGCTGGAGATCGTCGGCGCGGAGAACATCCCTGAGAATGGGCCGTTACTTGTTGTTGCTAATCACTTCCATTTTGCCGATCCCATAGCTCTGATCCGCGCATTTCCTAAGCCGTTGGAGTTTGTCGGTGGCGCGCAGATGCCGTTCGCTCCACGGATTGTGCGTGCACTGCCAAAACTGTGGGGATACCATGCCGTGCACCGTGGAACCGGAGCGCGCGATGCATTGCGCGGCGCGGAGGATGTACTGAATGCAGGTGGAACCGTGGGGATATTCCCCGAGGGGGGAAGTTGGGCGACTGTGCTGCGGCCGGCGAGGCCGGGAACGGCGTTTCTTGCCGTACGCACAGGCGCGCGTATACTACCGGTGGGAATCGATGGCCTGGTCGACCTCTTTCCCGCTCTTTTCCGAGGGCGGCGCGCGCGGGTGAGGGTGTGCATCGGCGAGACCTTCGGGCCGTTTGAGGCAAGCGGGCGCGGTCGAGAACGGAGGGTGCAACTCGACGAGATAGGAGAAACAATCATGAAGCGGATTGCCCTCTTCATTCCGCCGGAGAGGCAAGGGTATTACTCGACAGATGCGCGGGTACGGGCGGCGGCCAAGGGAACGGAGGTTTATCCGTGGGCAAGGAGGAGAGATGAGCAAGAAAGCTGAGAAACGAGTTTCTACTCGGAGAGAACGAACGGCCTGGTACATGTACGACTTCGGAAACTCCGCTTACGCGGCGGTGATTCTGCTCGCCGTCTACGCAGCCTACTTCAAGGAACAAGTCGTCGGTGGTGCGCAGGGATCATGGCTGTGGGGCCTCTCTGTGGGGATAGCCATGCTTGCCGTCGCGTTAATTGCGCCGATCCTGGGGACAATCGCCGATTACTCGGGCTCAAAGAAGAAATTCTTGTTCTTCTTCACCGGCATGTCATGCGTGTTTACCGCCCTCCTTGCGTTTGTCGGAAAGGGAGACATCGTGATGGGGATGATCTTCTTCATCCTTGCCGAGATCGGTTATCGGAGCGCGCAGGTGTTCTACAACGCTCTTCTGCCAGAGATCGCATCTGCACAAGAGATTGGGCGGGTATCAGGCCGCGGTTGGGCGCTTGGCAATGTTGGAGGGATACTGTGTCTCATCATTGTGCTCGCATTGATCAAGCTCTTCCCAGGCGCAATGAGTATTCGCCTTTCGTTTGTCCTCACCGCCGTGTTCTTTGGCGGTTTCGCCCTGCCGATATTTAGATGGCTTCCCGAGCGGGCGGAGAGGCGGCATCTACCATCAGGGAAATCACCGCTCATGCTTGCCTTTGTGCGATTGGGAGAGACCATCAAGAAAGTGCGCCACTTTCGCGAGTTCGGCAAGTTCATCCTGGCATTCCTGGTGTACAACGATGGCATCCTCATGATGCTCAACTTCGCGGCCATTCTCGGTGCGGTACTCTTCGGCCTGACGCAAGAGCAGTTGATCATGTTCATGATCATGATCATGGTAACGAGCATCGGTGGGGCGTATCTGTTTGGGCATATGGCTGACCGCTTCAGCTCCAAACGCTCACTGATCATCGCGCTTGTTCTGATGTTGGCCTCAATCATATGGCTGTATTTCGACTACTCGCGCACGCTCTTTTTTGTCATCGGCGGAATCGCTGGATTCGCGCTGACCGCAGGGCAATCGGTAAGTAGGGCATTCGTTGCGAAGCTCGCGCCGGCAGGGAAGAGCGCCGAATTCTATGGATTCTTCGCGATGACCGGTCGCACATCGTCGTTCATTGGGCCAACGGTGTATGGCTTCATCGCTGCGCACGGCGCTTTATGGTACCAGGCACGCGGACAGGCGGTTGCGCTTGCCGAGCAATCGGGGCAGAGGATGGCCATCCTTTCGATTGCTGCCTTCCTCGTCCTGGGGATCATCGCCTTGTTGTTCGTAAACGAGAAACGCGGTATCGCCGCGGCGGAAAAGGCAAGCGAACAATAACGCGTGGCGTTGGCAAGATCTCGGCAACTGTTGTGGATCACGCTGCACTTGCCAGCGGCAACATTCAGTAGTAGGGTAATCGGAGTCAGGCTTGCATATTCTGTGCCCGCTTGCCTTGGACATGCTCCCCGCTGTAGCCTGTAAGATTCAGGCGGTGGGGAGGGATACGAGTGAAGGCGCTTTTGCTAAATGGAGTAGGCAAGAATACTCAACACCTTGACAACATCGGAGAGACCATCATGCGGGAGCTGCGGTCGCTGCGATGGGAGGCGGAGAATCTCATCTTGCGCGATATCGAGATCGCTCCCTGTGTGGAGTGTTTCGGATGTTGGGTGCAGACACCCGGTGTTTGCTTGATTGATGATGATGCACGAGATGTCACACGCAAAATGGTCGGGAGCGATCTTGTTCTCTACTTCACGCCATAACCTTCGGCGGGTATTCGAGCGAGTTAAAGAAAGCACTCGACCGCTCCATAGGGCTCATCTCCCCTTTCTTCACCAGAATCAACGGTGAGGTTCATCACCAGAAGCGCTATGGATACGCACCGAAACTCCTCGGTGTGGGTGTCTTGCCTCATCCGGATGAGGAGAGCGAGCGGATCTTCAAGACGCTGATCGGCAGAAATGCTATCAACATGCACAACCCGGCGCATGCAGCGTGTGTGGTGTACGAAGATCAGTCTGATCCCGAGCTTCAGGGGGCTATTCGTGCGACGCTGAGCGAGCTGGAGGTAAGGCCATGAGCAATGAAGAAAAGCGCGTTCTCCTTCTGGTTGGCAGTCGTAAAGCACCCGGGAAGAGCGTTTCAGAAGCGTTGGGTGCCTATGTGATCGAAAAGATGGAAGCAAGCGGATGGAGCAGCGAGACTATCTTCATCCGAACAACTCTTCAGTCGGACAGGGGGCGAGCGACCCTTCTGGAGGCCGTCGAAGATTCCGATCTGATCATCCTCTCTTTCCCCCTCTACGTGGACAGCCTCCCCGCATTCGTCATCCGAGCAATGGAGTTCATCTCCGCGCGCCGCTCCGAGAAGAACACGCATCTTGCCGCCATTGCCAACTGCGGATTCCCGGAAGCGCAGCACAACAACGTAGCCATCGCCATCTGTCAGCGTTTCGCCCACGCTTCGGGTTTGGAGTGGGCTGGAGGCCTTGCGCTGGGGATGGGTGGAGCGGTCTCTGGGAAGCGGTTGAAAGAACAAGGAGGGATGGTCCGCAACATCATCAAATCACTCGATCTCACTGTGGAGGCGCTTGTGAACGGTGAGTCCGTGCCGGATGAGGCGATCCGGCTTATGGCCAAGCCGCTCATTCCTAAGATGTTGTATACGACAATGGGGAACCTCGGATGGCGGCAACAAGCCGAATGCTACGGTGCTCGAAAGAAACTCCGCGATCGGCCGTATCAACCCTAATAGACCTGTCAGCGGTGGGGCTCGACGGGAGAGAGCCAGCGTTGACATCAAAGAAGACTCGACGCACGCGCTTCAATCGTTGGGAAAAGGCCTTGTTGCTGACTTACTGAACCTCAACCTGGCGTCCTGGCGAGTCGCCCCACTTTATCAGCTTTGGCGAGATGTCCACACTGCGCACATCCCAAGTGTACTCAAACTTCTGGATCCAGTTTGACTGCTCGCACCCCAAAGGGATGTACCCAACTTGGTCTGGATCTCTGGCTGTCTCCGCCAAGGCGTACAACTGTCCTTCGTACCACCAAAAGCTCCTCTCACATCCGGAAGGACAGACCAGAGTGGCAGCGTAGGTCTCATGTACTGGCACAAGGGCAACCATGTGCCTCCCGATGGCCCCGGATTGATCAACCAAACAGCATGATATCAATGCGCCATACCCCAGCGGTCTTACCAAGCTGGCGTACAGGATTGCCGTGTCTTCGCAGTCTCCCGCTTCTTCGACAAGCGTTTCAAGCGGATATTGAGGATAGTCGTCGAATCCCTGATTTTCGATATCTTTCTTGTAATCAATGGCTGCTTGCACGAGATAAAGCAAGCTTTCGAGAGTTCTGTAATAGTCACCATTCTGTGTTTCTTCAACTCTCTGTGCAAGCACACTCAGATACGGGTCGTCAAGAGGGTCCAAGACATATTGGTCATAGGAGTAGTTGAAATTGTCAGTGACCGCATCCCAAAAAGACGTACGTGGCTTGCTCTTGTAGTTGTAATAGAGCGATCTAGGTACGCATACATCCCATGTCCATTGACTTTCGTAGTTCCATTCGTAGTGCCGGTAGAAGCAATCTGGTTCTGGAAGCGGCGTTGGATAAGTGTAGTCAGTAACTATGATATCAAGAGATGCAGTCACCGTCTCGCCGTCGTCGTCCTCGACACGCACATAGACCGTGTAGTCTCCGGGCTCCACGTAGGTATGCATCACCGCAGTCCCTAACCCTGTGTGCCAATCAGGGAGTGAATACAGGGCGGACACGTATGACTCGCCGAAGCTCCAGTCCCAGGACGTGATAGTTCCGTCTGGGTCATACGAAGATCGCGCATCGAATTCAACAGTGAGCGGAGCTGGCCCTTTACACGGTGTGGCTGACAGTCTAGCTACCGGAGGCTGATTTCGCACAAAGAAACAACCACCCAGTAAGGATACGAGACCCACTACAACCAAGGCGACCAGGGCTTTTCCAATCCCGATTCTATTGGACATTGTAGACAGTATACTGCAAAGAATTCCGTGCATCACGTGCCAACTGGCTTTCATTGACTGGTATCACAAGCTGTGTACTGCAGAAATCGTCTCGCGGAATACTGCATATGCACTCCTTTGACTTGGGACAGTTACCCCGCAGTGACGCATAGCCCGGAAACGCGACCCGGTGAACACATTCAAGAAAGACTATGAACTTGCTTGTCTATTGATCGGGACTCTCAGTGCTGCTCCTAAGTCCAGATCGTCCCTTGTACAGTGTCCTTGAGGCTGATGCCCAAGTCTGCCAGGCGATCGCGGATAAGATCTGATAGGGCAAACTTCTTCTTCTCCCGTAGATCGCCGCGCAGGGCATGTTTTTATCCGCACTCGTCATGGGTGCGTAGGGTAAACGAGAACACAAACGGGCCGATTCGCCAGTACTTTCCCAAGGAGCGGGAGGTGACGGACGTTGTTCAGAAGCAAATCGAGCATATGACAGAGCGCCCAAAACACCGACCGAGGAAGACTCCTGTATTACGAGCCCCGTGCGAAGTATTCTTCTCCACGAAGACACCCTCGACAGTTGCACTTGGAAGTTGATTCCAGGCTTGAAGCCCCTCTTTGTTGCGGCAAGCTGTGTTTGGGGCTACCTAACGGTACGCATAACCGGCGAGGCAAAGCGCCGCGCGCGCTACCTCGCCCGAGTGAATGCAATTGGTATGCCTTTCATTCTACATCAGGACATTCGCAGTCCTTTTGCAACACCGTCGCCATATGCTTGGTCCGCTCTGCGGAAATGGGCAACCATCTTCTCTTGAATTCCTTTCGGAACGTTCTTGAGGCTGCCGACGATATTCTTGACGAGCCTTTCTTGCTGGTCGGCAGGCATTAGGTGATAAAGATTTCCAGGCTGAATGTAGTCATCATCAACCCCTCTCTTCTGCTCGTAACGGTCGGCATCGCCGGAGATCTTCAGTGGAGGCTCTTTGTAAGCAGCGTCTGCCTTGGGACCGCCGAAACTGTTCGGCTCGTAGTTCGGTGACGAGCCACCGTTGTCGTCGAACCTCATGCGTCCATCGCGTTGATAGTTGTTCGCTTTCGTCGCGTGTGGACAATTCGTCGGTAAACGCTCGAAGTTTACGCCCAGGCGATACCTTTGAGCATCCGCATAGGAGAATACGCGGGCCTGGAGCATCTTACAAGGCGAGAAGGATATGCCGGGAGGAACATTTGCCGGCGAAAATGCAGCCTGCTCGACTTCGGCAAAGTAGTTCTCGGGGTTTCGATTCATCTCCAGCACTCCGACTTCGATCAACGGGTAGTCGCCGTGAGGCCAGACCTTGGTCAGATCAAACGGGTTCCAGCGATAGTTCTCTGCTTCCAATTCAGGCATGACCTGGACAGAGAGAGTCCACTTTGGAAAGTCGCCACGCTCTATCGCCTCGAAAAGCTGATGGGTGTGATAGTCCGGGTCCACACCTGCAATTCGAGCTGCTTCCTCCTGCATCAAGCACTGAATACCCTGTTGGGTCTTGAAGTGGTACTTGACCCAAAAGCGCTCGTTGTTTGCGTTGATGAAACTATAAGTGTGACTTCCGTATCCATTCATGAAGGGAATCCCCTTTGGAATTCCACGATCCGAGAACAGAATGGTCACCTGATGCAGTGATTCGGGAACTTGTGACCAGAAATCCCATTGAGGGGTATCCGCCTTCACGTTGGTCTGAGGATCTCGCTTCTGAGTGTGAATGAAGTCCGGGAACTTGATAGCATCCCGGATGAAGAAAACCGGCGTGTTGTTCCCCACCATATCCCAGTTGCCTTCCTCAGTGTAGAACTTCAGGGCAAAGCCCCGGACATCGCGAACCGTGTCCGCAGATCCTTTCTCCCCTGCAACAGTGGAAAACCGGCCAAGGACTTCCGTTTTCTTATCAATCTCTGAGAACATCTTGGCTTTGGTGTATTTCGTGATGTCCTGTGTGACGGTGAATACACCATGTGCGCCAGCCGCCTTTGCATGCACAACACGCTCGGGAATGCGCTCTCGATTGAAGTGGGACAGTTTTTCAAGTAGATGATGATCCTGCAGCAATGTCGGGCCGTGTTCCCCGGCTGTCAGAGATGTCTGATTGTCGTCAACGGGTATCCCCGCTGCCGTGGTTAATTTCTTGGGGTCACTCATTGTTCCCTCCTTTGTACTTGCTTGTTTCCACTTCCCTGCTTCTGTATTGATTGGTATTACTGAAACACAGTCTATATTGATCTTCATAACAGCCAAAATACGGGACAATTACCTCATAGGATCCCTGCGGGAAAAGCGTCGTTTCAAGCATAACATGTGGAATTGCAGGCTGTTGCGCCGCGATGCTGTCTTTATCGAGATATCTCATGCTGATCGGCATAATATCCTCCATGACCACATCAGAATGCATCGATCGGGGCCGCGAACTCCCGCCGATGCACGCGTTGAGGGCGTGGGTGCAAAACATGGTAGTCTTCACGTCTCTATGGCCAAGGCTTGGCCTCCTCCGTTCAGACTCCGCGCATATGTGACGGCACGTCCGTCTTCCATAAGTCTCAATAACATAGCACCCGACCCGGCGCTTGTCAAGAACTCGCCTGTGAAGGTGCTGGATGCTCCCATTGGATGTCGACACTCCTGATTACGCAGATTTATGGCACCCTTCTTCGCTTCCGGAAGGAGCAGGATACAACGACTCTTGCGACGGAACATCGAGGAGGAGATATCACTCTTTCGTGCGTCTACAACCCGCACTATCGCTTCGTGCCGCACCGCCAGTGGTGTGCGACTTCTGGTGTACCACTTGTCATTCACCACAAATCGTCCTATGATGGAATTGCAATTATGCTGCAGACAATCGGAGGTGGTTTGATGCGCAGCAAGTATCGGGAACTGATTATAGGTGCAATGGTGCTTCTAATGCTGTCTATCGTGGCCAGTGGAGTGGCCGCTCAACCGACTACGTACGCGGGAGTAACGTTCCCGCTCGGTGATATTTCCTTTGCCGATCTGGTTATTTCGTACGTCGCCGCAAGCTGTGTCGATCAACCGTACGCCAACCCCAGCGCCGCCCTCGGCCCACCTGATTGCTATGGTAACGAATGTAAACGATGTTCCGGGTGTGACCCGTGTGCCGTCGCCCTTGGGTTCCGCTTGAGTGAGATCGATGCGCGCGGCAATCTGGTCCTTGGATTCACCGACAACGTCCTGCGCGACGTAGCCGGTGATGACCTCTTCGTCTACATCACCAATGACAAAATGTGTCGCGTAGAGATCAGCACAGATGGGAGCAACTACATTTTCGTCGGTGAGGTCAGCGGATACCCGGCAGGGATAGACATAGCTCCGTTCGTCTCTTCCGACCAGACGTTCCGCTACGTGCGCCTCTCCGATGTGCCGGCCGATGAGGATGCTTCTCTATGCCCGGGCCCGAGCATAGATGCAGTCGGCGCGATGGGCGACCCCGTAGCGGTGCAGGTACGCGGAGAGGTGTTTGGTTCACTCGAACTGCTCCCTGCGGGGACACTTGCCCTCTCTGTCGGAGAAGCGCCACAGAAACTGCTCATCATCCTCGACACATCGTCGAGCATGGGCGAGTCATTCGAGGGATCGACGAAGATCTCTGTCGCTAAGCAAGTCCTCGCTGACATGATAAGCGATCTTCCCGATGGAATGAATGTCGGCCTTCGGGTTTTCGGCGGAAGCTGTGGAAGCAGCAAACTCATGTTCCCAGTGGCGCCACTTGATCGTGCAGCGCTGCAAGCAACGATCCAGGCAGTAACTGAGGGGGGCAGAACCCCTCTCGCTTACACCTTGGAACAGGCGAAGGATGACTTTCCTAACATCACCGGCAAGAAGCTGATCCTCCTTGTAAGCGACGGGATAGATACCTGTCGCGAGGACCCGGTCAAGGCGGCAAAGACTCTACTTGCTGCCGGCCACGACCTACAAATAGACGTTGTCGGATTCGATGTCGCCGGGCAGGATGGTACGGCGGACGAACTGCGCAAGATCTCCGATGCGACACATGGCACGTACTACGCCGCTCAGAGCAGCGAGCAGTTACGCACCGCATTACAGAGCATAATCAGAGTACGCTACCAGGTCTTCGATGCGCAGGGTGTGAAGGTCTTCGATGGAGTCCTTGGCGAGGCCGGCCCACAGCTTCCGCCGGGATCGTATCGCGTCGTTCTCCTGAGCAACCCTCCGCTTGTGATGGAGAATGTCGTCGTGCAGTCGGGGGAGACAACGAAGATTCAGGTGACACGCAACGAGAGTGGGTATTCAGCCGACCACAATTAGCGATCGAGTTTAGTGGGACGCGTGTTCGCATTTTTGGTTGCCTAGGTCGGAGATGATCGACGCCAGATCGGTTTCGATGCTCTGCAGGCGACCCTCGATCTCTCCTCGATCGACGGATGCCAATTCAATGATGGGATCGGCATCGATCTCCTGCAGGTAGCCGTCGATCTCTGTTAGGACTGATGAGAGCTTCTCCACTCCGCCAGCGGGCTGCGCTACGTCGAAGAGCGCGATGCACTGGCTCAGGTTCTCGATCGAGTTTCCTATTAAATTGAGTAGATCGTTCATGTTGGCATCCATTATCTACCTTGATTATACCTAAGATCGGGCTCTTTTAGTTCTACAAGCAATTGCGCGCATGGTTTCGTGCACAGCCTATCCGTTGTTATCCCCGAGCACCTCTCCCTTGACCTCGCGCAGTGCCTCCTCCTTCATCCGCGAGACCTGCCGCTGTGAGATGTTGAGTTCCTTGCCGATCTCAGCCTGTGTCTTGCCTTGGTAGAACAGTCCCTTGATCACCTGCTGCTGCATCTGTTCAAGCTTTTCTATGGTGACAGCTATTCGCATGTGAATGTCAGACGGGGGCTTCATCCCCTGCCCGTACATGCTCGCAACATCCGGGGCAGGCGGGTGCGGGTCTTGGTCGCGGCGATCCTCGTCGATGGAGACGTAAGACATTGCCCTGCGCCCACGCAGCAGCTCGATCACCTGTTTCTCCGCAAGGCCCATCCTCTCAGCAATCTCTCCCATACGAGGCGGGCGCCCGTTCTCCTGGAAGAACCCCTCCTCGACATCCTTGAGCTGCTGTCCCATCGCCTGTACCCACTGCGGAATGCGGATAGTGGAGTGCTTGTCGCGAATGTAGTGACGTATCTCTCCCTTGATGAGGTAGCTTGCATAGGTGGAAAAGCGGACACTGCGCGCCAGATCGAAGTTGGCAACCGCGTTCAACAAACCGATGTACCCTGCCTGCACAAGATCATCGAGCGGCTCTCCGGAGTTAATAAACGAAACGGCGATTGACTTGACGAGCCCGATATTGCGCGCGATTAACTCTTCGCGCAGGTGAGACGCATAGGCTGAGTCGCCGTTTTTCTCCGAAACATGGCGCAACAGTTCTATGAGCTGCTCGTTCGATAGGTTGCCAAACCGCCCAGTATTAGCTTCCGCCACGCCCTCTTGCACCTCCAGCGGCAGTATAACGCATCTCATCACCGGAGGTAGGGTGCAGAGCTCTTTAGCTGTTTAGAGTGGGTAGCGACCTTTTGACCGCATATGACAGAAGACCGCCTCTCGCCCGCTCGTTGCCACTCACTCAAGACGCTAAGATAGTATCAGCTTTCAGCTTACAGGAACACCACCGTTGTCCTTGGCGTCCCTGCGCCTTTGCGAGAAAAATGGTTTTGCTCTTTCTCGTTACCCTTCACTCATTACGCATCACTGTTTCACGATTTCGCGAGAGGCACTTCGTTACGTACCAGGTTTTCAATCACCCACTGAAAACGATAAAGAATCTGGCGCGGCAATACGCTATAGCCCCTGGAAGATAAGAAGCGCGATGAAGAGTCCGACAAACGCACCTACAATGAGAAGATCGCGCAGGGCTGCCTGTCCTCCCTCCACATATTCAAGCGGAGAAGGGCAGCCAAGTTGAACACAGTCATCGACAGCGGTGCGTAGGTTAAACTCCTGCGCCCTCCCGGCACCGATAATCGCCTGATCGCCAACGAAGATCACGGGGACCTGCGTCGCCACGATCCCGTAGTGCGCGGCTAGCTTCCACTCCAATTGTGTGCTCCCAGGGGCGTTGATCTCGTAGCGGGAAACCGGTACATCCTCATGCCCGAGCAACAGCTCATCGAGGAGCCCCTCCATAGTTTCGCACTGGGGACACCCCTCTTCGTAGAAGACGACAATCAACGGTGCGGATGCATTCTCTGCGGGTACGTTGGGTGAGACCTCAGGGAGCGCCAGTGTCTCCGACGGTGTTTGCACGCTCTCTTGCTGGCTAGACGACAGCGATGGTGTCTGCACCTGCGCGTGCGCGAGCGGTCCCATCATGAGCATACCAACCAGCACGATAAACCATGTTCCCTTTCTCATCTCTCATCCCTCCTACATGTATCCCAGCTGCACGGCGATGATCATCCCCGCGCCGAGCAGGAGCATGATGATACCCGATATCAGGTGCAGCTTGCCCAATCGCTCCGATCGCCACCTCTCTGCCCGTGCGGTGGTTGTGTAGCCGAAGTTAACCGCAAGCGTGATGATGACGAGAGGAAGGATGAAGATCAGGTTGTAGAACAGAAGAAGGCCCATCCCATGGGACCTGGTTGTCGTCTTGGACAGGAGCGCAAGAATAGCAATGTACGGACCAGAAGAGCAGGGGAGGAGGAAAAGAGAGTCGAGTACGCCGACGGCGAACGCCCCTGGCACGGAGACGACCGAGGAGGTGATCTTCTTCACCAGCGGTCGCCAACGCTTAGGAACCTCGATCGTGAACCACTTGCCGTAGGCGAAGTAGTCCTTAGTGTTCCACAGGCCCAGCAGGATGGCAAGGCCGGACACAGCGAGGATGAACGGTCGTTGCACTCCCGCCGCCTGAATGGCCGTAAAGATGCCGATCCCCATCAAGAAGTATGAGATGTAGATCGCGGCGATGAAAGCCAGGCCTGCTTGCCACATCTTCCCCTTCTTCCCTGCCACGAGGAGGGTTCCCAGGAGAAGGACAAGAACGGCAAACGTGCACGGATTCACCGAATCGGCCGCGGCGGCCAGGATGACGGCAGGGAGCGTCAACTTCCCAGTCAGCCCTTTTCCATCCGTCTTTTCAGCCCTGGCCAGGGGAGATGAAGCATCGGCATCGATCGCCTGTGCGATCACCTGCTGGAGCTTCATCTCGGCGGCGCGTCCGCTGAGCGTCGTCGGAGGCTCTGATGATAGATAGAAGGTATCAGAGACCATGGCCACGTCGCCGACGAAGATGATGGGAACAGAACCAAGCTGTGCTGCATAAGCGGAGAGGAGGCGATCCAACAGGTCGTGAGTGTCCGGGTCGTGGATCTCGTAGCGGACGATCTCAAGCTGCGGGTAATCTGGTTCGATCTGTTCGAGGAAGCTCTCGATGCGGGCACAGTGGGGGCAGCCGTCCTCGTAGAAGAGCACGAGTTGCGTCGCGTAGCCGCCAACAGAGAGACCCAGAAGCACAACGCAAGCAACGAGCACCAGCAGGCTCGCAGAAATCCTCCTTTCTACCGTCACAATTCCCTTCATCCTTCCTCCTCACATGCGACTATGTTCATCAAGTCCTCACAATCTCTCTTGGGTGTTCCCAACTTCGACTTGCGCATCCTGAACGTGGCAGACAAGCTGCCCCGCTACACAAACACGCAAATTGCTCACCTATACTCTGATGTCTGGCCTTCCTTGTGTTCCTCGGCGTGCTTTGCGCTCTTTGCGCGCGCGATGCTTTTCACTTCCGTTTTCCGCGTTCGCTCTTCCGCGTTCCCAGTTCCGCGTTCCGCGCGCATTACCATCTTTACTCAGTCTTTGCCCGGAGGATAAACTCATCTCCGAGTAGATTCATCCACTCGTTAAGCCCGCCCATCAGGCTCTTTACGTTCGAGAAGCTCTCATCATTTAGTGCCTTCGCCGCCGGGTCGCTCAGCGCTCCGTCATCATCATAGAGGATGACAAGCGCCTTCTTCGGGAAACGATCGGTCCACTCGGAAAGCTGATCGACCGGGATGTTCATCGCTCCCATCAGGTGCGCAGCGGCATACGCATCAGCATCGCGCACATCAACCAGCATATAGAACATGTACTCCAGGTCGCCTATCGTCATATGATACGGTTGCGCCGGATTCACGACACCAGCCAGCCGCAGAGTGACTAGTGCATTCGTGTGATCGTCGGACTCCACGTAGATGCGCTTTTCAATGCGCCCGTGACAACCGTTTGTGCTCAGATCCGCCCGCAACACCTCCGATTCCCCGGCAGCGAGGACCGTCTTCTCCAGATCGACGACCGTGCATCCGCAACTTGTGCGCACGCTTGTTACTGTAAGCGGGGAATCACCGATGTTGGTGACGATGAACCCATGCGAGACGAACGTTCCCGCGATCACGCTGCCGAAGGCGTATGCAACGTTGTCCACCTGGATCTTCCCTGCCGCGGCACCGATCACTCCCAGGCTGATCACACCGAGCAACACAGCGAGCATTACCTTCTTCATGTCGTTCCTCCTTGTTCAAACTCGCTTAGCCAATGAATCACGCTACTAACCCCTTCAAAAAGGACCTTTCGCTTGAGAACCTTCATCCGCTCACACGTTCAAACCGCGGCTTGGTAGCGTTGGCTATCGCCACGAGGCTGAGCATGATCGGTACCTCCACCAGCACTCCAACAACAGTTGCCAATGCTGCGCCCGACTGCAGACCAAAGAGAGAGATTGCTGCTGCCACCGCCAATTCGAAGAAATTGCTTGCCCCGATCATCCCCGCTGGCGCGGCCACAGAGTGGGGAATGCGGAGAAAGAACGCCGTCGTGTATGCCAGCGCGAAGATGAAGAACGTCTGCAGTGCCAGCGGGATCGCGATCAGTAGGATATGAAGTGGGTTGCCAATGATCGTTTCCCCTTGATAGGCAAACAGGATGACAAGTGTCAGTAGCAGCCCTCCCGTCGCCACCGGCTTCAGGCGATTGACAAACTTGCGCTCAAACCAAGCGCTCCCCCGTCTGTGAATAATCCACCGGCGCGATATATACCCGAGCAGTAGAGGAATGACGACATACAGCCCCACGGATAGGAGGATCGTATCGTAGGGCACGTATATGCGCGATACGCCCAGCAGAAGCTTCAC
>Ga0307379_10008279_pt1 | contig 14035 bp, 10 predicted proteins | sample UN2MG_FD_202237 | JGI IMG/M metagenome (GOLD analysis project Ga0307379, IMG submission 202237) | Soil microbial communities from Risofladan, Vaasa, Finland - UN-2 | ecosystem: Environmental > Terrestrial > Soil > Coastal area > Acid sulfate soil | place: Finland: Risofladan, Vaasa | collected...
GCTGACGCCCGGGCGTCGTAATGATCGGCGACCTGATCGAGCCTGCTTTCGCGCGCATCGTCGGTGAGCGGGTCGAGGGTCACCACCGCGCCGGGCAGATAGTCGAACAGCGTGGCGAGCTCCTCATGGAACAGCGGCAGCCAATGCTCCATGCCCTGATGCTGATGTCCGGCCGAGACGGCCTCATAGAGCGGGTCGTCGCCTTTGACCGCGCCGAACAGCTCCACATAGCGCTGGCGGAAGCCGCTGCGGACGTCGGGGGTCAGCGCCACCTCGCTCATGGGCAGGAAATTCAGGGCATCAAGCCGCGCCTCGGTCCGCTGGGTTTCCGGATCGAAGGCGCGGATGGATTCCAGCGTGTCGCCGAAGAAGTCGAGGCGCACGGGCTGGCCGCCGGGCGGAAAAAGATCGAGGATACCGCCGCGCACGGCGTACTGGCCGGGGTCCGTCACCGTGCCTGCGCGGCCATAGCCCGAGGCCTCGAGGCGCTCGATGAGCGTGTGCATGCTCATGACATTACCGGACTGGAGTTTCAGGCTCGAGCCGGCGATGAAGGCCGGCGGCGGCACGCGCTGCAGCACGGCGTTGACGGAAGTCAGCAGCACCAGCGGTGTCTTGTCGTCGGGCCCGCGCTCGGTGAGGGCTGAGAGGGTGGCGATGCGGCTGGCGATGGTTTCCGCATTCGGCGCGACCCTGTCATAGGGCACGCTGTCCCAGGCGGGAAAGCTCAGCACCGTCACGTCCGGCGCGAAGAAGGCAATCGCGTCCGCGAGCGTGGCGAGCCGGTTGCCGTCGCGGGCCACGTGCAGGACGGCTGCGCCGGCATGCCGCGCCAGCTCGCCAAGCAGCAGCGCATCGAGGCCCTCCGGGACTCCGCTGGCAATCGTGCGGGCGCCTTTGAGCAGGCGATCGACCGGCAAAGATGGGAGTTTGGGCGCGGCACTCATGATCCGTGTCGTGGTTATTCGGTCCAGGGCAGGCCGTGAAAGCGCCGCACGCGGTCCACGAGCGCGTCAAGGTCGCCCTCGCCGAGCGAGTAGCCCTCGAACACGGACAACTCGATCTGAGGGTCCGGCATCTCGATTAAACGCTCCAGCACGCCGATATCTTCGGCGTTCATGCTGTCGATAGCTTGCTCGGTGAAGCGGCCGAGGAGATAGTCCATCTCCTTAGAGCCTCGATGAGTCGCCCGCCATGCCGCCCGGCGCCGGCGCATTCCAAGATCACTCGACATGATCCATGCTTTCAGTCCTAAGCGGGGGGTTAGAGCGAGCGGGTCTAGCGATGTCAAGGGCGCCCCCGCCGCGCCGTTATACACTGGAATTCCATGCGTCCAGCCCGGTTAGCCCCTCTCTTCGCCACGGTCCGCGCCTTGAAAGGCGTCGGCCCCCGCATCGAGGCGCTGCTTACCCGGCTGGTCGGCCCGCGTCACCAAGGGGCACACGCCCGAGCCGTCGACCTCCTCTGGCATCTGCCGGTCGGGATTGTCGACCGCGCCGTCGTCCCCCGAATCGCCGACGCCAGGGTGGGCGAGCTTGCCACGCTCGAGGTCACGGTCGCCGAGCACCGGCCCGGCGGCGGGCGTGGCGGTCGCCGAGCCCCTTACCGGATCTTGGTCGAGGACGACTCAAGCGCACTGGAGCTCGTCTATTTCAAGGTCGATCCATCCTACCTGAAGCGCCTGCTGCCGGTCGGGAGCAAGCGCCTCATCTCGGGCAAGCTCGAATCGTATGACGGCTTGCTGCAAATGCCCCACCCCGATCACGTGGCGGCGGCGGAGGGCGCGGTGGAGTTACCGCTGATCGAGCCCATCTACCCGCTGACCGCAGGGCTGTCGAACACGACGTTGCGGAAGGCCATCGATGGGGCCTTGGCGCAACGCCCGGATCTGCCGGAATGGATCGACGCCGCGTTTCTCGCCAAGAAGGCCTGGCCATCGTTTGCCGAAGCCATCAACCGGCTGCATGCGCCGCAAGACGAGAGCGATCTTCTCCCGTCGGCCCCGGCGCGGGCGCGGCTCGCCTACGACGAGCTTCTCGCCAACCAGCTCGCACTGGCCATCATCCGCCAGCGCCTGAGGAAGCGCGCCGAACGGCGCTTGACCGCGTCGGGGAAACTGCGACAGGCGATTGAAAGTGCCCTACCCTTCGCGTTGACGGCTGCGCAATCCCGTGCGCTCGCAGAGATCGACGCCGACCTCGCCAGCCCGCACCGCATGCTCCGACTGCTGCAAGGCGATGTGGGCAGCGGCAAGACGGTGGTGGCCCTGCTCGCCATGGCCAATGCGATCGAGGCGGGGACTCAAGCCGCGCTCATGGCGCCCACCGAGCTTCTCGCCCGCCAGCACCTCACCACCATCAGCGGATTCGCCAAGGCCGCGGGCTTGCGCGTGGCGCTGCTGACGGGCCGCGAGCGCGGCCGTGAGCGCGACGCAATCCTCGAAGCCTTGAAGGACGGCGCCATCGACATTCTCATCGGCACTCATGCGCTGTTCCAGGAGACCATCCAGTTCCGCGATCTCGGGCTCGTGGTCATCGACGAGCAGCACCGCTTCGGCGTGCATCAGCGGCTCGCGCTGCAAGCCAAGGGCACCGGGACCGGCGCCGAGCTCCTGGTGATGACGGCGACGCCCATCCCGCGCACGCTCCTGCTCACGAGCTATGGCGACATGGACGTGTCGCGGCTCGACGAGAAGCCGCCGGGCCGCAAGCCGATCGTCACGCGCACGGTGCCGCTTGAGCGAATCGATGAGGTCATCGACGGCGTCGACCGCGCGATCGCCGACGGCGCCCAGGTTTACTGGGTGTGTCCGCTCGTGGCGGAATCCGAGGTGCTCGACGTCGCCGCGGCGGAGGAGCGCTATGCGGAACTCCGGGCGCGGTTCGGCGATCAGGTCGGGCTCGTGCACGGCCGGCTTACCGGTAAGGCCAAGGATGCGGTGATGGCGCAGTTCGCTGCGAGCGCGCTCTCCATCCTGGTGTCGACCACGGTGATCGAAGTCGGCGTCGACGTGCCGAGCGCCACCATCATGATGATCGAGCACGCCGAGCGCTTCGGCCTCGCCCAACTCCATCAATTGCGCGGCCGTGTCGGGCGCGGCGCCGCGGAGTCCTCCTGCATCCTGCTTTACCGGCAGCCTCTGGGCGAGACGGCGCGCGAGCGGCTCAACGTCATGCGCAGCACCGAAGATGGCTTCATCATCGCCGAGGAGGATTTGCGGCTCAGAGGCGGCGGCGAGGTGTTGGGCACGCGGCAGAGCGGCTTGCCCGCTTTCCGCATCGCCGCGCTGCCCGAGCACCAGGACTTGCTCGAGGCGGCGCGCGACGACGCCCGGCTCAGGCTCGCCCGCGATCCGAACCTCACAGGGAAAGACGCGGAAGCTTTGCGGCTCCTGCTCTATCTGTTCGACCGCGACGATGCGGTCAAGCTGATGCGCGCCGGCTGATACCCGTCTGGATCCCAAGAAGGGTCGCCGAGCGAGATCGAACTCGTGAATTAGCCCGAGCTAGTTGTCGTTGCTGAATATGCCGCCAAAGAGACCTCCGCCGCCGAACAAGCCAGGACGCTTGCGCGGCTCGACCGCCGTCGCGGGATTGTCGGCAACCGGAGTCTCGTTCGGTGTCGCTTTCGGCTTCGGATCGGCCGACGCCGTTGAAGACTTCCGGCCCCCTGCCGCCGGTTTCGTCCGCGAGGGCGCCGCGACAGCCGGCGCACGCGGCGGCGGCGGCGCGAGCGCGGCTTTATCGATCCAGCCGGTCGTACCGCTTTTCAAGTCCCGGATATGGGCAAAGCCCGCCTCCTCACCGATCACGCGAAACGGCCGGCCGGCTGGGAAGCCGAACATGACCGTCCCGGAAGGTGACGGACTTGCCAGCAACTCGACGGGCTTTCTGGCGACGAGGATCATGCCGGCGTCTGGCAGCGACTGCTCGGCCTGCTCGACCGCATCGCCTTCCGGCTCGGTCTGCTCGGCGGCATCGCCGGCCTGCTCGACCGGCTCGCTCGGAGCGGTTGCGGCGTCCTGCGTGGCGGGCGGCGTCTCGGGAACAGGTTCGGCGGTCGTTTCCACCGCGGGTGCCGTGGCGGCCTCGGGCGGCGAGGCTTCAACCGCAACCGGGGCTTTCTCCTCCCCGGCTGGCTCACCAAGATAATGACCCGCGCGGAGGCCGATGCCCACAACAAGAACCAGGCCGGCAACGATAAAGAACGCGACCTGCTTCGAAGAGAATCCGCCGAGCTTGGACGGGGTTTTCGTAGGTCCTAGGTCCATGCCTGGATCATGGCATGGCCTGGCTTTTCGATCTACACGGACGCCGCCGGCGATGGGCTGAATCCGACCAAACCCACACCTCAGACGACGGGCTCTTCCTCGGGGACAGGCTTCTTGGCCGTGCCGTTGTCGGCGAGCGCTTTGAGCGCATCCTGTGGCGGGGCGACAAGGCCGGCCGAGACGACGAGCTTGGCGCCATCCTCGATGGTCATGTCGAGCAAGGTAACGTCCTTCGCCGGCATGAAGAGGACGAAGCCCGTGGTCGGATTGGGCGCGTTCGGCATGAACACGGTCATCAGCTTCTCGCCGTTGCCGATCTTATCCTTGACCTCGGCGGGCGGATCGCCGGAGACGAACACCACGGCGTAGAGACCGCGCCGGGGAAACTCGATGAGGCCGACGCGCTTGAATGAAGTGCCGGTCTTCGAGAATACGGTTGTGAAGATCTGCTTTAACAGCCGGTAGACGCCGCGCACCACAGGCATGCGGTCGAGCATCATCTCGCCGTAGCTGACGATGGTGCGGCCAAACAGATTGGCGGTGAGCGCGCCGATCAGCATGAGCGCCAAGATGCCGACGATCAGGCCGACGCCCGGGACATTGACCGGTAGATAGGTCTCCGGAAGATAGGCTTGGGGAATGAGCGGCTTCACCCAGCCGTCGACCAGATTGATGAACCACCAAACCACGTAGACGGTGATCGCCACGGGCCCGACGATGATCAGGCCGGTCAGGAAATAGCCGCGCAGCCGCGCCCCGAAATGCGACGAGGTGGGCTCCAACGCGCCGAACAGACCGAGCGGGTCGTCCGGCTGGCCTGGCGTCTCGGGAGTCGGGTTGGAATCGTTCGTCTGTGGGTCTTTAGCGGTCATGCGGCTCTGGGAAATGACAGGGGGACAGGGACGTTTCGGATAATACCGTTCGATTGGCGGCCGTTCCTAGCACGCCCGGCTTACAGATGTGAGGCATGGCCGAATGCGGTCGCGCTGGCAAGCCCGCTTTCCGGCCAAGCGCGGTTTCGAACTATGGCCCGTCCGGCGAGACGACGGAGCAATCGGTGCCGCTTCGCTTCAACGAATTGCACAGCTTGGTGCCTTCCGCTTGATTGGAGAAGGGCCCGATCTTGAGGCTGTAGAACGTGCCAAAGCTGCCGATGTCCACCTTCTCGATCCGCGGTGCGGTGCTCGCGAGCTGCCGGTTGGCGCGCGAGACCTGCTTCCACAGGGCCTCGGCCTCGGCTTGCGAGCGGCTGTTGGCGAGCTGCACGTGATAGCCCGAGCCCCGCGCTGCGGGGGGGGCCGCCGGGGCGCTCGGCGCGTCCTCCGATGACCGCGAGAACCAGCGCCCGACGCCGCTCCCGCTATTCGAACCCTCCGATACGACCTTGGTTGTTTCCGTGTTGGCGGCCCAGCTCGCCGCGGACGGGGGCGCTGCGGCGGTTTTGGGCGCCGCAGTGGTCTTGGGCGCCGGCGCAGGGGCAGCAGGAGCCGTACTCGGGCCCGGCGATGGGGACGGCGTGCTGCCACCGGAGAGCGATCCGAACCAGCGGCTCACGCCGTTGCCACTCGGCTCCGACGTCTCGTCGGTCACGGAGGCGTTCCAGCCGGCTGCGGGCGCCGCCGTGGCTGTCCTGGTCGAGGCAGGCTCTGACGCTGCAGGTGCCGGCGGTGGCGGGCTGGCCGCGCCGCCGCCGAAGCTCGGCACCAGCCGGCTCCAGACGCTGGAGCCCGAAGCGGAATCGCTGCCGGGGCTGGCTTCCGTCAACACGTCGGCGCTGGCGACCACGGCGCCGCCGGCCTCGGCGATGATTTTATCGACCTCGCTGGAGCTCGACGCCTTGCGGGCCAAAGCAATTTCGGCATCGCCTAGGCTCGATTGGCCGGCCGCCTTATAGGCGAGCCCCTTGTTGACCAGGGCCCTCACCTTGTCCGAGGCCGGCAGCCCCAGCCAGATCGCGGCACCCAGATCGGCGATAGCGTGGCCCTGCTCGCCAAGCTTGCGATAGGCGATGCCCCGCAAATAGAGGGCCTTGGCGGCCTGGCCCGGCGTGGCGTCCTCGTCGTTGACGGTGGCGGAGAACTGGCGCACCGCGGACTCGTACTTGCCCGCGGCAAGCGAGGCGGCGCCGCTCTTGAGGCCGGCGTCCTGGGCATGCGCCAGGCTGAGCGCGCCAAGCAGCGCCAGCGCAGCGCCGAAAAGACGGCCGCGCGGAAGAAGGCGCCCGCCGAAAGCAAGACGGCGCGGCCGGAAGGTCTTCCGATGATCCGCCATGTCCTTGCTCAAGCAAAGAAATCGGGCAAATCCGAGGCTGTAGATTATTCCACCGTCACGGATTTTGCGAGGTTTCGGGGCTGGTCCACGTCCGTGCCCATGAATACCGCCGTATGATACGCGATAAGTTGAACCGGGACCGCATAAACGAGCGGTGTCACGAAGGGATGGACGGGGGGCACGGGCAGCGCCGTCTGCACCGCGCAACCCGTGCTTGCCGGGTCGGCGTCGCTGACCAGCACGATCTTGCCGTCGCGCGCGGCGACTTCCTGCATATTGGAGACGGTCTTGTCGAAGAGATCGTCGCGCGGCGCGATGACGATCACCGGCACCGCCTCATCGATCAGCGCGATCGGGCCATGCTTCAGTTCGCCCGCCGCGTAGCCTTCGGCGTGGATGTAGGAGATCTCCTTCAGCTTGAGCGCCCCTTCGAGCGCGATCGGGTAGCTCGACCCGCGTCCCAGATAAAGCACGTCGCGCGCTTTCGACAGGGAGTGCGCCAGCGTCTCGTACGGGCTCTCGTCCCGCAGCATGGTCGCCATATGGCGCGGCACCTCGACCAGCGCCTTGACCAGCTCGGCTTCGCGCTCGGGCCCGATCACGCCACGCGCCTTGCCGGCGGCGATGGCGAGGCAGGCCAGCACCGCGAGCTGACAGGTGAAGGCCTTGGTGGAGGCGACGCCAATCTCCGGGCCGGCAAGCGTCGGCAGCACCGCGTCGGACTCCCGCGCGATGGATGACTCTTGCACATTGACGATGGATAGCACGCGCTGGTTCTGCTCACGGCAGTACCGCAGCGATGCCAGCGTATCGGCGGTCTCGCCCGACTGGGAGACGAACAGCGCCGCGCCGCCCGGCTCCATCGTAGACTCGCGGTAGCGGAACTCCGAGGCGATATCGACGTCCACGGGAAGCCTGGCCCACCGCTCGAACCAATATTTGGCGACGAGGCAGGTGTAGAACGCGGTGCCGCATGCCGAGAGCGAGAGGCGCCCGACCTGCGCGAAGTCGACGGGAAGTGCCGGCATGTCGACCTGGTATGTGGCTAGGTCGAGATAGCTCGTCAGCGTATGGCCGACGACTTCCGGCTGCTCGTGAATTTCCTTGGCCATGAAGTGCCGGTAGTTGCCCTTGTCGACGACGAGGCTGGCGGCGAGCGAGCGAGCGATGGGCCGCTCGACGGCGGCGCCGGCCCGGTCGCGGATGGCGATGCCTTCCCTGGTGATGACGGCCCAGTCGCCGTCTTCCAGATAGGAAATCCTGTCGGTGAACGGCGCGAGCGCAATGGCGTCGGAACCGACGAACATCTCGCCGTCGCCATAGCCGATGGCAAGCGGGCTGCCCTGGCGGGCCGCGATCATCAGGTTGTCGTAGCCGCGGAAGATCATGGCGAGCGCGAACGCGCCTTGGAGACGGCTCAAGATCTGGAACACCGCGGCGACCGGGTCCTTGCCGGCACGCAGCTCGCGGGTGATGAGATGGGCGATGACCTCGGTGTCGGTGTCGCTCGAGAACGGCGCGCCTTCGGCCATGAGCTCGGCCTTCAGCTCGCGGAAGTTCTCGATGATGCCGTTATGGACCAGCGAAACATCGTCGGTCATATGCGGGTGGGCGTTGGCCTCGTTCGGCTTGCCGTGCGTCGCCCAGCGGGTGTGGCCGATGCCGGTATCGCCATGGAGCGGCTGGACTTTGAGGAGCTCTTCGAGATTGCGCAGCTTGCCTTGGGCGCGCCGCCGCTCCAGCCGGCCGTTCTCCAGCGTCGCCACGCCGGCGGAATCGTAGCCGCGATATTCGAGGCGCTTCAATGCATCGACAAGCAGTTCCGCCACCGGTCCCTTGCCGAGGACACCAACGATGCCGCACATCGTCCCCTACTCCCTCGTACCCTGAGTGTTGCCTAACGGGCCTAGCGGTCTCTCGCAATTCACGAGCTATGTCCCTTTATTGCCATGTCTTATTGCCATGTCGCGGCGTTGCGGCCGGCACCTATTTGGACTTGCCGCGCGTCCGCCGCGCCCGGACCCTGGCGGCCCAACCGGCCCGCTCGTCCTGGGGGCTGCGGGCGACGGCGAGCGCGTCCGGCGCTACGTCCTTGGTGATGACGCTGCCCGACCCGACATAGGCGCCGTCGCCGATCTTGACCGGCGCCACGAGCGAGCTGTTGGAGCCGATGAAAGCCCCGGCGCCGATCTCCGTGCGATGCTTGGCGAAGCCGTCGTAATTGCAGATGATGGTGCCGGCGCCGATGTTAGCCTTCGCGCCGACGGTCGCATCGCCAATGTAGGTGAGATGGTTAACCTTGGCGCCCTCGGCAAGTTGCGAATTCTTGATCTCGACGAAGTTGCCGACATGGGCGTCTCTCGCGAGCGCCGCACCAGGCCTGAGCCGCGCGAACGGACCGACGGTGGCGCCCGGGCCGATGGTCGCCGCTTCGATGTGGCAGAAGGCTTTGATGGTCACGCCGTCGTCGATGGTCACACCAGGGCCGATCACCACGTTGGGCTCGATCAGCACGTCCTTGCCGACCGACGTGTCAAAGCTGAAGAACACCGTGTCGGGCGCAACCAGCGTAGCGCCGCCCGCCATGACGGCGCTGCGCAGGCGCCGCTGCATCACCCCTTCCGCGGTGGCAAGCTCGGCGCGGGAGTTCACGCCGAGCACCTCCTCCGCATTGGACAGGACGACGCGCGCCTGGAGTTCGCTCTCCCGCGCCAACGCAACGGCGTCGGTGAGGTAGTACTCGCCCTTGGCGTTGTCGTTGCCGATTCGTGCGAGAAGCGATTGAAGCGTCTTGCTCGCGCGGAACGCCATGATGCCGGAATTGCAGAGCATCAGCGCCCGCTCGGCGGCGCTCGCATCCTTCTCCTCGCGGATGCCGGCGAGCCGCCCCTTGTGGTCGAACAGCAAGCGGCCATAGCCGGTCGGATCTTCCGCGTCGAAACCGATCACCACGAGATCGGCGCCGGCTTCGAGCTCGCCCAAGACCGCTTTCAACGTCTCGGCGCGCAGAAGCGGCGTGTCGCCATAGAGCACCAGGACCGGCCCGTCGAAGCCCTCATAGGCCGGGGCGGCCGCCTTGACCGCGTCCGCCGTGCCCAGCTGCTCGGGCTGGACGAACACGTCAAGCTCAGGTGCGATCGCCAGGCCCGCGGCGCCAACCTCGTCCATGCCGGGGCTCACGACCACGCTCGATCGCCCAATTCCCGCGGCGGCGCCTGCGCGCAGCACATGGGCCAGCATGGGCGCACCGGCAATCCGGTGCAGCACCTTAGGGACTGCCGATTTCATTCGCGTGCCCTTGCCGGCGGCCAGGACGATGGCGAGAGAAGATGCTTGCGTCATGCGGGTTATGGTCGTTGCCTGTTGCGCGGGGCCGAAGATCGCACCGCTGTACCAACTTTCCCTAAACGCGGACTGTCTAGTCCAAAGCGCCGTCCAGGGCCACTGCCCTGCTTGGCGGGAACGGGCCAGATCGTCACGCGGAAATTGACCGTGCGGACAGAGTGAGTAATCTCCCAAACAAGCGGCATGGCAAACCGGGCGAAAGCCTTATTCGCGTCGCTTTTGCGGCCAAACTACGCATTCGGAGGCTCGAATCCCCATGGTCTTGAAAAGTCGCCGGACCGGCGCACGGAACTGGGCGCGAGGCATCTTCGCCTTTTTCTGGATTATTTTGGGCGGATTCTCGAGCCTGTATCTCTTCACTCTGTTCACCGATCCGGCGGCCCTTGGCGCCCCCACCATCCAGTTGAGCGCGATTACCGGCGGCACGCCGGCCATCCCGTCCGGAGAGGGCCCGCTCAGCGCCGCCGACACCGAAAGGCTGAAGGACTCGCTGCGGGCGATGTCGAAGCAGATGGCGGCGATCGATACGCGGTTGCAGTCGGCCGAGGACTATGTCGCGCCCGTGGCGGCGCTTCCCGCGCCAGCGGACCCGCCCGCCGCGGAGCCCGCGCAAGAGCCGGACCCGGTCGAAGAGGTTGCGGTCGAGGAAACCGAAGTCGTGGAGGCGGCGCCTGAGCCCGTATCGCCAGAGCCTGAGGCCCCGCCGCCGGTGGTGACGGCCGCGTCGCCAGCCCCTGAGCCCGAACCGGCAGCCCCGGCGCCCGTCGCCGCGGCACCTAGACCGCCCGTCACCGTCGATGCGCCCGTCGTCTTCGATCCGCCAGCCGTTGTCGCCGCGCCGATGGCGCCCGAGCCTGAGCCCGACACCGACAATGCATCCGACACCGCGGCGGAGGCTCCGGCCCCGGCAGAAGAGGTGGAGATCGCGGCATTCGATCCCGTCACCCTGCCCCAAACCGCCAATGACGGCTCGACCCGCTATGGCATCGAGATCGGGACCGTGTCCAAGCGCAATGACTTGCGGCCCCTGTGGCGCGAGTTCCTGACCAAGCATGCGGCCCTCGTCGCTGGGCTGCAGCCGCGCCGCGTGCTGGCGCCGGACAAGAAATGGCGGCTGATCGCCGGTCCGTTTGCCAATGCACAAGACGCCGAGGGCGCCTGCAGCCTGTTCAAGAAAGCCGACCGGCCTTGCGCGGCCACGGTCTACGCGGGCGACGCCCTCTAATTCCTTCGGCTAGCCGCCGAGAAACAGCCGGCCCATCTCGGGATCGTCGAGAAGCTCACGGCCGTTCGGCGCCGTCGACAGCTCAATGGCGCGGGCGCGGGATGACCGGCTTTCCGGTCGCCCATTCTTCCGGATAGACCACGACGTATTCGCCGTCGACGATCTGGGTCAAGATCATCGGCTTGGCGATGTTCTTGCCGGAGGCGTCGAACTTGATCGGCCCGTAGAAGGTCGGTAAATCGGTCGCGGCGATGGCGTCGCGGACTTTCTCCGGATCGAGGCTCTGGGCGCGGGCGAAGGCGTCGGCGAAGACATAGACCGCGGCGGCCGACTGGGCCGCCTGATACGGCGCCTCGTAGCCGTAGACTTTCTCGAAGAGCGCGGCGAAATCCGCCGCCTTGCCGAATAGCTTGCCCTCATAGCTCAGCAAACGGTTCCACTGCTCCGCGCAAAACATGTACTCGGCCGCCTTCGGCAGCTTCTTGGCGAGCTGCGCAGAGTCGCAATGGGTGAGCGCAATCATCGGAACGTCGACGCGTAACGCCTCGATCTGGGTGGCGGCGGTGAGCGCGCCCGTCTCGTGGCCGGAGACCACGAGACTATCGGGCTTAAGCGCCTTCACCTTGGTGAGCGTCACCGACATATTGTTGAGCTCAGGCGGCAATTGGTCGTCGATCACACAGTTGATGCCATGGCGCTCCGCGTCGGCAAGAACGCCGGCGCGCACGTCCTGGGCGAACGGGTCGTTCTCGGTGGCGATGGCAAGCGTCAGCTCTTGCGGTGTCTTGCCGAGCTTGTCCGCGTTCTGCGCGGCGAGTTCGATGGCCGGCGTCAGATACTGATCGGAGGTCGACAGCACCGCGAAGATGTAGCGATAGCCCTTGGTGAACAGCTCCCGCGCGGCGCCGTTGGCCTCGACCATCGGCACCTTGTGCCGCTCGACGATCGGCATGATCGCCTTGGTGAGCCCGGAGCTGTAAGGGCCGAGGATGTATTTGATTTCATCCTGCTGGATGAGCCGCTCGACGAGCTCGGTGCCGCGCGCCGGCGTCGATTCGTCGTCGTAATAGCGGATCTCAAGCTTGTAGGGCTTGCCGCCGATGTCGACGCCGCCCTTGTCGTTGATCTGGCGGACCGTCAGCTCGTAGCCGTTCTTGGTATTGGTGCCGTTGAGCGCGTATTTGCCGGTGAGCGAGATGGCTGCGCCGAGAGTGATGACGTCGTCCGCGCCAAGCGCAACGTCGGCGCCGCTCGCGAGAAGGGCAAGGCCCAAGCATGCCGAAAGGCAACGTGAAGGCGACACGTGAGAGACCCCGCCGCTTTACGAATCCCCGTACAGACGAAATACTACCCGCTAACCGGCGCCCGCGCACCAATCACGGCCAGGTTGTCCTCGGCGCAATCTTCGCCCCTGACCAAAAGTCAGAGTTTGTCGGTGTTGAACGTGTCGCAGACCTGCAAGGTTCCATTGTCATAGCCGCGGCGGAACCAGCGCACGCGCTGGGCAGACGAGCCGTGGGTAAAAGAGTCCGGCACGACGTAACCTTGCGTCTGCTTCTGGATGCGGTCGTCGCCGATGGCGCTTGCCGCACCGAGCGCCTCGTCGATGTCACCGGGCTCGATGAGCTCTGTGCTCGCCTGCATCTGGTTGGCCCAGATACCGGCGAAGCAATCGGCCTGCAACTCCATGCGGACCTGCAACGCATTGCCGTCGCTCTTGCTCATCCGGGGCCGCGCCGCCTCGACCTGGTCGGCGATGCCGAGCAGCTTCTGCACGTGATGACCGACCTCATGGGCAATGACATAGGCTTGCGCGAAATCGCCCGGCGCGCGGAAGCGGTTCTTCAGCTCGCGATAGAAATCGAGGTCGATATAAACCTTCTCATCGCCGGGACAGTAGAATGGCCCCATGGCGGCCATGCCGGTTCCACAGGCCGAGCGCACCGAGCCCGAGAACAGCACCAGCGTGGGATCGCGATAGCGCTGGCCGAGGCGCTGAAAGGTCTGCTCCCAACTGTCCTCGGTGGTGGCGAGCACCACGGCGACGAATCTCTTGAGATCGTCGTCGCCGGCGGTCTTTGGCCGCTGAATATCCGTCCCCTGCCCGCCGGGTGTGGGAAAATTGGTGGTATCGGGCCGCGACTGCGGCAGTTGAATGTCGGGGAAGCCGCCGCCCCCGCCGCCACCGCCTTGCATCAGCACCGAGGGATCGAGGCCGAAGAACAGCATCAGACCGAGAATGATCAGGAGCCCGACGATGCCGATGCCACCGCCGCGGCGCGCGGAGCCGCCGCTCGGCAAACGCATGCCACCGCCACGGCCTGGAAACGGAAAACCGAAGCCACGGCGCTCGCCGCGCCGGTCCTCGACATTCTGGCTTTCTCTCTGGCCGCGCCACCGCATCTGGAGGTCCTCGCCGACTTCGCGCTACTGCAAAAACTTCGAGCATTGTGCATGCGGCGCGCGACCGCACAAGACTCCTGGCCCATGCGGAACCGCCGGCGCAAGGGCGCCCAAGGAACTCGCGGTTTTGCGCCATACAGGGTGAGAGAGCGCCCACAAATGCTTGTTGCTATTAAAGATACTGACAAGGAAACGTCACAGAACTGCCACAGGCAATAGGCATTCTTCACATGCCCAGTTGTGTTCGGTCTGGGTCGTTAGTGCGTTCTGTGTATTGCGTACGAGCCCTGGCACTCCCCGCGCCGGGGCTCTTCTTTTGTGCACACCGCTTACGGGCGCTGCCCCCTCGCAATGCAGAATAAAGACGCGCCCTAAGTGAACGCCTCTTTCATCGCCGACTATTGGGGCGCCGGTTCCTCGGGCACAGACTCCTCGGGATTCTCCTCGGGCATCATGGCGTCAGGCGCCTCGTCGGACATGTCGTCCGTCATTCCATCGTCCGGCATGGCGTCTTCGCTCAT
>Ga0307379_10008280_pt1 | contig 14033 bp, 15 predicted proteins | sample UN2MG_FD_202237 | JGI IMG/M metagenome (GOLD analysis project Ga0307379, IMG submission 202237) | Soil microbial communities from Risofladan, Vaasa, Finland - UN-2 | ecosystem: Environmental > Terrestrial > Soil > Coastal area > Acid sulfate soil | place: Finland: Risofladan, Vaasa | collected...
GAGCCGTGCCTGTTCGGAATCAGCTGTAGGACCATCATGTGGTGGACTGATATTGCTTCTTTAGAAAGCCATTGGTAGGCACGGGGCGCCAACTGGACAGAGAAGATGGTCGCAGCTGGAATTTCTTGTCGGCACATGTGCGTTGCTGGAGGCAACTCCGATCGGCCGCTGCCGGCGCTTCACGCGAGGGCAGCAAGAAGGTGTCGCAGAAGTGACACCGCCTTCTCCATATCGGCGATGGCTATGTGCTCCTGAGTGGCGTGGGCCTCCTGGCCGCCAAAGCCGAGAACGACTGCTTCTATTCCTTTTTCGTTCAGGACGAGGGCGTCCGTGCCGCCGGTGATGACCTGTGCCTTCGGATCGAGCCCGACCGCTGCGATCGCTGCTTTCGCGGCCAGCACGACGGGTGTGTCCTCGGGGATCTGAGAGGCGCGGAATTCGGTCGTGTGCTTCACATCGACCTTGGCGCCCATTTCCGCGGCCGCCTTCTCGAATGCCTGTTGCATCACCTCGGCTTGGCGCACGCATTTGTCGTGGCTGAGGCTGCGACATTCGGCTCGGAGAATCGCCTTCCCTGGAACACCGTTTCGGACCAATCCACCCTCGATCGTTCCGACGTTGGCCGTCGTCTCCTCATCGATTCGCCCCTCGGGCATGGCAGCGATCGCCTTGGCCGCCACGCGGATTGCCGAGATTCCCTTCTCCGGCTCCATTCCCGCGTGCGCGGCTCTGCCTGTGATCTCCACGTCGAGCGCGATGTAGGTGGGCCCACCGATGACGACCGTGTCGAGTTCGTCGCCATCCAGGATGAATCCCATGTTCGCTCGAAGCTTGGCTCGATCGAGGTTCTTTGCGCCGAGCAGGCCGGTCTCCTCTTGACGCGTGATCACAATTTCCACCGGCGGGCGTCTGCCCGCCGTGCGGACCGCCTCAAAGATCTCGACAATTCCGGCCTTGTCGTCGGCACCGAGGATTGTCTCGCCGGCAGAACGGATCACGCCGCCCTCCACCACGGGCTCGATTCCCTTGCCCGGCTTTACCGTGTCGGCGTGAGCACCGAGAAGGATCGGCGTGTCCGCCTGTGAATCCTTCGCTGCCACGCGTGCGACGAGGTTTCCGTAGTCATCCAGCGTGCAGTCGGCGCCCAGTTCCCTCTCGAATAGTCCTTTCAGGTGCTCGATGATAACGGCTTCCTCTCCAGATTCGCTGTCGATACGAACCAGCTCGCAGAACAGCTCCACAAGATCCGGCATGCAGTCACTCCTTTCCCGTTGCTCGTTTTTTTGCTTCCAGCGCAAATTTGATGACAAGCTCCTCGATTGCCCGGTAGAATGCTGCAGTGTCGGTCATAACAAGATCATGTTTCATCCTGACATATTCGGCAATCTCCCGCAAAAAAACATCCTCGTGCTCGTCCGTACCGAGGAGTGCCAGGCGTTCGAGTGCCTCAAGCAGTCGTAGCGGCCCGTAGTCCTTCGGCTCCTCTTTGAGACCCTCGGCGCTGGTCGCCAGGTACATACACAGATCGAAGAAATGCTCGTCCTTCATTCTGCCTCCCGATAGATTTCGTGGTGCGTGATCGTTTCAAGCGGCTTCCGCGCGGGCGGGGGTGGCTGCCCGGACGGGATCCCCAGGGCAACGATCAATATCGGCTCGACGTGTTCGGGCAGCTCCAGCATTACCGTCACGCCCGCCAGTGAAAAGGAGGCCACCGCGCAGGAACCATAGCCCATTGCATGCGCCATGAGGTGCATGTTCTGGGCTGCCATTGCCGCCTCCTGCGCCACGAGCACCTGCCCTGTTGTCCCGGCGAATCTTTCCACATCGCCTTGCTCGGAACAGATCACAACGGCGGCGGTCGCCTGCTTGGGAAAACCGGGGGAAAGATTCTTAAGGACAGAGAGGTTCGCCGGCTCTTGGACGATGACAAACCGCCACGACTGCACGTTGCTCGGTGTCGGCGCCCATCGGCCGACGTCGACGAGTCGATCGAGAAGGCTCGTCGGGGGTGGCTCATCGGTGTAGGTGCGGATGCTTCGCCGCTCTCTGATTACGTCGTAGATGGTCTGTGTTCGTGCGTCTGTCATGTCGCTCCTCTTCGAAGTTTAGACACGCGCTCGGCCCGCAGCAACGGCGGCAAGCGGGGCCGCGCGTCACTAGCAAATCATCCTCCATCGCCGGCTCGAATGCTAGGATAGCCGCGCATTCTTTTCGATCGGTTGATACGGGATATCAAACCCGAAATGCGTCGGTCCGAACAGCTCAAGCCCGCGCGGTGTCCGCCACAACGCCGGAGCAGGATAACCGATGATTGCTACGTCCATTTCCTGTTGGCAGTTTGGATTCGTGATCGCTTCCCCCGTCTTTGGGTCAAGGACGCAGATGAGATCTGGTACGGTCACATCGGGCTCCTCATCAAGCCAGGAGACGATGTGCTCGTTCTTGTACCAGATCCGATATCGATGACCGCGGTCATCCGCATGGCCGGCGACAACCAATTCTCCAATGGTGAATCCTTCCTCGATGTTCCAGTTGGCTTCGCTCACCTTTCCGCGGAAAAGGACGTATCCATCTCCTGCTGCTACAGCGGCCCGTACTGGATCTGCGCCCGATGAACAGGCCTCTCGAACGGCTTCACCGATGGTCAAGGCCTTGGACAGTGTCTTTGGAACGACCGACTCCTGTAAGGTGAGGCCTTCCATTGGGTGATCGGTTACTCCGGCTCGGTTATCGCTCACTACCGCGATGGCGCGGACGATCGCCTCGGCGCGGAAATCGTCGGAGACTTCTTTTACGAGCAACACGTCGCCCTTCGCGGTGGCCACTGCCAGCGGAGTGATCGGCACGTCCTTGATGTAAAACGTCGTATGCTGAAGCTCGGGGACGGAGCGGCCGGCAGGGTCGGCATCGACGATCGGGATGTTGCACCTTGCTGCCACGGAAAGGGCGACCGCGGTGTTCCCTCCTCCGATTTCAGTCGCGATGGCCGCAAAGAATCTCTGTCCTAGATAGTCCTCGAGAGCCTTGAAGGCAACTAAACACTCCATTTCATCATCCATTTCGACTGCAGCCTTGCCGCTCTCCTCGGGGGAAACGCTGCCGCACATGTAGGGCGAGGCAACCAATGCGTCATCGGGGACTTCCTCAAGTCCGATCAATTTGAACTGCCTGCCGGCCGCCAAGTCGCTTTGGATGAGCCGAAGTCCCCGGGTGGGACTCCCACCACCCCCTGTTCCCAGGATTGCACACCCGCGAATCAGGTCTTCCAGTTGTTGCTGATCTAACGTGCGCATCGTCTAAAGCCTCCTTTTGCTCACCTTTTCTTCCTTCTCATCTTAGGATCAAGGATCTCCCTAAGCCCATCTCCCACCAGATTAAATGACAAAACAGCGATAAAAATGGCCAGACCAGGAAAGGTGACAATCCACCAATTGGTGAGGAAAAACGTCCGTCCAGTGCTGACCATCAGACCCCATTCAGGTGTGGGAGGCTGCGCGCCCAACCCCAAGAAGGAAAGAGCAGCCGAAGTCAAGATGATCGAGCCAAAATCCATCGACGCCTGGATGATGATCGGGGTCAGGCAGTTGGGGAGTACATGCTTGAACACGATCTTCCCCGGTGATGCACCCATTGCTCTCGCTGCTTGAACATAGTCCCGTTCACGAACCGAAATCGCTTCGCTGCGCAGCAGTCTCGTATACCACGGCCACCAAGCAATGGCGATCGCGATCATCGCGTTGGTCAGGTTTGGCCCCAACAACGTAGAGATAGCCATGGCCAACAACAGGGGGGGGAAACTCAGGAACACATCCGTTATTCGCATGATAACTTCATCGAGGACACCGCCAACGTAACCGGCGACTACTCCTAGAGGTACCCCGATAGCCAGTGCGAGCCCAATCGCAATGAATCCTACCTGCAACGAGATCCGAGACCCGCACAGGATTCGGCTGAAGACATCCCGTCCCAGCTCGTCGGTGCCGAACAGGTGCTGGGTGTTGGGTGATTGAAATCTGTCCTCAATGTGAGTCTCAATAGTGTCTTGAGGAAAAGGTACGATCAGCGGAGCCAACAAAGCGATCAAGACCAGCAGGAAGACAACGGATAACCCTGTTGTAGTCAGTCGATTTTTCAGTACAAGTCGAAGGGTACGAGGCAGTCGGTTAGTCATCCCTAACCGAGCCTTATCCGAGGATCCAAGAACGCCTGGGCCAGGTCCACGAAGAGGTTTAGCACTACGTAGGTGAATGCAATCATGATTGCCACGCCCATGATCGCCGGGTAGTCGACGGACAGGATCGCCTTTGAGGCATATTGACCCAAGCCCGGCCAGGTAAACACCGACTCAATGAGGAAGGTCTCCACGAGCGAATACGCAAACGTCAACGCACCAACGGTAATCACTGGTCCAATGGCATTGCGCAGCGCATACACACCGAGAATCCTTCTCTCACGCAATCCGCACGCCCTGGCGGTTCTGATATAGTCCTCTCCCAGGACCTCCAACATCGTGGCCCGGGTCATCCGCGCCGACAGTCCCAGAGGAAAGGCCGACAGTGTGATCCCTGGTAGAACAATGTGGGACAGCGCGCTACCGAACGCAGTGAAATTGCCGGTGATCAGGGAATCGAAAAGGTAGAAACCGGTGATGTGTTCGATGGGAGAGGTGAAGCGCGTCATCATGGCAACACGCCCCGCCAACGGGAATAAACCCAGTTGTTTGAAGAATACAAGTTGTAGGATCATTCCCAACCAGAACGTTGGCAGTGCAACCCCAGTGATCGAGAACACGCGACTGCCGTGATCTACGATCGTCCCGTCGCGGACAGCGGAGGCAATTCCCAGCGGAATCCCGACGGCAAAGCCAAGGAACATGCCAAAGATGATTAGCTCCAGTGAGGCCGGAAGGTAGGTCGCGATATCCTTCAACACTGGCTGATGAGTGCGAATCGAGACTCCCCAGTTGCCGCGAAGGAAGTTGGCAATGTATTTGAAATAGCGGATGTGAACCGGCTTGTCCAACCCCAGTTCGATCTTGGCCTGTTCGACTTGCTCCAGTTTCGCATGCGGTCCGACCCATTGCAGTGCCGGGTTGGAGGGAACGAGCACTGTCAGCAAGAACGTGAACACGGACACACCGAACATGACGAACAAGGCTAATCCTAGCCGACGGACGATATATGCGGTCATGGATTCTCGGTTGTCCTAGCAACTTTTGAAAAAAAACGAGCGGGGAGTGATGCCCCCCGCTCTCGTCTACTCTACTGTTACTCCTCCCGGTAGCAATCGTACCAAAAAACGACGTGTGGATAGGCCGCGTTATCGACGTATCCCTTGAGGGACGTCCGTATTGCCCGCGCCGAACTCATATCGAAGATCCCGACTCCAGCGGCATCCGCCATGAGGATGTTCTGCGCCTCGACATACATGTCGGTGGCCGCTTCTCTGTCAAACAGGGCCTTTTCCTTTGCGGCATTAATCAGAGCATCAAAGACGGGATTGCTGTAGTAAGAGAAGTTAAACGAAATAGGCTGGGTCTCGAACATCGCACTCAAGAAAGAATGAGGATCCGAGTAGTCCGGCCACCAGTAGAACAGCAAGATGTCTTGCCGCTCGTTCGGGTCTTCAGCGGCGCCCAGAGCGATCTGCGCCTCCCACGGCATCCCTCTGATCTCCAGCTCAACGCCCAGTTTGGCGAGTTCCGCCTTCCACAGCTCGGCGGTCCTTCGTTCGTTCTCGTCGCCGGCCACGTAGGTGAGCACAACCTTGAATCCTCCGCCCGGATATCCGGCTTGTTCGAGGAGCACCTTGGCCGTTTCCGGGCTGAAAGTGTATTGCTTGACCTTGTCTGAGTACCCCCACAGGCCGAACGGAACGACCCCGCGGGACTGCCGGGCGTAGCCGGCCATGACCCCCTCGATGACGTCATTGTAGGGAAGGGCGTACGCGAGCGCTTTTCGGACCAGCGGATTGCCACTTGGCTGGTCCGCGCTCTTTGCCGTGTTGAACAGGGCGAGCATGTTCTGGAACGACGGCACGCTGACGATCTCAACACCGGGGACACCTCGAAGTGCTTCCAACTCGGACGGTGCCAGTCTCTGGGTGAAGTCCGCCTCACCGGATTCGACCATCAGCCGACGTGTTCCTTCTTCGGGAACCCATTGGAACACGACCTTGTCGAAGTGCTTGCCTTCCCAACCTCCCCAGTAATCATCGAACTTCTGCAAGATGACGAGCGTATTGCCCTCGTTGCTCTCGATGGTGTAGGGCCCGGTTCCCGAATCGTTGCCCTCGTAGAACCAGTCACGGTCGGAGAAATCCGGGTCGAAGATATGCGCGCAGTAGGCCGCCGAAGCAGTGATGTCGAGCGGCGCGGGATAGCTGAGATGGAACACGACCGTGTATTTGTCCTTTGCTTCGATCGACTCTACTGCATCCCAGATGTAGAAAGCACCTTTCTCGCCGGCGATGGTCCGGTCGATGGAGAACTTGACCGCCTCCGCGTCCATCTCCCCACCTGTGTGGAACTGCACGCCCTTTTTCAGGTAGAAGGTCCACGTCAGCCCGTCTGCCGAGCTCTCGTAGCTTGTCGCCAGTACAGGCGTAAACTCACCCGTAACCGAGTCGTAGCGCACGAGGGTCTCGTACAGGTTGTTCATGACGATGACTTCATTGGAGAACCCTTCACTGGGATCCCAGAAGACCACCACCTCACTGGAGTTCACATAGACACCGACCTGGGGCTCCTGCGCCGAAACAACAGCGATACCGGCGACAAGAGCGACCAACATCACAACAAGTCCAAACACAGCTTTCCAACTTGTTTTACCAACCATTTTCATCCCTCCCTGCTTGAGTTTAGGTGATCGTCGCCGTTCTATACGCTTGGGGTTATCACCTCCCTTCTTTTTTCTTTCGGTGACTGATTAATACCCGTGTATCTTGTCATAACAGGCGGACAGATACAAACCGCCGCGATGGTGCCGCAAACCCAGTTTAACGAGAAGCTCTGCCATCTTAAAGGTTGTTGCGGCTGGTTCAACCAAGGGGACCGAAAGCTGCTCGCGGACATTGTGAGCTAAGGTGGCCATTCCGGTACAGCCTAGGACGATCACCTCCGCCCCGTCTATCTTAATGGCTTGCTTCGCCGCTTTGACGATTTCATCGGTGGTTTTCTTAAGATCCTTCTCTAGGCCCAGTACTGGAACATCAATGCCGATGGCAGAGGCAAGCCTTGACTCGGTGCCAAGCTTCCTTGCCTGCCACCTCACCCAGGGGGCCGTATTGGGCAGAATGGAGATGACGGAAAACTTCGCTCCCAGGTGGAGGGCGACCGACATCGATGTCTCCGCTGGTCCGAGGACAACCTTGTTGGTGATCTCTCTTGCGGCATCAACGGCAGGATCGGCGAAGCAATTGACCATGATTGCATCAACTGCATTGTGCCTCTCTCTAACCAGCCGTAGGATTTCCGGGCCTGCATAGACGGCGTCGTGAAAGGTCTCGATCGATGTCGGTCCTTTCTGGACGCTCGCTACCTCTACGTCTGTTCCTGGATCAGCGAGTCGTTGGAAGTATTCCTCATCGCCTTTGAGCAGCTCTTGACTGACGACAGGGCTGATGACTAAGATTCTCATGGGCCCCTCCTTTTCACTGTAAGCACTCACTCAGGGTGAAAGCCAATAACGCTCGCACTAGGATAACCGGCGTTCCTGTTATCTCACTCACTCGTCTTTTCATCTCCAGGTTGTAGCCGAAGCAATCCATGACCACGAAAGCAACCTCTTCCTTCAACCCATTGGCGGCGTTGAGAATCTCATTCCCGTTGGCGTATGGGGAGGCGCCAACCACGATCGGCTGAAAGCCCAATTCTTGATAGAATTCTGTGGTTGTGCGCACCTGCTTTTCCGAGGGGACCATGACTCCAAGCTTCCCCTTGATCGAGATCGACGAGAGTACACCGGACAGGAGTTTTGCCGGAAGAATCAACGGGGCTTCGGAGCGAAACGGCGGAAACTCATCGGAACAGAGCAGTGCGATGATGTCCGCGCCTTCGCCGTTCAGGTCAAGAATCGCTTGTTGCACTCGCGGGTACATGGCGTGCTTGTCCACTGCCACTTCGGTGCCGTCCTGCAGCTTGGTTACGAGGTGATCCTTCTCTTCTGTTGGCCGCAGACCCGCTATCTCATCGACAGTCAGGCCGTCGAGCGCGCCCTTCTGCAGGAAAGTAATAGTTTGCGACGTCCGGCTATCTTTGATGATCCTCTCAAGCTCTGCGACCACGCCGCTTCTTGGCGATTGGCCGATTGTCACTACTCCTATTGTTCTCACGCTTGTTCTCCCGATTGACGCCTTGGAATGCAAAAAGCCCGCTTGCTTTGTGATAGCTGCATGTCGATCAAATCCTCGCAAAGTTTCAACGCAGCAATTCCAGGCACGACCACCGGAGCGCCCAGCGCCTGGATCTCTTCGATTGGAACAAACATGCTGCCGCAACCAAGTACAATGGTGTCCGCCCCGTCCTCTTCGACCGCTTTGGTCGCCTCAGCGAGCAATCTTTCGACCTGTGTCTCTCTTCCTTTTTCTAGTTCTAGAACTGGGAGAGCCACCGACCGCACAGACGCACATGCGTCTGCAAAACCGTACAGTCTTAATAGATCCTTGATGTCGGTGAACGCGCAGTCCGGTGGGCCGGCACTGATGATGGAGAACGCCGTTCCCAGAAGAGTTGCGAAGTGAACGCTCGCCTCGCAGAGCCCCACGATGGGGATGTCCAAGCGTTCCTTGGCGGCCCGCAATCCCGGATCGTCGAAACAATAATCGATCACCCCGTTGTATCCCTCTTGCTCGGCCCTCTCCGCCTCGCGAACGAAGAACGTCGCGGCAAAGACTTCGTCATAACAGCACTCGATCGCCTTTGGGCCGGCCTCAATATTGACGATATCGATCTGCGTGTTTGCGTCCTTGTAGTCCTCAAGCAAGTTCCTTACAGGTGCATTCCACTCGTCGGTGGAAACTGGAACCACGATCCGTATTCTCTTCTTCCTTACTTCGCTTTCCACGCACGCTCCCTTCTGTTCATTGCCATAGCTTTGCCCCTTCAAGCTGCCACTTCAAAATCTCTTCTTTGGGCGGAGTTTCATAAGTACCGATCTTGCTATGCGTCCAGCCAAATCGATCTTTGAGCTCTACCAAGAATTCGGCAAACTTCACTGCGGCGATTCCCGGGTCAATAACAGGTACCCCCAAGTCCTGTTGCAGCCGTTCATAGAAACCGTGCGCACCGGTGCAACCGAGGATGATGACCTCAGCGCCATTGTTTTCAATCGCTTCTTTGCCGGCTTCTCTGAGCCTCCTGATTGTGGTCGCTTTGTCACGTTGGAGCTCCAGAACTCCCGTATCGATGGGCTTGAACGAAGCGAGCTTGTCCTTCAACCCGTACTTCATAAGATTGGCTGCCATCTCGGGGATGGCGTTTTTGTGGGTCACCAGAACCGAGAATCTGTTGCCCAGTGTGGCAGCCAAATGTGCCGATGCCTCACCGGGACCCACGACCAGGGTGTTCTCGGTGATCTCTCGGCCTTCCTCAAGTCCCGGATCTAAGAAACAACCGACGATGACCGCATCAAAGCCTTCGTTCTCGGCTTGTTTGATCATGGCCAGGAGTTGCGTCAGGATGGCGGCGCGATAGAACTTGTACTGCAGATGTTCCGGGCCTGTCCTCAACGATCGGTACTCAAGTCGTGTCGTTGCATCCACGACTTGAGTGAGAATCGCCATCTCCTGCGGATCATCGTCCCGAACTGGGTTGATGTAGAGGATTTTCTTCTCCACGGATGCCCTCCCTTTTCCCGGAAAGAGAAAGCGTGCAGACGACCGGCCTGTTGCTCGAACGTCTAACTATGCTTTCCCCAGTTTCGCTGCGAGTACCGCAAGCTCTTCATCGACGACGCGCCCTTCATCGAGCATCTGTTTTCCGTCCAGCCAGGCGGACGTATTGAGGCAGACTCCGTCCGTGTGGGACGCCGCGGGCACTCCGTCGGGTGCAATCACACAAGACCCGATATTGCCGAGCCCCCACTCCGTTGCGCCCCAAACGCGCTCGTCTTCCACGACGTTACCCGTCAGCTTGGCGCCGGGATGAAACCCCCAGCACACGTGCGCGATGTGGAACATCCGCGGATCATCGAAGCTCGCCAGCCAACTTTCGAACTTTCGGGCTTGGGTCCCCCCTTCAATCTTGGACACCTTTCCGTTTTCGACGGTCAAGCGGACCGGCTCCTCCAATCGACCACACGGTGGGCTGATCGAGCCATCAAAGACGATGGTCCCGTTGATCGATTCCAAGACGGGTGGCCAACCGACTTGACCACCGAGCATGAACACGCCGGGCTTGTCGGCGTAACCGGCATCCCATCCCAGCAGGTAGTCGGGATCAGAGGACATATCGAATTCCACATCGGTCCCTGCTGGAGTGGTCCAACGCATGTGCTTGGCGGTCTTGGTCAGCTCGTAGACCTTCTTCAGGAACTCGGTCAGTGCCGGATAATTCACACGGCTGATCAGGCGCACCATCATATCTACATCCATGCCGACAAGACAGAGATACCGCAGCTTCGCATTCTCCTTCACGACGCGCTCGTAGGGCGTCGAGTAAAGCAGCCATTGGTTGTTGAACTCGACCCACGCATCGGCCCCTATCAGTGCTCCGGTCAGGGATTCAATCGGCAGCATCGGATCGGCCGCCATTCCCACACCCAAAGGCGATGCGAGCCAGATCACCATCGGTTTGGCGCCGACAGCGAAGGCCGCTCGGGCCGTCGCATCTACTACGCGCGGGTCGCTCTCCGTGTCCGCAGTGATGACAAACGTCTCACCAGGCTTCAGCTTGAACAGCTCTCGGGCGAGAATGTCGGCGGCCTTTCCTAGCTCGTACTCGTAGAGAAACATCTTCCTATAACCTCCTTATTGTGTGTGTTGTGCCAAAGCGACGATGCCGTCTCGATGGACACTTCTTCCGATCGGTCGTCTTGTGGATCATCTCTTGAGATACTACCACATTCTGTTCCGCTATCCTGTAAGCAACCTGTCGGCGAGGGGTTGCAGATCCTTGTCGATCACTCGCCCACGGTCTGTTATCTGTCTGTCATCCAGGAAGACAGAGGTATTCAGGCAGATCCCGTCCACATGAGAGGCCGCGGGCACGCCATCGGGAGGCGCGTCTATCTTGCTGATTGAACCCATCCCCCATTGCGTGCATCCCCATACCCTTTCGTCCTCGCCGAGTTGCCCCGTGAGCATCGCTCCCGGGTTGAACCCGTAGCACGTATGTGCCAGTTTGAACATCTGTGGATCGTTCCACTTCCGAAGCCGGTTTTCGAACGCAGTTGCCTTGTGGCCTCCGGTGATCTCGACGACCGTGTCCTTTTCAACCCTGAGCTTAACGGCACTATCCAGTATCCCAATATCCGGCAGGATGGACCCATCGAACACAATTGTGCCGTGGACAGAGTCGAAGGCCGGTGTCCATCCGATCTGGCCGGGGAACATGTGGGAACCTGGCACGCCCGCGTATCCTGCAGCCACGTCGATAGGCCATGCTGGATTCATGTCGAACTCGACGTCCTGCCCCGCGGGTGTTGTCATCCTAACGTGTTTCGCAGCTCTCGTATTCTCCGCTACGAGATCGAGGAATTCCTTCAACAAAGGCAAATCGATGCGCGCGAAGCAGCGGATCAATACATCCACGTTTACTCCCGGCAGGTCATAGAACTGAACCGCCCCGGCTTTTCCGGAGCCTCCGTTACGTGAGTCCGGCCACCATGACCGGAACCTCCTGACTCTGATAGTGTAGCTCCTCAAACTCGGCGGGTGAAATGTTCCCGATTGGCTCAAGCAGCCGCCGGTTGTTGAACCAGTCCACCCAGTCGAGGGTCTCGAATTCGACGTGATCAACGTTGCGCCAAGGTCCAATCCGATGGATCACCTCCGTCTTGTACAAGCCGATGATCGTTTCCGCAAGTGCGTTGTCATACGAGTCGCCGACGCTACCCACCGAGGGCTCGATGCCTGCTTCAGCTAGGCGCTCCGTGTAGCGTATGGACAGGTACTGCACACCGCGGTCGCTGTGGTGCACGAGACGATCGGTGTCGGGACGCGCGCAGAGAGCCTGCTCCAGTGCGTCGAGAGCCAGGTCGCTGCGCAGTGATCGCGACACACGCCAGCCAACGATCATCCGCGAGAACACGTCGATGATGAACGCGACGTACACGAAGCCCACCCAGGTCGCCACGTAGGTCAGATCCGCTACCCACAGCTGGTTCGGCCGGGTGGCCGTGAAGTCACGTTGCACCAGGTCCGCCGGACGCGCCGCCGCCTCGTCGGGGATCGTCGTTCGAGGCTTCCGACCCCGAACGGCCCCCGCGAGGCCCAACCGCCCCATCAAACGCTCCACCGTACAGCGGGCAACCTCGATGCCGTCTCGGCGGAGCTGACGCCACACCTTGCGGGCTCCGTAGAGTCGGCGGTTCTCACGCCATACCCGCTCGATCTCCTCGCACAGGACGGCGTCGCGACAGGCACGCTTCGGCAGCCGCGAGGGATCAGCCTGACGGGCCTTCTGCTCGTAGTAGGTCGACGGGGCGATCGGCAGCACTGCGCAGATCGGCTCGACCCCGTAGGCCTCTCGATGCCCATCGACGAACAACATCATCGCTTCGGTCGCCGGTCGAGCTCCGCCTGGGCGAAAAAAGCAGCCGCCTTGCGGAGGATCTCGTTCGCCCGCCGAAGCTCGCGGTTCTCCCGCTCAAGCTCCTTGAACCGGGCTCGCTCATCGCTCGTCAGGCCTCCGCGCCGACCCGTGTCAACTTCGGTCTGGCGCACCCACTTCCGCAGCGTCTCCGGGGTACAACCAATCTTGCTCGCAATCGAGACGATCGCCGACCACTGAGAGTCGTACTCACGCTCGTTCTCCAGCACCATCCGAACCGCTCGCTCCCGAACCTCTGGGGAGTATCTGCTTGATCTTGCCATGACTCCATCCTCTCAAGAAATGCAGTCTCCGGCAATCCCGGGGCGGTTCAGAACCTCAGCTTGGGATTCGCTTCAGCTGCCAGATTGTAGGTCGACGAGTACAGCAAGTACTGTTTGTTGAGTTCAATCCACGCGTCCGCTTCGGAGAGAAGAGCCACTAGGGCTTTCACCGGGAGCTCTCTATCGGTCGCCATCGCAGTTCCTCGCGGTGTGTGAGACCAGACGACGAGGAATTTCGCGCCGGTTGTGAACGCCGATTGGGCAATGGCATCTACAACCCGTTCATCACTTGCCGTATCCGCTGTGATGATCAGGAGTTCGCCTTCCCGGAGTTTCAACCCGTCCTTGACTACCGTATCTGCGCCCTTGATCAGCTCATATTGGAATAGAGCCATACCCTGTCGCCTCCTTAAAGGGTCATCTGAGTATCGTTTGCATTGTAGCAAAAGTAGATATGCAGTGACTAACCCGTGAAGTGGCGGACAAGCGTTTCCGGAGTCGGCGACTGCGGTGAGGTCTCACTTTCCAGACGGTTCTCGACACTCACATCCGGCCTTCGGCGGGCCAATTCACAGAACGGCTGTCCTATCGCGTTGAGATTGACCTCGATAACCCCGCCCGCTATCGTTCAATCGAGGGGAAACGAGATGATCGAACGACTCTTGCCGTGGGCGGTTGTTGGATTTGTTATCGTGTTTCTGGGCATCGGTTTGTTTGCCCGCCGCGTATGGGAGCCCAATGACGAAGTGGACCATCTCGAGGCTTTGAACCTTTCGCAGGCCGAGCAGACGTTTCTTCTCCTGCTTGCCCGCCGGCAACTCGAGGCGGTACTAGACGGTGGATCTCCGATTGTCATTGACTGTTCAGAGTTTCCTGAGAATCTCGTTCAACACGCCGCCTGTTTTGTCAGCCTGTACAAAGGCGAAACGCTACGCGGCTGCATGATCGACGCCTTTGTGCCTCACGAGCCGCTCGTCCAAAACGTCCTAAGAAACGCGGTG
>Ga0307379_10008282_pt1 | contig 14032 bp, 17 predicted proteins | sample UN2MG_FD_202237 | JGI IMG/M metagenome (GOLD analysis project Ga0307379, IMG submission 202237) | Soil microbial communities from Risofladan, Vaasa, Finland - UN-2 | ecosystem: Environmental > Terrestrial > Soil > Coastal area > Acid sulfate soil | place: Finland: Risofladan, Vaasa | collected...
CCTTCGTCACCACGCCGACGTCGCGCATGGAGGCGGCGTCGGAGCCGGAGAACGGACCCGTCAGCGCGAAGCAGGGTATCTCCTCACCCTTCGCAAGCCGGGGCAGGTAATGCGCCTTCTGCGTCTCTGTGCCGTATTTCTCGATCAGCTCGCCGGGCCCGAGCGAGTTTGGCACCATGACGATGGTAACGCCGTCGGGGCTCTTGGACGAAATCTTGCCGAGTACCAGTGACTGCGCCTGAGCCGAGAAGCCCAAGCCGCCATGCTCCTTTGAAATGAGCATGCCGAGAAAGCCGTTGTCGCAAACGAAGCGCCAGATGTCGTCGGGGATGTCGTGCAGCGTGTGGCGGATGCGCCAGTCGTCGAGCCGCCGGCAGAGCTCGTCGGTCGGCCCGTCGAGAAAGGCGCGTTCCTCGTCCGTGAGCGTGATCGGCGCCACGCGGCGAAGCTTGGCGAAGTCCGGTTGGCCTCCGAACAGCTCGGCGTCCCAGCCGATGGTGCCGGCTTGAAGCGCCTCGCGCTCGGTCTGCGAGATGGTCGGCATCATCCCTTTCAGGGCGCGGTAGGCGGGCAGCGTGACGTATTTGCGCTTGATCTCGGGAACGCTCGCGGCGAACAGGAGGCCCGCCACGATCCAGCCCACAAAGGACCAAAGCGGGAAGCCAAGCCAAATCTGAAGGCTCAAGGTGAAGACGGCGACGGCGATCGCCCAGGCGCGCAGCGGCGCACGGTTCATCGCCAGGGCGAAGACTGCGGCAATCGAAAAAGCTGCGAAAATCAGTTCAGCCACGGGTGGCCTCCAAGTTCGCTCTGGCCCCCCGCCTCCCCAACCGAAGCGCTGTTCGGCGGCGCTTGTTCCACCCGGCGCGATGCGTATCGGCCGCAGGATTTCGCCCTCTATGGTCCCGATGGGCCATCGACTCAAGTTTCTTTTCGAATCGTTTCGAGTGTTCTATTTTAGGCACAAAGCTTATCGAGCCGCTTAACAAGCGGCCGCGCCTTTCCTTGTGTCACAGGGACGAATTGGCTAACAGGGTGGGCAAAATCTGGCCAATCACGCTGGGGGATCATCATGTCAGAGCCGGAGCGCCCACAGCTCAGCCCGTATCAGGTCGAGCTCGAGGCCGGCAAACGCTACGCCTGGTGCCGTTGCGGGCGAAGCCAAAAGCAGCCGTTCTGCGACGGCTCCCATGCCGGCACCGGCATAGAGCCGTTGATGTTCACGGCAGAGCGCACGGAGATGGCGCTGCTGTGCGGCTGCAAGGACACCGGCGACCCGCCGTTTTGCGACGGCTCCCATATGCTGCTCTGAATTTGGGCATGCTGCCGGAAGCGCTTCTTGCTAGAACAGGCAGGGCGCGGTCAGGGCCGCCCATTTGTAAGTCTGCAATGCCCGGTTGGGGGAAGGCGAGGCAGGCGTCTTCATGGCTTATTTTCTTCAGCAGCTGATCAACGGGATCGCGCTGGGCTCGATCTATGGGCTGATCGCCATCGGCTACACCATGGTCTATGGCATCATCGGCATGATCAATTTCGCCCATGGCGACATCTTCATGGTGGGCGCCTTCATCGCGCTGATCGCCTTTCTCGCCGTGCTGTCCATCGGGATCACCATGATCCCGCTCGCGCTCCTCATCGTGCTGGTCATCGCCATGGGGCTCACCGCCGTGTGGGGGTGGACCGTTGAGCGCGTCGCCTACCGGCCGTTGCGCGACTCGTTCCGGCTCGCGCCGCTGATCACCGCCATCGGCATGTCGATCGTGCTGCAGAACTTCATCCAGGTGGCGCAAGGCGCCCGGGTGAAGCCGCTCCAACCCGTGGTCACCGGCGGCTACGAGCTGTTCAAGCAGGGCAACTTCACCGTCATTGTCTCCAACATTCAGATACTCATCGTGGTGACCACGCTCGTGCTGATGACGGTGTTTTGGCTGATCATCAGCCGCACCGCGCTCGGCCGCGCCCAGCGCGCTTGCGAGCAGGACCGGCTGATGGCCTCGCTGTCCGGCGTCGATGTCGACCGCACCATCTCCCTCACCTTCGTGCTCGGCGCCGGCCTGGCCGCGGTCGCCGGGCTGCTCTATCTCCTCTATTACGGGGTGATCGATTTCTACATCGGCTTCGTCGCCGGCATCAAAGCGTTCACGGCGGCGGTGTTCGGCGGTATCGGCTCGCTGCCCGGCGCCATGCTCGGCGGGCTCGTGATCGGGCTGATCGAGACGTTCTGGTCGGCCTACTTCACCATCGAGTACAAGGACGTAGCGGCGTTCTCGATGCTCGCCATCGTGCTGATCTTTTTCCCGACCGGCCTGCTCGGCCGGCCTGAGGTGGAGAAAGTTTAGCCCTTGGCAGAGCCCGGCACATCGTTCGGCCCGCGGCTCAAATCGGCCCTCGCCGACTCCTTTCTCGCCGGCATTATCGCGTTCGCGCTGTTCTCGCTGGTGCTCGGCTTACGCACCGAGGACAACGTCACCGGGCTGACGCTCCAGCCGCGCCCCGTTCTGCTTGGCGTCGCCGTCGGCATCGTGTTCTTTGGCCGGCTCCTGCTGAACCTGTTCGTCTGGCAGGCGGAGCATCCGCTCACCACCCCGTTCGCCAAGCTGTTCACGCGCGATGCGTTCGACCGGCGCGATGTCACCGTGCTCGGCGGCGCCGGACTTGCGGCGGCGGTGGGCTTCCTCGTTGCCGCGATCCTGGACGCGCCGGCCTACCAGCTCATCGCGGTCGCGGTGCTCGCCTTCATCGGCTTGGGGCTGTTGCGCCGGGCGATGGTCCATGTCTTCCCCGACCTGCCCTACGCGCAGATCTTCGTCGCCGCCGCGATCCTGTTCGCCGTGTTCTTTCCGCTGACCTCTTACGCGCTGGAGAAGGCTTTCAACCTAGGCCTGCCGCTGCGCTATTGGTTCGACCTCTCCATCCTCGTGCTCACCTATGTGATGCTCGGCTGGGGGCTGAACATCGTCGTCGGGCTCGCCGGGCTACTCGACCTCGGCTACGTCGCCTTCTACGCGGTCGGCGCCTACACCTTCGCCCTGCTCGCCACGCATTTCGGTTTGGGGTTCTGGGTGTGCCTGCCGATCGCCGGCGCCGCGGCGGCGCTGTGGGGGATCATTCTCGGCTTTCCGGTGTTGCGGCTGCGGGGCGACTATCTCGCCATTGTCACTTTGGCGTTCGGTGAGATCGTCCGCATCGTCCTGCTCAATTGGACCGAGGTGACCAACGGCCCCAACGGCATCTCCAACATCCCGAAGCCCACCTTCTTCGGCCTGCCCTTCTCACCCGTCGGCGACAACACTTTCAGCGCGTTCTTCGGGCTCAAATACGACCCGCTCCAGGGGATCATCTTCCTCTATTACGTGATCCTGGTGCTCGCGGTGCTCACCAATCTGGTGACGCTGCGCATGCGGCGTCTGCCCATCGGACGGGCCTGGGAGGCGATGCGCGAGGACGAGATCGCCTGCCGCTCGCTCGGCATCAACACCACCGTCACCAAGCTCACCGCGTTTGCCACCGGGGCGCTGTTCGGCGGGCTGGCGGGGAGCTTCTTCGCCACGCGGCAAGGCTTCATCAGCCCGGAGAGCTTCACCTTCATCGAATCCGCCATCATCCTCGCCATCGTCGTGCTCGGCGGCATGGGCAGCCAGCTCGGCGTCGCCATCGCCGCGGTGGTCATGGTCGGCGGCTTCGAGGCGCTGCGCCACACCGAAGGCTTGCAGAGCTTTTTTGGCGACGGCTTCGACCCGGCGCTCTACCGCATGCTCCTGTTCGGCATCGCCATGGTCGGGATCATGGTGTGGCGGCCGCGCGGGATCATTTCTTCGCGATCACCGTCCATCGCGCTCGGTGAGGCGAAGGCCATCCCCACCGATCTCGTCAAGGAAGGCCGCGCATGAGGCCGTGGCAGAACGACCCCGTGCTCAAGGTCGAGCACCTGACCATGCGCTTCGGCGGCCTCCTGGCCATCGACGACGTCTCCTTCCACGTTGGGCGCCAGGACATCACAGCACTGATCGGGCCGAACGGCGCCGGCAAGACCACGGTGTTCAACTGCGTCACCGGCTTCTACAAACCCACCGAAGGCACCATGGAGCTGCGCCAGCCGGACGGTGCGCAGTTCCGGCTCGAGCGGCTTGACGACCACGACATCACCGCATCCGCGCGTGTCGCCCGCACCTTCCAGAACATCCGACTGTTTCCCGGCATGACCGTGCTGGAGAATCTGATGGTGGCCCAGCACAATGTTCTGGCCCGCGCCTCGGGCTTCACCATCGGCGCCATTCTCGGGCTCGGCCACTTTGCCCGCGCCGAAAGGCAAGCAGTCGAGCATGCCCGTCACTGGCTTGAGCGGGTCGGCCTCGTGTCCCGCGCCGATGAAGCGGCGGGCGATCTTCCCTACGGGGATCAGCGGCGGCTCGAGATCGTGCGCGCCATGTGCACGCGGCCTCTGCTGCTCTGTCTCGATGAGCCGGCGGCGGGACTGAACGCGCGCGAGAGCGAGGGCCTGAACGAGCTGCTCTATTCGATCCGCGCGCAAGAGAAGATCGCCATCTTCCTCATCGAGCACGACATGAGCGTGGTGATGGCCATCTCCGACCACATCATCGTGCTCGACTATGGCAAGAAGATCGCCGACGGCACGCCGGAGGAGATCCGCAACGATCCCCACGTCGTCGCCGCCTATCTCGGCGTACCGGACGAGGAGCTGCCGGAGATCACGGCCGAGGTGCGGCCATGAGCAAGGCGCTGCTCGAGATCAACACTGTCACCGCCTGCTATGGAAGGCTGCCGGTGCTGCACGACGTCAGCCTCGACATCAAGCTCGGCGAGATCGTGGCGCTGATCGGCGCCAATGGCGCCGGCAAGACCACGTTGATGATGACGATCTGCGGACGGCCTCGTGCCTCCCAAGGCCGCATCGTGTTCGACGGCCAGGACATCACGCAGCTGCCGACCCACGAGATCGCGCGGCTGCGAATCGCCCAATCGCCGGAAGGCCGCCGCATCTTCCCGCGCATGACGGTGATGGAAAATCTGCAGATGGGCGCCATCATCGCCGGCGATTCCGAAGGCTTCGACCGCGACCTTGAGCGGGTCTGCACGCTGTTCCCCGTGTTGAAGGCGCGGGCCGGCCAGCGCGGCGGCACGCTGTCGGGCGGCGAGCAGCAGATGCTCGCCATCGCGCGTGCGCTGATGGGGCGTCCCAAGCTGCTTCTTCTGGACGAGCCATCGCTGGGCTTAGCACCCCTCATCGTCAAGCAGATCTTCGAGGCGATCAAAGAGCTGAACAGCGCCGGGCTGACGGTGTTCCTGGTCGAGCAAAACGCCTATCACACGCTGAAGCTCGCCGACCGCGGCTATGTGATGGTCAACGGCAAGATCACCCTGTCGGGCACCGGCCAAGAGTTGCTCGCGCGGAACGAGGTGCGGGCCGCCTATCTCGAAGGCAACACCGCCGCTCTGAAGGAGACGGGCGCGCCATGACGTCGTTTTCCACCTGGCTCTCCGACGACGGCTTGCGCGTGTTCCTCGTGCTGACGGTGATCCTGGGCGGCGCCGCGGCGTTCTTTGCCGCTCGCGGGCTCGCGCGCTCTTGGAAGCCGTTTTGGCGGGTGTTCTTCTACATGGCGCTGCTGGCCTGTGCGGTGCGCTTCTTCCATTACGCCCTGTTCGACGGCACGCTGCTGTCGCTCTACTACTATCTGGTCACCTACGCCGTGCTGCTTGCCGCCGCGAGCCTCGGCTTCCGCGCCATGCGAACGACGCAGATGGTCACCCAATATCGTTGGCTGTACGAGCGCACGAGCCCCCTCACCTGGCGGGCGCGGGATGCGTGATATAGGTTGCGCTTTCGTCTTTCGGAGGAGATCACGATGACGCGTCTGGCCGGGTTGATTGCAGCGCTGGTTGGAAGCCTTATTCTCACCGCCTGCGGCGAGCCCGACGATCCCAACACCACGAAGATCGCCGTGGTCGGGCCGGTCACGGGTCAGTACGCCTCCTTCGGCCAACAGATGAAGAATGGCGCCAACCTGGCCGTGGCGGACATCAATGAAGCCGGCGGGGTTCTCGGCAAGATGCTCGATCTCGAAGTCGGCGACGACGCCTGCGATCCGAAGCAGGCGGTGGCGGTGGCCAACCAGATGGCCGGCGAGAACGTGGCGTTGATCGCCGGGCACTATTGCTCCGGCTCCTCGATCCCGGCCTCGAATGTCTATGCCGAGAGCAACCTCGTGCAGATTTCGCCGGCCTCGACCAACCCCGCATTCACCGACAACCGCGCCGGTCCCAACATCTACCGCGTGTGCGGTCGCGACGATCAGCAAGGCGGCATTGCCGGCAAATATCTCGCCAAGCATTTCGCCGACAAGAATGTCGCCATCATCGACGACAAGACGGCCTACGGCAAAGGCTTGGCCGACGAGGTCAGGAAGGCGCTGAACGCGGCCGGCAAGCAGGAGGTTCTCGAGGAGTCCTATACCGCCGGCGAGAAGGACTATTCGGCGCTCGTCTCCAAGCTCAAGCTGGCCAACGTCGATGTGTTGTTCATTGGCGGCTATCACACCGAAGCCGGGTTGATCGTGCGCCAGATGCGCGACCAGGGCTTGGACGCCATCCTCATGGGCGGCGATGCGCTCATCACCCAGGAATTCTGGTCGATCACCGGGCCGGCCGGCGAAGGCACGCTGATGACCTTCTCCCCCGACCCGCGCAAGAACCCCGCCGCCGCCGGGGTCGTCGCGCGCTTCAAGGAAAAGGGCATCGAGCCGGAGGGGTACGTGCTCTACACCTATGCCGCGATCCAGGCCTGGAAAGAGGCTGCGGAGAAGGCCGGCTCAACCGACGCCGCCGCCGTGGTCAAGGCGCTCAACGAGAACGAGTTAGACACGGTGATCGGCAAGTTCAAGTTCAACGAGAAGGGCGACCCGAACCTGCCGCCTTACGCCGTCTATCGCTGGTCGGACGGCACGTATGAGGAGATCGGCGATGAGGCGCCCCAGCCCGCCGGTTGACCCTCAGGTCTTCTTGGCGGCGCTGTCCTCGGCTGCGAACTGCGCTTCGAGTTGCTTTTCGAAGTCCACCAGATCCGCAGGCAACGGCATGCCGAAGGCGCGCATTTCGTTGAGCCGCTCGCGAATCTGCAGATAAAGCTCGTGCCGGTCCTCGGGCTGATTCTCCATCTGGTTGATGAGCAGCGCGAGTTCGGCCTTGAGATCGTCGAATGCCATGGTTGAGACAGCCTCCCTTGGGTCACCGGCGGCGGATCGGACCATAAACCGCGGTGAGCGGCAAGGCCCCCTCGCCTCACACGGATTGCCCCCGGCACGTTTCCCTTGCATAGTCGCACCGGCCGAGGGGCTTTGAGGGGAATACAGCGGCAATGGAAAAAGTGACGTTTACCAAGGTGGTCGGCTTCATGCTCGCCGCCGCCTTCGCCATCGTCATCGGCGTGTCCATGTGGGCGCTGATCAACGGCGACTACATGAGCGCGGTGATGAACACCCAGACCCAGCACACGGTACGGATCGTCGGCTTCGCCGGTTTGCTGGCCGCGCTCGTGACGTGGTGGTGTCAGCGCTTCGCCGCCACGCGCGGGTTCCTCGTCCGCATGCTGTTCGCGCTGTTCATCTTCGTGGTGGCCTTCTGCAGCTTCGGCGGCCTGCTCCGGTTCATCTACATTCATGCCATCTACCCGAGCCAGCAGGACTGGTCGCTGACGGGCATGTATCTGGCCTCGCTGAACGACTTCTACACGTTCCTGCTCGACATGCTGATCCCGCCGCGCCCGGCCTATGCCGCGCTCGCGGTGGCGGCTGCGATCTATGTCGCGATCTTCGGCCCGCGGGAGCCCAAGACGGTCGAAATTTAAGACGGTTGAAATCTGAGTCCGTAGAGATTTGAGACCGCCGAGGTTTGAGCGCGCCCGCGCCCTCTGCTAGACCTTCCGCTCGCCGGAGCTCTTCCGGGGAAAGGCACCGCCACTTCCATGATCCCGCGCTACAGCCGCTCCGAAATGGCTCATATCTGGGAGCCCGACACCAGGTTCCGCATCTGGCTCCGAATCGAGATCTATGCCGCCGAGGCCATGGCGGAGCTCGGCCTCATCCCCAAGGAGGCCGCCGAGGCCGCTAAGAAGCGCGGCGGTTTCGACATCGACCGCATCGACGCCATCGAGCGCGAGGTGAAGCACGACGTCATCGCCTTCCTCACCTCCGTGGCCGAGCATATCGGCCCGGAAGCGCGCTTCCTCCATGCGGGCCTCACCTCCTCCGACGTGCTCGATACCTGCTTCAACGTGCAGCTGGTCGAGGCGGCCGACCTCATCCTCGCAGATCTCGATGCGCTGCTTGCGGCGCTGAAAGCCCGCGCCTACGAGCATAAGGACACCATCACCGTCGGCCGGAGCCACGGCATCCATGCGGAGCCGACCACGTTCGGGCTGAAGCTCGCCGTGGCTTACGCGGAGTTTACGCGGGCGCGTAAGCGCATGGTGACCGCCCGCGAAGAGGTGGCAACTTGCGCCATTTCAGGCGCCGTCGGCACGTTCGCCCATGTGGATCCGCGGGTCGAAGCCTATGTGGCGAAGAAATTGGGGCTCGAGCCCGAGCCGATCTCGACGCAAGTGGTGCCGCGCGACCGCCATGCCGCCTATTTCGCCACGCTGGCGGTGGTGGCGAGTTCGGTAGAGCGGCTCGCGACCGAGGTCCGGCATTTGCAGCGGACCGAAGTGCTCGAAGTGGAGGAGTTCTTCAGCGCGGGGCAGAAGGGCTCGTCGGCCATGCCGCATAAGCGCAACCCGGTTCTGTCGGAGAATCTGACGGGCCTAGCGCGCGTGGTGCGGGGCTATGCGATGCCGGCGCTCGAAGACGTCGCGCTCTGGCACGAAAGGGACATCTCCCACTCTTCAGTGGAGCGGATCATCGGCCCCGACGCCACCATCGCGCTTGATTTCGCGCTCCATCGCCTCGCCGGGATCGTCAAGAACCTCGTGGTCTATCCCGACCGCATGCGCGCCAATCTCGACCGCCTCGGCGGGCTGATCCACTCCCAGCGCGTGCTGCTGGCACTGACCTCGGCGGGCGTCAGCCGCGAGGACGCGTATAGCCTCGTGCAGCGCAACGCCATGAAGGTGTGGCAGGAGGGAAAAGACTTTCTCGAAGAGCTCCTGGCCGATCCGGACGTGACCAAGGCGCTTCAGCCGGAGGTGATTCGCGCTCAGTTCGACCTCGGCTATCACACCAAGCACGTGGACGACATCTTCGCCCGCGTGTTCGGAGACTGAGGCCGGCGTTCACCAGCCTTCATTGCTTCCCGTAGGAACTCTTCAGGCCGGCGCTGATTCCCTCGATGTCGACATCCTCGATCGGGCCGCCGCCATCGCCGTAGGCACCCCCGCCGCCGTGAAAAATATGCGGCATGTAGCGATAGCGATTGCGCTCCTGGGCCATCATGAAGAAGCGCTTGCGGTAGAAGGTGGGCGAGATCGCCGTGTAGGGCGGCATGTCGTCGTACCAGTCGAGCTTCGGATAATGGCCGGCACGATAGGGATAAGGCGGATAGATCGGCCAGATCTCCGGCGCAAGAGCCTCCCCGCGCGCCACACGCGCGACAAGCCCGCTTTGGCTCGCATAGCCGGCGTAACCGTCCCAGTTGACGGCGCACCAGCCGGATCTGCAGCCCTTGACCTCGACCCGGGCCCCGGCAGGCATGGTGAGGAGCCGCGCATAATCGGTGCCCGGCCCTTCCCGCAACGACAATGCCGCCGCCGTCGTCGCCTCGCGGGCGGATGCCGCGCCGGCGCCTATCAGCAGCCCAACCGCCAAAGCCATCAAGAGCCGGATCGATGATCCCATGCCGCGTCCCCCAAATCAGTCCGTAAGACATTCTCGCACATGGACCGCGCAGCGTCAGCCTCAGATTGCGGAGCGCAGGTCTCCGGCGCCCGGCTGATGCAAGGATGCAACGCATCCCAAACGCGCGCGAAAGAGGTGATTCGTTTGAAGGCGCTAAGGGGCGCGTCTTAAGAGGCCGAATCAACCGCGGCCGGGTCGGTGGCTATTCAGCGGCATAGGCCTTCGCAGGGAACCCCATCCCTGTTGCGATCGAGAGCCGTCAGACCACATTGCTCGAGATAGAATCGCGCCTCGGCACAGTCGTCCATTTCAGGACAGGAATGTTTCGCGCCGCACTCCCGGACTGCCGGTAACAGAGTACGCGTTGACTGTTTGCCGAAGCGCCGCTCAAAGGTCTGCACGCTCTTGCCGCACAGCGTCTCGCAAGGAATTCCGTCGCTGTCGGCATCGAGCCTCGTGAGACCGCAATCCCTGAGATAATGCGCGGCCTCGGCACAGTCAGCCATCTCGCCACAGTAACGCTTGGCTCCGCAACTGGCCGCCGATCCCGGCTGCAGCAGTGCGAACCACAGAAAGGCGGCGCCCACGAGAATGCGTTTTCGCACAACCATTCCGCTAGAGTAGCGGAAAACTCAGCCTGCAGTGTCAAACGCGGCCCGCGTCGCCGCCGCGGCTTTCGAGAACCAGCCGGCGTCGGTGCCGACGGCGACGATGTCCCAGCCTTCGGCCACACGAGGCTTGGCGAAGTCCGCGTCATTGGCGAAAATCAGAGTCATGACAGACTTCTCGCGGGCTTTCCTCAGAACGAGAGTCATGGCCTCCTGGACTTCCGCGGCCCAGATATCGAGGCGGCCGGTCAGCGCCACCGAGAGGTCGTTAGGACCGAGGCAAACCATATCCACGCCGTCGAGGCTAAGGATATCGTCGAGCTGGTCGAGCGCGCCCTTGGTCTCGATCTGCGGGCAGGCGATGGTGAAGCCGTTGGCGGTGGTGAAATAATCGCCCTCGTAGCCGAGCTTGGCGCGATACGGGCCCCAGCTGCGCAAGCCTCGCGGCGGATATTTCACGGCGCGGACAAAGGCCTCCGCGTCGCCCACGCCATCGATCAGCGGGCACATGATGCCTTGGGCACCGGCATCGAGCGCCCGGCCGACAAGGCCGGGATCGTTGTTGGCGACCCGGACGATGGCCGGCAGGCCGCAGGCGCGCGCCGCCGTCAGGCTGGCCAGGAGCGCCTCGTTGCCGCCGAGCCCGTGCTGCTGGTCGATGGTGACGCAGTCCCAGCCCGCCTCCCCGATCAGCTCGATAAGGAAGGGCGAGTTCAGCGTGAGCCACGCATTGAACAGCGTGCGGCGCGCCTTCGCGGCCTGGCGAAACCGGTCTTCCGGCATCCGGTCTCCGGGCATCCGGTCCTGGGCCATGCGGGGGTTTACCCCTTCGCTTCGGTTTCGAGTTGGCGGACCGCCTCGGCCAAGAAGTCGGCCATGGCATGGCGGATCTGATGGTCGGACTGATCGACGCCCTTGCCGTCGAAGTCGGCCCTGATCTTGCGGAACACGTCCTCCTCGCCGGGCTCCTCGAGGTCGGCCTTGACCACCTCGCGGGCATAGCTTTGCGCATCGTCGCCCGACATGCCCATCTTCTCGGCCGCCCACAGGCCAAGCAGCTTGTTCCGCCTGGCGGCCGATTTGAACCTCAGCTCCTCGTCGAGGGCGAATTTCCTCTCGAAGCTCTTCTCGCGATCGTCAAAGCTCGTCATTGGCCGGCACCTCCAAAATACCCCCCAAAAGCGAGGGGCTGAGCACGTAGAAATTGTGGGGAAAATCCCGCCTCTCAAGGGCGGGTGATAGCGCCGAAACGCCTGAAAATCAACAAATCTTGGGAGGACCCCCCGCGTCCGTTGGGCCCGTTGTACGGCCCCGCCCCTTACGCTAAGGTCGGCCAAGACTTCTTGATCCGATTCCTGCTATGGCGATTTTTCGTTGCGCGCGGCCTGGGCTAACCCACTCCCCGCGCGTTTGGCGTTTGTCAGTCGTTAGAGCCAAATCAGTGAGGAACTAAATATGAACCGCCGCCGGCGCATCTACGAAGGCAAGGCCAAGATCCTCTATGAAGGGCCCGAGCCCGGCACGCTCATCCAACATTTCAAGGACGACGCCACCGCCTTCAACAACAAGAAGCACGACAAGATCGAGGGCAAGGGCGTCCTCAACAACCGTATCTCTGAGTACCTCTTCCAGAAGCTCGGCGAGATGGGCATCCCCACGCATTTCATCAAGCGGCTCAATATGCGCGAGCAGCTGATCCGCGAGGTCGAGATCATCCCGCTCGAAGTGGTGATCCGTAACGTCGCCGCCGGTTCGCTCTCCACGCGCCTCGGCGTCGATGAGGGCACGATCCTGCCCCGCTCGATCGTCGAGTTCTACTATAAGTCCGACGAGCTCGGCGATCCGCTCGTCACCGAAGAGCACATCACCGCCTTCAGCTGGGCCACGCCGCACGAGCTCGATGACGTCATGTCGCTCGCGCTGCGCATCAACGACTTCCTGTCGGGGCTGTTCCTCGGGGTCGGCATCAGGCTCGTGGATTTCAAATGCGAGTTCGGCCGGCTGTGGGAAGGCGAGCAGATGCGCATCCTCCTCGCCGACGAGATCTCGCCGGATTGCTGCCGGTTGTGGGACATCGAGACCCAGGACAAGCTCGACAAGGACCGCTTCCGCCGCGATATGGGCGGCCTCGTGGAGGCCTACCAGGAGGTCGCACGGCGGTTGGGCTTGCATGTGGACAATCCTGCCCGCGCCCGCAGCGGCCCCGTGCTGGTGCAGTCCAAATAGACATGGCTAAAGAGAGGGCATGAAAGCGCGCATCACCATCACGTTGAAGCCGGGTGTGCTCGATCCGCAAGGCAAGGCGATCGAAGGCGCGCTGCATGCGCTCGGCTTCGGCTCGGTCGACGGCGTCCGCCAGGGCAAATATATCGAGGTCGAGGTGGCCGAAGCCGATCCGGCGAAGGCCCGCGGCGAGATCGAGCGCATGTGCGAGCAGCTTCTCGCCAACACCATTATCGAGAACTACGCTTATGAGCTCGAGGCGGCGTAGCCTCTTCTCCGGACCTCCGCAGCCCGTCACGGCCGGGCTTGTCCCGGCCATCCACGGTTTGAACAAAGAAAGACGTGGATGCCCGGCACAAGGCCGGGCATGACAGGGAAAGAGTTGGTATTCCGAGCGACATGAAAGCCAGCGTCATCGTCTTTCCCGGATCGAACTGCGACCGCGACGCGGCGGTGGCGCTCGAAGCCGCCATGGGCCAGGCCCCCATCATGGTGTGGCACGGCGATAGCGAACTGCCGAAGAGCGATCTCATCGTCTTGCCGGGCGGTTTCTCCTACGGCGATTATCTGCGCTCGGGCGCCATGGCGGCGCATTCGCCGGTCATGCGCGAGGTGGTCAAGCGCGCGCATGCCGGCACGCCGGTGCTCGGCATCTGCAACGGCTTTCAGGTTCTGACCGAGGCGGGGCTGCTGCCGGGCGTGCTGATGCGCAACGCCACGCTGCGGTTCATCTGCAAGGACGTCACGCTCAAGGTCGAGCGCAACGACACGAGCTTCGCTTGCCACTATGAGCAAGGTGAAGTGGTCCGGTTTCCCATCGCCCATAAAGACGGGGCTTATTTCGCCGACGAGGCCACGCTCGACCGACTAGAGGGCGAGAACCGTGTCGCCTTCCGCTATTGCGAGGCCTCAGGCGCGGTCACGGCGGACGCAAACCCCAACGGGTCGCGCCGCAACATCGCCGGCATCTATAACGAGACCGGCACCGTGCTCGGCCTGATGCCGCATCCAGAACGCCTGGCGGACGCGGCGCTGTGCGGTACCGACGGCGCCAAGATGTTCGCCTCCTTGGTGGAGACCCTCCATTGAGCGGCGCGGCGCGGGCTGTCAGTAAGGCCGAAGTCCTGTCCGATGCGCTCATCGCCGAGCACGGCTTGAGCCCCGAGGAGTACGCCCTGCTGCTGAAGGAGCTCGGCCGCGTGCCGACCCTGACCGAGCTCGGCATCTTCTCGGTGATGTGGTCGGAGCATTGCTCGTATAAATCCTCGCGCGTGTGGCTGAAAACGCTGCCCACAACCGGCCCGCAAGTGATCATGGGCCCCGGCGAGAACGCCGGCGTGGTCGATCTCGGCG
>Ga0307379_10008283_pt1 | contig 14029 bp, 10 predicted proteins | sample UN2MG_FD_202237 | JGI IMG/M metagenome (GOLD analysis project Ga0307379, IMG submission 202237) | Soil microbial communities from Risofladan, Vaasa, Finland - UN-2 | ecosystem: Environmental > Terrestrial > Soil > Coastal area > Acid sulfate soil | place: Finland: Risofladan, Vaasa | collected...
CGACGGTAATGTGGCTGGTTCGTTTCTGGATCGGATGCGCCCTGCCCCGATCCTTCGGCCGCCATCGCTTGATGGTGGGGCCCTCATCCACGAACGCCTGATCGACGATAAGCTTCTCGACGTCCGCTTCGTTCTCGTTGGCATTGGCGACCGCGCTGGTCAGCACCTTCAAGACCATGGAGGCCGCCCGATTGGGCGTGAACTTCAGGATGTTCAGCGCATCCTGCACGTCCCGCCCGCGGATCATGTCGGCCACCAGCCTGACCTTCCGGGAACTGATCCGTGCGTATTTATGTTTCGCTCGCCAAGGCATCGCCAACTCCGATTACACCTGTCGTCTCGCCGTCGGGCCTCACCGGCCCCTCCTGCCGCCACTGTGCCCGCGGAACATTCGAGTGGGGCTGAACTCGCCGAGCTTGTGCCCCACCATGTCCTCGGTCACAAGGACCCGCTGGAAGGTTCGGCCGTTGTGAACGAGAAAGCTGCGCCCGATAAACTCCGGCACGATCGTGCACGATCGAGCCCACGTCTTGATGGGATCGTGACGGTTGCTCTGGGTGGCCAACTGCACCTTTCGATACAGCTTCTCGTCAACGTACGGGCCTTTCTTGGCACTTCGTGTCATCTCTCCATGCTCCCTGCTACAGCACCAACTGCCCGCTTCGCGTGTTTCTTCGGCGCCGCAGGATCAGTCGGTTGGAGGTCTTCCTCTTGCGCCGGGTCTTACCACCCTTGGCGAGCTTCCCGGTGGGCGAGACAGGATGCCTCCCCCCGGCGCGCCGCCCTTCGCCGCCGCCCATCGGATGCGCCACGGGGTTCATCGCCGAGCCGCGAACATGCGGGCGGCGCCCCAGGTGCCGCTTTCGGCCGGCCTTGCCCCACCGGACGCCCTGGTGCTCCAGGTTGCTCAGCCGCCCGATCGTCGCGCGGCACCCGGCGTTTACCATTCGCATCTCGCCGGACGGCAGGATCAGATGGGCCATCTTGCCGTCTCGCGCCGCCAACCGGGCCGCGCCGCCAGCCGACCGCACCATCTTGCCCCCCTGGCCCGGGCTCATCTCGATGTTGTGAACTTCCAGGCCCGTCGGGATCTGGCTCAGCGGCATGCAGTTCCCGACCCGCGGCTCGATGCCCTCGGTGCCCGAGTGAATCTTGCCCCCAACCTTCAGCCCGAGCGGGGCCAGAATGTACCGTTTCTCGCCGTCGCCGTATTGCACCAGCGCGATGTTGCACGTGCGGTTCGGGTCGTACTCGATCGTCAGCACTTCCGCCGGCTGGCCGTCCTTGTTCCGCTTGAAGTCGATCAGACGGTATCTCCGCTTGTGTCCGCCTCCACGGTGCCTGCACGTGATCTTCCCGTGGAAGTTCCGCCCGCCGGTCCGCTTCAGCGGCCGGAGCAGCGACTTCTCCGGGGTGCTCGTGGTCACGTCCTCTCGGACGTTGACCGAGCTGTTCCGCCGTCCGGCTGACGTTCGCTTGTATACCTTGATGCCCATCGATCGTTCCTGACCTGCTAGAACAGGTCAATGTGGTGGTCTTCGTGCAGGACCACAACGGCCTTCTTCCAGTGTTTCGTGGCACCCCATTGGTTCCATCGCACCCGGCGCGGCTTGCCCTTGCGATTGGAGGTCCGCACTCCGAGGACCTTCACGTTGTAGATGTCCTGCACGGCCCGCTTGATCTGGGTCTTGTTGGCCCAGGTGGCAACCTGAAACGTGTAGGCGTTGAGGGCCCCGGACTGGTGGGTGCCCTTCTCGGTGACCAGCGGCCGGATGATGATGCTGTACGTGTTGTCCTTCACGACTCGTTCTCCCCACCCGTGAGGGCTTCCATTGCCTCGCTGGTGACGAGCATCTTCTGCCGGGTGGCCACGTCGAAGGCGTTCAGGTCCGCCATCACGCGGACCGTCAGGTCCGGCAGGTTCCTCGAACTGAGGTAGATGTTCCGGTCCTGCTTGGCCAGGGCAAGCAGGCAGCTTCGGTTGATCCCCAGGTTCTTGAGCACCCCGGCCATCCGTTTCGTCCCGGGCTCGTCCATCGACAGCCCGTCCACGACCATCAGGTCGCTGGCGAGCATCTTGGCGAGGATGGCCGACCGGAGGGCCCGGCGGCGCATCTTCCTCGGAAACCTCTTGCGGAAACTCCGGGGCTCCTTGCGGAACGCCACGCCGCCGCCGCGAAGCAGGTTCGTCTTCATGTCGCCGCGACGCGCCCGGCCGGTGCCCTTCTGCCGGAAAGCCTTCGCCGTTGTGCCCGAAACCATCGATCGGTTCTTGTTCGCCGCCGTGCCCTGACGCCGGTTGGCATGATACGTCACCACCGCCTGCTTGATCAGGTCCACGTTGACCGAGCCGCCGAAGGCCTCCTCGTCCACCTGGAGGGTTCCGATCTGCTCGCCTTCCGTGTTGTATACTGCTACGTCCAGCATGTCCGTCATCCCGCAGAGCTAGGAACCGGCCCTTGCCGTCTTGCTCTTTCGTATGAAGAGGACCCCGCCGTTCGCCCCGGGCAACGGGCCCTTAATCAGCAGCAAATGGTTCTCCTTGTCGACCGCGACAAGCTTGTGGTTACGGCTGGTGCTCCTGGCCGAGCCCATGTGTCCGGCCATGCGCTTCCCCTTCTTGGGCTTCCCGCCCTTCCCCGCATTCGAGGAGTGGGACGCAATCGAGCCGGGGCTTCGATGCTTCCGCTCGACGCCGTGGCTGGCCTGCTGACCCTTGAAGCCGTGCCGCTTCATGCCTCCGGCAAACCCCCGCCCCTTCGTCGTGCCCACCACGTCCACGTGCTTGACGCCCTCGAAGACCGCCACCGTGACGTCCTGTCCGAGCTCGATCTCGCCATCCGGCTCGGGGAGGCGCACCTCGCGGAGGTACCTCTTGGGCTTCTGCTTGGCCCGCGCGGCATGGCCAATCTGCGGCTTGCTCGCGCGGTGCGGCTTGACGTCCTCGAAGCCGATCTGGACGGCCTCGTACCCGTCGGGCTCCGCCGTCTTGATCTGCAGCACGCTGCAGGGCCCGGCCTCGACGACCGTCACGGGGTGCAGAACGCCGTCGGCGTCATACACCTGCGTCATGCCGATTTTTTTTCCTAAGATCGCCGGCAGCATCGTAGCACCTTACGCCTTGATCTTGATGAACACGCCGGCCGGAACCACCAGCCGGTTCAGGGCCTCAATGGTCCGCACGGTCGGCTCGTAGATGTCGATGATCCGCTTGTGCGTCCGCATCTCGAACTGCTCCCGCGACTTCTTGTCCACGTGCGGACTGCGAAGGACCGTGTATCGCTCGATCCGCGTCGGTAGCGGAATCGGTCCGCGAACCCGTGCGCCGGTGCGCTCGGCGTGATCCACGATCTCCTTCGCCGAGGCATCCAGAGCCCGGTGGTCATAGGCTTCCATCCGGATTCTGATCTTGTCCTGTACCATCGAGAGACTCTCCGATCCTCTAGCGACGCAGCTCCAGCGCAGGAGCGCCGAGTCATTCCAGCATACGGATCAGGGCTTTTCTGTCAATCCTCTGTACCCGATTTTCCCAACTTTTTCCGCATAATTACGCATATCGCAGGATTCCTTCGGCCACATGGGCCGGCACCGGGGCATAGGAGTGCGGCTCGATGGTGCTCGTGCCCCGTCCCTGCGTGAGCGATCGCAACTGCGTGGAGTAGCCGAACATCTCCGCCAGCGGCGTGAGGGCATGGAGCACCCGGTACCCTCCTCGCTGCTCCATCTCCTTGATCACCGCCCGCCGGCTGTTCAGGTCGCCCGTGACCGACCCAATATACTCCTCCGGCACGGTCACCTGAAGACGCATGATCGGCTCCAGGAACACGGGATCGGCCCGTTTGGCGGCGTCGGCAAAGGCCATCGCGCCCGCCAGTTGGAAGGCCACCGGGGAACTGTCCACCGGATGATACTTCCCGTCCAGCAGCGTGGTCTTGACGTTCAGCATCGGATAGCCCGCCAACGGGCCCGACGTCGTCGCGTCCCGAACCCCCTCCGCCACCGCGGGAATAAACTCCCGGGGGATCGCCCCGCCCTTCGTCTCGTCCAGGAACGCGGTCGGATCGTCCCCCTCGCCCGGGACATACGGCTCGACCCGGAGGGTCACCACCCCGTACTGGCCCCGGCCCCCCGTCTGGCGGATGAACCGCCCCTCGGCTTCCGCGACCGATCGGACGGTCTCCTTGTAGGCCACCGACGGCTTGCCCACGCGGACCGACAAGCCGAGGTCCCGAATCAGCTTGTGGTAAATGATCTCCAGGTGAAGCTCCCCCATGCCCGAAATCGTCGTCTGCCCCGTCTCCGCGTCGTAGCGGTACCGGAAACTCGGGTCCTCGCGCCGAAGCGTGTTCAGCGCCTCCACCATCTTCTGCTTGTCCGCGTTGGTCCGCGGCTCGATCGACATGGTGATGACCGGCTCGGGGAATTCCAGGCGTTCCAGGATAATCGCGTGTCGCGAGTCACACAGCGTGTCCCCCGTGAGCGAGGCCTTCAGGCCCACCACCGCGACGATGTCGCCCGTGACCGCCTCGTCCCTCCGGATCCGCTGCTTGGCGTGCATCTCCCAGAGACGCGTGACGTTCTCCTTCTTGTTCTGCGTGCTGTTCAGGACCCGCGTGCCCGCCTTGAGGCGCCCGCTGTACATACGGATGAAACCGAGGTCCCCGTGCTGATCGGACGCGATCTTGAACACCAGCGCCGAGAACGGAGCGTCCGGATCCGCCTTCCGCTCGATCGTCTGCTTGGCCTTCCGCGATTCGTGCCCGACCACCGGCGGGACGTCCAGCGGGCTCGGGAGGAAGTCGACCACGGCCTCCAGAAGGGGGCGAATGCCCATGTGCTTCAACGCCGAGCCGCACAGCACCGGATGCAGCCGGCCCATCAGCGTCCCGCGACGGATCGCGGCCACCACGTCCTCCTCGCGGGCCTCCTCGTCGTGGACGTACCGCGTCATCAGAGCCTCGTCGTGCTCGGCGGCCTTCTCCAGCAACTCCTGCCGCGCCCGCTCCGCCGCCTCGACGTATTCCGCGGGAATCGGCGCCTCCCGGAGGGTCGTGGCGATCTCGGCCTCGTCGTAAAAGTACGCCTTTCGGCGAAGCACGTCGATCTGCCCGCGGTAGCTTTCTCCCCAGCCGATGGGCAGTTGCATCACGATCGGGGTGCCCTTAAGCCGGGAAGCGATCTCCTCGACGACCATCTCGAAGTCCGCGCCAATCCGGTCCATCTTGTTGACGAAGCACAGTCTCGGCACGTGGTACCGGTCGGCCTGGCGCCAGACCGTCTCGCTCTGGGCCTCCACGCCCCCCACGCCACAGAACACCGCGACCGCGCCGTCCAGCACCCGAAGCGATCTCTCCACTTCCACCGTGAAGTCCACGTGTCCCGGCGTATCGATGAGGTTGATCGTATGGCCGGACCATTGGAGCGTGGTGGCCGCCGAGGTGATCGTGATGCCCCGCTGCTGCTCCTCCGTGAGGTAGTCCATCACGGCCGTGCCGTCGTGGACCTCGCCGATCTTGTGCGTCCGACCCGCGAAGTAAAGCACCCGTTCCGTGACGGTGGTCTTGCCGGCATCGATATGAGCCATGATGCCGATGTTTCGGATTTTCCTCAGGTCTTCTGCCATCTCGATCACGATCCCGGACAGAGAGCGGTCCCGTCCACCAGCGCCGCCGACAACCACATATCGGCGCGGCAGGACTTGCCTCGATCCGGGGAAGAACGTTCACCAGCCGCCGGGTGGCTCCGGCGGACACCGGTCTTTCCGTCGGGGCAGCCCGTGCACCCCGGCGATCCGATCAGACCGGCCAGGTTGTCTTATCTCAAGCGGCTCGCCGGCTTCGTCGCCACGGAGGCGCCGAGTCCGGTGTGCCTTCTCTGAGCCCCGGCCCGCCACGTTGGCCACCGGGGTCGTCCGCCCGCTCGTCACCGGCCCGTTGGGGCCGGCCGGCCTTTCGCAGCAGACGATTCAATAAAACCCTTCTTGCGGCCGAAAGGGATCAGCCGCCTCGTACGCATTGTCTCGTTGCCCCACCCGCCGCCGATCACCACGCGAAGTGGGCGAAGGCCTTGTTGGCCTCGGCCATCCGGTGCACGTTCTCCCGGGTAGTCATCGCCGTTCCTTCGCCGTGGAAGGCGGCCATCAGTTCGTTCGCCAGGCGAATGTGGGTCGGCTGGCCCTTGCCCGAACGAACGGCATCGCGGATCCACCGAATGGCCAGCGACAGCTGCCGCTTGCTGCTGACCTGCATCGGCACCTGGTAGGTGGCCCCGCCCACGCGCTTGCTGCGCACCTCGATCAGCGGCTTGACGTTGTCGACCGCCTTCTTGAAAACCTCCAGCGGGGGCTCTTCCTTGACCTTCTTCTCGATGATGTCCAACGCGCCGTAGAAGATCTTCTGGGCCGCCGCCTTCTTGCCGTCCCACATGAAGCAGTTGATGAACTTGCTGGCCAACTTGCTGTTGAACTTGGCGTCCGGCTGCAACTGCGAGGTCGATGATGTGAATTTCTTATATGCCATGTCTTCGTTCCGCTGCCGCTGGAGGGCGGTGGTCTCTCTGTCTTCTCAGCCCCCGCGTCACTTGGGCTTCTTCGCGCCGTACTTGCTTCGGCTCTGCTTGCGCCCCTCGACGCCCAGGGCGTCCAACGTGCCGCGGACCACGTGATATCGAACGCCCGGCAGGTCGCGGACCCTGCCCCCGCGAATCAGCACGATGCTGTGCTCCTGCAGGTTGTGGTCGATGCCGGGGATATAGGCCGTCACCTCCTTGCCGTTGCTCAGACGCACCCGCGCCACCTTTCGCAGGGCCGAATTCGGCTTCTTCGGAGTGACCGTCTTGACCAGCAGACACACCCCACGCTTCTGCGGGCAGCGATCCAGCGCCACGTTCTTCTTCTTGGCCTTCTGGATCGTGCGCCCCTTGCGCACCAATTGGCTGATTGTAGGCATTCGTTTGCGCCTCGTCGTGTTGGTCTCAGGGCGGCTCTGCCGCCCGTCGCCTTGCCTCTCGGCGGTTCCTTCTCTGCGGCCTCGACTAGCCCTGACCCGTCAGGGCCCGCTGAACCGCTTCCGTAATCTGCGCCTCGGTGAGCTCCTCTTCTTGCGGCCCCATCAGCTCGGGGAACTCCACCTTCTTCTTCATCTTCATATCCAGGTACGGCTTGAAGCTCGTCCCCGCGGGGATCAGGTGCCCCAGGATGACGTTCTCCTTCAGGCCGCGAAGCTCGTCAACCTTGCCGGCCAGCGCCGCTTCCGTGAAGACCTTCGTGCTCTCCTGGAAGCTGGCGGCCGACAGGAAACTCTCCGACTGAAGCGAGGCCTTCGTAATGCCCAGCAGCAGCGTCTTGGCCGTGGCCGGCTTCGGCCGGCGGGTCTTGGCGGATGCTCCGCCGGTCGTCTCGGCCTCCATGTTGGCCCGCTCGACCTGCTCCCGCGGGACGATCTCGCCCTTGACGTAGGGGGTATCCCCACCGTCCACGACTTTCAGCGATTTCGCAAGTCGCTCATTTTCTCCCCGGAAGCGGAACTTGTCAACCACCTCTCCGGGAAGAAGGTTCGTGTCGCCCACCGACTCGACCCGGACCTTGCGGAGCATCTGGGTGAGGATGACCTCCATGTGCTTGTCGTTGATGCTCTGGCCCTGGCCTCGATAGACGGCCTGGATCTCGCTCAGGAGGTACTGCTGGAGCGTTTCCTCCCCGCGGATGCTCAGGATATTGTGGGGAACCAGCGGGCCTTCCGTCAGCCGATCGCCCGCCTCCACGTAGTCGCCCGTGTGGACCAGCAGGTGCTGGTCGTGCGGCACGTGGTGCTCCCGCTCCATGCCCGACTCGCTTCGGACCACGACCGTCATCTTGCCGCGGCGCTTGTCCGTCCGCAGCTCGACGCGGCCGGAAATCTCCGCCATCGCCGCCGGGTCCTTCGGGCGACGGGCCTCGAAGATCTCCGTCACACGCGGCAGGCCGCCCGTGATGTCCTGCGTGCCGGTCATCTCTCGCGGCTGGCGTGCCAGCAACTGCCCCGGCAGAACGCCCTCGCCCTCCTCCACCTCGATTCTCGCCTTGGCGGGGAGGTAGTGGAAGTCCAGGATCTTCCCGGCCTTGTCCTCGATCACGATCCGGGGGTGCTTCTCGCCCTTGTGCTCGATGACGATCAGCCGGCGGGCGCGTTTGCCCTCGGACTCGACCCGGACCGTCTCGCCCTCTTCGATGTCCTGGAAGCGGACGAGGCCGGAGGCCTCGGCCAGAATCGGCACTCGGTGGGGGTCCCACCACACGAGGCGCTGGCCGGCCCGGACCTTCTGCCCGTCCTTCACCACGATGTGAGAGCCATAGCCGACGGTGAACTTCTCGAGCTCGCGCGCCTTGTCGTCCAGGAGGCCGATCTCGCCGTTGCGTTTCAGCACGACCCAGCCGCCCCGCCGCCCCTCGCCCTTGCCTCGCCTCGGCGCGTCGGGATCGTCGTCTTCCTCCCTCGCGACATTCAGCGGCTCCGGAACGGCGTTCAGGTCGCGGTACTTGACCGTGCCTCCCACGGTGGCCAGCGTCTCGGACTCGACCACCGCGCGGGTGGCCACACCGCCGGTGTGGAAGGTCCGCATCGTCAGCTGCGTGCCCGGCTCGCCGATCGACTGGGCCGCAATGATGCCGACGGCCATCCCTTCCTCGACCAGCTTGCCCGTGGACATGTCCAGCCCGTAGCACTTCGCACAGACGCCCAACGGGCTCTCGCACGTCATCGGGCTCCGCACGCGGATCGTCTCGAGCCCGAGGTCCTCGATCTTCCGGGCCATCTCCTGTGTGATGACCTGGGTCTCGCGAACGATCATCTCGTCCGTCACGGGATTGACGATGTTCTCGCGGGCGACCCGGCCGATGATCACCTCGCGCAGCGGCACGTCCACCTGCTCGCCCTTGTAGATCGCGCTCTTCGTGATGCCCTGGAGCGTGCCGCAGTCGAGTTCGTTGATGATTACGTTCTGGGCCACGTCCGCGAGCTTCCGGGTGAGGTACCCCGAGTCGGCCGTCTTCAGGGCCGTGTCCGCCAGGCCCTTGCGCGCACCGTGCGTGCTGGAGAAATACTCCAGCACCGTCAGGCCCTCGCGGAAGTTCGCCTTGATCGGCGTCTCGATGATCTCGCCGGACGGCTTGCTCATCAGCCCGCGCATTCCGGCGAGTTGGCGGATCTGGTCGATGTTGCCCCGGGCGCCGGAGTCCAACATCAGCCAGACCGGGTTCAGGTAGTTCGGGTCGTCCTCTCGGCGATCGTGCTCGAGGGCCAGCAGCAGGCTCTTCGTGAGCTCCTCGCGCGTGTGGACCCACACGTCCACGATCTGGTTGTACCGCTCCCCCTCGGTGATGGCGTCGGAGTGGAAGTCCTTCTCGATCCGATCCACCCGATGCTGCGCCTGGCTCAGAATCTCCGCCTTCTGCTCGGGAATCTTGGCATCGGTAATGCCGAACGACAACCCCGCCAGCGTGGAGTACTTGAAGCCCAGCTCCTTGATGTCGTCCAGCAGCTCCAGGGTGGCCGCCTTGCCCAGCGTGTTGTAGCAGTCGCTGATGACCCGGCCTTCGCCCTTGCTGCCCAACGGGTAGTTGTACAGCGGCATGCCCTCGGGAAGGATATCGTTGAAGACGCACCGCCCCGCCGTGGTGATGATCCGGCCGTTCTCCGGCTTGTACCGCCTGCTGTCCTCGACCACGATCCGGTCTTTCGCCACGCGAAGGATGATCTTCGCGTGCGCGCCGATCAGTCCGAGCTCGTAGGCCGTCATCGCCTTGTCCGGATCGCTGAAAATCGGGTACTTGTTGCCGTCGGAGTGAGTGATCTTCTGAACGTGGTCCTTGACGTACTCGCTGCCCTGGTCGCTCGTGAGGTAGTAGATGCCCAGCACGATGTCCTGCGAAGGCGACAGGATGGGCGCGCCGCTGGCCGGCGAGAAGATGTTGTTGGTGGCCAGCATCAGCACGTGGGCCTCGGCCTGGGCCTCGATGCTCAGCGGGAGGTGGACGGCCATCTGGTCCCCGTCGAAGTCCGCGTTGAAGCCCTTGCAGACCAGCGGATGAACCTTGATGGCATTGCCCTCGACCAACACCGGCTCGAACGCCTGGATGCCCATCCGGTGCAGCGTCGGAGCGCGGTTCAGCAACACCGGGTGCTGGTAGATCACCTCTTCCAGAACGTCCCAGATCTCCCGGTCGCGACGCTCCAGCATCCGCTTGGCCGACTTGATCGTGTCCGCCAGGCCCCGCTCCTTCAGCTTGCGGATGATGAACGGCTGGAACAGCTCCAGGGCGATCTTCTTCGGCAGCCCGCACTGGTGCAGATGGAGTTCCGGCCCGATGACGATCACGCTGCGGGCCGAGTAGTCCACCCGCTTGCCGAGCAGGTTCTCGCGGAACCGCCCCTGCTTGCCCTTGATCATATCCGTAAGGCTCTTCAGCGGCCGGTTCGCGGTGCCCTGGACCGGCCGACGGCACCGGGCGTTGTCGAACAGCGCGTCGACGGCCTGCTGGAGCATGCGCTTCTCGTTGCGGATAATGACCTCCGGGGCATTGAGGTCCATCAGCTTCTTCAGCCGGTTGTTCCGGTTGATGATTCGCCGGTACAGGTCGTTCAGGTCACTGGTGGCGAAGTTGCCGCTTTCCAGGAGCACGAGCGGACGGAGGTCCGGCGGGATGACCGGGATCACGTCCATGACCATCCACTCCGAGCGATTGCCCGAGGAGCGGATGTTCTCGACGAGCTTCAGCCGCTTCGTCAGGTCCTTGATCTTCTGCTTGGAGGCCGTCTTCTCCAGGCCCTCGCGAAGGGCGGCCGCCTCCTCGGGGAGGTCCAGCTTCTCCAGAAGGGCGCGGATGGCCTCGGCGCCCATGACGGCCTTGAAGTCGTTGCCGTACTTCTCGGAGGCCGAACGAAACTCGTCCTCGCTGAGGATCTGCTTGTTCTTCAGCGGCGTCTGCCCCGGGTCGGTCACCGCATAGTCCTGGAAGAGAATCACCTTCTCCAGGTCCGCGGTCTTCATGTCCAGCAGGGTTCCCAGGCGGCTCGGCAGGGCCTTGAAGAACCAGATGTGCACCACGGGGGCCGCCAGGTTAATGTGCCCCATGCGCTTCCGGCGAACGCGGGAGTGGGTCACCTTCACGCCGCACCGGTCGCAGATGATGCCCTTGTGCTTGGTTCCCTTGTACTTCCCGCAGGCACATTCCCAGTCCCGCTCCGGACCGAAAATCCGCTCGCAGAACAGCCCGTCCTTCTCCGGCCGATACGTCCGGTAGTTGATCGTCTCGGGCTTCTTCACCTCGCCGAACGACCAGCTCCGGATGTCGTTGGGAGAAGCCAGTTGGATCTTCACCGAGCCGTAATCGTTGATTCGGTCGTATACGCTCTCAGCCATGCCTCATGCTCCCGTGGGGCCGCGGCGCGCCGCCGCGAAGTCGTGTCCGTCGCCAGAGGGACCCGCGCGTCTTCCACCTAGATCAGCCGCTTCTTCTCCAGTAGGATATTGAGCCCCAGGCCTCTCAACTCGTTGCACAGCACGTCGAAGCTGACGGGTGTGCCGGCCTCCAGGGTGTTCGTGCCCTTGACCATGGACTCGTAGATCTTGGTCCGTCCTTCCACGTCGTCGCTCTTGACCGTCAGGAGTTCCTGGAGGGTGTAGCTGGCGCCGTAGGCCTCCAGGCCCCAGACTTCCATCTCGCCGAATCGCTGCCCGCCCGTTCGCGCCTTGCCCCCCAAGGGCTGCTGGGTAATCAGGGAGTACGGCCCCGTCGCCCGGGCGTGGATCTTCTCGTCCACCAGATGGTGCAGCTTGTTCATGTAGATGTACCCGACCGCCACCTTCTGCTCGAAGGGCTCGCCGGTCCGTCCATCGTACAAGCGGATCTTGCCGTCCTCGGGCACCGCCACGAGCAGCTCGCCCGATTCGCCGGCCTCCTGGACCACCAGCAGGTCCTCGCAGCGCCGCTTGACGTGCTGGTTCGCCTCGCGGAGGCACTGGAAGATCTCCTGTTCCGTGGCGCCGTCGAACACGGGGGTGACGGCCTTGAAGCCCAGCACGGCGGCGGCCCAGCCCAGGTGCGTCTCGAGGATCTGCCCCAGGTTCATGCGCCCCGGGACGCCCAGGGGGTTCAGCACGATGTCCACCGGCGTGCCGTCCTCCAGGAACGGCATGTCTTCCCTCGGCACGATGCGCGCGATGACGCCCTTGTTGCCATGCCGTCCGGCCATCTTGTCCCCGACACCCAGCCGGCGCTTGGTCGCCACGCGGACCTTGACCATCTCCAGCACGCCCGTGGGCAGCTCGTCGCCTCGCTTCATGTGGTCCAGCCGGCGCTTGAGATCCGCCTGAACCTCCTCGACCCGAGGCCAGTACTTCTCGTACAGGCTCATCGCCTGCGCTCGAACCACCGGCTTGGTGGTCTTGATCCACTTGACGGAGAAGTTCTCGATCTGCTCGAGGATCACCGCGTCGATATCGCTCTGGCCGACCTTCTGCCGGGTGGAGGGGTCCACCATCGGCGAGCCGAGCACCTCGGCGACCTCGTTGGCCAGGATGCGGAACACACGGACCATCCGCTCGTTCGTCTGCTCGCGGAACTGCTTCATCTGGCGGTTGAGCTGTTTCTTCTGCTCTTCGGACATGTGCATCCGGCGGCTGAAACGCCGCGTCGCCACCACCACGCCCTCTTCCCCGGCGGGAAGCTCCAGGCTGTCGTTCTTGACGTCTTCGCCGGCCCGGCCAAAGATCGCGTGCAGCAGCTTCTCTTCCGGCGACAGCTCGCTCTTGGACTTCGGAGAGACCTTCCCGACCAGGATGTCCCCCGGTTCCACCCGCGTGCCCACACAGACAATGCCGTCGGCGTCGAGGCTGCGAAGGGCCCGTTCCGAGATGTTCGGAATGTCCCGGGTAAACTCCTCCCGCCCGAGCTTCGTCTCGCGGATCTCCACCTCGTACTCCTCCAGGTGGATCGAGGTGAAGGCATCCTTCTTGACGATCTCCTGGCTGATGAGGATGGCGTCCTCGAAGTTGTATCCGTCGAACGGCATGAAGGCGACGAGCAGGTTCCGGCCCAGCGCCAACTCCCCCCGATCGCACCCGGACCCGTCGGCAATGATCTGGTCCTTCTTGACGCGCTGGCCTTCCAACACGATGGGCTTCTGGTTCAGGCAGGTGCGCTCGTTCAGCTTCGCGAACTTCCGCAACGGGTACTCATCGGCGTTGTCGATGACGATCCGCTGGGAGTCCACGAAGGTGACGGTGCCGCCCTTCCGGGCGCGGACGACCATCCCGGAGTTTTCGACGACCGCCCGTTCCATGCCCGTGGCGACCAGGGGCGCCTCGGTGCGGATGAGGGGCACGGCCTGGCGCTGCATGTTGGAGCCCATCAGTGCGCGGTTGGCGTCGTCGTGTTCGAGGAAGGGAATCAGCGACGCCGAGACCCCGACCGTCTGCTTGGGCGAGATGTCGACGTACTCCACCTCGCGGCCGCGAACCAGACCCAGCTCGCCCTTCACGCGGGCGAGAACATGCTCTTTCGGCAACCGGGTCCCCTTGCCTTTTCCTCCCGGCCCCAGCGTGCTCGGCGGGGCGAGGATCCCCTCCATCTCCTCATCCGCGCGGAGTTGGATGATCTTGCTGGTGACCTCGCCGGCGACCACCTGGCGGTACGGGGTCGTCAGAAACCCGTACTCGTCCACCCCCGCGTAGATGCCCAGCGAGCTGATCAGGCCGATGTTGTTGCCCTCGGGCGTCTCGATCGGGCAGATCCGCCCATAGTGGCTGATGTGCACGTCGCGCACCTCGAAGCCCGCCCGCTTGCGGTTCAGGCCGCCGGGACCCAGCGCCGACAGGCGGCGCTCATGCGTCAACTGGCTCAGCGGGTTCTGCGTGTCCACGACCTGGCTCAGCTCGCCCCGGCCGAAGAAGTAGTCGATGCTCGAGGAAATGCTCTTGGAGTTGACCAGCTCGGCGATCTTGCCGAGCTCCTCGGGGTTCTTGAGGCTCATTCGCTCCTGGACGGTCCTGC
>Ga0307379_10008284_pt1 | contig 14029 bp, 11 predicted proteins | sample UN2MG_FD_202237 | JGI IMG/M metagenome (GOLD analysis project Ga0307379, IMG submission 202237) | Soil microbial communities from Risofladan, Vaasa, Finland - UN-2 | ecosystem: Environmental > Terrestrial > Soil > Coastal area > Acid sulfate soil | place: Finland: Risofladan, Vaasa | collected...
CGTCTGTTCGTTGCCAATACCCACACACCGATCCTGATCTTCACCACCGATGGCATCGTCTACAAACTGAAGACCTGGCGCCTGCCGCTTAGCGGTCGCAACGCCCGGGGCAAGGCCATCGTCAACGTGCTGCCGGTGGCGCAGGGCGTGTCGATCGCGGCGATGATGCCGGTCGACGTGCCGGACGAGGAGTGGGAAAACCTGCAGATCGTCTTCGCCACCTCGCGCGGCGACGTGCGCCGCAACCGGCTGAGCGATTTCGCCAATGTCATGCGCAACGGCAAGATCGCGATGAAGTTCGAGGGCGAGGAGGCCGACACCCGCCTGATCGGCGCCCGCATCTGCGACGAGGGCGACGACGTGATGCTGGTCACAGCACTCGGCAAGGCGATCCGCTTCCCGACGACCGCGGTGCGGGTGTTCGCCGGGCGCGGTTCGACCGGCGTGCGCGGCATCCGGCTGGCCAAGGGCGACGAGGTCGTGTCGATGGCGGTGATCCGCCATTTCGAGGCGGAACCGGACGAGCGTGCCGCCTACCTTAAGATGCGCCGGGCGGTTGCCGGGGCGCTGGACGACGGCGAGGAGCCCGATACCGGCGAGGAGGCCGAGGTGGTCGCCGATATCGCCTTGCCCGAGGGCCGCTATGTCGAGATGTCGGCCGCCGAGGACTTGATCCTGACCATCACCGAAACCGGTTCCGGAAAGACTTCCTCAAGCCACGGCTACCCGGTGCGCGGGCGCGGTGGCCAAGGGGTCTGGGCGATGGACTCGAAGATGCGCGGCGGCAAGCTTGTGGCGTCGTTCCCGGTCGAGATCGACGACCAGATCATGCTGATGACCGATTCCGGCCAATCGATCCGCTGCCCGGTCGCGGGCATCTCGTTCCGCTCACGCGGTGCCGGCGGCGTCCGGGTCCTGAACACCGCCGCGGACGAGACCGTCGTCTCGGTCGCGTGGATCGCCGAGCAGGGAGAAGTTGAGGGCGAGGCCGAGGGGGGCTGAGGAACGTTCTTCCCTCACTTCCCCGGCCTTGAGCCGGGGCCTCGATGTCCTGCGCACATCGGCTTGAGACCCCGCATCAAGTGCGGGGAAGGAACTGTTGAGCGCTCCTCACCCGTTTCGGAACGTATAACCATAACCGCTCAGCGCCGGTGCCCCGCCCAGATGAGCGTACAGGATTTTCGATCCGGCCGGGAAATAACCCTTTGCGATCAGATCGATCATGCCCTGCATCGATTTGCCCTCATAGACCGGATCGGTGATCATCCCTTCCAGCCGGGCGGATAACCTGATCGCCTCGATGGTCTCGCGCGATGGCACGCCATAGATCGGGTAGGCGTAGTCCTCCTCCAGCATGATATCGTCTTCGGTGATTATCCGGCCGCCAATCAGGCCTGAGGTGTTCTGGGCAATCTCCAACACCTGCGCCCTAGTCTGCGAGGGCGTGGCCGAGGCATCGATGCCAATCACGGTTCTCGCCCGGTCGTCGGGCGCGAACCCGGCGACCATTCCCGCATGGGTCGATCCGGTAACCGTACAGACAATCACATAATCGAACGAGAAGCCCAGCGCTGCCTCCTGCGCCCGCACTTCCTCGGCAAAGCCGACATAACCGAGCCCGCCGAATTTATGCACCGACGCGCCCGCCGGGATCGCATAGGGCTTGCCGCCATTGGCCTTCACATCGGCAATGGCGTCCTCCCAGCTTTGGCGAATGCCGATGTCGAAACCTTCATCAACCAGCCGCACATCCGCGCCCATGATCCGGCTGAGCTGGATGTTGCCGACCCGGTCGTAGACCGCGTCCTCGTGCGGCACCCAGGCTTCCTGCACCAACCGGCATTTCATCCCGATCTTGGCGGCGGTCGCCGCGACCATGCGCGTATGGTTCGACTGAACGCCGCCAATGGAAACCAGCGTATCGGCGCCGGACGCGATGGCATCCGGCACGATATACTCCAGCTTTCGCAACTTATTACCACCAAAAGCTAACCCGGAGTTGCAATCTTCCCGCTTGGCATAAATCTCAACCCCGCCGCCGAGGTGCGCGCTCAGCCGCGATAGCTTTTCAATCGGGGTCGGGCCAAATGTAAGGGGATAGCGTTCGAACTTTTGAAGCATCGGGCGGCGCTCCTGTTGCGGCTGAGTCGGGCGCAACTTAGCACGGGCTTGGTGGAAGGAGAGCGCGAGATTGGCTGGATTTCCGCCGCTTGTAACACGCATTACGGAAAGCTGCCGACAACACCCAACGCCACAGGTTTATGCACCCATTTCTTTCCGTCAAAATGGATGCCGCATTCCACTTTGCCAGAATCACGCCACCGGCCGGCGCGCGGGTCCTCACCAGGCCTGACTGGCGTTGTGCAGGGCATGCAGCCGATCGAGGGATAGCCTCGCGCCACCAGCGGGTGCGTCGGCAGGGCGTGCTCGCTCATATAAGCCCGCACCATGGCGCTATCCCAATAGGCCAGCGGGTTGACCTTCAGCAGACCGTTCTCGCGGTCCTCCTCGAACAGCTCCAGCCCGGCGCGGGTCGCCGCCTGGGCCCGTTTGCGGCCGGTGATCCAGGCGCCGAAGGGCTCCAGCGCCCGGCGCAGTGGCAGGGTCTTGCGGATAAAGCAGCAGCCGTCGGTATTCTCGGCGTGCAGCCTCCCGTCAGGATCTTCATTGGCGAGGTCATCAGGGTCGGGCCGTATCAGCCGCACATCGGTCAAGCCGAGCCGTAACGCCAGCTCGTGCTGATAGGCCAGCGTCTCCGGGAACAGCATGCCGGTTTCCAGAAACAGCACCGGGGTTGCCCGGTCGATCTGCGCGATCATATGCAGCAGCACCGCCGAATCCGCCCCGAAGCTCGAGACCAGCGTCACACCCTGCCAATACTGTTGACGGATCACATCGTCGAGCAGCACCGAGGCTTCGCTTGCCGCGTGGACCCGGTTCAGTACCTGTGCATTGGCGTGCGGGCTTAGCCGACGGAACGGCGGGTGCGGCGCCGTCCCGAAGGCGGGCTCATCCACGACCAGCCGCATAACTTGCAGCTCGGCGCGCATCCAGGATCGAGCCGCGCCCGGCCAGTCCGCGCTGGTAGCCCAGCGAAATCCGCCCCGGAGTTGCCGCCCAATGCTCCAGCGGCTGGCGCTCGGCGATGCTGTCGGGCAGTGATACCTCGTCGAACCCACAAGCGAGCAGATAGTCGAACTGGTCAGAAATCACCGGCCCGGTCGCCCGCAGCCGCCCCTGGAAGCCAAACTCCCGCAGGCAATGGCCGATCGAGAACCCGCGCCCGTCGGAAAAGCTGGGAAAACCGACCGAGATCAGCGACAGCCGGTCGAAATATGGCTTCAAACCTGCCGGATCAGTGTCATTCGGGAGGTGAACGCCCAGCTCCAATCCGGCGTCCAACGCTTCGGCCAATCGCTCCAACGGCACGATCATCGCGCCGCTGTCTGGCAGCACGTCCTCGGCGCCCAGCGTCACCCAAGGGTCCTTGGCGGTGCCGAGCCGGTCAATCAGCTGTGGCATAAAGAGCCTCCTTGAACGGCTCCATCCCGACCCGGCGATAGGTCTGGAAGAAGGTTTCGCGTTGGCCCTCACGCAGGTCGAGATAGGTGTCGATGATCTTCTCGACCACGCCCGGCACCTCGTCATAGCCAAAGCCCGGCCCGGTCCGGTCGCCAAGCCGGGCATCCTCGGTAGACTCGCCCCCCAGCGTGATCTGATAGCTTTCGACCCCGGCCTTATCGAGGCCCAGGATACCGATATGGCCGATATGGTGATGGCCGCAGGCGTTGATGCAGCCCGAAATCTTGATCGACAGCGGCCCGATCTCACGCTGCCGCTTGTTATCCGCAAACCGATTGCTGATCGCCTGCGCTACCGGGATCGACCGTGCGGTCGCCAGGGCGCAATAATCCAGGCCTGGGCAGGCGATGATATCGGTCACCAGACCCTTGTTCGGCATATCCAGCCCAATCGAGGCCAGCCCGCGATACAGCTTGTACAAATCACCAATCGCGACATGCGGCAGCACGATATTCTGCTCGTGGGTCACCCGCATCGCGTCGACCGAATAGGTCTCGGCCAGATCGGCCATCACCCGCATCTGCTCGGCGGTGGCATCCCCCGGCGCGCCGCCGATCGGTTTCAGCGAGATCGTCGCCGCCGCATAGCCAGGCACCCGGTGGGCATAGGTATTGCGCTCGACCCATTGGGCGAAATCCGGATCCAGCTTCTGCATCCGCTCGAACTCCACCGGGGCAGGGGGCTTTGTCGCCAATTCCGGCGGCGCGAAATATGCGGCGATGCGCTCCATCTCACCCTCGGGCGCGGTAACGGCGGCTCGATCCATCGTGGCGAACTCGTGCTCGACCTGGGCCCGGAATTCGTCGATGCCGGTCTCGTGCACCAGGATCTTGATCCGCGCCTTGTATTTGTTGTCGCGTCGGCCATGCAGATTATAAACCCGCAGCGCCGCCTCGACATAGGGCAGCAGGTCGGCCTTGGGCAGGAACGCCCGCAGCTCCTTGCCGATCATCGGTGTGCGGCCGAGGCCGCCACCGACCAGCACCCGGTAACCCACCTCGCCAGCCTCGTTGCGGATGATCTGGATGCCGATATCATGCACCTTGATCGCGGCGCGGTCATGCTCCGACCCGGTCACCGCAAATTTGAACTTGCGCCCCAGATAGGTGAACTCCGGATGCAGGCTCGACCATTGGCGCAGCATTTCGGCGGTGATCCGAGGGTCCTCGATCTCCTCCGGTGCGACACCGGAATAGGGGTCCGAGGTGATGTTGCGGATGCAGTTGCCCGAGGTCTGGATGGCGTGCATCTCGACCGAGGCCAACGCTTCCAGAATATCGGGCACATCCTTCAGCCTGGGCCAGTTGAACTGGATGTTCTGGCGCGTGGTGAAGTGGCCATAACCCTTGTCCCAGGTCTCGGCGATATGGGCCAGCATCCGCATCTGGCGACTGTCCAGGGTGCCGTATGGAACTGCCACCCGCAGCATATAGGCGTGAAGCTGCAAATAAAGCCCGTTCATCAGCCGCAACGGCTTGAACTCGGCCTCGTTCAGCGCGCCGGTCAGGCGGCGCTCGACCTGATCGCGAAACTCCGCCACCCGCTCGTTGACAAAGCGGTGGTCGAACTCGTCATAGCGATACATTCTTGTCTCCTCAGGCCGCCCGGCGTTCCACCGGCACGTCCAGGCCAAAGGGCATGGTGGGCAGCCCGCTGGCGCGGATCTGTTCGCGGCGCAGCACCGGGACAGGCTGGCCGTTCGTGACCGAAACCTCGATCAGATAGGGGCCGACCACCAGGTTGCCATTCTCGCCCTCATTGCCCGCTGTCTCCAGCACCTTGGCCTCGCCCTCGGACAATGCAACCCGGGCCGCCGCGATGTCGCGGACCCAGCCAAACGCGCCCAAAAACACGCTGTCGCCTTCGACCAGATCGTTGGCAGTGACGACAACCGGATTGAATTCCTTGGCCATGGTGCAAGTCCTCCGTATTTGGGGTTTAGTCAGGGGCAACGGTCATGGTGAGGCCATCAAGTTCCTCGCCCCAGATGATCTGGCAGGAAAGCCGAGAGTTCTCCTCCCAGCTTGGCAGTTCGTCGAGCTTCGCTTCTTCCTCGTCGCGCGGCTCGGGCAGCCGGGCGACCCAATCGGGTTCGACATAGATGTGGCAACTGGCGCAATCCAACTGGCCGCCGCAAATGCCTTCGACGCCCATCTTGTAGTCGCGCAAAATCTCCATCAGCCGCCAACCATCGACGCCTTCCAACCTATGCTTCTCACCCGACCGGGTGGTAACGTGGAAATCAGCCATCATGCGACCTTCAACCTCTTCTGCAGTTCGGACGAGGAGGTCGTATACTGGAACCGCAGCTTTTCATCGGGCCGGGCGATGCGGAACGCTTCCTGGGCCGCCAGGGCGCCCTCGTGGAAGCCCGATAGGATCAGTTTCAGCTTGCCCGGATAGGCGTTGATATCGCCGATGGCGAAGACGCCGGGGGTCGAGGTCTGGAACTTCTCGGTATCGACGCGGATCTGCTTGCCGTCCTCCAGGTCAAGCGACCAGTCGGCAATCGGACCAAGTTCGATGTTCAGCCCGAAGAAGGTCAGCAACCGGTCGGCGGCAATTGTGGTGGTCTCGGCCTTGTTGCGGATATTCACGGCGGTCAGTGCGCCATCCGCACCGTCCAGTCGGTCCAGCTCACCCATGACGAACTTCATCCGGCCCTCGGCAACCGCCTTCTCCATGGCGTCAACCGAATGGGGCGCCGCACGGAACTTGTCGCGGCGATGCACCAGTGTCAGCGATTTCACCGATGGCAACAGGTCCAGCGCCCAGTCCAGCGCCGAATCGCCACCGCCAACGATGACCAGATCGCGGCCCTCGAAATCGGCCCGGCGGCGCACCGCGTAGAACAGCGACTTGCCCTCGTAAGGCGCAATACCATCTACCTTCGGCTTGCGCGGGGTAAAGCTGCCCGCTCCGGCGGCGATGAACACAACCGGCGCGACATGGACCTCACCCGCATCGGTGACAATCTGAAAGCGGCCATCGGCGCGTTTGGTCAGGCCGTCGACCCGCTGGTTGAAGCGGAATTCCGGCTCGAACGGCGCTGCCTGCGCCATCAGGTTGTCGGTCAACTCCTGGCCCGAGACCTTCGGCAGGCCGGGAATGTCGTAGATCGGCTTCTCGGGGTACAGCTCGGCGCACTGCCCGCCAGGGCGATCAAGTGTGTCGATCAGCCGGGATTTCAGCCCCAGCAACCCCAGCTCGAAAACCGCAAACAGGCCGACCGGCCCTGCGCCAATGATCAGCGCGTCGGTCTCCTGGGTTTGTAGCGGCGATACGAAGTCAGCAGGGCTCATCGCATTTATCTCCGTTTTGCGTGTTGAAAGAGATTTAGCTCTATGATTCGGGAAAATCAATAAAGCACATAAAATAAATACCGCTCAAAATAATCACACTTTAAATTCGTTTAATATGCCAGTTGCAGCCACCATAATGCTGCGCTATGCCGCATCGATGACCACCGATCTGCGCCGCGCCTATCTCCGCCCGCTGCCATGCGCACCGACGCGCCCGGGTGCCCGGCCGCTCGCCGGTACTCAGTTCGGCTTCGTCGAGATCGAGGTGTTGCGCCGTGGCAACGCCCCCGAAATCCTGCCGGTCGTCGCCGCCGAGGCGATGCATCCCGAGGAGGCGGAGGCTTTGGCGCGGCTCTCCGCACCGCGCACGGCACTGGCCGGCCTCGAATTGAGCCAACCGCGGATCATGGGTGTGGTGAACGTGACACCCGACAGCTTTTCTGACGGTGGACGATTGGCCGACGCCAATGCCGCCGTGGCCGACGGCTTGGCCTTGGCGGCGGCTGGAGCCGACATTCTCGACATCGGCGGCGAATCGACCCGACCCGGTGCCAACCCGGTTGGCCTTGACGAGGAGCTTGACCGGGTGATCCCGGTGATCGAGGGCCTGCACGCGGCAGGTTGTCCGGCGTTGATCTCGATCGACACTCGCAAAGCGTCGGTTGCCGAGGCGGCGCTGACTGCCGGTGCAGTAATGATCAACGACATCTCGGCCCTGACCTATGACCAGCGTAGCCTCGCGGTCGCTGCCACCGCACCGTCGGTTTGCCTGATGCATGCCCTGGCCGATCCCCGCACGATGCAGGATGACCCGCGCTACGGCGATGTTTTGCTCGACGTCTACGACTTCCTCGAGATGCGCCTCGCCGCCGCCGAGGCCGCCGGAATTGACCGGGTCCGCGTTGTGGTCGATCCCGGTATCGGATTTGGCAAGACCATCGAGCACAATCTCGCGTTAATCCGCAGGCTATCCTTGTTTCACGGACTCGGCTGTGCGGTGATCCTGGGGGCGTCGCGTAAACGTTTTATCGGCACGCTCAGCGGGGTTGGCGAGGCGGGCAAACGGGCACATGGTTCGGTCGCAGCAGCGCTTGTTGGATTGGCCCTGGGGGCGCAGATCCTGCGAGTGCATGATGTGGCCGAGACCCGCCAGGCGGTGCAGGTCTGGATGGCGATTACCCTTGAAGAACAAAGCCTTGGGGCGTGACGGGAAGGCATTACGATGAGTCGCAAGTATTTTGGCACCGACGGTATCCGCGGCCGGGCAAACGCTTGGCCAATGACTGCCGAAGTTGCGATGCGTCTTGGGATGGCGGCGGGGCACTACTTTACCCGCGGTCCGCATCGCCACACGGTGGTGATCGGCAAAGACACCCGCAGGTCCGGCTATATGTTTGAAACTGCACTGACCGCCGGTTTTACCAGCGTCGGAATGGATGTGATCCAGCTTGGGCCAATGCCGACCCCGGCCGTCGGTATGCTTACTCGCTCGGTCCGCGCCGATATTGGCGTAATGATCTCGGCCTCGCACAACCCGTTCGAGGACAATGGCATCAAGCTGTTTGGACCGGATGGCTACAAACTTTCCGACGAGGTTGAGATCGAGATCGAGGCTCTGATGGAGGACGCGCCGGGTCTGGCGCAGTCCAACCTTATCGGTCGGGCTAAACGGCTGGACGATGGGCGCGGCCGCTACATTGAATTTTGCAAGGCTACATTTCCGCGTGGGCGTAGACTCAGCGGTCTGAAGATTGTTATCGACTGCGCCAACGGTGCCGCCTACGCGACCGCGCCCGAGGTGTTGTGGGAGCTGGGCGCCGAAGTGGTCCGCCTCGGCGTCAGTCCGGACGGCGAGAACATCAACAAGGAATGTGGCTCGACCGACACTGCTGCTTGCCAGAAGGCAGTGCTCGACAACCGCGCCGATCTCGGCATTGCGCTGGATGGCGACGCCGACCGGGTCCACATCATCGACGAGAACGGCCAGGTCGTCGACGGCGACCAGATTATGGCTTTAATCGCCACCCGTTGGGCTGGGCAGGGCCTGTTGGCACACAACACTCTGGTTTCCACCGTGATGTCGAACCTCGGGCTCGAGCGGCTGTTGGCCGGGCAGCAGATCGGCCTCGTCCGCACCAAGGTCGGTGACCGCTATGTAGTCGAGACAATGCGGGCCGGGGGCTTCAACCTCGGCGGCGAACAGTCTGGCCATATCGTGCTGTCGGATTACGTGACCACCGGCGACGGGCTGCTCGCGGCCCTGCAGGTTCTGAACGTGCTGGTCGATGAGGAACGCCCTGCCTCTGAGGTCTGCAAACTGTTCGACCCCTTTCCCCAGCGGCTGCGCTCGATCCGCTTCAGCCAAGCGACCTTGCCGTTGGAGGACGCCGGAGTGGTGGCGGCGATCAGTTCGGGAGAAGCCCGCCTAGCGGGTTCCGGCCGCCTTGTGATCCGCGCATCTGGCACTGAGCCGGTCATTCGAGTTATGGGCGAGGCGGAAAACCCTGACCTACTGGACCGGGTCGTCGACGATATATGTGCAGCAGTGGAGCGGGTGGCGGGATAGGCTGGCATAGAGCCGCAAACGTAAACGCCGCAGCCGCGACCCATTGTCGGTGGGCGAATGTGACCTACCTGGTCTGACCGAGTGAACGATAAGTAACTAATTTCGGTCAAATCAGACCTTGATCGACCTCGTCTAACAGATAGGTTGCAGTCGCTATGAGCGACATGGAGGCTTCGATGCTAGCGAAACGATTCTTTCGCGTGGCTGCGCGCATCATTGCCGTCACGTTTGCCTGCGTCTGTATGTCGTCGGTTGTCGCGTCGGCTCAGCAGGCGCCGGCGGTCGATGTGGCACGCCCGCTGATGCGGTCCATTGTCGAATTCGACGTCTATACCGGCCGCTTCGAGGCGGTCGACCGGGTCGAGATTCGGTCCCGGGTCTCGGGCTATCTCGAAAGGGTTGCCTTCGAGGATGGCGAGATCGTTCCACAAGGGGCCCTGCTGTTCGTGATCGATCAGCGCACGTTCCGGGCCGAGATTGCCCGAGCCGAGGCCACGGTTGCAGCCGCTGAGGCACAGCGCGCGCTAGCGCAGCTTGAACTGGACCGTGCAACCACGCTGGCCGAGCGCAATGTCGGCAGCGTCCAGGATGTTGACCGCGCGAAGGCGACGATGTCCGGGGCCAATGCCCAGGTTGCCATAGCCGAGGCCGAACTGCGTCAAGCCAGGCTGAACCTCGATTTCACCGAGATCAGGGCGCCGATTACCGGGCAGATGTCCAATCGCAAGGTTGATCCCGGCAACCTCGTCGTTGGTGGCTCGAACACCGCGACCCTGCTATCGACGATCGTGTCGATCGATCCGGTGCATTTCGTCTTCACCGCGTCGGAGGCCGATTTTCTGCGCTACACCCGACTTTCCGGTTCCGGCGACCGGCTGGCGGGGCTGTCGACGCCCTACCGGGTGGACGTTCGGCTGATGGACGAGGATACCTTCCCTCATCAGGGAACACTGGATTTTGTCGATAACCAGATCGACCCGAACTCCGGCACCATCGTTGCGCGGGCCTTGCTGCCAAACCCGGACCGGTTCTTTGTTCCCGGTACATTTGGGCGCATTCGGCTGCCGGGCTCGGGCCAGTTCGATGCATTACTGATCCCTGACGAGGCGGTGATCGCCGATCAGGCACGCAAGATCGTGATGATCGTCGATGCCGAGGGGACTGTCAGCCCCCGCCCGGTCACTCTCGGCGCGCTCCACAAGGGGCTCCGGGTGGTCAAGGCAGGGCTGTCGCCCGATGACCGGGTGGTGGTTGCCGGCATCCAGCGGGCACGCCCGGGCGCAAAGGTCTCAGCGCAGGAAATTACGCTGACGATTGAAGGCGAATAAGCGATGCGTATCGCTCATTTTTTCATCGACCGGCCGATCTTCGCTGCCGTTATCTCTATCTTGCTGACCCTGCTGGGCGCGGTCTCGTATTTCGGCCTGCCGGTCACGCAGTATCCAGAGATCGCACCACCCACGATCCAGATCAGCGCAGCTTACCCTGGCGCCTCGGCCGAGGTCGTCGCCGATACGGTCGCGACCCCGATCGAGCAGGAGGTCAACGGCGTCGAGGGCATGTTGTATATGCTCAGTCAGGCGACCGGCGACGGGCGGGTCACCATCTCGGTGACGTTCGAGCTTGGCACCGACATCGAGAACGCGCAGGTTCTGGTGCAGAACCGGGTCGCGATTGCCGAGCCACGGTTACCGGAGGCGGTGCGGCGTCTGGGCGTGAATGTGTTGAAATCGTCGCCCGACCTGATGATGGTCATCCACATGCTGTCGCCCGACGCCACGCGCAACCAGCTGTATATCTCGAACTACGCTAGAACCCAGGTGGTCGACCGGCTGGCGCGGATCGACGGGGTCGGTCGCGCGACCGTGTTCGCCGAGCGGGCCTATTCGATGCGCATCTGGCTCGACCCCGAGCTGGTCGCGGCGCGCGGGCTGACCGCAGGCGAGGTGGTCTCGGCGCTGCGGGCCAACAACGTGCAGGTTGCGTCAGGCATCATCAACCGCCTGCCGGTGCCAAACCCCTCGGCGTTCGAGTTGCAAGTGCAAACCCAAGGCAGGCTCGACGCGCCCGAGCAATTCGAGGAAATTGTTGTCGGCACCGGCGAGAATGGCGGGTTGGTCCGGGTGCGTGACATCGGACGGGTCGAGCTTGGCGCCCAGGACTATGCGATCAACGGCTATCTGGGCGCGGATGTTGCGCTGCCGATTGGCATTTTCCAACTTCCGGGCTCGAATGCGCTGGAGACGGCGGACGAAATCCTGCGGGTGATGGACGAGTTGTCCACCGGATTTCCACCCGGCATCGAGCATCGCGTTGTCTATAACCCGACCGAATTCATCGCCCAGTCGATCGATGCCGTCTACACGACGATCCTCGAGGCGGTGCTGCTGGTCGTGCTGGTGATCGTCATCTTCCTGCAAAGCCTGCGGGCCTCGGTGATCCCGATCATCGCAATTCCGGTATCGCTGATCGGCACTTTCGCGGTGATGGCAGCGCTCGGCTATTCGATCAACAACCTGACGCTTTTCGGGCTGGTGCTGGCGATTGGCATCGTCGTCGATGACGCCATCATCGTGGTGGAAAATGTCGAGCGGTTCCTGCGCCAGGGCCAGGCGCCGCGCGAAGCCGCGCGCAACACCATGACGGAGGTCTCGACCGCGCTGTTGGCGCAGGGTTTGGTGCTGCTGGCGGTGTTCATCCCCAGCGCTTTTCTCGAGGGCATCACCGGGCAATTCTTCCGCCAGTTCGCGGTCACCATCGCCACCGCCACGGCGATCTCGGTGCTGATCTCGCTGACGCTGTCGCCGGCGCTGGCGTCGCTGATCATGCGCCACGACGGGCCGGACCACCAATCGCAGGGTATTTTTCGCCGCGCCTGGGATTTCTTTACCTGGCCCTTCCGGATGGCGGGGAACGCGTTCAACTGGGGTTTCGAGCATTTTGCCGACGGTTACCGGCTGGTCGTGCGCGGCCTGCTCAGCGTCTCGGTCATCGTGCTGATCGCCTATGGCGGGCTACTGTGGCTGACCTATGATCAGTTCGGTAAGACGCCGACCGGCTTCATCCCGGCCCAGGATCAGGGTTATCTGATCACCGTCATCCAGCTTCCCGCGGGCTCGTCGTTGGCGCGCACCGACGCGATCGCGCGGCAGGCATCGGAGATTATCCTGAAACACCCCGGTGTCCGCGACACCGTCGCCATCGTCGGCCTCGACGGTGCCACTTTCACCAATGCCTCGAACGGCGCCGCGATCTTCGTGCCGATGAAACCGTTCAAGTGGCGCGCCGAGCAAGGGCTGACCGCTGGCCGTATACTCGGTGAGCTGCAACAGCAGATGTTCCAGATCAAGGAGGCCAACATCTTCCTGATCCAGCCCCCGCCGGTACGCGGTATCGGCACAGGTGGCGGCTGGAAGATGTATATCCAGGATCGACGCGGTCGCGGTCTGTTGGCGCTGGAAGAAGCTGCCTTTGCGATGATGATCCAGGGCAATCAGGAGCCGGAGCTTAGCCGGGTCTTCACGCTGTTCAACACCAAAACACCGGCGATCTATGCCGATATCGACCGGGTAAAGGCCGAGATGATCGGTGTCCGCCCGGACCAGGTAGCCGAGGCGCTGGAGGTCTACTTGGGCTCGGCCTTTGTCAACGATTTCAACTTCTTAGGTCGAACCTACCGGGTCACCGCCCAGGCGGATGGGCCGTACCGCGACGACCCCGGCGACATCGCCAAGCTGCGGACCCGCTCGGCGGCGGGCGAGATGACACCGATCGGTGCGGTGGCGACCTTCCACGATATCACCGGCCCCTACCGTGTCGCCCGATACAACCTGTACCCGGCGGCGGCGCTGCAGGGCTCGACCGCGCCCGGTGTCTCAACCGGCGATGCGCTGAAGAAGGTCGAGGAGATGGCGGCAAAGATTCTGCCGGACGGATTTGCTTTTGAGTGGACCGAACTGGCACTGCAGGAGAAACAGGCCGGCAGTACCGCGATCTTCGTGTTCCTATTGGCGACTGCGTTTGTGTTCCTACTGCTGGCGGCGCAATACGAAAGCTGGCTGCTGCCGCTGTCGGTGATCCTGATCGTGCCGATGTGCCTGCTGGCGGCGATTGAGGGAGTGATCTGGCGTGGCATGGACAACAACATCCTGACCCAGATCGGCTTTGTCGTACTGGTCGGATTGGCATCGAAAAATGCCATCCTGATCGTCGAGTTTGCCCGTCAGGCCGAGGAACAGGGGATGAGCCGGGTCGATGCGGCGGTGCATGCGGCGCGGCTGCGGCTGCGGCCGATCCTGATGACTTCGTTTGCGTTCATTCTTGGGGTTCTACCGCTGGTCGTCGCCACCGGAGCCGGGGCCGAGATGCGTCAAGCGTTGGGCACGGCGGTGTTCTTTGGAATGATTGGGGTGACCTTCTTTGGGCTGATTTTCACTCCGGTATTCTATGTTACAAGCCGTTGGATCGGCAGCCTGTTTCAGGGCAATGCCCAAGGTCATCGGCGCAGCCAAGAGATCGGCCCAGGCACCGAACTCGGACCGGAATAACATCTTGGTGGCACTGCCAGCGGGTGTGTAAA
>Ga0307379_10008286_pt1 | contig 14025 bp, 9 predicted proteins | sample UN2MG_FD_202237 | JGI IMG/M metagenome (GOLD analysis project Ga0307379, IMG submission 202237) | Soil microbial communities from Risofladan, Vaasa, Finland - UN-2 | ecosystem: Environmental > Terrestrial > Soil > Coastal area > Acid sulfate soil | place: Finland: Risofladan, Vaasa | collected...
CACACGGGCCACCACGCCCGGGCCGAGGCGATGCTGGCGCCCCTGCTGGCGGACGAGAAGCTCTCAGCCAGCCCCTGGCTGTGGCGGCTGGGGTCGCTGGCGGCTGCCAGGCAGGGCAAGTGGGCACGCTCGCTGAAGTGCTTCGAGAAGGCCATCGAGATCGAGTACCGCGAGCTGCCTGATATGATCAACCTCCAGGCCGTCCGCCAGGACTACGGCAACCTGATGGGCCAGTACCGCCAGCTCGCCCAGGCGCTGTCGGCCCTGGAGGCGGCCCCGCCGCAGGACCTGATCGCCCGGGTGGTGAGGGCGACGGACCGGTGGCGGTCGCTGGACGACGACGACACGTCCGCCTGCAACACGGCCGCCGGCGTGCTCCAGACGCTCGGGGCGACCGAGCTGGCGTGGGACTACCTGACCACGCCGCTGGCGGCCAAGCCCAACGAGGCCGCCCCTTGGACCGCACTCGCCCAGACGCTGAACTCCCAGGGCCAGTACGACCTGGCCGACCGGGCCTACGCCTCGGCCTTCGGGGCCGAGCCGACAAACGCCCAGATACTCTGGGACCACGCCCAGATGCTCCAGCAGACCGGGCGCATCGCTGATGCCCGTGAGATCTACCGCCGCATCGCCGCCAGCGAGTGGCAGCCGCGGTTCAGTTGGATCAAGAGCCGCGCCCAGCAGTACGTGGCCGGCACGCGATAGGATCACTATCGCGGCGCCTCTGCGACGGGCGCCGCGCGGCCGGACATAACGGTCGCAGACACGACAGAGAAGCCGACGGACACCCATCCGTCGGCTTCTCCTATGGAGGGGGGATCAGAAGGGGGCGTCGTGGCCCGGTTTTTCCCTCTGGGTCCTTGCCCCGCCTGGCGCGCTTATTAGAATGGCTGGTTTCCGTCCGGGCGGCCTTCGCAGGAGACGACGATGAGCATCTACGTGATGGTGGACATGGAGGGCATCAGCGGCGTGTATAGCGCGGCCCAGGTGAACTCTGACAACCCGCGGTATGCCCAGGGCTGCAAGTTCTACACGTGGGACGTCAACGCCTGCGTGGACGGCTGCTTCGCCGGCGGCGCCAAGCGCGTGATCGTCCGCGACGCCCACGGCGGCGGCAACAGCCTGATCTGGGAGGAGTGCGACCCGCGCGGCGAGTACATCCAGGGCCGCACTCATGAGCGCATGCCATTCCTGGACGAGTGCGACGGGCTGGTGCTGCTGGGCTACCATGCGATGGCGACCACGCCGCGGGCGGTGCTGGAGCACACGATGACCTCCGTGCACTGGCAGCGCGTTTGGATGAACGACAGGCTCGTGGGCGAGACGGCCATCGACGCGGGGCTGGCCGGCGACCACGGCGTGCCGCTGGTCATGGTCAGCGGCGACGAGAAGCTCTGCGCGGAGGCCAAGGCGCTGGTGAAGGGCATCGTGGCCGTCGAGGTCAAGAAGGGCCTGGCCATCGAGGGCGCGCTGCTGTACTCCAGACAGCGGGCGCACGAGGCGATCCGCAAGGGCGCGGCGAAGGCCGTCAAGCTGTGCGCGAAGATCAAGCCGTACAAGGTCAAGCGGCCGGTGCGGTTCCGGGTCGAGCTGGCGGGGCGGCGCAGCGCGTCGATGGGGCGGCGGAACGTGAAGGTCATCGACGAGCGGACGTACGAGGCGACCGGTCCCAACGTCGAGGATGCCTTCAAGGCCCTGCTGTAGCGACTCCGGTCCGGGGCCGGCGGGGCGGTGTGTTGGATGGAGAGGCAAATGAAGCGTAATACGATTCTCGAGACGGCCGTCGAAAACTTCGACCGGGCCGCGTCGATGCTCGCCGGCCAGGTGCAAGGCGATCTGCTGGTGAAGATGCGCTCGCCCCTGGAGCGGATCGAGCTGGAGCTGTCGCCGCAGATGGACGACGGCAAGGTGCACGTGTTCCGCGCGTTCATCGTGCGTCACAGCGTGGCCCTCGGGCCCTCCAAGGGCGGCATCCGCATGACGCCGACTGTGACGCCGGACGACGTGTGCGGGCTGGCCATGGAGATGACGTGGAAGTGCGCGCTGATTGGCGTGCCGTTCGGCGGCGGCAAGAGCGGCATCGTAGCCGACCCCGACCTGCTCAGCCCGCACAACAAGGAGAGGCTGGTCCGCAGCTTCGCCCGCAACGCCCACCGCCACATCGGCCCGCAGGTCTACGTGCCCGCGCCGGACATGGGCACCAACGAGCGCGACATGGGCTACATCAAGGACACCATCAGCTACTCCGTCGGCCAGGCCACCACCCAGGGTTGCTACGTCACGGGCAAGCCGGTGATCCTCGGCGGCGTCCCCGGTCGGCGAGAGGCCACCGGCACCGGGGTGGCCGTCACCGTCGGCGAGGCGCTGAAGGTACTGGGCAAGCAGCCGCAAGGCGCGACGGCCGTCGTGCAGGGCTTCGGCAACGTCGGGTCGGTGACGGCAAAGGCGCTGCACGAGATGGGACTGAAGATCGTCGGCGCCAGCGACATACACCAGGCGGTGTACGATCCCGCCGGGCTGGACGTGGCGGCGCTCGCCGAGCAGGTGGAGGCCAGCGGCTCGGTGAAGGGCTTCGCCGGCGGCAAGGCCGTTGACGGCGCCAAGCTGCTGGAGATGCCGTGCGACGTGCTGGTGCCGGCGGCCGCCGCAAACCAGATCACCTCGGCAAACGCCGAACGCATCTCAGCCGGCTTGGTGGCCGAGGGCGCCAACAGCCCGACCACGCCGCAGGCCGACGCCATCCTCGCCAAGCGCGGCGTCTTCATCATCCCCGACATCCTCTGCAACGCCGGCGGCGTGTTCGTCTCGTACCTGGAGTTCACCCAGGAGACCCAGCAGGAGCAGATGACCGTCGAGGAGGTGCAGGGGCGGCTCCGCAGGCGGATGTCCGAAAAGTTCGGCGAGGTCCGCGCCCTGGCCGACCAGCGGAAACTGTCCATGCGCGAGGCCGCCATGTACCTGGCGGTCAAGACCGTCGCCGCCGCACTGGTCGCTCGGGGACAACTGCCCTAGAGACCGCTGACGCTGGTAGGAAATGGAACTCCGGGTCATCGACGAATTGCAGATGGATGCCGTTATGGAGGCGGCCGTTCGCGCGGCCTTGCAGGCGTGCTTTCCGCGCGACCGCGAGCACTACGGCCGCACGCGCGACTGGCACGGCAGCGCGCCGGCGTGGACCGTGGTGCTTCAGGAGGGCGAGGCCGTCGTCGCCCACGTCGGGGTCGTGGACCGCAGGATCCGGGTCGGCGGCCAGCCGCTCCGCGTCTTCGGCCCGCAGGGCGTGTGCGTCCGCCCGGAGCACCGAGGCAAGCGGCTCGTGGACAAGGTTCTCTCGGCCGCCGTCGATGAGGCCCGCCGCCGCGAGATTCAGTGGGGCATGCTCTTCTGCCAACAGGCTACCATGCGGATATACGCGCGGACCGGCTGGCAAGAGGTCGACAGGACCAGGATCACCCGCATCGACGCCGACGGCGCCGAGGGTCCGCTGCCGGAAGGCAGCATGCCCATGGTCCGCTGCGCCGGCGACGGCCAGTTCCCCCTCGGCCCGATCCACCTGGCCGGCAACGACTGGTGATGGGCGGGGGGCGCGTCGGCCGAGTCACTGATTCACTGGATTCCCGTTCCCTGCGCTCCATAATGTCCTTGTCCGGAGGGTCGGAAAGGCAAGACCGATGCAGGGATGGCGGATCGGCGTGTTTGGGGCGGCTCTTGCCGTGGCGGCTGCCGCGGCGCCGGTGTGGGGCGACGGCCTGGTCGGCGCCCGGCAGGCCGAGGCGCTGAGGTCGTCACTGGTCGGCCGCTGGCGGGCCGAGATCGACCGCCGGCGGGTGGACCTGGAGTTCACCGCAGACGGCCGTTACTCCCTCGACGGCGCCCGCGGGGCCTTCGAGGTGGCCGGCGAGAAGCTGCGCCTCCGCGGTGAGGCCAACGAGGTCGTCTATCAGGTCAAGCTGGAGAAGGGTCAGCTTACGCTGGCCGACGGCGACCTGGCCGCCCCGCTGACCTTCAGCCGCGCCCGCGGCGCGGGGGGCTTTCTCGGAGGGCTGTTCGGCATCTCGCGCGAGAGCGCCTTAGCGACGCTGTACCGCATCCTGATCATCATCGCCGTGGTGGTCGTCGTGCGCGTGACGCTGTATGTGCTGCGGCTGGGCTCGCACTTCGTGATCTACTCCGAGTGGGGGCCGCTGCGGCTGATGTATCGCCGCCGCAAGAACCGCGCAATGACGATCCACTCCCTGGCCCTGAACGTCCTGAAGTACGTGATCTATGTCATCGCGCTGGGCTTCGTGCTCACCGAGCTGGGCATCAACTACACGGCCTACCTGGCGTCGCTGTCGGTCATAGGCCTGGCGATCGGCTTCGGCTCGCAGGGGCTCGTGCAGGACATGGTGACGGGCTTCTTCATCATCTTCGAGGGTCAGTTCGACGTCGGCGACATGGTCGAGATCGGCGGGCAGAGCGGCGTGGTTGATCAGCTCGGCCCGCGGATGACGCGCCTGCGGAACTACGCCGGACAGCTCGTGACTATCCCCAACCGCAACATCTCGGTCGTGAGCAACTACTTCAAGGGCGCGCAGGTGGCGCGGGTGGACGTGGCCGTCGCCGACGAGGCCGCCGCGGCAAAGGCCGTTGGGCTGCTGGAATCGCTCGGCGTGGAAATCGCGCGGCAGTACGAGGACGCGATCGTCTCGGCGCCTCAGGTCGAGGGGCAGATCACCCTCGAGACCGGCGAGCATTTCGTGCGCCTGCGGCTTGAGATCTGGCCGAAGGAGCAGTGGGTGGTCGATCAGCAGCTCCTGCCGCGGATCAGGGAGTGCTTCAAGGCCGCGGGGCTGGAGATTCCGGCGGATCGGGTGAGCGTCTTCTACCACGCCCGCGAGCAGCTCGCAGCCGGCCCCGACTGGCGCGCCGCACTAAAGAAGATCACCGACCGCATTCCGCGAAGGAGGACCGAGTAGGGCGGGCTCTGCCCGCCGGGTGCCTGCTTGCCAGAAGCATGCCGGTCGGCAAGCTCCGGTGGCGCGTGGCACCCAAAGATGGAAAGGACGAACGACTGTGAAGACGCATGGGTTGAAGGCCAGGGAGATTGGCCTGGAGGATGAATGGGACGTGATCGTGGCCGGGGGCGGGCCGGCGGGGTGCACGGCCGCGGCGGCCGCCGCGAGGGAGGGCGCCCGCACGCTGCTCGTGGAGGCGACCGGCGCCCTGGGCGGCATGGGCACGGGCGGACTGGTGCCGGCCTGGTGCCCCTTCACCGACAAGAAGCGGATCATCTACGGCGGGATGGCCGAGCGAGTCCTGAAGGACTGCATGGCCGGCATGCCGCACGTGCGGGCCGACCACTTCGACTGGACGCCGATCGACCCGGAGCGCCTCAAGCGAATCTACGACGAGCTGGTGACCGGCGCCGGGGCGAAGGTGCGATTCCACACGGTGCTGGCCGGCGTCGAGCGGGCCGACGGCGGCCGCGTCGAGGCGATCCTGCTGGCGAGCAAGCTGGGCCTGACGGCCGCCAAGGCCAAGGTCTATATCGACTGCACGGGCGACGCGGACCTGGCCGCCTGGGCCGGCGCCGAGTGGCACAAGGGCGACGACGCCGGCGACCTCCAGCCGGCGACGCATTGCTTCAGCCTGGCCAACGTGGACATGTACGCCTACGAGCACTGCGGCAACGTCAAGTACCACCGCGGCGAGCCGATCATCGACAAGATCGTCGCCTCCGGCCGACATCCTGAGATTCCCGACACGCACGCGTGCAACAACGTCGTCGGCCCGGGCGTGGTCGGCTTCAACGCCGGGCACCTGTGGAACGTGGACAACACCGACCCGGACAGCGTCTCGCGAGGGCTCATCCAGGGCCGCAAGATCGCCGACGCCTTCCAGCGCGCGCTCAAGGAGTTCTTCCCGGCCGCGTTCGGCAACGCCTTCCTGGCGGCTACGGCATCGCTGATGGGCGTCCGCGAGACGCGCCGCATCGTCGGCGATTACGTGCTGACCCTCGACGATTTCCTCGCCCGCCGCAGCTTCCCCGACGAGATCTGCCGCAACGCCTACTACATCGACGTGCACCACGCACAGGCCGACGCCGGCAAGGAACGCGACCCGCAGTGGCTGGCCAAGCGACACATCAGCTACGAGCCCGGCGAGTCGCACGGCATCCCGTACCGCTGCCTTACGCCGAAGGGCCTGGCCGACGTGCTGGTGGCCGGGCGGTGCATCTCGACCGACCGGCCCGTCCAGGGCTCGACGCGCGTGATGCCCGTGTGCCTGGCGATGGGGGAGGCCGCAGGAATGGCCGCCGCCTACGCCGCCGGCGCCCCCGCGCCCGACGTGCACGCCGTGGACGTCAAACGCCTCCGCAATAAGCTCAGAGAGCACGGCGCCTACCTGCCGCAGGCGGCCGACGCCTGACGGCGCCGCGCGCCTGAATGTATGAGCATCGCGAAAAGGAGAACTCATATGTCCAAAGCGAAGAAACCCACACGCCGAACCCGGCCCGGCAAGCGCCCCCGCAAGCCCCGCGCGGGCCGGCCGCGCAAGGTCTTCGCCGACGCGATGACCTCGGCCGAGATGGCCGACCACAGGCGGCGAAACGGCATCGTCCTGCTGCCGATCGGGTGCTTCGAGATGCACGGCATGCAGTGCAACATGTCGTGCGACTCGTTCATCGCCGAGGCGACCTGCCGCATCCTCGCCGACGAGTGGGACGCCGTCATCATGCCGACGATCCATTACACCGACCCCGGAGCGACGGCGCCCTGGCCTGGCTCGGTTGGCGTGCTGCCGCTGGAGGGGCTTCACTACGTGACGGCCGTCGTCCGGGCCATCCTCGCCAACGGCTTCAGGCGCGTCGTCATCGTCAGCCTGCACGGGCCTAACGCCGGGATGATCTCGATGGCCATCCAGACGATCTTCCGGGCAACGGGCGAGCTGCCGATACTCTACCAGGAGAAGTACGCCGAGTTCTGCCGGCGCGTGGAGGAGGAGTTCGGCCGGCCTCACGGCGAGGCGGCGTGCCTGCTGGCGTCGATGTATATCTGCGGCCGACACGGCGAGTTCGACCCGTCGGCCACAGAGGACGAGACGCTCGAAGGCCCAAAGTACCCCTTCCGCAGCCGCAGCGCATGGAACCTGCGGACGCACGGCACGACGTTCCCGTATCACTTTGTCGAGCCGAACAACCACGTGGGCCGCTACCCGGGGATGACGCTTGACGACGCCCCTCGAATGGCCGAGATATGGCGCGAGGTGGTGCTCCAGACGGCCCGCGGCCTGCCCGAGGACTACGCCAAGTTCCAGAAGGACATGTGGCAGGCGATGAGGGACAAGCCCTGGGCGGATCTGTAGGGCGTGCGGTCCCGTCGGGACCGCACGCGCAAGGGCATCGAATCCCGCGTGCAATCCCGACGGACCGGGGTTGCACGCCCTATGGGTCTTGATGCGGCCACGACGGAGCGTGGCCCTCCACCTTGCCGGGTGCCATGCTTCTGCTCGCAGAAGCATGCCCCGCCGGGACATGGCACCGCGCTGGTCAGGGCTTCTGGGTTGAGACCTTGCGCTCAACCTCGCCGGCGAGTGTGAAGAGCCTCTCGGCTCGCTTCTGCCAACCCGACCCGACGGACCAGAAGTGCCCCGCGACGCCCGGCCCGCCCGTGCTGCTCAGGCCGGCCGGGTTGCCGTCCAGCCGGTTCATCAGACGGCAGAAGCAGGCCTGGGCGCACCGCATGCGGTCGTCCAGCAGCTCCTGACAGCGCTTCGCCAGGTCGTCGCCGAGGCGCGCCCTGAGCGACGTATCGGACAGGGCCCGCTCGATCGCGATCCGCGCCTCGCATTCCTGGATGCCCTCGACGAGGTGCTGGTAGTGCTGCGTGGCCGTGGGCCCCTCCGGCCCCGGCGCAAGCAGCGAGGCGTAGATGTCCAGGTTCCGCCAGTTGCTGTGCGGGTACTGCTCATAGATGCGGCCCGCGCGCTGGCCGCGCTTGTCCTTCAGGACCTTCCAGAACTCCCCGCCGAGTCGGCCCACGCCGCGCTGGTCGCCGGCGATGGCGTACTCGGACATGAAGCGCCATGTCGAGGGCGGGTAGCTGTCGAATCCCCCTTGTCGGAAGTAGCGGTGCCTCAGCGGCTTGAGCTTCCAGCCCATCAGGCTCTTCGCGCCGGGCGGGCTGATGCCCCATACGCGGACCTCGGAGCCGACCTTTGCCAGCCGGTACACCGACCCGCCGCCGCCGAAGTGCGCGTGCGCGACCCACGGCACGCCCCCGGACAGCTCCACCAGGACGGCCACCTCCTCCTTGGTCGGCCAGGCGTCCGTGAGCATGCCGAGCATCATGGCCTTCTCCAGCCCGCGCCGGGCGAGGTGCCGGCGAATCTGCTCGAAGAGCGGCCCCCATTGGGCCTTGGCGGCGGGATCGGTGTACTTCGGCAGGATGACGTTCCGCGTCGTGCCGGCGGCCGGGTCCGCCACCGTGACCATCGGCCCGCGATCCAGCAGCGCGCCGCGATCCTGAAGCCCCTTCACCAGGTTCCTCTGCTCGCTCTGATTGGCGCCGCTGCCGCCGCCCTTGCCCAGCATGTACACGTCCCAGGCGTAGAAGACCACGATCTTCGGCGTGCCCATGTGCCTGGCCGCCAAGTCGAGGTACTTGTCCATCACCGCCAGGTCGTACTCGTAGCGCCCGTCCGCCTTGGGAATCCACCGCACCATGGACTGCCCGTGCCCGAAGTTCGTCTCGGCGATGAGCGGGACGTACACGATGCGGTTTCCGGAGTCGCACAGCAGCCGGAACGATTCGGCGATGAGCTCCCAGTGGCGGTCCGACCAGAGGCCCGCGCCGTATTCGGTTGCCAGGGTGTCGGGCGACTGGATGATCTCCACGGACGTGCGATAGTCCTGCGAGTCGGGCAGCGTCCAGTCGGCCACCGTCAATTCAACGGGGACGGTGACGGGCCGCTGGCCGGCGGCCTGTATGGTGATGCTGCCGGCGTACCGGCCCGGCGCGGCGTCGGTCGGCACGCGGACGGTCACCCAGATCGGCGCGACTGCCCCGAAGAGCGGCTTGGGATGCTCTGGCGTGCCGGGGCGCCGGCGCGGGGGCTGCTTCGTGCGGACGGGAATCTCTGCGGGCGCCCGGTCGCAAAGGCGCCCCAGCAGGTCCGCCTGCAACGGATAGGCGTAGCGCGCGTACGGGATGGTGATCGTGTCGTCCCCCCACGGCAGGCCGTAGCGGACCCTCACCTGCGCGGCGGGGATTACCCCGGCCGCCCCCCTAAGGTCGCTTGCGGCGGCCTTCAGGTTCCGAATCGGCTTGGTGTCGCCCGCCACCACCTTGCCCGAGAAACACCCGTTCCGCGCGCCGACGATCCTGATCGGCCGGAGCTTCTCGTTGCGGTCGCCGTAGTCCAGATCGTAGTCGCCCGCCAGCAGATCGCTGTTCCAGACCTGAAAGCCCGACGGACGGGCGACATTGGGGGTTAGTCCTCCTGTCGCCGCTGCAGACAGACGGACGGTCTCGATCTGGCAGGTGTCCCACGCGAAGTTCCAGCAGCGCCGCTTGGCGTCCTTCTTGTCGTCCACGATCTTCGGATACGGCGCGCGGGCGATCTGAATCGCCAGCACGTTGACGCCCCGCCGAAGCAGCCGCGAGGGGATAGCCACGTCGAGCTCTCGGCCGATCTGCCGCCGCCTGGGGTCGTCCGGCCGGAGGGTCCTTCGTGCGGCCTCGAACGTAAGCAGCCCGCCCTGGGGCGTCCGGAAGGCCTCGGCGGGGTAGTCCTCGGCCAGCTCGTCCGACCCGGCCGCCATGTTGGCGCGGGTCAACTCCTTGCCGTTGAGATACACCACCGCGCCGCCGTGATAGACCGCCGCCAGCTTCAGCCCGCGGACCTTGGCCGGGTCGCTCACGGTGAACCTGCCGCGCAGGCACAGCCGCGCCTGGTAGGGGGTGGTGGGGGCCAGCAGCGCCGTGCCCCGCAGCCATCCGCTGTCGTCGAAGTCCGGCTGCATCCAGTCCGCCGCGGGCGGCTGCGTCGAGCGGTCGACCCACGGCGCCTTCAGAAGCAGCGGCGTCAGCCCGCCTTCCGTCCGGGCCACGGGGGCCCTGAGCGTCTGGTGCATTCGCCAGAAGCCCATCGTGTCCAGGACGACGGTCTGCGAGCCGCTAGTCTTGGCGGGCGCCTGCGCCCCCGCGGGGCGGCACCACGCCGAGCAGAGCACAGTCAGCATCGCGGCCGCACAGGCCTTGGCCGTCTGAGTCATTCCGCTGTCTCCAATCCGCCGCCGGAGGATTGCGGCATCTTCATACAACCCGCGGCATGCCGGCCCGTATCGGCCGAACGACCGCCGCCAGTGCGCCGCCGCGGCTCAAGGGATGGGTTGTGCGCCGGACCCGAGGCGGGCCATCTGCCGCTTGGGGCTGCATAGGCGCGCCGATGCGGCCGGCCCCAACCCCCGGCCGGGCCGTGCGTTGCCGAAACGAAATATTTTTTGGAAAATGCGCTTGACAAGGCAACGGCGTGCGTTAAGCTAATTGGAAGGGCGTGGGGCATGGATGGGGCAGAGGGCAGATGGGAAAGGGCATAGGGCATGGGTCGCAGGTCATGGGGAACAGGGCGGAGGGCTTGCCTGGCTGCGGGCTTTCGACACTTGCATCCTCCCTACTTCGCCAAGTCGCCGACGCTGCATAGCTATGGCGACGCAGCGGCTCCGCAGGGCAAGCTGCGTTCTCCGCCCCTTGCCGAAGCCCAACGGGCCGCTGCGCGGGCATCTACCGAAGGCACCCCGTTGGGGCCTTCGGGACTGCGGCGAACATGAACCGCGAAAAAGTGAAAATATGCGAAACGAACCCAATTTCCGGAGGGGTCCGGGGCGATGCAAGCAATTGTGCAGAAGGGGCTTCCAGTGGAAGGCAGGCCGAAAACGCGCGAAATAAGAAGCCCGATTAAGGCCCGCAAAGGGGTGGTTAGGTGCGTCTAAGGGGGCGAAAGAGGTGGATAACCGCGTCAAAACGGGGGTTGGTCGGGCTGCTCCTGAGCGTGAAAGGCAGAGAGGTCATCCAGGATGGCGGACCGGCCGGCGGCTGGACCGGGTCAGAGGTGGGTGCCCCGGGCAAGCGGAGCTTGCCCGGCTCGCGAGCTTTGGTCTCCGTTGCGAATGCCGGGCAAACTTTGCTTCGCTCGTTTGTCCGGGGCACCCGGCCAGAGCGTCGGGCACAGCCCGACCTGCGCGGCTCGCTTGCCCGGGGCAGCCGTCGCGGCGCGGTCGAAGGTTGTCAGGATGGTGGCCGACACTACAATGGCCCGGATTGGCGGAGGCGACACGATGGCGAACCATGCGGTTTTCGGACTGATCGGGGTGGGCGGCATCAGCCAGTCGCAGCATTTGCCGAACCTGACGCGTGCGGAGGGCGTGCGGCTCAAGACCGTGTGCGACCTGCGAGAGGACCTTCTGAAGCAGATGCAGGCCAAGTACGGGGTGCCGCACGCGACGACGGACCATCGGGAGGTGCTGGCCGACCCGGAGATCGACGCGGTGCTGATAGCCACGCGCGAGGACGCGCACGTGCCGCTGACGGTCGAGGCCCTGAAGGCTGGCAAGCACGTGTACGTGGAGAAGCCCCTGGCCGAGACCGCCGAGCAGGCCCGGCCGGTGCTGGAGGCCCAGAAAGCGTCGGGCAAGTTCGTGGTGATCGGTCACAACCGGCGCTTCGCCCCGGCGTACCGCAAGGTGATGGAGATCCTGCGCGACCGCGGCGGGCCGCGGCACATCCACTATCGCGTCTCGGACGCGTACTGGAACTGGGGCCGCAGCTACGGCGCGGGCAAGCGGGTGGTGCACGAGTTGTGTCACGTGTTCGATATCCTGCGGGTCCTGACCGGCTCGGAGGTGGCCAGCGTCTACTGCGCCGAGGTTCGTCCGGACGACGAGACGATCGTGCTGACGTTCCGCAGCGGCTGCGTCGCCTCGATCATGTCCACCGGCTACGTCTACTGGGACATGCCCAAGGAGCGGCTCGAGGTGATCCTCGATATGGGCGCGCTGACCATCGAGGACTTCGTCGAGCTGACGACGTTCGGCCTGGCCGGCTGGGAGCACTGCTACCGCTTCGCTGGTCACACGCATCCCGATCGCGACTCGACGCACGAGCGGCTCTACGAGAAGCTTGGGGCCGAGGCGCTGCTGGCGGTGCGGCGGACCTACTGGGAGAACCGGACGCGCCTGGAGTACCTTGTGGCCGAGGGCGTCGAGGGCGCCGAGCGCCGGCGGCTTGAGGCGTACATGGCCGTCGTGCCGAACGTGGGCTACTCGGTCAACAAAGGCTGGATACCGGCCCTGGAGCACTTCGCGAAGAGCATCGTTGAGGGCCGCCAGCCCGAGCTGGCCGGGCCGGAAGACGGGATTGAGATCGCGCGGATCACCGAGGCGGTCATTCACAGCCGGCAGGGAAGGAAGATCGTCGAGTTGTAGTTGCAGGTTGGCCTGTGCCCGAGAGGGCCGGGCGGGTGGCACCCACAAGCGCAGCTTGTGGGTGTGCCCGGCTTCACACGGAAACACCCCCAACCTTCGGTTGGGGGTGGCACCCGGCAGGATTGTTCATCTGGAGTGAAACGCATGGCCAAGCGAACGAAGGCCAAGGCATCAAGTGGTAGGTCGGGCTCTGCCCGACACGGCTCGGCAGCGGGCACCCCGCTTGGTCCCGACAGAACCAGGGACTACGCAGGGCAGGCAGCCCGCCCTACGGCTCGGCGGCCGGGTTCGCGTGAGCCGGCGCTGCACCTGTCGCCGTCGGACTATCACCATTACGTCTATGACACTACGAAGCGATCGATGTCCTATTCAGGCGGCGACGTGAAGGCCTGGCAGCGCCGGCTTCGCCGCAAGCTCCGCGAGCTGGTCGGCTGGATGCCGGCCAGACCCTGCGTGCTGAACGTGCGGTCGATCTGGAAGCGGGACCACAAGCTCGGCACGATCGAGAAGATCGCCTTCACGGCCGAGGAGCACTGCGACGTGCTGGCGTATGTGTGCATCCCGCGCGGCGTCGAGCCGCCGTATCCGTTCATGATCTGCCTGCAAGGCCATTCGACCGGCATGCACAACTCCATCGGCGTGGACCGCGAGAAGGACACCCGGCCGATCAAGGTGGCGGGGGACCGCGACTTCGCCCTGGGGTGCATGGCCAGGGGCGTGGCGGCCTTGTGCATCGAGCAGCGCTCGTTCGGCTACCGGCGGGAGCGCGTGCAGAGGCACGTAAGTCCGCACGGCTGTCACGACGCGGTAATGCACTCGCTGGCCCTGGGGCGGACGCTGCTGGGCGAGCGGGTGTACGACGTGGATCGCGGGCTGGACTACCTGGCCTGGCGAGGGGACGTGGACATGAAGCGCGTCGGCGTGATGGGCAACTCCGGCGGCGGCACGATCAGCCTGTTCGCGGCGGCCCTGCTGAGCCGCCTGCGCCTGGCCGTCCCGAGCTGCTACTTGTGCCGCTGGTGCGACTGCATCATGAGCATCTACCACTGCGCGGACAACTACGTGCCGGGGCTGCTGATGTACGCTGAGTGCGCCGACGTGATGGGGCTGTTCGCGCCGCGGCCGGTGGTGATCGTCGCCGGCAGGACCGACCCGATCTTCCCGATTGCGGGAGTGCGGAAGGCGTTTGGGGATCTCAAGCGGATCTACAAGGCGGCGGGCGCGGCCGCCAACTGCAAGCTGGTTGTGGGGCCGGGCGGGCATCGGTTCTATGCGGAGCTGGCCTGGCCGAAGATACTGCGGGGGTTTGACGTTTGCGGAGATGTGAGCTAGCCGGCGCTCCCGGGGGGCGCAAAGCAACGCGGGCGACAACACTGACGCGCCCGCGTCCGCTCGAGCAGAGGTATTTGGCGAGTCTATTTGTGCTTTCGCCGGCGGATGACCAGCAACGCCGCGCCGACGCCGATCAGTGCAACGGTGGCGGGCTCGGGCACGATGGCCTTGTCCTTGCTGATCAGGACCGACTCGCCGGCGCCGATGGTGAAGTCCCACTGGAAGGC
>Ga0307379_10008287_pt1 | contig 14025 bp, 24 predicted proteins | sample UN2MG_FD_202237 | JGI IMG/M metagenome (GOLD analysis project Ga0307379, IMG submission 202237) | Soil microbial communities from Risofladan, Vaasa, Finland - UN-2 | ecosystem: Environmental > Terrestrial > Soil > Coastal area > Acid sulfate soil | place: Finland: Risofladan, Vaasa | collected...
AGAAAACGTGGAGAAATTGAAGCAGTGCAGTGGTTCCCACACATAAAAATCAATGGTGTCATTACATCACCAGTGCTAGAACCTACGGAAGACAACCCTAGTGGCGTATATGGACAGTTTGATTGTGATACGTGCATACCCGGTGATTGGATAATTACATGGGGCAACGGTAAGTGCACTAAAGCAACCGATGAAGATATGCGTGAGTATGAAGAGGTAAATCCCGAGTTAACGAGTTCGCATGTATTAGAAGGTCAAACAGCCAGTCTCGATGTAGCTGAAGCAGACGTTATTGCAGCAGTTAGGAAATTACGATTAATAAAGCTGCGGGAACTACGAAAGCCCTGTACACATGAAGAGCCGATATTCTTTGATGATGACCGGCAATGGTGCCCAGAGTGCGGTGCTACCAAACAGCGTAAAACTGACTGGCTCATACCAACACATACGCAGCATAAAATTGATAGTCAAGAAAACTTATTTTAAATGGGATCGTAGCTCAATTGGCAGAGCATCTGACTCTTAATCAGGCGGTTGAAGGTTCAATTCCTTCCGGTCCCATAATGGTAACTAGGGAGTGCAAATGAAAATAGGAATTGCGGGGTACGGATTTGTTGGGCAAGCGGTACACAGCTGCATGAAAGACAATTGCGAGTGTATAGTGTATGATCCGCCTAAGCAAATGGGTGATCTTGAGGAGTTATATACTTGTGATTGCATATTTTGCTGTTTGCCCACGTTAACTGTAGACGGCAAACAAGATTTTTCTGCATATCATAACCTTTTAGATAAAGAACTTTGTAACGAAGACGAAAATTATCAAGGTACGCTGATCGTTAAAAGTACCATTTTACTTTCCCATATTGAACCATACCTGCAAAAATATAATGTAGTGCTAAACCCAGAGTTTCTAAACCAAAATGACTTCAAAAATGACTTCTATGCGCAGAAAGTAATTGTTTTAGGAGGTAGAGTAGACCACTGTCGTTTAGCTGAAAAAGTTTACCTTGATAACTTCCGATTCAAGTCAGATGTGGAATTTGAATACTGTTCTGTGAAAGAAGCAATTGAACTAAAATACACTCATAATGTTTATCATGCCTATAAAGTTCTTTACTGGAATTACATTCATGAAGTCTGCGGAAATCAACGCAAAATTTTTTCCTTGTATTCTAAGGTAACTGGTAATATAAATGAGTTAGGCCAAATATATGCGGATGGAACAGCAGGCTACGGGGGTGCGTGTTTTCCTAAAGATGTAAAGGCATTTCATGTCGAAAGACCACACCAACTGACCGAATTCATGATAAAATACAATGCAAATCTTAGGAAAGATTTCCCGGAGGATGAACGGTAATGTTTCCGCAAGACGCACCAGTTCAACCACATCATTCTACTATAGCTCTTTGGCACGTGTTGTTTGGAGAACGTTTTTTTATATACAAACTGATAAAAGATTTTCAATTTAGAGAATTTTCATTTGTACAAACACCTGCCGATCCGTACTGCAGAATAAACGCAAATTTTGGAGTAGCGATGGGTGGCAACATAAATGAGCCTCTGTAGCTCAGCTGGATAGAGCACCGGGTTTCTACCTCGGTGGCCGCAGGTTCGAACCCTGCCAGGGGTGTTTACTAATTTGCTACTAAAACGTTTACAATTAGTAATTGGGCACATGGCCAAATGGTTAAGGCAGTTGGCTCATAACCAACCGATTCCCCGTTCGAATCGGGGTGTGCCCATAACCTTTATGAAAGGATAATAAAATGCCCGTTGTTAGATTGTGCATTTGCCCCTGTGGGCGAGTAAGCGTCCAAGAAGTTACTGAAGATGCACTATGTTATAAATGTGGTACCTATTATCAAACAAGTATAGATTGGTTCAACTTGGATGCAGATGAACTAAAACCAGATTTGCAAAATGCATTAGAAACACTAGGCAATATACAAGATAAACAAGCGCCACCTGAAAACTAAACTTTATGCTGGAGTGGCGGAATGAATTATAAGGTTTATGGTCCATTTTGTTCAAAGCACTGTTCAGGGTGTTACGGTGCAGAACTAAAAAATGGCACATGTAAACGGCTAACAAGAACAAAAATAGGAGTAAAATATTACAGAAAAAGAGACGAAAATAATGCGCGTGTAGTCCAACGGTAGAGACATCCGGTTTAAGCCCGGTCCAGTAGTGGGTTCGAATCCCCCCACGCGCATTTTTAATGAGGAGTATAATGTTTACAGAACCGTTGACTGAACGATTATGGAGCTTCACTTAGTTGCAAAAATTTACTTGACAAACATAAAGGTGATGCTTATGTTGTTTGGCAATGATGGATCGTGGAGCACTGGATTTATGAATCGTGAAATAACCAATGTTGACGCACCAGCCATAGAGGTCCGACACGCTGATTTGCAACGGTGTTCAAGCGAATCGCCATTCAAATCTAAGTGTCCTAGTTGTGAAAATGGCATGCTTTTACTTTATCGGGGAATTAACGGACAGTTGCAAGAAGTTGACCGGTGCATAGCATGTGGCCAAACTGTTCGGTATCTAGATATTGCTGATTTGAGAAAGTTAGATAGTGCAGGCATCGATAATAAAACATAGGATCGTAGCTCAGTTGGTAGAGCAGCAGACTTTTAATCTGCGAGTCCAGGGTTCGATCCCCTGCGGTCCTATCGATAATGGAAAGGCAAAATCAATGTACATTTCAAATGTAGACAATAACAAACGAAAACATAATTCATAGAAACCTTAACAAATAACTTACGAAATGGAAAAAATTATGCCCAACGAAACGAAAACAGAGAAACGACCAGCAGAATTACACGAAATTCTAGCGGTGGATGCTGCCACCAAAGGTGAATTTGAAAAGATCATTGCAGAAGCTGCAAACACATTTTCAAAAAAAGCAGATCATTTTCAAGGGCACCATCGTGAACTCAAAATGAAGGATGCCGACCGCGAAACGGAAGAGTTAGCGGGAGAAACCCACAAGGAAATGGTAACAACCGTTGCCCAGAAGTTACGATACATGTCTAAAGCATGTATTAAGTACTTTGATGTGCTGATTCAAAAAGAATTAACTAATCAAACTGCCCATGCGGATTTGGTTGTTGATGGTAAAACTCTTGTTGAAAATGCCCCAGCAACTTGGCTTCTTGGGATGGAAGATCGTTTGAAAAAAGTCAGAGCGGTTTTGGATGATATTCCCACATTGCAGCCAGGCGTAAAGTGGGAAGCAGACCCCACACGTGGCAAGGATGTCTGGCGGTCAACCTTTCCAGACACTAAGGAAAAAACAGAGCAAACCATCAAGCCGTTTGTGCTCTACGCGGCAACTAAGGATCACCCAGCACAAGTAGATAAGCTGGTTGAGTATGTAGTCGTAGGTTTGTTTAACATTGACCGGTGGAGCGGAGCATTTTCACCTGCACAGAAATCAGCAGTTATGGAACGCGTGGATAACCTCATTCGTGGATGCATGCAAGCCCGCCAACGTGCAAATAAGGCAGAAGTGGTACAGCGCAAGGCAGGCAAGCAGATCTTCGATTATCTGTTAGGAGGAGACGATTCTAAGTAAACTGAGTGAGCTAAGATTAGTGTCATTATTGATGTTACCTCCTACGATAATACCTAAGGATAGGTTATCTTATTGTAGGCTCCTGGCTTGACACCCAGGAAAGGGCTAAACTTAGTGTATTGCTCACAAACTTAGGCTGGAAGCTAGGATAGTAATTGATAGGTTATCAAACTGGAGGCGTTTATGCCGAAGGTTTACCCCCCTGTGCGTAGGTTCAATCCCTACTTCGTCCATTTTACGGACGAATAGCTCAGTGGTAGAGCATGGGGCTATAAGCCTAAACTAACCTATTCAATAAATTCTTAGCGAACGCACGGACACAGCACGTAACGCTGTACTTAGCAGGGTCATGCAGCTATATGACCGGTGACGACTATAACCTGTGTGACCCTGCGCTTTTTTAACTTTACATTGTCAAGTAAATACTTATAATGTTGGTATGACAAACTGGTACACATCCGACACTCATTTTAACCATGTAAACATTCTTAGTTTCTGTGGTAGACCCTTTCACACTTTAGATGAAATGCACGAAGTTCTAGTTAATAACTGGAATGCACTGGTTTCTAAAGATGATACGGTGTACTTCCTGGGTGATTTCTGCTTTGTCTACGAAAGAGGGAGCAGTTTACAAAACAAAGCAGTATTGCAATGGAAGAATAAGCTTAACGGTAATATTGTAATGATTCATGGTAATCATGATCATAAAATAACGAGAAAACATTTTCAACCAGAATGTTATTTTGACTTAGGGATCCAAATAGGCAAATACAATTGCATGCTGGCACATAGGCCACTGTACCCTGACGGTTGGGATATTCCAGCACGAGACATCACAAATCATTTCGCTCGAAGAGCTGCCTACGAGAAATACGATTTTATTATTTCAGGGCATTTGCATGACCTGCGCCTGTGGACCGGGCGATCCTTGAACGTAGGTGTAGACATGCACGATTTCAAGCCAATCTCTGAAGATAAAGTCTTATCTTTACTCGAAAATTTTGAACAGCAATCCTAGTTCTCTAGTATAATGTCAGTAGTACCAACACTCAATGACTAACTACTGGCTATGATTATAACAAAACGACTTGAAAAACTAAATCAATTAGCTCTTAAATATTTTATCAAGCACCTACGGCAGTCTGAGCAGGCGCAAGAGTATCTTTATGCGCGTGTTAGTAAACATATTGCTGCTCGGTACTTTATTGGATATGCACCTAACGGAGGACTAGTTCAGTTTTTAAATAAGTACAATGTAAAAGAAGAAGATGCTAAAGATGTAGGGCTGATTATGGTAGATTATGACGGTAATGCGTTTGATCGGTTTTCTAATCGAATAATGGTTCCCATAATTCATGCAGGAATGCTGGTAGGCTTTGGCGGTAGGACACTCGGGGAAGAAACCACAAAAAACCCTAAATACATAAATTCAAAATCATCTCTCTTGTATAATAAGAGCGAAGTGTTGTATGGTCTCTGGAAAGCTAGACACCATATAGATAAACTTGGTCACGGGTTTTTGGTGGAGGGATATTTCGATGTATTGGGTCTTGCAACTCATAAGGTGCATAACTGTGTTGGGTTATGTGGAACAGCGTTTACTAAAGAGCAAGCAAAACAACTAAAGAGATACACTGACAAAGTTTATGTAATGCTTGATGGTGATAGCGCCGGTAAAGCTGCAGCAAAGAAAGCTAAGATCATTTTGAAAAAGGAACGGTTGTACGCAGGTAGAATGATTCTACCAAAGAATATGGACCCAGATGAATTCATAAACAAATATGGACGTAAAGCACTTAATAAAGTAAAGATAATAAAATGAGTCGAACAAAAGGTATTAACTCAAAAAAGAGAAAACTGCGAGATCACTACGCTACACCTGAATGGTGCATCCACCCAATGGCAGATGCACTTTACAACATTATTGCACAAGACACATTTATTCATCCATTTTACCTTTGTGATATTGGTGCAGGCGATGGAAGAATAGCGGACATTTGTAAAAAGAAATTGGCATCAAAAATAAAAACGCATTGTTTACTTATAGATCTTGTACAAGCCAAAACTACACCAAAAGGGTGTCGCTGGTTAATAAAAGATTTTATGAAATTAAATCTTGATAAGTTGTTTACTAATAAATACATGCCAAAATTGTTTGTATCTAACCCACCGTTTTCTGCATCAAATAAGATTGTATTTAAAACTGTCGAATACCTAAATACATGCCAGACAGGACTGGCGGTATTTTTGCTGCGGGTAAATTGGCTAGGGTCTACAACCAGGTCAACTTGGCTGCAAGCCAACCCGCCACAAAAACTATTGGTAGTTACGCCTCGCCCTTCTTTTACCGGGAAAGGAACTGATGCGTCAGAATACGCATGGTTTATGTGGAGCACTAGTAATATGAACTTAGGCAATGTTATTAATATCATAAAGAAAGTACAATGAAAAAATTAATAATCACTGGTGGCGCAGGGTTCATTGGGTCAAATGCAGTTGAATACTTTGTAAATAAAGATGGCTATCAAGTAGCAGCAGTTATCGACAAACTAACATATGCAGCTGACATTACAAGAGTAAATAACTACGATAATCTGCCACTATACAAATTTGATATTGCAAAAGCACCTTTAGCTCGTATCTTTGAGAAAGAAAATCCTAATGTAATAGTTCATTTTGCAGCAGAAAGCCATGTAGACAATTCTATAGTAGACTCTAACACTGATAATTTCATACAGTCTAATTACACAAGTGTAGCTAAACTTATTAATGCGATTAGAGTACACAAAGTAAAAACTAATAACGACATATTTTTAGTACATATTAGCACCGATGAAGTTTTAGGTGATATACCAATAGATTCTACCGAAGAACTTGATGAGTCACAGCCCCTTCGCCCAAACAACCTATATGCTGCAACTAAAGCTGCCGCAGAACAGCTGATTCAGGCAGTGCATCACACTCATAATGATTTTGACTACACAATTCTTAGAGCTACGAATAATTATGGCCCAAATCAACACTTGGAAAAGTTTATACCAACTGTGATTAGCAAAATATTCCAACATGAAAAAATACCACTGTATGGAAAAGGGCAGAATATACGAGAATGGTTATGTACCCGTGATTTTATAACTGGAATTGATAAAGTAATAACGCACTATTACAATAATCCGAGGGACATTCGCAGTGAAATATTTCATTTTGGTAGTGGTCACCGTATAACTAATTTTAAGGTAGCTACCACTATAGCAGCTAATATTGGTAAATTTGCAGAAATTGAATACGTACCAGATAGACTAGGGCACGACAGAAAATACGCACTTAACTGTCAAAAGGCCAAAGATATGTTTAACTGGCATGCACAGATACCTTTTGAAAGCGGAATTCAAACGGTAATTATGGATATCAAACAACGATTAGGAGAGCCATTATGACTACAGCGCCAAGCCCAGCAGTAAGAAAAAAATTTGCGCAAGAACAAGTTCAATTCCTAAAGGACCAAGGAATTACAAATAAGCTAAGATTGAGCAGGATCTTTAAAGCTGCAGGACCAGGCCAAGTGCAAGCGGCCTGGAAGTTAGTTCGACAAGCTGCTACAGGCGTTCAGAAGGACTTACTAGACTGCATTCTGACGGGCGTACAAGGCTCCCAGGACTTCGGATGGGAACGAATGGCAGCAGTACTCACCGCAGCAGGCTTCGTGCCTCCTACAGCGGCTTCTAGCCGCGCCTTTTTCCGAATTCTTGATGGAGCCATGGAAATCTTGGTTCCAGACTCCTACGAATTCGAGGACGATGAACTCAAAGAGATAGAAAAAGGATTAACTAAACACTCAGACATTGAAGACTTGGAAGTTGCATAAATACGGGGCCGACCGGATTCGAACCGGCGTACTCTGGCGTGACAGGCCAGCGAGATAAACCAGACTCCTCTACGGCTCCATAAAAGGGTGCATGACGAGACTCGAACTCGCACTGACCAGAGTCACAGTCTGGCGGCTTACCATTTGCCCACACGCACCATTATGTTCTCGAAATTCCGTATGATGATGGTGATCGTTCATGGTTTACCTCCAGATTGATGACGCTGTGGGGGATCGAACCCCAGTTGACTGGTCGAAAGCCAGTTGTCCGGCCACTAGACGACAGCGCCATTATGTTATGTCCTTCACGACCGCAGGATTAGTATTGGAAAGCGAGGTTACACTGGTAACCCCTAGCACGTCCTTTATCTTTTGAACTAGCTTTTCCATTTTACACTTCCTACGGCCCTGGCTGGACTCGAACCAACAACACGCGAGTTAACGGCCCGCTGCTCTACCATTAGAGCTACAGAGCCTTACTACTCAATTTTAGTCTTCTTTTCCAAGTGTGTCCTATTCCACATGCGTTCAAACTTTATATAATTCTTTCGTTTGTGATGCTTATGCCTAACTACTAAAAATATACCAACTAAAACTACTAACCCAATTACAAGCCATGGCAGATTAGCATTCAACGCTACAGGCCCGGTGGGACTCGAACCCACTTCCTCAAGTTTTGGAGACTTGGATCATCACCTACTAGACCACAGGCCCAAAATACACCAGTAAAGGTGCATGGGGGTTTTCCCCCGCTCTCCTTATATGGCCAATAGCATGTCATGATCTTTACCTCCTATGGGACGACCCGGAATTGAACCAGGACACGAGGATTTTCAGTCCCCTGCTCTACCGACTGAGCTATCGTCCCTTACTACTTTTGTTTGTGGGGGATAGCCTACATCACCCTTAGTTCCTTTACATTTTGGACAAAGGGGAACTAGCGTTCTTTTAGGTTCTGGAACAAAGAACCCCCATCCTCCAGGCATTTTTATACTAACGCTTTCCATATCGAAAAGATCCTTTCGGATGACTACCTCGCCTTCTCCGTGTACGCCACAAAAACATTTTAGGTCAATACCAAGCACGTTAACATCCAATGTTGATTTCCAAAATGTTAGTTTTTCTCTATCCTTTTTTTTGCAATCTGGACAAATCCAACCAAATTGATCTGTCTCAGACCAGCCTTGCTTTCTTGCTAATTTTTCTACTGCTTTCGTAGACTCCACTTCGTATAAATCCCAAAAAACACATGTAGCACATTCTAACCTATACTCTTTTGTTATGTCGCCACCTTTCGTTTCTAAACTTTCCATATCCATGTTCATAATCATCCTTTCTGCATACAGGAGCAGCTGGGGTCGAACCAGCGACCGCGAGGTTCAAAACCTCGTGCTCTACCGATTGAGCTATGCCCCTAAACAAGGGGCGGTAGGGCTTGAACCTACAACTTTTGCATTCAGAATGCAATGGTCTACCAGTTGACTTACACCCCTGCACTAAACAAGTATAATCAACGCAGGCACCAAATGTGCCTGCAACACCTGCTATATTTTGAACGGTTTTCATCATTTTGTTTGCTTCCTGTTCCATGGGCCGGGGTGGATTCGAACCACCAAGTTTAGCACGAGGCGGCAGATTTACAGTCTGCTGGGATCACCAGTTACCCTACCGACCCATAACTCCCTTCGTTCACAAACGGAAAGTGGAGGAATCGAACCCCCAGGTGTTACCCTGGCATGGCTTTCAAGGCCACTTACCCACCGATGAGTGCCACCTTCCTCCTTAAACTCAAAAAGCGGACCGCCAATGCGATCCGCTTTCATGAGGGCTTACGCATTGCGCGGATCGCTTACAATGAATTCTCCTGATACCAATCTTGATGTTCAAAAGTAAACATTGTAAAACCACCTTTCACTGCATAACTCCACATACTCTAAAGACAGGAGGCCAACATCAACCGGGAGGATGATATCAACCTTTAGTACGTACATTATCGGAATCTAAACGCTGTTTGTCAAGTAAAAAAAAGTTATTTCTTCCAAACTTTCTTAGCTAGCCGATTTATATGAGCTTTAGCTGCTTTTACTACCTCTGTACTTGGCGGTGGTCCTTCAGGGAGCTGATAATATGGTGGGTCATCAGGCGCACGAACGTACTTTTCAGTGACTAAAAACTTGAATGCACGGAGTAATGCTTTGTGCACATCGTCTTTATTATTTTTGTAGTTTTTGAACAATGCTTCCATGCTACTGTGTGTTTCATCAGTAACTTTTCTTTCCAAATAATTGGATAGAATTAATAATGTTTTGTAGTTTAGCAATTCTAATGAGTAAACAACTTTATGACTGTCTGTATATTTAGACCGTCTCTTCTTCGGCTTTTTTATGGGCATTATGGTCTCAATGCCACAGCAAATGCGTTTCGCGCTTCTTCCAAATCTTTTTCAGTTTTGTATCTGTAAATGCGATCTTCACCTAAAAAATGTTCAATAAAGCTAAACAGCTTCTTTTCTACTTCAGTCATGTTTGCTAGGTCTTCATCAGTGAATGCCGCTTGGGAAAGGTCTATAAACTGAATAAACACTTCATATAGCTCTTCCGGTACACTAATCTTTTTGAATTTTTTCGACGGCATCAGTGGCCACCACAGCGCTATCTTTTTCTGCAGTTTGTTCTTTGAATTTTTTTACGATATTAACAAAATACTCTTCCTGCGTTTTGAATCTTTTAGTTGTATCTTTTCCAATTAAACTACAGATCCATTTGATTACACTTTGCTCACTGTCCGTCATTTGTAATATTTCTTCATCAGTAAATGACGCTTGTGCTACATCTAAGAATCCAAGAAAGTCTTTGTATAATCCGTCAGGAATTTCAACATTCATAGTAATCTCCTAACATTCAAACACAGGTTGTCTCTCCAATATGCGAATTGCGTATTCATCTAACATAAAATCCACATGCTTTAGGCGTTTCTTTACTTGTGGATTACCAGTATTTTGCGTAATGAGCATATCACGCTCTAACGCGGTAAACGCAACTAGCATGCTAAAGTGGCTTTGCACAAAATCATTTTCTGGAAAGTGATCTAACGTATTCATTAGTCGCCTCCAACGCTTGCTTATACTCTACTTCTACTCCAGGGTGCTCCGAGCATAGCACATGATCGCCGGGCCATTGTTCATAATACCGAGCAACAGGTATTTCCTGACCTTCTTCTGTGTGCGCAATGTCATGCCTGGTTATTGCTTTTTTACATATGAAACAGTTTCCAATTATTTCATTTGCCATTAGTTTATCCTTGCTAAAAGTGTATGTTTAGTTTGCTTCCCTTCTGTTATTATACTTTCAATCTCATTAATACTAAATTCACATTTTATCAACATATTTTTAAGCTCTTCAGTTGTTTTGTACCCCTTTGAACGTTGTGTTCCTGTTTCATAGTCTACATGAAAAACATCATTTTGTGCAAACGCTGCACGAAATACGGGGCTGTTGTCCATAATATCCAGTAGTGTGCGTAGTGGCGGTGACCCATCTTTAGCTGTGTGCTCTGTAAAGCTAACGTCAGTACCAATAAACGACAGTTCTTTTATCGTGCGACCTGCCAGAGTAAACACATCTAAAACACCATCTGCTGACAGTTCTGCACGGTGTGTGTCTGATTGAAAAACTCGCATGATTAGCACTCCTCCAACCCAAACGGTGCATTCAGCACATACTCAGCTAAGTACGCAAATGGTTTTCCCTTTGACGGTATGTCCATTTCCTCTAAAAGAAGCTTTGTGTTGAGTACTTGCCGCACACGCGCTAAACGTTTGGCGACTTTACCTGCGAGCACTTTCCGTATTTTCTTTCGATCTTTCATACAGTTAATGTAATCATGGATCAAAAATTTGTCAAGTAGTGATTTTTAGTACAGTTTAGTCGGCAGGTTAGCTAAGCGTCGCGGCAATTCTACTCGCGGTGGTCTTTGCATGAGCAGGCAGCGCAAAGTAGAGGATAGGTCCATGGTTGTGCTGCACGAGCGCAGAGCCATAGCTTGCAAAGAGTGGGTGTCTTCCATTGAACATCTGTCGAACCTCCTTGGAGACGCCCTTAGTGCTCTCCTGGAAGCCAGACAGGTCTTCAAACCGGCGAACGTGCTTGTTGTGGATGCGCTTGTACACGTCTTCTGCAGTAAACGTCTTGCGCATGCGAGTCAATTCACCAACTACCACTTCGATTGCTTTGAAATCATTAGGCGCACACATCTTTCTCTCCTTTTCGTTTTCGAGTTTAGCTTGGCTCAGTTTGAAAGCTCTATCAAATATTTAATTGTTACTTGAGCAGGCGTATACACAATAAATTCATCATTGATTAAATCTGCACCACCATGCGCGTACAATGAATCATAATCACCTTTTTTCTGTAGCTGGTTGTAAGTAAGCGATGACATCCAGGAAGCGTGACTCTTTACATGAAGTTGATTACCTACATGAAAAGAAAATAAAGCTAAAAATCCCTTTGTGGCACTACCACGCGCCCAGTAACTACCACGCAATGAGCTATAGCCAATTGATTTTTGTGCTTTAGATGCTCCATAAATACCATCGCCAAACATGGAGCCAGTATACACAGCGTTTGATGGGCGAATTAATAACCCAGAATCGATAATGCTCCACCAATTTTCGTTGCGGGAGCCATGCCAGTAGTTACGTACAGTCTTATTTTTAGCAGCGGTGAGTGCTTGATCGAATTTTGCCTGGGTGCGTTTATTAATAACTCGAAAAGCCTTTTTGTATTGGTTTGAATTACGGCCCAAAAACTCTTTAATTGATTGAACATCTTTATCAGAGGGACTTTCAATAGCTAAACCCATTGCATCTAAGATAGTTGATGCCTTATTGTCAGTTCCTAACGTCTTTTGTGCGGTAGAAACCTTTACTTGACCGCCCATAACATCCAAAGTGGCTTGTTCATTAGCAATCAAGCATTGTATTTCAGCTAGATTTCCTTGTGTGACCCGATCAATGCCTACATCCCGCAGCTTCGGGTTGGCTGCATCGATTAAATGGTACTGAACCTTCTTCATTTTTCGAGGAATGACTCTGTAAAGTTCAATCAACTTGTCATTGATGGGCTTTGCGTCTTTACCCACTACAAGAAGTGGCACTAGTTCATCCATGACAGCCTGCGCGGCCACTACCATTTGGGGCGTAACCGCTTCAGAACTGATTGTATAGTTTTGTTGCACTGACCTATTGGCGTAACTTTGCAATTCTTTGACGATAGCAGACACTGCAGGCGTCCCAATCACAGCAAAATCAGATTTAGCGACTTCCACAGCTCGCATTTCGGTCATGTCTACGTAACCTTTTTTTATTTTCGAGTTTATAAGGGTCTCCCACTTCTTCTTTCCGACCGGATAATGGGTGGTTGTAGATGTAACATCGACTCTTCCCCAGACAGCGGTAATCGAACCGTCTGGATTTTCAGTCATATCATAAAATTTGTTATTATTTTCCGGCGTGACCATAATGAGCTTTGCTACTCTGCTAGCCATAGCTTCCATCCTTTGCAAAAATTATTTTCTACTCTGGTATCGTAAGCATCAACTAAAGATTAGTAAAGTAATTATACCTCAACAACCTTAGTTTCTTCTACAGGAGTTTCTGCCAGGACTTCTTTTAGGTTTTGCCATACTTCTGCACGTATATTATCGTTTTCTAGCAAGTTGCGCATGTTGTCTGCGTCCATCATAACCTCTATAGCCGCAAGTTTATTGCCCATACGCAGTAAAAGATTAGCCATTCCTGCTATTTTCCACTGAGCTTCGACTATACCGTCCAGTGTAAACTGGTTTAGGCCATCTATAGTCATTTGTTTAGCTAATGATTTAGCTATAACGGCTATTTTTCCGTGTGTTTTAGGGGCTAGTTTAGCTCTTCCTACCGGTTTTTTGGCCATATTTGCCTCCAAAATGAGCTAAAAAGCCCATAAAAATAGGGTATTTACGGTGTTTTTAAGCTTAAATAGCTGATTTTTGAGTGTTTTTAACTGTTTATTCAGTAAAATCAACGCTTTCTACCTCTTTTTTAGCAAATATACGCCTTAAATGGTCCGAATGACGCTCATATTCAGGATTATACCGCCCAAATCCATTCATTTTCCAATATTTACACCTTAAACAGCCCGCTCTACGGTTTTTTGGTCGTTTTCTCTTGTGATTTGGCATATTTACGCCTTTCTGTGTTCAAACCACAGCAACAACCCTCTCCAAAGTCTAAAAGTGCCGCCCAAACCTTATGTTTAGCTAAAAAACACCTATATTTGTCGTTATTCCAATATAAAAAGGGACATTCAGGCTCAGTTCGCGGTATTTTACCTTTAATTTTGAATATTGGCCGATCTTTATTGTTTTCAGCCGCATAAGAAGCCGCACAACGTGCTTTTTTGCAACAATAGCTAACCGCATCCGACACAAGGTCGGATGCAAGCCTCCTCTTCCTTAGATAATACCAATTTATGCACCTACTCAGTGATGTTTATCTAAAAGGATTGTCACTTTAGCATATGTTCTAACTATAAATGGGATA
>Ga0307379_10008288_pt1 | contig 14025 bp, 11 predicted proteins | sample UN2MG_FD_202237 | JGI IMG/M metagenome (GOLD analysis project Ga0307379, IMG submission 202237) | Soil microbial communities from Risofladan, Vaasa, Finland - UN-2 | ecosystem: Environmental > Terrestrial > Soil > Coastal area > Acid sulfate soil | place: Finland: Risofladan, Vaasa | collected...
CTTCCGTGCGGACCATGAGCAGGCCGGGGAACGTCTCGTCCTCGGCGTGGGCCTCCGACAACGGCCGGAAGACATTCGTGCCGCGCTTGCGTCCCAGCGCGTAGAGCGGGGGATGGTTCGCCTGGTAAATCAGCGTCAACAGGGAAATGGCAATGGCCACAAGGATGCCCTGAAGCGTCCCCAGCAGCACGACGCCGGCACAAGCCGCCACCGCCCACCAGAACTCCGTGCGGCGAACCCGCAGGATGGCACGGAAGCCCTTCGGGCTGAGCAGGCCGACCGTCGTGGCTACGACCACGGCGGCCAGCGTGGCTTGGGGCATGAGGGCCATGAGCGGCGCCAGGAAGAGCAGCGTCGCTACCACTGCGCCGGCGGTGACCAGTTCAGACACCTGGGTGCGGGCGCCGGCCTGAGAATTCACGGCCGTTTGCGACGTGCCTCCGCCCGCCGGCATAGCATGGAAGAAGCCGCCGGCAATGTTGGCGGCGCCGAGGGCCACCAGTTCCTGGTCAGGCCCGACGCGCGGCTCTCCTTCCCGGATAAAGGCCCGGCCTGCGGCAACCGACTCCGTGAACGCCATGAGCGCGATGCCTAAGGCACCGGGCCACAGTTGCCATACGAGCGACACGTCTGGCAGCGCCGGTGTGGGAAGTCCGCCTGGAATCTCGCCGATGGTGCTGACGCCCTGCGCACCCAAACCCAGCAGCGCCGATGCGGCAATGCCGCCGGCCACGGCCACCAGCGGCGCCGGGATGCGCGGCAGGAAGCGGTGCAGTCCAACCAGGATCGCCAGCGTGAGCAGTCCCAGGATTGCGGTCGCGAGTCCGGCCTCGGGCAGGTGCCCGGCAATGGAGAGCACGTAGCGGAAGAACGGCTCCTTGGCCACGTGCATCCCCAGCAGTTTCGGCAACTGGTCTACGATAATCACCAGGCCGATGCCCGCCTTGAAGCCGGCCAGCACAGGATCGGAGAAGAAATTGGCGATGAAGCCGAGACGCAGGACGCCGGCCAGCACCAGGAAGGCGCCCACCAGGAGCGCCAGGGTCGCCGTCGCCGCCATAAGTTGCTGTGAGTCGCCGCCCGGAACGGCTATGGCCAACTCGGCCGCAGTCAGGATGGCAATGGTCGACGTGGTGCTCACGCTCAGCGGACGTGACGTGCCCAGCACGGCGTAGATGATCATCGGCACCAGCGCGGTGTAGAGCCCCACCTCGACCGGCAGACCGGCAATCGCGGCGTAGGCCATGGCCTTGGGAATAATCACCGCCGCCGCGGTCACCCCCGCGACCAGGTCAAGGCGCAGCCACTCCTTCCGGTAGTCGCGCAGCCAGCCGGTACTCGGCACCAAGCCTGTCATTCGTAACCGTCCCTCAACAGGGCATCGCAGCCCAGGTTGCCACCAGCCGGCGTGCTCGTCCGTTGAGCATCTCGCCAGAGCCACGCGGCCCTGTGTCTTCCCGTGGCCCCACGCACAGAACTCCCTATCCAGCCTGCACCGTGACGACGGGCGCCCCGGCCCCGCCGCCGCTCTCGGTCATCGAGAGGAAGATCATCAGCAGACTCAGGATGCGTTTGGACCTGAAATCCCCCTCTTCGATCCAGTACCAATGGTCCTGATACGGAATAGCGACAAATGCTCTCCCCGGCTTGAGGCGGGCCGACCGAATCTCCATCAGCCTGGTTTCCTGCGGACCGGGCGGCGGGCGAAAAGTCATGCCTCGGGCAAGATGCTCTTCGGGCACGTTGATGCAGGCGCCCAGTTCCACCATGAGTTGCATCATCGAACGGCTCAGGATGGCGATCTCCGCCCCGCCGCTGGACACGGCGCCGAACACCAGGCGGAACTCACGGGCCTGCGCGTCGAGGCCGAGGATTTCGCGGATTCGCGCCATATCCGCCATCACCGCCTCGGCGGGACTCCGGCCGAAGAAGACCACCGTCGTCTCTTTGCCGTCCTTGCGTTCGAGCCGCAGGCCGATGGTGTCGGCAAGTTGAACGCGTCGCAGGGCGGCCAGCAGCTCCTCGAAGCGGGGGTCCGCCACTTGGCTCTGCAACTGGCCGCTGGACCGGTTGCGGACCCCGTTGATCGATTCGCACGTCAGGCGAAACACGAAATCCACCGGCCAACCCGATTGGACAAGCGATACCAGCGACGCCGGGGGAATGGGCGAGAGCAGACTGCGCGCGAACTTCTCCCCGGTCAGTGGAACGTAAGTGACCGTGGGCCGGTCATAGTACCTGCCCACGCCGCCGTACTCCTGGCTGCTTGACCAGGGCGGGTTGTTGAGGACGCCCAGGGCGCTCACCTGGGCCTCGGCGGAATACTGATTGATGATGGAAGTCGTCTCCAGGAACACGGGGGCGTCGGCATAGCGCGTTCGCACCAGGTTCATCAGCATCTGGCGCTTCCACGATTCGCTCAGGGCGGTCTGGTAGTCCAGCCGATCGCGCTCGAGCGTGGGCGGGCCTATGCCGCAACCCGGCAGCAGGAGCGTGACAGCCACCAGCCAAAGCAGCCGATGCCGTTCGGGCGGGCGGCCCCCGTTGGACCCGCCTGCCAACCCGCAGATATGGGCCATGAGATTGCTCCGGTGTCCTACGCCACGGCTGGCAGCCAGCCTGAGGCAGTAGGCGCATCTCCTTCGCTATTCGGATTTCGCCCTATCCGGCTGAGGGCGCTGACCGTCCCCTTGATCAGCCCCGTCCTGAAGGCCCTTCTCCCCGCGGCCGGAGCGGTCTTCGAGGTCCGTGGCTATTGAGGCCTTGAGGTCCTCAAGCGGCTGCTGAGAGACCGTGATGAAGCCGCCCATCGGGCGATCAAGCGAAGCGATCAGCATGATCACCATGGCAAATGAGAGGGCCAGGATCGGCAGTGCCCGCGACCTTCTCGAGCCCGCAATGGCCGTCTGGTACCCGATGCTGGCAAAGCCGAGAATGACGAGGACGCCAAGGACCAGCCAGATGCCGAGGGGGACCCGCGCGTGCAGGCCGACGGCAACTCGCGTTGCATGGAGTTCGACAACACTGTTCATCGCTTCAATGTAGAGGGCGGCCACATCCGAGTTCATGTCCTTCCGGGCGTTCACAACGGCCATGTCCCACAGTTGACGCTGAATCCGGTCCGACTCGATGAGCGCCCGATGCGCCTGGTCGAGACCTTGCGATTGGACCACACGCAGGCGCCGGTCAACGTACTCCGCGAAAAGATGCGCCGCCTCGCCGCGGTCCGGCTCCGGCAGGAAGTCAGACCGCAGATAGGCGGTGCCGATCGCGTTGGCCTCGTCGCGCACGAGCGCCTTGCGGGCATCATACCGGTCGGTCACGATCCCGAACGTGAACGCCAGCATGAACGCCGTCAGAGCCAGGATGGCGGCTGAGATGGCCGAAACCGGCGACTCCTTCTCATCCTCCGAGCGCCGGTGGACGGCTCGACCCAGCCTGTATCCCGCCTCGTCGGCAGCCACCACGATGAGGGTCGTTGCCACCAAAACAACCCACATGGGTATCGCGTCCACGTCTGTTCAGGCCTCCCTTGCACTGGCCAACACGGCGGTTGCCGACACCGCCGCCGCCAGATCCATCATGCGGTGAGTCTGCCGATTCCCCTTCGCCTCCCAAGTCGTCCTGTGGCCGCCAGGGCCGGCAGTCCAGGTGGGCTGCCGGCCCTGAGAGCGTGTCTACTGGCGCGCCATCGCCATTCGGATGGCGTCTTCCGCGTTGACCAGGTGATCCGAGTTCTCCGCGGCCTCGGCGATCGCGAGCTGAATGCCCTTGATCTCGCCATTGAAGCGGTTGCCCAATGAACCGTATTCCGGGGAGACCGCAGCACCGGTGTCCTCGCCGACGTCGAGGCCGTCATCGGCGGAGAAGATCATCGACAGAGTCGCTTCCAATCTGCCCTCGCCGACCTTGTTGCCGTCCACGAAGAGCGTCGCCTTACCGCCCTTGCCCAGGCCGCCGCCGTCGTACTTGAACTCCATGCGCACCTGGTGTTCGCCGGCCGGGAGCTTGCCCCCGTCAACGATGAAGTGCTTGTAGCCGCCCCAGTTGTAGCAGTACCTGAGCTTGCCTTCCTTGCAGTACAGGCTCCAGCCGCCGATGTTCGCGCCCTGGGCGACGATCACGCCCTCCGCGCCCTTCTTCGGCACCACGATCTCCGCCGTGACGGAGTGCGACTTGTTCTTGAGGTTCAGGACGCAGTTCTCCGAGAGGCGTCCCATGCCGCTGAACAGAAGCTGCGTCTTGCCCTTGATGAGCACCGGCCGGCCCGCCGTGTCCGGATTGATCTTCTCCATCATCCGGTCGTCGAGAGGCAGCACCTTGTTGCGCGTCGCCTCGATGATCCAGAGACGCTGGAGGTCGTGCAGCTTCTTGGGATCCTTTTTGGACAGATCGTTGGCCTGGCTCCAGTCCTTGGTGGTGTCGTAGAGTTCCCAGACATCGTCGTCAAACGCCGGCCTCGGGGCCATGATCCACGGCGTGTAGTGCTTCGTCACCGCCGTCCACCCCTTGTGGTAGATGCCGCGGTTGCCCATGACCTCGAAGTACTGGGTCTCGTGCCGGTCGGCCGCCTTCGCGTCGTTGAACGCGTAGAGCATGCTCGTCCCGTCGATCGGGTCCTGCCGGATGCCGTCCACGGACTCCGGCTGCGGAAGGCCCGCCGCCTCGAGGATCGTGGGCGCCACGTCGATGACGTGCGCGAACTGCGTGCGGAGCTCGCCCTTGGCTTTGATGCCCTTCGGCCAATGGACGATTGTCCCGTTGCGCGTGCCGCCGAAGTGCGAGGCAACCTGCTTCGTCCACTGGAGCGGCGTGTTCATGGCATGCGCCCAGGCCGCCGAGAAGTGGTTGTAGGATTCGGGTCCGCCGAGCGTGTCGAGCTTGCTGTTGAGATACTCGGCCGTCTCCATCGCGCTCTGGAGCCCGTTAAAGTAGCTCATCTCGTTGTAGCACCCGTTGATCGAGCCCTCGGCCGACGAGCCGTTGTCGCCGATGATGTAGTAGATCAACGTGTCTTCCAGGATGTTGAGCTTCTTCAGCGTGTCGATGATGCGGCCCACGTGATGGTCGGTGAACTCCGTGAAACCCGCGAAGACCTCGGCCTGGCGGCGCAGCACCGGCTTCATCGTCTCCGGCATGTCGTCCCAGGCCGGGAGTTCCTTGGGGCGCGCGGTGAGCTTGGTGTCCGCCGGGATCACGCCCAGCTTCTTCTGACGGGCGAAGGTCTCTTCCCGCAGCTTGTCCCAGCCCCCGTCGAACTTGCCCTTGTACTTGTCCGCCCACTCCTTCGGCACGTGGTGCGGCGCATGGGTCGCGCCCGGGGCGAAGTAGACGAAGAACGGCCTGTCGGGGGCGAGCGCCTTCTGCTGGGCGATCCATCCGATGGCCTTGTTGGCCATGTCCTCGACGAGGTGATAGCCTTCCTCGGGGGTCTTGTCCGGCTCGACCGGCGTGGTGCCCTGGTAGAGGGTCGGATACCACTGGTTCGCCTCGCCGCCGAGGAAACCGTAGAAGTACTCAAAGCCGCCGCCACCCGTGGGCCAGGCGTTGAACGGCCCGACCGGGCTCGATTGCCAGACCGGCACTTCGTGGCACTTGCCGAACTGGGCCGTGCTGTAGCCGTTGTACTTGAGCGTCTTGGCCAGCGGCGACATGGAGTTGGGCAGCACCGAGGAATTCCCCGGCGCGCTCGTGGCGATCTCGGTAATGCCGGCCATGCCGGCCGAGTGGTGGTTGCGGCCGGTCAGCAGCCCCTGCCGCGTCGCCGAGCAGATCGCCGTGGTGTGGAACCGGTTGAACTTCAGGCCGCCCGCCGCCAGTTTCTCCGCGTTCGGCATGGCGCAGGGGCCGCCGAAGGCGCTGGACTGGCCGAAGCCCGCGTCGTCGATCAGCACGATGAGGACATTGGGCGCGCCCTTGGGCGGCTTCAACTCCTGGATGGGCGGGAACTTGCTGTCCGGGTCCTTCGCGTCATACGCGATGAACTGCGGACGCTCGGTGTTCGGCATCGGCAGGTGCGAACGGTGCTTCGTGTCTTGCGGACTCATGGTCTCAGTCCTTTCGTAACTTGACTCTTCGTCCGACCAGCGGCCCGGGGTGGGCGTCCGGTCCTACTTAAGTGCCGCAACGTGCGGCCCAACGTCTATCCGATGGCAAAGGCAGCCTCGATGGCCAGAATCGACACGTCGTCCTTGAGGTAGTTCTCATGGATTGGGCGCTGCACCCGCATCAACGGTGGACCATGGCCTGTCTGCCGTGGGTCACGGGATGCCAAGCCGCCTCGGGCAGCACCTGTGAATCGGCCTTGCTCGGCGCAGCACCTCCTTGCCGCAGATCGGCATTGGCCAAGTCGGCGGCCAGGCTCACAAGCACCTGGCGCCAGGCTTTTCCCCAGGCCTCGACCAGAGCCGCCGGACCCTCGCCGCCCAGCGGCGCCGCCCCCGCGTACGCCTTCTGGAGCAGGACGCGCGGCTCGGCGCCAGTGTCGTCAAGTAGGAAGAACTTCGCTTCGATGATCGCCTTCGGGGCAGACTTGTCCGCATAGTCGCCGTAGAGGGCCGTGATGCTCCCCTCGAGGACGTGGGTGTGAGCGACGCTGCTCGACGCGTCCACAACGGACGCACACGCGCCACTGGTTGAGAGCCACCGGATCAGCTCCGCGGTCAGGTTCTCGGCGGGGGAAACGACGAACCCGTTGTAGTAGTCGCTCTCGAAGCGGCTCTCGGCGACCTTGTAGAGGAACGTGCGGGCGTCGTACGGCTTGGCCACGTGCAGGCGGCGGACGCGCAGCACGCGGTTGCCCGCGGTGGAGGCGCCAGCCGCCGGGGTGCCGGCGTCGATCGCGAAGAAGACCTTGTCGGGCGCCGGCTGCTTCAGGGCCTCGCACGAGGCGAGGCACAAACAGGCGAGCGCCAACACGACGGGGCCGAGGGCTCGTGGGGCTTGGCTCATGGTCATTCTCCCGGTTTCTCGTGCGGCGGCGGCTCGCCAAAGAGCAGCCGCGACGGATTGTCCTTGGCATCCTCGCTGAGGGTTTGCACGTTCTCCATCACGTCACGCAGCGCCCCGATGATGGTCCGGATGTCCTGTTCCTGGCTGGAGATCAGCTGGCTCAGTTCGCGGAGCGCCTTGCGGAGTTCGAGCGCCGCGGGCCCGGCATGTTCGGCGGTGGTCGTGAGGCCGGCGATGATCTTCTCGATTCTCGGATCGGCCAGGACCTCGTCGATGCGCTTGGTGGTGGTCTTGAGGCGCGTCGAGATTTCCGGCAGGTCCTTCAGGGCCTTCGTGACAGGGGCGCCGCTTTCGTCCACCACGCCGCGGATGCCCTTGAGGGAAGCCGTCAGATCCGCCAGCCCCCGGTCGATCCGGGGATCGTCGATGAACTTCTTGAGCCCCTCGTTCGTCTCGCGGAGTCCCTTCAGCAGCCCGACGCCCTGCTCGCTGATCTTGGCGACCTGCAACTCCGTCACGGCCTTGTCGGCCGTCACGAAGAACTTGTCGATGTTGCCGATGACGGCCGTCAGGTTGGCCGCTTTGAGTTCCGCCGCCAGTTCCTCGATCGTCTTCATGACCTGGCTCATGGTGCTCGGCGCCGAGGGGACGAACAGGGCTTTGGGCGTCCAGTCGATCTCGGGTGCGGGGAACGTCTTCGGGTCCAAGACGTCGGCCGCCAGGTACACGGCCCCGACCAGCCCGGAGGAGGCCATGCGGAGGCGCAGGCCCGACTCGACCGCGTCGGACAGGCGCTGGCCCATGCCCGTCGTCCCGGGGATGGGAAGTTGCGCGGGGTCCAGCTCCATCTCGACGAGGATGTACTTCCCGAAGATCGGGTCCTTGGCCCAACTCGAGTCAGGGTACTTGCGGCGGAGGAAGCCGATGTGGCTGACCGTGCCGATCTCGACGCCCCGGAACCGGACGGGCGAACCCACGCCGAGCCCCTGGACGGACTCGTCGAAGAACGTCTCGGCCGCCACCGTCTCCTTGAAAAGGCTGCCGGCCCCCAGCACGATGACGCCGCCGACGAGCAGCGCCACGCCAAGGATCATGAACAGGCCGAGTCTGAAGTAGCTGGCTTTCGCACTCATGAGTCACCTCCTTCCGCCTTCGGCCCGCCGTCGTCGGGCGCGGCCTCCGAGGGGGCTGGTTCCGGGCCGGTGCCGCTGGCCTGCCGGTTGAAGAACGCCCGCACCCATGGGTTGGGGCTCCGATCCCTGAGCGCCCTGGGATCGTCCAGCGCCACCATCGTCCGCACGGCGGCATCGAGCACGACGACGCGATCGGCAATCGTGAAGATGCTCGGCAACTCGTGGGTGACGATGACGAAGGTCATGTTCAGCAGGCGTTTCAGGTTCAGGATGAGCTGGTCGAGGTCGGCGGACGTGATCGGGTCGAGGCCCGCGGACGGCTCGTCGAGGAAGACGATGCGGGGGTCGAGCGCGGTGGCCCGCGCCAGGGCCGCGCGCTTGAGCATCCCGCCCGAGAGTTCCGACGGCATCCGTTGGGCCGCGTGGTCCAGACCGACGAGCCGGAGTTTCGCGAGCGCGATCATGTCCATCATGTCGTCTGCAAGGTCGGTGAATTCCTCCAGGGGCAGGCGGACGTTCTCCAGCACGGTCATCGAACCGAACATCGCCCCGCCCTGGTACGCGACACCGACCTTGCGGAGGATGCGGTCACGGTCGGCCCCCGAGGCCGTGCAGATGTCGTCGCCGTCGATGAGGATCCGTCCCCCCGCCGGCTGGTAGAGCCCGATCATGTGCTTCAGGACCGTGCTCTTGCCGCACCCCGAGCCTCCGGCGATGACGAGAACCTCGCCGCGGAGGACGTCGAACGTGACGTCCTTCAGCACGGTCCGGCCGCCGTAGGCAGCATGGAAGTCCTGGACTCGGATAACCGCTTCCACCGGACGACGCCTGCCTTTCGGATCAGAGGCCCAGGTAGTAGTAGATGCACCCCAGTACGCCATCGGCGATGATCGTCAGGACGATGCCCGCGACGACGGCCCGGGTGGTCGAGTCGCCCACCGCGCCCGGTCCCTTCTGCGTCTTAAGGCCCCGCTGGCACCCGATCGCCGCCACGAGCAGGCCGAACACCAGTGTCTTGAAGACTCCCCCGAGAAGGTCCACGTAGGTGATCGCATCGATAATCGCGTTGGCGTAGTACCTCGCCGAGTAGCCCATCCCCGCCATGACGAAGTACCCGCCGATGATCCCCATGGTGATGTTGAAGGCCGCCAGAACCGGCGTCACGACCACGGCCGCCAGCACCCGGGGGATGACCAGGTACCGCGTCGGGTTCAGGCCGAACGTCACGAGGGCGTCAAGTTCCTCGGTGACCTTCATGGTGCCGATCTCGGCCGCAAAGGCCGACCCCGACCGGCCGGCCAGGAGGATCGCCGTAATCAGCGGCCCGAGTTCCCGCGTCATTCCGACGGCCACCATGGCCGGGATCCACCCCTGGGCGCCGAACTTTCCGAGCGGGATCGCCGCCTGGAACGCGCTGATCAGCCCCAGCAGGACGCCCAGCAGGCAGACGACCGGCAGGCCGTCCACCCCCGCCTTCTCCGCCACCAGCCACATGTCGCGGTAGCGGACGCGGTGCGGGTGGACCGCGGCCCAAGCCAGTCCCGCCAGGGCCTCCCCGGCAAACGCGATGATCTCCCGGATGTCGGCCAGGATCTTAGCCGTCGCCCGCCCCACCTGGCTGACAAATCCGGGTCGAGGTTCCGGTTCCAGGACACGGGCGGCCGGATCCTCCAGGGCCGAGAGGTCCAGGAGCCGCTTCAGGTCGGGCGCGAGGCCCGTGACCTGCACCTCGCCCCCCGACGCAGCCAGGACCCTCCGCAGTTCCGCGAACAGCCCCAACCCGGCCCCGTCGCAGTACTTGATGGCGGACCCGTCCACGACGAGGCGTTTGGGCGGGGCCCGGCGCAGGGGCTCGACGGTCTCGGCCCAGACGGCCGGCAAGGTGCAGGCCTCCAGACGGCCCGTGAGCCGCAGGACCGTTTGCCCGTCACCGCCCGCGCGGAGTTCCACCGACGCGCCCGGTTCGGACTGTCTCGTGTCGACCATCGTCCTTCCTATAGCAGCGCGGCGCGTCAGCTGCAGTGCTTGTCGCGCTCGCCCCCCGCCAGCCTTGGACTTCTCACCTCGCCGAACGCTCGTCCCTCGTCTCAGAGTCGCTGACGGTGACCACCTACGACTCTGCTGGCATGCATCTAGAAGTTCATCTGAAGTCGGATGCCGAAAACCGTGGTGATGCCCACGTTCTTGCTGGCCGGATCAATGATCTGGAGGTCGGGCGTGATGTGCAGCCACGGCGTCACGGCGATGTTGTAGTACAACTCCACGCCCTTCTCGTCCCCGAGGCGCCGGCGGACAATCGGTGGCAACTTGTCGCTCACGGCGAGGTAGTAGTAGCCGACGCCGAACGAGTCGTTGGGTCGGGCGCCGGAAAGACCCTTGCCGCCCACGCCGAAGCTGTAGAAGTCCTGGATCGGGTTCACCTCGCCACTCGTGAAACCGAATCGGCCGAAGAACCCAAGACCCCGGTCGGGGTGGTCCTTGACGGTGTACACGTACTGGTCGAAGTCATAGAGGACCGCCCAGTCGTTGCTGCTGCGCTGCACGTTCAGGGGCAGGCCCCGAAGTATGTCCCGGATGAGAAGCCCCCAGTCCTGCCCGAACTGCGCGCGGCTCTTGTCGCTCCACGTGAAGCCGACCCGCTGGTGCCCGACCTGGCCGTACGGCTTGATTGTGAACTCCCAGTTGTTGTAGACCGAGGTGCCCCGGTGGAACGCCGTGTCCGGGTCGAAGCCGCTGACGTTCGCTGCGCCTTCAGAGTCCAGCACCAGGGCCGTCACAGTGAGCCAGTCGGTCGGCATGGCCACGGCCCCCGCCGCCAGGAAGTCCTGTGGCACCGTTGTCGCAACCGCCGGGTTGAACACGAACGCCATGTTCGCGAACTGGGTGTTCTCGTCGCGCGCAAAGACGTTGTTCTCGCGCGGCTGCATCTTACCCATGATGATGCCGAACTGCGGCGACAGCATCTGGATGTAGGTTACTTCCGAGAGGGTCGTCGTGTTCTCCCCCGGCACGGGGTACAGCGAGTCGGTATTCACCGGCAGCAGGGCACCGGTGTCGGGGTTAGCGGCGTTGCCCCATCGGTTCTCGGCGTGGATCTTGAGGAAGCCGCCCGGCCAGAGGCCCATCTTGCCGGTGTCGATGTTGATGGTGAGGTCCTCCGACCCCTGGTACGGCCAGCGGAACTCCTTGCCGCCGCCGAGGTTTCCCTGCAAGGCCTGGGTGGTGCTGAAGTCGAACGTCAAGCCCTTCATCGCGAGGTCGTTGCGCAGGCCGCCCCAGTCGCCGGTCAATGTGGATCGGCTCCAGAGGTCGCCGCCGGTGTACTGTTTGGGCGGGGGGGTGGTCTTGGAGAACTCGCGCCAGTCGAAGGCCGGCGCCGGCTTGGCCGCCCCGGGCTCGGCGGCCTTCGTCTCAGTGGCCGGCTGCCCTTCCTCCGCCCAGACGCGCGGGCAGGAAAGGGCAATCACTGCAATGGCGATGAGGACGGCGGCAACACGCATCATCTCTTGTCCTCCCATTTCCTATGCCTCTCGGTCCTGGTCCCGCTGCCGTCATGGGCACGTCTCATCTCGGGAACAGGAATTGCGCCTGGAGCCGGAGTTGCCACTCCGGACCGTTGTCCGGGGTCACAACGTTGTAGTACCCCGCCACACTCACGTTTACCGGCAACTTGCCGATCCTGAAGATCTGGCCCACACCCCCGCCCAGAGGGACCGTCCATCGGTCGTCGCTGTCGGCCACCCAGTCGGCAGTGATGACCGGCGAAGTGGTCAGGTAGAAGCCCCCTTTGAAGTTGTAGTTGACGAACGGCTGAAGCAGGAACTGGTTGACGCGGCCGCGGTTCGAGGGGCCCGCATAGGACCAGACGTTCTGCATCAAGGCGCCGTAGACCCACGGACCGTCGATCACGAGCCCCACGAAATTCGGTCCGGCCGAGAACTTCCCGGCTCCCAGCACGGGGTCCGTCGCGCTGGGGAACTGGAGTGCCGGCCCGACACCCCAGATGAGGCCCTTGGCCTTGGCCGGAGACAGAAACAACGACAGTTGCACATCGCCCAGGCCGGCCTCCGGCCCGACATGCGGGGCCAGTTCAGGTTGCCAGACGATGGGCAGGATCGTTCGGGTGATGAGGTTCCAGTCCTCGCTCAGCGTGATCGGGATGACGGGTTGAATGTTGAGGATGTTCTGAATGTCATCCCCTTGCCCGACCCCGAAGTTCATGTTGTTCTGGAACGGCACGCTGATCATGCTGGCAATCGGATTCTGGGCCGCCTTGGCGAGGGCCTCCGTGCCTCCTCCCGGCTCACCTTTCGCCGGCGTTGCCCCTGCAACCGGTTGCTCTGCATCCTGCACAACCTCGTCGTCCTTCAGACGAAGGGTGGCGTTCGCCTCAGTGGCCGGCTGCCCTTCCTCTGCCCAGGCGCGCGGGCCAACGAGGGCGACGGCTGCGACGGCGACGAAGACGGCGGCGACCCGCATCATCTCTTGTCCTCCCATCTCCTATGCCTCTCAAGCCCCTGGTCCCGCTGATCGGGTCCGCATGGCAGTCCGTCAGGGCACGTCCTTGTTCAGGCTGTCGCGCAGGTTGGTCACGCTCTGCTGGCGGGCCCTGTTCTCGTTCAGCCACCACCGGCGACCGGCAGCCATGTGTGGACACTGCCCTATCTCTCCTCAGACCTACTTGCCTGGCTCCACTCTCGTCCAATCTGGGCCGGGATCGTAGGCGTTCACCGACATGGCGGCCTTCGCGCTCCCCTCTCCAAGGTCACGCTGATAGACGATCCCCTCGTGACTCATGAGAAAGGTCACGATGCCGGAGTTGCCGTAGTCGGCCGGCCAGGCGACGACCGCGAAGCCGCCAATCAGCTTGCCGCCAACCATGTAATCCATCGCGCCGCCGGGGGCGTTAGGTCCCTGACGCGTCAGGATGCGGAACCGGTAGCCGTGATACGCCCTGGGAGAGGCAGCAGGCTGGCCGGGCTTGTAGCCTTCTTCGGCGGCCACCGCTGCAAGCGGGCCAAGGGGGCTTGGCGGCTCGTTCTCCGCGGTCGGCCAGAACAGTCCGTTCTTCTTGCCCGGCTCGCTGATGAATCGGGTCGCGTATTCGAACAGACCGTTGGCGTTACGGTCGACAGACACGTACTCACGCTGGGCATCGAGGATGGCCAGGCAGGACTGGATGGCGGCCAGTTCATTCCGGCCAATGCGGCGATTGAGGATCTCCTCGCTCCCGGCCGCAGTGTCAAACCGCCACTTGCCGGCTTCCTGGACGATCGGGATTGGCATCGGCCAGTCGGCCTTGCCGACGACGAGCGTCATCGCCCCCCCTTCACCCGAGACCAGCCGATGCTTCTCATCGTAGGCCTTCAGGAAGGTCTCCAGGAGGTTCTTGTCGGCCACCGGATCGCCGGAGGAGATGATCTCGTCGGCTTCGGAACCGAGCACGCGCTTCAGTTGTCCCGTGTCTTGGGCGCGCATGGCCGCAACCAGCGAATCCACGGCACCGTCGGCCGAGTCGAATGTGGCCTGGCTGCCGCACCCCTGCGCCAGAAGCAGAAGAAGGGCAAGAGGAATCGTTGCGCCGATCGTGCAGATCCGGCGGGAACGGATAATCGAATCTGTCGAAGAATGGGATTGGGCGTTCATGGGGAGTTTCTCCCTGTAAGAGTTACCGTCTGCCGCCTCGAGCGCCGCCACCGGAACGCGAAGGAGACGCCGAGCGAGAGGGGGCCGACCGGGATGGGGACGCGGACCGGCTGGAACTGCCACGCTTGCTTTCCATGCTGGCGACAGAGCCGCCACGGTTCACGCCGTCAAAGGCGCTCTGGCGGTCTGAGGTGGTGGGACGTTGCGCGGCCCCACCGCCGGGCTGGTTGCCAGCGCCGGCGGAAGGCCGCTTGTCCAGGCCAGTAGAGGGCCGATTGCCGATGCCACCGACCTG
>Ga0307379_10008289_pt1 | contig 14024 bp, 13 predicted proteins | sample UN2MG_FD_202237 | JGI IMG/M metagenome (GOLD analysis project Ga0307379, IMG submission 202237) | Soil microbial communities from Risofladan, Vaasa, Finland - UN-2 | ecosystem: Environmental > Terrestrial > Soil > Coastal area > Acid sulfate soil | place: Finland: Risofladan, Vaasa | collected...
AAAAGAAGCCGAGATAGAACTGGGTTTACCATCAGAAACAAACGAATTTTCTGAAATAGGCGAAGGAGAAGCCGAAGAAGAACCTAAAGAATCTAAAGAAAAATAAAAAACTATATATTTAATATTAAAGGGCCATGAAAAAGGCCCTTTTTCTTTGGTTAAAAAACTTATATTTATATACATGAAACACGAATTAGAAGAAAAATTATATAAAGAGTTTCCGTTACTCTACGCGGAACATAAATTACCAATGTCCCATACATGCATGTGTTGGGGGTTTTCACACTCAGACGGGTGGTATGATCTGATTTATGAATTGTCGTCTAAATTGGAACCCCTGATAAAGAAACAAATGGATGAAACTAAGGATAAAACATGTTTCTGTGGATGTGATCGTATTGCCCACAATTATCTTATAAATAATAAATGCATCACGGTACATAAAATACCGTACCACCCTTTTAAGAAGATGTGGTTTACGGTTCCTAAATCTAAACCATTAGCGATATACAAGAAGATTATACAGAAATTTAAATTATGGATTAATGAGTTGTGTGAATTTATATCACCTGTAATTTATAAAAAAGTACCCTGTAGTTGTAAAGGATACGAAGAATATCACGCGACTGCATCACAAGTAAAAGAAAAATTCGGATCTCTGAGATTTTATACTAATGGCTTTACAGATGAGATGGATAAATTAGTTGATGAAGCCGAATGTAAATCAGAAGAAACATGTGAATATTGCGGTAAGCCCGGAAAGCGAAGAAATGATGGATGGGTACGTACTCTTTGCGATACATGTAATACAACAACTGATAAAGAAGAGGATATTGAATGACTGCAGAATTAGAAGTAAACAAAGAAAAGAAACCTGCCATAATGGATATTAGTGCATATAGCAATATCCAACAAAAGTTAAATTTTTTAGCACAAGGTCTGAGGGATTTAAAAGATGCCGAAAACCAATTAATTTATATTGAATGTTATACAAAACCCGCTGAAAAAGATGAGGAAGAAGACATTAATATAATTCGTTTCAGTACAGATGTTTCTATTTGGACAGAAATATCCCCTTTAAATAAACACACAACTCCAATACTGGAAAAATCAATTGCTGTTAATTTATATGACCTTTATAATGTTGTACAAAATTCTATTTCAGATAGTACTGAATTTATTTCTTTTAAACTTGATGAGACAGATACTAGCAATCCTAATCTTGTGATATCCGGTTTTTATAATGAACTACGGGAATATGATGAACTGGAAGTGAGTTTAAAGATTCATGAGATGGAATTTCCACGAAGAGAATTTAAATCATCAAGGGATGCTGATTTGATTGCAATGTTTGAATTAGACCATTTATCATTATTTAATATTCTTCGTATGAACATTGAACATAAAACAGAAGGCGTTAATGTTGTTATAAATGATAAAAAGATATCATTCCAAACAGATTATAATGGACTAAAAACTTCATTGATTATTAAAAGCTACCGAGATCAGTTATTCTTCAAGGATTTTACTGTGTTCATACCATTCTATTTTTTGAATTTAATGGCGGGTACGGGAGATATAGAAAATGTCAAATTTCATGTATTCAATGATTCAGTGATAGTAGAGGCGGGTGGATATAATTTTATATATAAAATAGAAAAAGAAGTCGAGGGATTTAAAATATCAGATGATGAACTTGAAGATTTTTGTGTAGTTGACCCTAAGAATGCCGAAGCTGTTATGACGTTGGTAAACAGGGTTAATAAACCTGCTCCTATTTCGGTTGCGAGTATATCTAAATTAGAAGATCAGATGGCAGAAATAAAAACTGGATTAGATGGTAGATATAAAATATCTGTTTTATTAGAATGCATAATGCAAGCAGAAACACCAATTACAATTGATACCGATATATTTCAATGGATGGTTACTAATACACAAGTAGATGGTATTAAAATACAGCGGTATGCTCATACTAATAACATATATATTTCATACGAGAACGAGCTATTTATAAAAAAGATCCAATATATACATGATATTTTCACAGATTATAGAATGGTAGAAACTACTAAAAAGTTGGAGGCGTAATGGAAAAGGGAACTAAATTAATTTATGCGTCATTAGGATTCGAAGCAGATGGAACGCCAACCCATGATTCGTATAGTCAAGAATTAAAGTTTGATCAATTCATTGATGATAAAATAATGGGAATAACAAAAGAAGGATTTATTAGAATAATTGATCCCGAAAAATGTAAAATATTAGATACGGATATGTATTTTACCGAACACGATAATCCCCTTTTAGGTTAATCTTCATTAACCTTATCAGCAGCACTATCTTCATCTTCATCTTCAGACTCATCTGATGGAGTTTCTTCGTCCCCGAACATATTTTCTACACTATCTTCTTCGTCGGTAGGTTCTTCATCAGTAGTTTCTCCCATGTCACCCATGATGTCGTCTAATTCTGCATCTCCCATGTCACCCATGATGTCGTCTACTTCTGCATCTCCCATGATGTCTCCTAATCCGTCATCTTGCGGAGTTTCTTCAGAAATTTCTTCAGGAGTTCCTCCCATTTCATCAGCAAATTCATCTTCGGCTAATTCAATATCTTCTGACTTTTCTGTTTTATCTGGTGTCATTCCCGGAAGATCAGCTATTTTTTCATCAAATTTGTTTTTTACTAATTCAGCCATTTCACCATCAGACATATACATATATTTTTCAGGATTAAATTTTCTGTCATGATCTACTTCAGCAGCAGCTGACCTATATAACCCTTTAACTTTAGCTTCATTCCGTTCATTTACGGGAAGTCTTTCATTTGCGTCTCTTATTAACCGGGTTTCTTCTACAATAGCTTTTATTTTCATGGTATTTTCCAAATGTTGTTATTAAAAGTTTATATAAATTTGTTATTGTATAAACTAAATATAGAAATAAAAACTTAGTTAATATTTTTATTTAACGAGGAAGAAAATTATGTACGATTTATTTAGTATGGAAAAACTGCTTGAGGGCGCAAAAATAGCAGAAAAAATAGCGGATGGCGTTGTAGACGAACAGGCATATAATGTATTAACGCAATGTGTTAATGAAGAAGTATTAATAGAGAGCAGAGAAGAAGTAGAAAGTATTTTGGAAAATGCTGGTAAGATTAGCGGAGAATTGGATCTTGACCAATTGGCTAAAGAGGTCAAAGAAGCATTGCCAGAAGCAGCTGCACCTAAAGCTGCACCTAAAGCTGCACCTAAAGCTGCACTTAAAGCTGTACCTAAAGCTAAAAAAGAATGTGTTAAAGAGGAATGTGCAGAAGCATGTAAAGATAAATGCGAATGTAAAGGTAAATGTAAATGCGAATGCAAAGGTAAAACCGAAGCAGCAGCAAATCCCGGAAAACCAGCGGCTGGTATGGACTCTATAGACAAGTTCCTTACTGCGGCTCCTGTTAAGCAGAAAGATTTTGTAGATGCAAATACGAATTCTGAGCATACACCTTCTGGGTCAGCTGATAAAGCAGAAGTTGACAAAAATGCTGAATCTACTCAAAAAGAAATGGTCAAAGAAGCAAATGCTAAGAAGAAATTCGAAGAAGTTGCTAAAAAACAGAATAAAGTTAATTTGACCGAAAGCATCAATAAATTTAAAGGATTCGTAGAAAGCATCAAAACCGACGAAAACGCTAAGTTTGTAGATGCCGTCATTAACGGATTTGATATAATCTGGAAATGATCATTTCATAATAACAGATTCTCAATATATTAAGGGACATTTTTTAATAAAATGTTCCTTTTTTATGTCTAAAAATTCTTATATTTAGGACAGGAGACTCTATGCCCGATAATTCCCCCGAAAATCGCCCAATGTATACTGCTATTCACCATGATAGGTTTAATGACCTGATATTTATATGGTATGCAGATGGCACAAAAAACGGGTTTAGGGTTAAACACCGTTCATACACTCCTGTCCAAGGACAAAATGATGCAAAACCTTCTGGAATGGTAGATATATTTGGTAGGGAACTATATGAAATCATAGTTACGGGTAAAGAAGAAATGGACATTCGACAATATAATATGGGTGCACATAATGATATTGCCGAATGTGATATAGATTTTAGAACCAGATGGTTAGAAGAACATTACAAAAAAATGGATGATATACCAGTAAACGTATCCGATTTCAATATATGCTTTCTTGATATAGAGGTCTCGGCTACCGATAGGTTCCCCCATGCGGATCAGGCAGATTATCCCGTAAACTGCGTTACCATACATTTTACTAAAACAGGGAAATATTATGCATTCGGCCTGAACAGAGAAATTAAACCAGAACTGACAGAAAAATTATCTCAATCCAATTGTGAATATATAAATTGTCCAACAGAACGAGGTTTATTAACTGAACTATTTACCAAAATCGGAGAAGGTGGGGCTGATTTCTTATCTGCATGGAACGGGCATTACTATGATTTCCCTTATTTAGTTAATAGAGCAGCAAAATTAAATGTTGACATTAAGTTAATGAGCAGACTCCCTCAACAATATAAAACTGCATATGTAAGTAAACGCGACAATAATTTAGTTCTGGGCGGAACTGCAATGGTGGACTTTCTTCTGTTATACAGAAAGTTTACCATTAAAGAACAAGATGATTTTAAACTGGATACCATAGGTAAACTTGAAACGGGTGAACATAAAGCACCTTTACCCGATAAATATAAATCATGGGTTAATTATTGGGATGATTGGGTATGGTATAACTTTAAAGATGTAGAACTGATGGTAAACATCGAAAAAGCATGTAAGATGTTTGATACTACTATACATGCATGTGCTGAGGCTAGAGTTCCTTTTGAGAGTATATTTGAAACCAAGAAAATGGAAGTAGGATTTATTCTGAACTATTTACATCGCGAAGGAATTGCGATGCCCCCATTAAGAGATAGACCAAGGCAGTCTTTCGCTGGGGCTTATGTGTATGCTAAGGTCGGATACTACACTTATTTAGTATCATATGATTATGGTTCTATGTATCCTTCATTTATCATGGGAGCAAATACTTCTCCTGAAACTAAAGTTATTTTGAAGAATGGTGAATATTTTGATGCAAATATGAACCGGGTGACTGACGTAGACCCTTCAACTCTTGTGAGAAGTCCTTTAAAAGTCTTTAAAACTAATGGAGATGGTAGTGAAGAAATAGATTATGAGGTATTTTATCGAAGCGACAAAGTAGGTATCATACCACGAGTTACTGAGAAGATATTCATTGGTCGTAAAGGACATAAAAAAACACAACAGCAGTTTGAGCGCGAAGGGGATTACGCACAGGCATCTGTATATGAAATGAAGCAAAAGACCTATAAAATTTTTGGTAACGGTCTTTATGGTCTATTAGGCAATCCTTATTTCCAATTCTATGATCTAGATAACTCAGGTACTATTACAGCATTTGGCGTTGAACTAATTACTTATACGATTAAACATCTTTGTCGATATTTGGAAGGGGAATTTAAGGTAGATCCAAGGTTTATAGATGCATTCGGCGCACCCCCTAACATAGACGAATCTCTCGAAGGAAGTTTTGAAGAAGTAAATGAAGATACAGGCAAAGTAGATATCCATTATAATAGACTGTCTCATGGTGATACTGATTCTTTCTTTGTTAAATATCAAGACATATACTTACCATTCATTGATAAAGTAGATAAAGAAGTTGAAGTCACCGTAGTTAAAGGGAATAAGATTATATATAAAACGTCTTATCAATTAGATACAGAAGAGAAAGCTTCCAAAAAAGATTTTAATAATAAATGCATAGAATATTGTGAATCGTGGACTAAAATTGATAACGAACACAAAGCTAAAGCGTTTAAAGATGGAATGTATATAGAAGGCGAATATAGGGTTTTCTATAACAGACACTGCCTAACTGATTTATGTAGGGTATTAGATGCTGTATTAATGGAAGATGTTCTTTCTGGTATAATGCAGAAATTCGCTGATAAATGGAATTTTATGAAGAATACATTAACTCTTAAAAGGGAAAAATGTATAACTCAGGCTATTGTCACAGCTAAGAAAAAATACATATGTAACGTAGAAAGTAACGAGGATATTAAAATTTATGACCCAGATAAACGGTTTAAAGTCACTGGATTAGAAATTGTTAGAAGTTCTACTACCCCATTTTCTCGTAAGTTTGTTTTGAATTGCGTTAAAGAACTTCTTAATACAATGGATAAGTCGCATATACGCGATGAATATATTAAGATAAAAACTGATTTCTTTGCCATGGCAGAGGAAGGTAAAATATATGACTTGGCTATTCCATCTGGTATTAAAACAGATCCACCTGATTATGATGATATGTTAAAGATGACCGAGGAAGATAGGAAAAAAATAGATTGGCGAGTACGTGCGGGGGCGGCGTGGAATTTTTTAATCAGAAATGATGAAATATTAAAAGATGAAATGTACGAACCTATATATGGCGGAGCAAAAGCAAAGTTCCTAAAGCTGGCACATAATGAGTTTGGAATTAACTCACTTGCCTTTATCGGAGACGAATGCCCTCAGAGGATAGTAGACAGATTTAATGTAGACTGGAATGCTCAATGGGAAACTGGATTTGCAAATGTAATGAATAGACTTTTCGATGCGGTAGGATGGGGCGAAGTTGAATACGATGAACGCGATTCTATGATGGAATTGCTTTGAATAACTTATATTTAAATAGGAATAGATTATCTTCTAAAGGAGTAAAATACAATGACACCAGATGAACGTAAAAATAAATGCAAGACAAGAAACGTGGTATTATTTGATGGAGAAAAATTTTATAGATTCACCGTTAAAAACGGAGAATTTTCTAAAATAATAACTGACATCATAACCAATATATTAACCATGGATTTTTCAAATGATACAATTAAAAATTTTACGGTAATAGTGGATGGTTATAAGCCATATAACTTACCATTTGATAAAGAAAAATTATTGAAAATAAAAGAAGATTGGAAAAATACTAAGATACCAATAAATCAGACTGTAGAAGAAAAAGATGTATCGGTATGTACAACTAATGGCCTGCACGTATACGATCAAAAGGTAATCAAAAAAATTAAAATTTTAACTGATATAATGGATTCAGATAAACCGTTTGATAATGTGTTGAGTGTATCTTATTTAATATTTGATGTTGACGGAGAAGAGTTTAAGGTACCAACAGAAAAAGTTAAAATAGAACGCTTATGGCTAGGGTTAATGCTGGGAAATGATGCTGGGTTTTTTGACCTAGACGATTTAAACAATGGTGATATATTGATTGAGAAGATAAAAACCATCGAATATAATTATGAAGAAAAACCATTTAAGGAAAAATCCCAAAGAATCCGAAATTCTATTGACCTTTGTAATGCAATTGTAGCGGAAGATAATAGTGAATTAGATAGAAAAACTGCCTAACGTAACTACTTTAACGGGCCACCTAGATTATAGCCACCGCTATCTCCAGCCCATTCACCAGAGCTAATATTAGCATTATCGTTACGACCTTGCCCCGATTTGAGAGGGTCTAATGTAATAGCCCCTTTTCCAGCGATAGGGTAATATTTAACACCATTACCAAAAGACTGTGCTTTTATTACTTGTTTAAGCTTATTATTTGGTAAAGTTTGTTTAAAATAGTCAGCTTTATCATTAGGGTTAAAAGATATAGCGTTTGCAGGCGGGCCAGTTGTACCAACCGTTTGAGGTGGTTTATTAGCATCATCGGAACTTGGGGCTTCAAATATCAATTTAAAGGCAGTTTCTATGGTCTCTAATAAATTAGAGTTATTCCCAGTTTTTAACTGTTTGAGATATTTAACAAATTTATTCATGATAATCTAAATACAGTTTATAAAAATTCTTATATTTACTAGGTACCCTAAATAGAGGATAATTATGGATCTATTAACTAATCCAGATGCGGTTATTCAAGCAGCTGAGGAGCAGAATAAACTAGGTAAAGAGATAACTGAGCTAAAGAATAGCGCATGGACTGAGAAATATCGACCTGCTAAATTAGCTGATGTTATATTACCTGACGAAATTAAGAATAATATTAATTCCAAGTTTGAGCGAAATAGTTTCCAAAACATGATATTTCACTCTGGAAGTCCCGGAACTGGAAAAACAACCGTTGCTAGGGTAATTCCTGCAGAGCATGGGTGTGATTATATGTTTGTTCGTTCTGCTTCAGAATCCCGTCTAGATTTGATTGATGCGATTGCATCCTATGGTATGCAAATGAGCGTCAACGAGAAGCCACGCTTCGTTGTTATTGATGAGGGCGACAGAGTGCCCGGAAGTAATATAAACGCCTTCTACGCGGCCCTACAGCCCCTTATAGAGGCCACTACAGACACGTTAAGGTTTATTATCACATGTAACCATCTCCACTTGATTCCTGAGGCTGTTCGCTCTAGATGCATACCCGTTTCTTTTGCCCATAATGACAAATCTATCAAAAAAGCCATGTGGAAACGACTAAATGAAATAGCCAAGATAGAAACTGATAAAGTTGGTGGAAAAGTAAATGAAGATACAATGATTCAGATAGCTAAAATCAATTTTCCTGATATGCGAGCTATGTTAAATCAAATGCAATATAATTTTGATAGCCATAACGGTTCTATAGAAGGCGATATATCAACAATTACCTTAGACCATATCAAGGCATTATGGGAACTTATCAAAGAAAATGATGATATTCTGCCTGTTAGAAAATATTACACCGAATATATTTCAGATTTAAATGGTATATTTCTTCCTTTATTGAATTATATAGTGGATAATGATTATGAGTTTTCTAAAAAACATTTACTTTCATTAGGTAAAATAGTCTCAGATCATCAATTTATGGCAGCATTTGATAGGATGGAACCTGAGGTCAATATTTTTGGGATGATATCTAAGGTTATTAGGTTGCTTCATGGGTAGATTTAATCCGTTCGATTTTTTAAGCGGAAGAACTAAATGTATTCCTCCTACTCAGGAAGAACAAGAATCATTTGATTTTTGGAGTACATTAGTGGCATTTTCAATGGTACCCGGTTCAATGCCTGTATGTGATGCCATTAATACGATAGGATTTTCTAGATTACCCAAAAAGTTTCAATGTATGGCATTTACTCAACTGGACGGAAAATCCATGTATGGTAAGTGGCAAAAAACTAAAACCAGTAAGACAAAATCTAATAAAGATTATGCCAATAAAATATGTAAACTATTCGATTGCTCAGAAAATGAAGCAAAATCGTTAATTGATAATAAAATATTTGATGAAAAACATATAAACCATTTATACGAAATGGCATATGAACCAGATAAAGTTAAAATAAGCAAAGCGAAGAAATAATGGCAGATTTAGGAAAAATGACCGACATTGAAGTGATTCAACATTACTTTAAAGTGGACGAAGAAACAGCACAGAAGCTGATTGACGAAGGCATGGACATGGATGTTCTCAGAGGAAAAGTAGATGTACTTAAAGATACATTTACTAAAGAATTTAAAGATATAACTGAAAAAATGAAAACAGAATTAAGTAAAATTGTTAATGACTTTGAGCTTTAGCATCTAATTCATCAATTTTGTTATTTTCTTCTTCACTATTTTCTGTATCATTAACTTCGCTGAATTTCTTTAAAATCATCTGAAGTTTGGGATCTCCTAAATAATTCTTGTAATTCCCAGTACCAAAAGCGAAATCTATTAAAAAATCAATTGGGGTTTGCCCGTTTAAATCCTTGATATCGAGTACATTTTTATCTTCTACTGAATCTTCTCCATTTTCACCTTTTTCGGTGACAACGTAAGATAAGTCAGTATCAAGAACTTTTTTTATAAGATCATATTTAATTTTCTCTGTATATGCCCCAGCAGCAGATGATACAAGAGACATTAATACAGTATCACCAACCGAATTTTTAAAAGCAAGATATATAGGATCCAAGTCAAGGATTTCTGGAACGCCTTGTTCTGCCCATATATGTAATTGACTTGTCCATTCACGTTTATCCGAATTTGGTATTTTTTTAACAAATTGAAGCGGATGTTGCTTTAAAGCTTTTACTTCTTCGTCGGTGATGGGCTTTACATTATCTTCGAATTTCTCTTGGATAGCTTCGATAAGCTCAATGTAATTTTCGTGCTCGTCCTTTAGTGCATTTAAGAAGTGATGAAATTTTCGTTTATCCATGATATATACCTTTTACAACTAATAGTTTATATAGATAGCCATAATTAAACTACTCAATATATATAATAGTTTATTTTTATTAAAAAAAATTGGAAATTTATTACTTGTATAAACTAATAATAAAATGTATTACGTTAGTTTTTAAGGAGTGATAAAATGGCCATATTTGGACAGGGTGCACCCGGTGTAAGAATAAGATTAAGAGATTTAAGTGAAGTTAATTTAGTTTTAAATCCCAATATAGTAGGCGGTCTTGTTGGACATGCTGCCAGAGGTGAATTTAATGTAATTCACGATATTTTTTCTACAAGTAATATTGATGTTAAATTAGGTTCTGGGTTCAACAACCCCAAATATAATCAAGCATTATATGCTGCTAGAGCAATTATAAATGCTGGTGGATTTGTAGAATTTGTACGTCCTTATGGCGAAGCCGTTATAACTGACGATACTGATGCTGATTACGATACAAATCAGAAGTTAAAAACTGATACCTTTATGGTACAGTATGATTACTCTCCTCACGCAACTAAACCAGCCGATAGTTTGCAGATTGATCATTACGCTGCTACCAGATATATCACAGATGGTATTTCCGGGTTAGGTGAGCGTGAAATTTACACCATCCAAGAAGCTATTGTAGAAAATACAAATATTAACTTTTTAGTTGATAGCGGTGATGTAGCTGATGTTGATAGCGGAACTGAAAAAATTCCTCTATTCGCTATAATGAATAGCGACCCTACATCTACTAACAGAGCGGGTGACAGATTAGATATAAGTTCTATAGCAGCAGCTTCGGGTGATAATACTACCATTACTACTGTTCAGAACCATGGCCTTTCTGTGGGCGATAGTATTATAATTGGCGGGACAACTAATTTTAATGGAAGTTACACTGTATCAGTAGTAGCGTCTGATAAAATTTTTCAGACAAATCAGGATTGGTTTGTAGTAGCCACAGAAACTGACGGAGTGGTATTCGTTAACGAAGACACTGTTACAAGTGGCGTTGACGCATTACAGGTTAAAACAGTTGCATCTGGTATGTCAAGTAAAGTTTATGAATATATTGACCTCACAAACATCACAACTGGATTTGTTGTGCAAGGAGATACAGTTGTAATAAAATTATCAGATGGAACTTCGGTTACCTATGAATTCAGAGACCCTGCAACACCTACGCTCACATCTGGGTCTGACTACGGAGTGGTGATTGAACAGGATTCATACTTAGAATCTACTACCACAGGTGGTACGATAACCGTAGACACAGGGACTTGGACGGCTGGTGACATTGTTAGATTTACCGGCACTACATTGGATAGTGCAGTAACAGCAACCACTACAGATTATATTGTAACAAGTGTATCAAATGGAGAACTTACAATTGGCACTGTTGCAAATCCATCGGTTGCTATTACCTTTAATTTAGATGGTAGCTTAACAAGCAAAATATTCAATATAACTAGAACCGCACAAAATTTTGTTGATGCAGTTGTTACAAACTCTGGTTTTACAGGATCTCTTGTAAGAGCGTCTTTCACTGGAACGGACGTGGTTGTTGCAACCAATAAAATTACGGTTAATAACGCATCGTTGTTTGCAGTAGGCGATAAAGTAATATTCTCAAAAGCAACAAATGTAACAAATGGCATGGATGATGCATTACCATCAGGTATTGTTGCTAACACTGAATACGTAATTTCTGCTGTTGATTTGGTAAATAAAACAATCACATGTACTGATATGGATATATTAGCGCAGGAATTAGTAACTAATATATACAAAATCACTAACTTGACTAAGAGTAATGGTACTAACTTGGCTGTTAACTCTAATGGTTATCGTGTAGACGTAATTGGAACCCATGGACTTAATGTCCCTGAAACCGTACAATCAGGTGCGGGCGCACTTAACCAAGTAATTTCTGCAACCGGAACAGGTCTTGTGACTGGCACAGAAGTCGGTGTAGTAGCACCCGGAACGGACCCATACGCTTACGTTATTAGCGCGACTTCTACAGGAATTCTCATTGATAGTACTATTGGTAGAAGTTTTGTAAATCTTGGTCTTGCTGACGAAGCTTACATTGATGTAAATTATAACGGAACCAAAACCAGAGTATACACATTAAACTCTGACGGTTTGGTAGCCGCAAAAATTTATCTCTATGTTAGTTACTTCTTTAATGGAGAAACTTACAATTTCCAAGGTACAATAATTCCTTACGTTATCGGGGATTCTAACCTATATATTGCTGAAGCGGTTCGTAGCATTGAAGAAGGCTGGAAATTCCAGATAAATGAAAATGCAGCACTTGAAGCAGCAACAGAGGCAGGTAATTTTAATCTTTCGCAGAGCGTTGACTCAAGTGATTTGATTCAAAGTACATTTTCTGCAGTATCTCTTAACGCATCTGACCCTGCAATTGTGAATGATGCTATCTGGACATATAATCCAGCTAACAACAATACGGCATCAATTTTATCGGCTGCTTGGGAGTTGTTTATAGATAAAGATAGTGCTGGTGCTGATATGCTTATTGCGGCGGGTACCACAATCAGTAATCTTTTCATGAGAGGAATGGAGCAGATTAACTACACAGTTATGGATGCCATGCTTAATATCTGTGAAAAGAGAAAAGACATGTTTTGTATATTTGATGGTGTAGACGAAAAGAAAATCGATGTTGCCCTTGAAAAGATGATAGGGGTCGGTGGGCAAGGTGTTATAGCTCGTTGGGGTGGTATTTGGGATGGTCGTTCATTATTTAATGATACGATTTATACAAAACTTACTGCTGAAGCGGTTAAATCAATCGAAGTAGCGGCTGTTATCACACAGAATAGATCAGGGAATGCTTTCTGGATTCCACCTGCTGGATACGATACTGGACGAATTCCGGGCGCTTTATCTGCAAGGCAGAAATATGAGCGTACTTATAACTACGCTGAAGATCCTAATTCTGACATTGCTAGATTGTACGATAGTAACATTAACCCAACTCGTGTAAACGATCAGGGACAAGTGCTCTATGGACAGAAAACAATGTTGAAAATGTCAACTGCTCTTAACAGAATGAATGTTATTATGTTGGTAGCTGGTATTCATAAGAGATTTGCTAATTATTTGGAAGTTAAGGTATTTAAACTTAACACACCTTCACTGAGAGCTAATATAGTAGCTGACCTGCAAGCACAATTAGATGTGATTAAAACATCCAACCCTCCTGGTTTGACAGCAGGTGCTGTAAAATGCGACGAAGAAAATAACCCACAGATAATCATTGATACTAATCAATTAATTGTGGATGTTACTCTCCAGCCTACACGTTCTTCTGAGTATATAACACTTAGAACTACAGTTCAGCGCACAGGAGAGGATATTAACCAGATTACGGACATAACAATTATATAAACTATATATAAGTTTTAGGAGGAAATGTAAAATGCCTATAGAAACACAATTTTATTTAAGCGCGATAGATCATCTTAAAGATCCCAGTAGAAAAACGCGATGGAGGATGATACTTCCGGCTTCCATTATAAAACAAACAAATTATAAAGGTTCAGGTGGCAATAATAAGTTGTTTATAGCTGGCGACGATGATGGTGATGACTTTGCATTACACGTAAAAACCTGTAAAATTCCTGAGATTACATTAACACAGGCTCCGCATAATTATATGGGATTTAAATCTAATTTTGTCACTAATGCAAAAATTGATGCGGATTTAGATTTCCAAACTATATTACTTGAAGA
>Ga0307379_10008291_pt1 | contig 14022 bp, 12 predicted proteins | sample UN2MG_FD_202237 | JGI IMG/M metagenome (GOLD analysis project Ga0307379, IMG submission 202237) | Soil microbial communities from Risofladan, Vaasa, Finland - UN-2 | ecosystem: Environmental > Terrestrial > Soil > Coastal area > Acid sulfate soil | place: Finland: Risofladan, Vaasa | collected...
TAACATAAACTTTATGGAGAAAAACCAGGCATCTTCCCTACAGAAATTTGGCTGTTAAGAAAGAATGGTTAAAAAGAATATACTATATGATAACTTTCATATCCAATTCAGTCAAAATATATTGGCAGACTTTCCTGAAGGTGTTTCTTTGTGATCCTGGTAGGTATCGATGATACGGATATTCTAAACTCCCGCGGCACCGGAAGGCTTGCCAGGGAAATTGCCGGACAACTTAGCCCTCAATACACGGTAAGCGGCATCACCCGCCACCAGCTTTTCCAGCACCCGTCAATACCTTCTACATCCCATAACAGCTGTGCGGTAATCCACCTGCAAAATGGAGCACACCCTGATATTTCCTCCACATTTTCCATTATCAGGGAAATGGTCCTGGGAGATTTCATCGAGGGACGCGACCCGGGGCTGGCGGTGGCCCGATCAGATTGTGTTGCGAACCATGTGATCGAGTTCGGCCAAAGCGCCAAACGTGAACTTGTAAGCCAGGATGAGGCACGCTCGATAGCCAGGCAGTCGTCTGTGATGCTTGAGGGCCTTGGAGGCACGGAAGACGGGGTGATAGGGGCACTTGCAGGGATAGGCCTTGCCGCTTCAGGCAATGACGGGCGATATGTTCTTTATCGCACATTAAGAGACTACAGGGGATTGCATTCCGTCGAATCGCTTCTGAGAGCAGGTATCGATCAGATCTGCACTCCGCGGGGCGCGGCTGTGACTGATGGCTTTGTGCAGATCGCCAAGTTTCCTAAGCCAGCCCTGATAAATGGAAGAACGGTGCTTTTTGTTGAAGAAAAAAACGGAATGTATCGGGATCTGAAAGTAGATTAATAGCAGGAAAATTCCATTGTATTCGGAAAATAACGGATGGATAGAATAGGATATCCATCCTTTCTATACACGGAACGCGACCATTCTTCTTATTAACGGAACGCGACATTCCCGTCCCCCTTCATTAACCCGCCTGCCTTGCGGGGGTTTTCATACATATTTTTTACTGACGCACTTTTCACATAGGGTTTATTCGCAAGATGCACTGTGGCGCTTTTGTTATGATACGCAACAGAGAAAATAATTCATAAAAAGAGGCTAATTTGGAAACGACCTGAATAAAGGTATGGACTGCTTTATTGGTCCTTTCCGCTCATCAGGCGCACAAGAAGAGCCTTCTGGGCGTGAAGCCGGTTTTCTGCCTCATCGAACACAACACTCCGGCTGCCTTCGATTACAACTTCTGTCACCTCCTGGCCCCGGTGTGCAGGGAGACAGTGCATGAAGATCGCATCATCAGCTGCTTTTTCCAGGAGTGCCTCGGTGACCGTATACCCCTTAAACGAATGAAGTCTTGCCTCCAACTCTTCCTCGTCTCCCATCGAGACCCAGGTATCTGTCATAACGACATGGGCGTCACGGACTGCTTTCTCCGGATCACGAAGTACGTGCACTTTACCTCCCCTCCGCAGCGCCTCTTTCACAATATCGTCCGGCGGATTGTATCCCTCGGGCGAGGCCACGCAGATCTCCATCCCGGTAATGGCCGATACGAGGACAAGGGAATTGCACACATTATCCCCGTCACCAACCCATGCAACTTTCAGTCCCTCTACAGACCCGAATCGTTCGGTGATTGTCATGAGGTCAGCAAGGATCTGGCATGGATGTTCCCTGTCAGAAAGGCCATTTATAACCGGAATAGTAGCATAATGGGCAAAATCAACGATTGTGTCATGCCTGTAGGCCCGGATCATCACTCCCGATACATAACGGGACGCCACCCGGGCCGTATCACGGATCTCTTCGCCCCTGCCAATCTGGAGATCCTGTGCATTCAGAAAGAGGGCATGGCCACCCAGGTCGTTCATCCCCACCTCAAATGATATACGCGTTCTGGTAGAGGACTTTTCAAAAATCATGGCCAGGTTTTTCCCCGAAAGGAACTCGTGCTTGCGTCCTTCCCGGCGCAGCATCTTCAGCCTTTTCGCATCAGCGATAATTCCGTCAAGTTCCGATGAGGAGAGGTCAAGAATGGAAACCAGGTCTTTTTTCATCGCAATTCCTTCATATGCGCACAACGTTTCGCCAGCAACTCTTCCGTTCCGATATCACGCCTGTAACGGACACGCCCCATCACAGCGGCCGCCGCCCTTTGTGCGTGGGCTTCTGCGTCGGCCAGGGTCTCACCCATCCCCACAAATGCCAGGGTCCGGGAGGTCTGGGTCAGAAGCTGCCCATCCTTCTCCTCGATATTGGCAAAATATAGGAGCGCAGCCCCATGATCGCCAATCTCAACAGGCTGCCCGCTGACTGGAGCCTCCGGGTAACCTTCAGGAACAAGGTATTTACAGACAGTGGCTAACTTCATGAAATCCACCTGTGCAGACGGGAGATCTCCTTCGATAAGATGGAGCAGAATCTCTGTAAAATCCGAATCCAGCATCGAGAGCACATTCATTGCTTCGGGGTCACCGAACCTGGCATTGAATTCTATCACCATGGGACCTTTCCTGGTATTCATGAACTGCCCGTACAGGATTCCCCTGTAGGGGTGCCCGATTTTAGCCATGGCAGATACGGCATCCTTCATGATTGAAAAAGCCGATTCGTAGTCTTTTGCTGATACAAAAGGCAGAATATGATCAGACATTGAATATGACCCCATACCGCCTGTATTCGGCCCTTCATCCCCTTCATACGCCCTCTTATGATCCTGGACAAGAGGCATTGGGATGATATGAGTGCCATCTACAAAGGCCTGCATCGTGAATTCTTCACCTATGAGACGCTCTTCCAGTACTACATTGCCACCAAGTGCCTTCACATACTCGAGCGCCCCACTCCTGTCCAGATGCTCGCCCATTATTTTCACCCCTTTACCGCCGGTGAGGCCAATGGGTTTGATTGCAAGATCCCCCTCGTTCTCGTTGATGAAGGCCACAGCATCCTCTGCATTATAAAAGACCCTGTATTTTGGACATCCGGCAATCCCATGAGACTGCATCATCTCCCTGCAGAATGCCTTGTCTGTCTCCAGGCGCGCTGCAGCCCTTGATGGGCCCACACACGATATACCGTTTTCTAAAAGAACATCGACGACACCCGCCTCAAGAGGGGCCTCAGGACCAATTATTGCAAAATCAATCGAGCAGTTCCTGGCAAATCGAATCACAGCCGGGACATTTGTCTCTTTTTCAATCAGCAGCTTCTTTGAGAGACGGGCTATTCCCGGATTTCTCTTGGACATTACAGAAAAAATTTCCACTTTGCTGTTGCAGGACAAAGCCCTGGTGATGGCATGCTCCCTGCCCCCACCCCCAACAACAAGAATCTTCATAGTCATTTATTTGAATGCAATTTTAAAAAAATTGTGTTATCTCTGGATGCCCTCAAGAATTTCTGCAGCATTTGTCAGCGCAAGGAGAGCAATTCCCATATCAGCCAGGGTTTTTTCGGCGCCTGCTTTCCGATCCACTATTGCCACCACGCACTCTACGTGCGCACCCTGCAATCGAAGCTCCTCGATTCCGTAGAGAACTGATCCCCCGGATGTGATGACATCTTCCACGAGCACAACTTTTTTTTCCCGAACGTCCCCTATAATCCTGTTTTCTTTTCCATGAGTCTTATCGGAACTGCGAATTATTGCATATGGCAATCTGCTTGCAAGGGAGACTGCTACCGCTATCGGCACACCTCCTACCGCGACCCCCGCAACGACATCAAATTCGCACATTTCCTGGATTTTGTGTCCTATTCTTCCTAAAATTTCAGGATTTGTGAGAACCGACTTTACATCGATGTAATAATGGCTTTTCTTTCCGGAAGCCAGGGTAAAGTCACCATAGACCACTGCTCCCCCTTTCCGGAGCATTTCGGCAATTTCGTTCACCATGGTACATCCTTCACTTTAAGTTTAAAGCCTATGATATTTACCGTCCTGTGCAGGAGATACGTGAGTATAAGAATCCACAGGAAAATCAGAGGTGTCACTGTAGAGACCACCCATTGGTAGTCAAATAAAATGAGGAAGAGAAACGCCCCTGCAACAAGATCGTACTGGTCGGCAACCGGCCACCTTTCTCCTCTTTTTTTCCCAAGTCTTCTTTTGAAAAAACTTTTAATCAGATCTCCCACCAGGGCCCCGGATGCAAGGAGGAACACCGTAAAAATGGTCAGTTCAGGGAGTTGCGATAGTCCGGCTATGTCCCTTATACCTATCTGAAGCAGCCCGACGAGTATCCCTGCTCCCACTCCTGCAAAAAAGCCCCTGATGGTTTTTCCATCTCCAAAAATCCTTTTACCATCGGAAAAATTACGACCAGAATCAATCGGCGACCCTCCTCCCGTCGCCGCCGCTACAGGATTTGGCACATATGCCGGAAGCATAATCCATAGCGCAGAAACCAATGGAATTAAAAATGATTCGATATTAATTATTATGCCTCCAATATCTGTAATAAAGAACAGCTATAAACATTAAGATATCCCACAATTAACCTGATTTGGAGATCAGGTAGGGAGGAACATGAAATTAAAATCGACCAGAAGCTTATGCCCTGTCTGTAATGCCACCCTCGAAGCTGAAATCGTGGAGGAGGACGGCAAGGTATGGTTACTTCGGCAGTGTCCGGAGCATGGTGCTTTCCGCGATATCTATTGGTCTGATGCGGAGATGTGGCATCGGTTTGAACAATATGAAACCCTTGGTACTGGTCTGGAGAATCCGCAGACAACCGCACCAAAGGACAGCTGTCCACTCTTATGCGGGATTTGCAACAACCACAAATCGATCACCCTCCTGGCCAATATCGATCTTACAAACCGTTGCAACCTGAATTGCGATTTTTGTTTTGCCAATGCCAGGGCTTGTGGCTTTGTGTACGAACCCACCTTCGACCAGGTAGTGGATATGCTCAGGCTCCTGAGAACCAATAAACCCATTCCCACGCCGGCGGTCCAGTTCTCGGGTGGAGAGCCTACCATGCGTGAAGATCTGATGGAGATTATCAGAAAAGCAAAGGAAATGGGCTTCCCCCAGGTCCAGCTTGCGACCAATGGAATCAAGCTTGCCCAGGACATCAATTATGTGCAGGAACTCAAAGATGCCGGGCTTAGCACTATATATCTCCATTTTGACGGTGTTTCCAAAGAAACGAATCCACAACTGAATATTGACCACAAAGTCGTGGAACACTGTGAAAAGGCAAGAATGGGGCTTGTACTTGTCCCAACTATCATAAAAGGGCGCAACAATGCCGAAGTTGGCGATATTATACGTTATGCAGCAGAGCATATCAGCGTTGTAAGGGGGGTTAATTTCCAGCCCATTGCCTTCACCGGGGCAGCAAGTGAAGAGGATGTAAACCGGGAAAGGATTACCATCCCGGAACTTCTTGATAATATTGAATTCCAGATGGATGGAACTATTAAAAAAAGCGATTTTTATCCTGTACCCTGCGTGGTGCCATTTTCTGACCTGGTGGAAGCATATACCGGAAGGCCGCAGTTGCGATTCACCGCACACCAGCATTGTGGTGCAGCAACGTACGTGTTTGTGACAAAAGACGGCATAATGCCGGTAAACCGGATGGTTGATGTAGAAGGTTTCTTTGACTCAATCGAAGAAATGGCCGAAAAACTCAGAAAAGGCGGTTCCTTGAACAAGTATAAGACCTTGATTGCAGGAATCAAAGAACTCAACAAGTCAATGAAGAATAGCGAGCAGGGCAGCAGTGCAGAGTTCTGGAAACTTATCGGGAAGACTCTTATTATGCAGAATTTCGATGCCTTGCGTGATTTCCACTGGAATGCGCTTTTTATCGGGACCATGCATTTCATGGACCGCTATAATTATGATCTCTCCAGGGTGCAGAGATGCTGTATCCATTATGCCACACCTGACGGAACTCTGATTCCTTTCTGCACATATAACAGCGGACCGGTGTACAGGGAAAAGGTGTGGAAAAAATTCCAAAATTCCCCGGATAAATAATATTTTAAGGAAATTTCAGCTCAATATCTCCCATTTTCCTCATTGCAATCTCTGCAATAGCCAGATCCTGTATTGCCAGGCCGGTAGAATCAAAAATAGTTATCTCATCCCTGGCATTCCTCTTCTTTTTTCCAATTACTAATTCCCCTAATGTCCCTTTTATCTGTTCAGGCGAGAACAGTCCAAGGCTTATGGGCACATTAATCTCCCCTGAATGGACTGCCTGGGCCGGATCATCAACAAATACTTCTGCCCGGGGCAGTATGGCCGGATCAAGTTCCTGTTTGCCAGGTGCATCCGCACCGATGGCATTGATATGCGTTCCTTCCGTCACCCATTCGTCCTTTATAAGCGGCTTCCTCGAAGGGGTGGTGGTCACGATGATATCGGCACTGCATACCCTGGGAAGATTTGCCGGATTACAATCGATCCCGGAGAAATTCTTGCAGAAGGACACGGCATTTTTTTCATCCCGGCTCCATACCCGTACACTCTCGACATCGATCTCATGGCAGATGGCATTCACCTGCGCAATGGCCTGTCTGCCGCTTCCTACGATACCCAGGGTGGCGGGTGAAGCGGGAGCCAGGTACCTGGCGGCAACAGCCCCCGCGGCACCGGTTCGTAAATCAGTCAGATCAGTCGAATTCAGTATCGCAAGAGGCAGTCCTGTATCAATATCAAGGATTATGGTGAGGGCCATCACGGTAGGAAGTCCACTCTGGCGATTGCCTGGATGGACATTTACAATCTTCATGCCAGCGATATCCAGGGAAGGAATATAGGCAGGCATTGTCCGGAAATCGCCTTTATCCAGATGGACATAGACCTTGGGGGGCATCTGCACATTTCCCCTGCCGTGTTCTGCAAAAGCTTCTTCTATCGCATCGTTGACCTCGGAAATATCCAGCCCGGATGCGGGGTTGGAAAAGTACCACATACTCGATTGGTGGATCATTCACACAGAAGAAATTGACTCTGCAAAGTCTCCTCTGACCTTCCTGCCGGATGGTGATGATTATCCCTTTCCAGTACGTACATGATTAGAAGGATGATATCCAGGAGCGGTGATACCGGCCTATGATATGTATTGTTCCAAAACCCACAGATACACCTGACGATCACTCAACCGCTGCTGTCGCCAGGGAAATTGCCAGGCTAGGGGGTCATTACAAGTGCCTCGACCTGGACAACATCGATCCGTTCGGCACCGAAATTGATGGAAATCTTATCTGGATCTGCGGCCTGAAACAGGACCTTCACCAGTTTGAGGTTGTAAACGCCCTTTCGCTGAAAAATCTGGTTGTCAATTCGCCGCAGGCGATCTTTACCTGCGCGAGCAAAGTAATGACCAGCGCCCTGCTCGAAAAAAATCAAATCAATACACCCCTTACCCTGTTTACCGCATCAAAAACTATTGCTGAGAACTTTATCCTGTCGCAGGGGAAAGTTGTCACAAAACCCGTGTATGGATATGACGGGCTCGATATCCGGTTGATATCATCGGCCATGGAGCTTGCCGAGCCTCCATATTATCTCCAGGAATACATACCCAATGATCGGGACTTCAGGGTTTTCGTTATAGATGGCAAGCCGGAAGGGGCGATTGCCAGGGTATCCCAGGGGCTGGCGCACAATATACACCAGGGTGGAACCGGCATGCCGGTTGAGATTGACGAAGACATGAGGAATATTGCAGGGGCGGCAGCGGATGCTGTGGGAGTTGAGTATGGCGGCGTGGATCTCCTGCGAACACCCGGAGGTTATTGTGTTCTGGAAGTAAACGGAACCCCGAACTGGCATTGCATGGCCGCCCCCATTCCAAGGTTGATGGCATCCTACCTTCTTGAGAGGGAACAAACACTTCGATGCTGAATGGTATGAAATGAAAAATTTTTGGATATTCCAGGACATGGGTGCTGATTGTCACGAGCCTCCATGGTCTGATTACCATCACTAATACACCATTTTTGCATGGACGGCTTGGACTGGTCTTCACAGGATCGGACTGGTCTTCACAGGATTAAATAATTCTCAGTAATTGTCCATGAAAACGAGAGCCGCGGTGATGCGAGAGGACAGATCAAAAACTCCCTTCTGCACTGCAAAATGCAGGCAAATCCGGCCCTCCAGTAGTTTGATCGCGCAGGGATTGCATCCTGATCCGGGGAAGGATTACATTACTAATATTCACGGATTGATTTGCCGAATACAATGGTTGCGTTCTTTTTTGATAAAATACCAAAATTTTTATAATTAATTATTACTGAGCGTAATCCATCTCTTTTAAGGTTTTACTCGCCAATTCGCGCATTCGGGCCGAGATTCTTCCGGAAGCGGAAAATTCGACGTCCTTCATTGCATTGGCAAGTTCGTGCCCCAGAACAAAAATTGCATATTTATGCTCCATTTTGCTTTTATGGAGTTGAGAAGGATTAATCTTGAGAGAACAATAATCTGAAAATTTCAGTTCGGGATTTGAAGATTCGAAATAATCCTTGATCTCGAAGAGCATCTGATGCAGGTGTATCAATTCCTCCTTATGCACACTCTCACTTCCATAAAAGTATGGACTCACAGCAAATATATAGATAGCTCTGAAAAAAAATCAAGCTATTTTTAGCAGCCTTATCGACAAAGGACGCTTAATGATGCCACTAAACTGACGGGCTGCCACATATTCGAGGCCTTTTCCAACGATTTGATCCAGGAGCCGCTGGTTTACTTCTCCGTCTGTGACGAGTCCGGCAATATCGCCATCCATCTCATCAAGGATTCGATCCACATCTTCAGCCTTCGATTCTTTCACTATCGAAAGGTCTGCACCCAGAAACCGGGCTATTTGTCTTCCTTTCACTGCTTCAAGGTGATCTCCCAGAGTTTTTGGCTGTTTTCCTTTGTATTCGGATCTCTTTTTTGATTCTCCTTTCTTTTTCTGAACCTTTTCCGGGGCGGCAACCTCCTTTGATGATTCGCGGATTCTGGATTTCTGCGTTTTCTGTTCCTCCTCCGGTTCTTCAGCCATATATTGATCTTTGACATATTCAGCGGGCACCTTATTCCGCAACGCCTTAATGATCTCCTTTCTTGTCATATCCTCTACGCTTTTTCCCCGCGGTGAGAATGCAACATGGTCGATCTCGGCTACCTGAAGAAGTTCCCGGAGAATGAGATCGCCACCACGATCGCCATCAAAAAATGCTGTAGATGTCTTCTTCTCGCAAATACCGATTATTGTATTTGAGATATTTGTGCCCTCGACTGCCACCGCATTCTTGATGCCATATCGAAGGAGGTTGATCACATCGGCTCGTCCTTCCACAACGATGATGGCGTCGGATTCCAACACATTAGGGCCGGCAGGAGCCTTCTCTTCACCGATGGTGATGATCTTCTCCATTCTGATGCTCTCCCGGACCTCATCGATCAATTCGTGACTGTCGATAGATCCCTCCTCGAAGGAATCTATGAGAAGTTCCTTGGCCCGGTCAACAATCTTTTTCCTTTTGCTGACCCTGATGTCATCGATAGACCCCACGGTGACTCTGGCAACGCAGGGGCCTACACGGTCAATAGTCTCAAGCGAAGCGGCAAGGATAGCCGTCTCCGCACGGTCCAGGGATGATGCTATGAATATATCCCCTTTAGTCTCCCCTTTTTTACTGGAGACCTGGACGTCTATCCGCCCCGCACGCCCGGTCCGCTGTAAATCGCGCAAATCAAGGTCTTCGCCGAGTAACCCTTCAGTCTGGCCAAATATGGCACCTACTACATCGGGCTTCTCGACCACCCCCTCTGCTTCGAGATGAAGATGAATAAGGTACTTGGTAGTATCAGATGAATACAAGGTAATGCACCCCCATGTTTCAGGCAAATAATGGAATGCGTGATCATAGGTACTTATATATCTTACTGAGACCTCTTAAAATATCTGGACGAAGAAAATAAATCGAAATTATCAATAGTTTCATAAATTCAGGCAAAACATAATAATGCGCATTATTCAGTTGAATAAGCAATTTTTTTCAATTTGCGCTGGATGTAATGCTCAACAACCCATGAGTGCTACACAAATTTCTTCTCAAGGTTTGATGCCAGCGCTTCCTCTTCCATCCCCTCGATAAGAATCTTTTTTTGAGAGGACGTTGCGCCCGAGATAATATGGATTTGCGACCTTGGTATACAGAGAACCTTTGATATAAGTGAGATTACTGCTTTATTCGCTCTGCCCTCCAAAGGGGCTGGCCTGATATGACAACCGATGGCATTTCTCCACTCGTTAAACCCGGATGGAAATATATCCCTGCTGCTTCCCGCAGATACCTCAATGGCCATTACCGTGCCGTTCTCAGTCTCCCTGAGCGCCTGCCTGAACTTGTTCATACATGCCAGAATCGGATTGTCGCCCGGCATTAACAACCACGGATCATTGGTGGTATGCTGCCGTTCCTCCCCTGTTTTTACCCCTGCCGGGCGGTGCCTGTCGCACAACCGGGTTGTCCCGAAGATCACTTCCAGGCAATTGCCACTCGATCACCCGGGGACCTATGGATGCGCTGTATCGGCACCATTCTTGGTGGGTTGCCTGCCTATATAACCCCTTCCCGGGTACCACAATGACTTTCCGGGCAGGAATTCTCCCTTCCGGAATGCAATCCCGCCGTTCATAATCACGATCTCAGGAAATATCGCACTAAAACCCTCAAACGGTGTCCAGCCTGCTTTGCTATGAAGGTCTTCAGATGTTATTTTTACCTGTTCACGGGGATATATCCCAAAATCAGCCCGGTTCCCGGGAGAGAATCCGGCCCTGGGAAGCCCAAGAATTTCGCAAGGACGGTACGAGGTCTTTTCCATAATCGAAGCCAGACTGATTTTACCTTCCCGCATCTGTGCCATAAGAAGTGGGATCATAGTTTCCACTCCCGGAATTCCCGATGGCGCAGATTCAAAATCTCCCTCTTTCTCTTTTGCCATATGAGGGGCGTGGTCGGAAGCAATACTATCGATCATGTCCCATCTTGCCCAGAGTTCCCTTCGCTCCTTCCCGGTGCGGAGTGGGGGATTGACCTTCCCTCTTGCATCATGGGAGTCAAAGTGCTCAAGAGAAAGAAACAGGTGGTGGGGAGTGACTTCCCTCGTCGCTTTCCCGACTGCATCGACAGCCCCTGCATTGCTGAGGTGGCAGAAGTGAAGGGTGCAGCAGGTATTATTTACGGACTGCACCGCTTTCACTGCCTGAATTTCCCCCAAAATAGATCTTTTCAGGTTATGTTCCATCAGATTCGGGGCAGGGCCCGGAAGAACCTTTTCCGCATGGATTGTAGCCATTGCGCCCAGCAATTGGATTTTCTCCAACGACTCCGCGAGGACTTCGGGGGGGAGAGATTCGCCATAACTCGAGGGAGCCGCGAATATCTCCCCAAACGCCATCGCACCCTTCCTCCACATGCCTTCCATATCAGCAGAACGGGAGACACCCCCGTTCACTGCAAAACTGCATAAAGATCTACTCATTGCCTCTGCAACCCGGCTTTCGAATATTTCCGGGTTCATCAGGGGAGGCAGGGTATTCGGCTGATCCACCACGACAGTTACACCCCCGGCAAGGGCACTCATACTCCCTGTTTTCCAGTCCTCTTTTTTATCCTGTATCCCGCCACGCATATGCACATGCATATCAACCGCAGCAGGCACAACAGTCATACCTGAACCGGATACCCGCTCATATGCAGGGAGAGAAGCTCCTACATGCGCTACCAGCCCGTTCCTGACTGATATATCGGCTCTTCTTCCATCAGGCATGCAGACATCCAGCAATACAAGATCGCACCGGGGAGCTGCCATGCCCTGATATGCGACGAAGAAACGAATATACTTAATTGAAATATGAAATCAGGGAGTGGAATTATTATACGCCTGTGGACGTTCAAATTTCCCCACAAGAGCCAGTATGGCCGGCATTACCACTATGGCCCCGATCAGGGAGAAAGCTACGGCGATAACAGTCACAATCCCAAAATTGCTGATTATATTGAAACTCGACAAGGTAAGTGCGGCAAACCCGAAAACCGTAGTCATTCCGGAGACGGATATAGCGGTTCCTATCTGCTGAACACCATGCGTGATTGCCTCGATTAAGTCCCTACCCTTCTCACGCTCTTCGTAGACCCTCTCCATGATCAGGATTGTATACTCGGATGCCACCCCGATTGTCATGGAGCCCAGTGTCGCGGTCATGGGAGTGTACTCAATTCCCAGCACATACATAATCAGTCCGTTCCATCCTACGATCATCATGATGGGAATGACAGGTGTGGCTGCCTTTCCAAATTTCCTGTAAACTAAAAAGAGGAAAAGGAATATGAGCACGAATGCCAGAAGGGTCATCTGGGTTTTTCCCCGGGAGATCTCTTTGATCAGGTTCGTAAACATCTCGCTCATCCCGGTGATGCTTGCCGCCACTCCTGCAGGGGGCTTCATCCACTCCAAATCGCGATTCATGTCCGCGAGCACCGACTGTGCAATCTCATTCTCCATCTCTACCATATAAAATTCGATTACTGCTTCGGAACGTCCACTGATATACCGGTTCCTTGTCTCTTCCGGGATTTTTTGAAGAACCGATTCGAGTTCATAGCTGGACTTGGGGAGGCTCCCTCCATTATACTGGATCAGGTAATCGGCGATGCTCTGAGACCCCGTTACCTTGTCATTATTGCTCTCTTCGTATTCCTGGAACTCGTACATCCATGTGATCGTATCAGTGGAGAGCACATTGTCGCCGTAAACGAATATTGGAATGGATGAGGTGGAGCCCATTGTCCTGCTCACCTTTTTTAAATTTATAATAGCAGGCATATCCGATGGAACGAAGGTGTCTTCGTTGGTATTGATGATGATCTCGTTATCCATCTGGAAGCCGATGAACGCGATGAGTGCGCACAATATCAGAACAGGCACCGGATTTCTTGCAACCTTATTCGCAACTTTCCCGATAAAATTGTTATAGATCTCTATTTTCGGCTTTTTGGCAGTTTCATGCGACTGTGAATTGCTCCCGTACTTCGGCTTGTATTTCAGAATGAGGGCCACAGTCGGAACGGCAACCAGGGCCATGAGATAACAGGAGGCTACACCTATCATGCATACAAGGCCAAAACTCCCGATCATTGGCACTGGCGAGATCAACATGGCCAGGAACCCCATGGAAGTGGAGAGCATCGCATAAAGGATAGATGGCCCTGATTTTGTGATGGTGGTTTTTACCGCTGCCGACAAGGTTGAATTCCGTGCCTCTTCATCAAACCTGGCATGGAACTGGATGGCATAGTCAATTCCGATACCGATCAGGACCGGGAAAGCGCCGATGGTCACCATGCTTATCGGCATGTTGGCATATCCCATTATCCCAAACGTCAGTATCAGGCCGGATGCGACGATAAGAACTGATAGATACCTGTATCGCACGTGCGAAAAAAGAAGACCCACTGCGATGATCATCAGCACCATGGCCGCCAGTATCAGAGTTCCCATCGAAGTTCCCATTTCCGTCGCCATCTGTTGCTGGAATGCGGGGTCTCCTGTGACCACGACGCTCACTCCGGGTGGCGGGTTGGAAAGTCGAATAATGGATTCCAGATTGTCAACCACAGTGCCCTGGATATCCTGCGCAAGGCCCGGTTGAAGGGTGACCACTGATATAGTCATCAGGTTTGACGGGACATAGCGATCCACTAAATCCTGCGGCAATCCCTCTTTGGCTCTCTCAATTTCCGCGTAGGAGCTGGGGAGTGTGCCATTGTTCATCTGCTTGACGAGGTCAACGATGCTGGTAACCCCGCTGATATACCGCTGATTTGCAACATCAGCCTGAAGACGGTCAATGTAGGCCAGAACGTCCGGGCTCAGTACCTCATCGCTTTCAATGAGGATCATTATGCTGTCGGACTGGAAGGTACTGCTATACTTCTCCAGAAGCATTCCCCGTTCCGTATCCTTGTCCAGGTACGTATCGG
>Ga0307379_10008295_pt1 | contig 14018 bp, 12 predicted proteins | sample UN2MG_FD_202237 | JGI IMG/M metagenome (GOLD analysis project Ga0307379, IMG submission 202237) | Soil microbial communities from Risofladan, Vaasa, Finland - UN-2 | ecosystem: Environmental > Terrestrial > Soil > Coastal area > Acid sulfate soil | place: Finland: Risofladan, Vaasa | collected...
CCACGGCTGCCGGAGAGGGCGGCGTGGCTCGTTGGCCACGCTGCCCAGGTTTCGGCCACCGGGCAGAGGGGAATTTACAGAAAGAAGTTTACACTATCAGCCGCGCCTCAAACCAGTTTTGGAAGTGGAATTCTTTATCTGTTCGGCTCACCTGACGAATAAGAGTGCCGTCAAGGATTGCTTGCGACGTCTCGGTAAAGATATCATGCACCTTTGTTGGTTTCATTCTGTATCACCTGCCGTATTCGATCACCCTTTTCCCATCGCGTTTGCACCGATTTGCAGTACGGTGCCCAACCATCCACAGCAATTGATGGAAGACCGGTTACAATTGTAGTGGAAGTGTCAGCTCTTTGCAAGGTCGTTTTTTGTTCCCCCTGCCTCGGGGCAAACGGGGTCGCCAAACAGAGATGCTGAAGAGCTGATGAAGGTTTCTTGAAGTGCTCCGAGACTATCACAGCATTCCCGGCCCCTTATATCCTTTCGAGCCCATTGGCACCCAGGCCGGTTCGCCATACGGGCGGAAGGGCAGCATGTCGGCGATCTCTTGCAGGCGGGCGAGGACGTCGGCCGGCAGCGGGCCTTTTTCGGCGGCGGCAACGTTTTGCTCCACCTCTTCAACCGAGCGTGCGCCCATCAGCACCGCGGAGACGTCGGGGTTGGACAGCACAAATCGGATGCACATCTCGGCCAGCGGGATGCCGGTTTCGTCGAGGAAGGCATAGAGCTTCTTGAACTGCTCGCGGCGCAGCGTGCTCATCCAGAGGGCGCCGCTGGAGATGTCGTCGTCGTATCGGCGGGCGAGGGCGCCCTGGTGCAGCGGCGAGCCCACGATCACGCCCATTTTCTGCTTGCGGGCGGCGGGCACCACGAAGCGCCTGGCCTCCTGCCAGAGAAGGCTGTAGTTGAATGCGGTGAGGACTACATCGAACTGGCCGGTCTCGATGATGCGCGTCATTTCGTAAACGGTAGTGCCGCCGAGGCCGGTAAACTTGATGATGCCCTGCCGCTTGAGATCGGCCAGCACTTCGCTGACCGGCCCGATGAACCGCTCGTAATCGTCCCACCAGTCGTATTGGCCGGGCCGGTCGGGCTCGTGGATCATGAGGATGTCGATCTGGTCGCGGCCGAGCAGCCGCAGGCTTTCGTCGACGGACTTGCGCAGGCCGTCTTTGTCTTTGGGGTTGAACGGCTGCGGCCGGCCGCCGAGCTTGGTGGAAAGGATGTAAGGTTTCTTCACGCCGTGCAGGGCCTTGCCCAGCACGGTTTCGCTGTCGGCGTAGCCGGGCGCGGTGTCGATGTAATTGACGCCAAGGTCGAGCGCGCGGTGAATGGCCTTGGACGCCTCGTCGAAACCGCGCCCGCCGAACGACGATACGAACAGCCCGCCCAGCGACAGCTCGGAGACGTTGAGGCCGGTGCGGCCAAGGATGCGATTTTTCATAGCGTAAGCTCCATCAAAAAAGCAAGGGATCGAGAACAATGCCGGCGGTAAGTATAGAAATCCGCAGGCGGCAAATCAATGGGAAGCTGGTCTTCTTGGTGGCGGGTATGTAAGAGACATGCGGAGGAGAGGAGGGCAAGGACGGTGCCTTGCCCCTGCAGGCCCAAGGGTGCGCCGCGGTGGCCTTGGTCCGCCAGAACAACTCCGGCCCGGCAAGCTTGCGCCTGCCAGGCCGGTTTATTATCTATAGCCTGAACGTTGCCGCCGACGGTTTTCAGTCCTCGTCCTCTTCCTCAGCAAACTCCTCATCGCCCTCATCTTCTTCAGCATTCTCCTCGTCAAGATCGTCGTCGGCCTCGTCCCAGTCTACGTCTTGTTCCATATCCATTCGGCCCATCATGCGGCCCATGCCGGCCATGAATGCGCTGATGCATTCCGGGATGCACGCCTGCGGGAAATATACCTGGGCGTAGATGGCGGGCCCTGTTTCGGGCGTGCCGGTGATCTTCGCGCCGATGGCCGCGGGCGAGGCAAACGGCGTGGGGTTGGGCATCTGCGCATCGTCCGCCCACATCCTCCACATCGCCGCCGTGATCCACTCGACAAAGCGCACGGGCACCACGAGAGCTTTCACGGAATGGTCAGGCTCGATCTTCGCCAGCACCTTTTTCACAGCGCCTTCGGTGTTCAGCAGAGGCACCGCCTTGCCCTGCAGCACCGCCACGGCCTTTTCGACCGCATCGTCGCCCAAGCCGGATACCGCCTTGTCGCCAACAACCCCCGTGAGTATAGAGATGCCCTCGGGGCCGTACATCAGCATCATCTGGTCGAGATGGGCCTGCACCTCGGGCGAGCCGGCGGTCATTACCGTTTTCACCTGGTCGAATTTCACGCCGCCAAAAGTCTTGGCGCCGGGCTCGTGCACGGCTTTCATTTCCATGCGCGCTTCCTCGGGCGCCATCTTCATCACCTCGGTCATGATATCGTAGTACATGCTCAGCATCTGGATTTGCATCGCGTTGAACTGCTCGGGCTTGCGCGACTCGTCGATCGACGCCAGCTTTATGCCTTCTTCCGTGAGCGACATCACAAACCCTGACTGCTCGCCGGCTGTGCCTCTGAAACCCTCCATCGTGCTTTTTATCTTTGGCATCCAGGCGTTCTCCAGCTCCGGTGCAAGGCCCAGCTTTTTCACGTTCGCATCCATCAGGTTGCCCAGCATGCCCAGCAGCTTATCGAACATCTCCGCATCGTGGTTTGACCACGCCGCGATGCAGTAGCGCTCCAGCACCGGCAGCTTCATATCCGGCTTGTCGATCTTCTTGATTGAGAGCAGGAACGGCGCCACCTTGCTTTCTTTCTTGATCGATACCACACACGAAACCTTCACGCCCTCGCGGTCGAACGCGCCGGCGGCGTCAACCGATGCGATCTGTTTGCCGGCTGCAATGTAGAAGTCGAACATCAGCTTCACGGTCCCCTGCCACATCGCGCCGTTTTCGCCCATTTCATCGCCCATTTCATCGGTCATGTCCTCGGCAGCGTCCCGCAGCGTAGTCTCGTATGTTTGCATCACAAGCGGCATGTTCACATGTGCAAACACCTGAGCGTTCGTTATCAGCTTCGCAGCATCCGGCGAGGGCGCGAAGGCTTTATCGGGCAGAGCCTTGAACGCCAGCAGCGTTTCCCTGTCCATCCCGACCGCCGCATAGCCCTTCCACTGCATTATGTACAGATCATCATCGAACGCACCGAAAAGGCCGTCATCGTCCGCCCCGTTTTTCATGATGTCCGCCAGGTTAGGCACCGTCAGCAGGAATACGGGCATTGGCGGCTCGGGGTCATCCTCCACGTCCACCGGCGGCATGATCACGATCGCGGCCGGCAGATTCAGCGTTTCCTTCGGAAGGAAATCCGGCACCTGCGGTATTTCGACCCCCGCGGAATCGGGCATGAATTTCACGATCACCTTGAACAGCTCGTTCGTGTTGGGCGCCCAAACGACTACCATCGCGTCGTCAGGCAGCACCGATATCAGCGGCTTTGCCGGCTCGCCGGCCGGCACGTGCTGCGCCGCGAGCATAAGCACAATAGAAGCCACCACCGACCACCACGGCAACCTGCGAGTAATCATCTGAAGCTCCTTTCGTAAACTTCCGCGAGCGCAGAAGCGCATCCCGTACACAACCACGCACGCAGACATTTTGCCGCCGCTCCACCAATAATCTTGATGATTATAGCTTTTCGGGCTGTGGCGTCAAGAAAAATAATGCACAGCAAAGCGGCCTGTGCCGCGCGTGTATTGCGCGGCACGTGTCCGGCCTGATGATTTTTGCAGACGGATCAGAAGTGCCCGATCCTGAATTGGATGTCTACGATGCGCGTTTTTTTCAGTTCGGCCTGCAGCGTCTTCAGCAGGTCTTCCTTGCGAAAGGTTGAGAATTCGCTCAGCCAGGGCGAAGAGTCTACTTCTACCTGAAGGACGTTTCCCTTGATGCCTGCCACACGGCTGTGGCGCAGGCCATCGGGGCCTGCAATGCGGCGCCAGACGTTGTAGATTTCCATGTGCTGCAGGCCGTGCCCGAGGGGCGAATCCTGCAGGAGCCGTTTCAAGACGTCCGATGCTTTTTCCGCGCCTGGCATGTCTTTTGCCCCGGATGCCGCTACTCTTCAATGCTGACGGGCATGACGACGTAAAGGAAGCCTTCGCCTGCTTTGAATAGCGCCGGCTTGTCCTTGTCCTTCAGTTCGATTCTTATTGTCTCTTCGGTTGTTACTTTCAGCACGTCGAGGATGTATTCGGGGTTGAAGCCGATCTTGGTTTGCGGGCCGCTGTATTCAACGGCGCGTTCGATTTTTGCGCCGCCCCGTTCCGGGATGCGCGAGGTCATTATCATTCTGTCTTTTTCAAACAGCGCGCGGACGGCGCGCGATTCCTCGCCGGTGAGGATCGCGGCCTGACGAACGGCCGAGGCGAGCTTGGCTACGTCGGCGGTTACTACGCGGTCGTTTTCCTTGGGGATGATGTCTTCGTAGCCGGGGTAATTGCCTTCGACGAGTTTGCTGCCGACGAGGCCCTGGCCGCATTTAACGAGGATGAAGTTTTCTTCGAGCTTCAGTTTCACCGGCTCTTCGGAATCCTGCACGAGCCGCAGTATCACGTCGAGAGCTTTGATGGGAACGATGCCCTTGAATGCTACGTCTTTGGCAATCTGCACTTTGCGGGTGATCCACGCGAGGCGGTGGCCGTCGGTGCCGACCATCTGCGCGTTTCCGTCTTTGACCAGGAACAGCACGCCGTTGATTGCGAAGCGCATGCTTTCCTTTGCGGCGGCAAATGAGGTGTGCTCGATCATCGTGGCCAGCAGCGATGCGTCCATCTCCACGTGGTCGCCTTCGAATGCGGGCACATCGGGGTATTCCTCGGGATCGAACGACTTGAGGTCGTATGTGGAGCCTTCGTAGGAAACCGTGAATTCGTTCGGTTCGGTGGCATCGAAGACGATGGTGCCGCCCTCGGCTTCGCGGAGAATCTGCGTGAGTTTTGCGGCATCGGCGAGGATTACACCGTCTTCCTGAACGGCTACGTCGGGTATGACGTATCGCATGGCTACTTCGAGGTCGGTGCCGGCCAGTTGGATGGTGTCGTTGCGGGCATCGATCAGCACGTTCTGAAGGATTTCGCGCGGGCTCTTGCTCGGGATCACGCTGGCAACGAGTTGCAGAGCCGAGTAAAGCTTCTTGGTTTCGCACTGGAATTTCATCTGGAAATCTTCTCCTCTTCTATGGACTGTTTCATGTATATAAATCCTTCATAGCCCTAGTAGGGGCGGTGGATAAGTGGACAACCTGCGGATAGGAAGCACGCAAGTGCTGGCTGCAGGAGCATTTGAGAGAAAACGAAAATTGCGCGCAGCCGGGGGTTAGCTGTGAGGCCAGCCCCGTGCAGCGGGGGCGGTAAGGGCTAGTTACCCACAAGGCCGCCGGCGAGACGGCGGTTGTGCACATTTCATCCGGATCGAATCCGGCACGGTCAAACAGGCTGCCGGCAATGAACTCACATGATACCCACATGCTTTTCACCTCTTTGTGATGCTCTTGTGAAGCTCTTCGGTGATCTTCTCAATGGTTGCCGCGAGAAAAGAATCGGTGGTAAGCTGACGCTCGATCTTATCGCAGGCGTGTATCACGGTGGTGTGGTCTCGGCCGCCAAAATATCCTCCGATTTCCTCGAGGGAATAGTCGGTGAGCTTGCGTGCCAGGTACATGCACACCTGCCTGGGATAGGCGATGGCCTTGGAGCGTTTTTTGGACTGGAGGTCCGAGAGCTTCACTTTGAAATGCTTGATGACAGCGTTTTGCGTGTCTTCGATGCTGACGGTAGCTCGTTCGCGATCGAGGGAGTCGGCCAGGGCGCTTTGCGCGAGCGAGAGGTCGATGCCTTTGTTTGCCAGGGCGGCGCAACCGATGACCTTGATGATGGCGCCTTCGAGCTCGCGAATGTTTCCCGACACGCTTTCGGCGATGTATCTGACGACATCCTCGGGGAAATGGCGTCCTCGCAGGATGGCTTTCTTCTGCACGATGGCCATGCGTGTTTCAAAGCAGGGCTGATTGATCTTTGCAACGAGGCCCCATTTGAATCGTGAAACGAGGCGTTCCTCGATAGTGGGTATTTCCTTTGGGGGGCTGTCGCAGGTCAGGATGATCTGCTTCTGCGCGTTGTAGAGGGCGTTGAACGTGTGGAAGAATTCCTCCTGGGTGCGGTCGCCCTTGGCGAGGAAATGGATGTCGTCGATGAGGAGGATATCGACGTGCCGGAAGCGATAGCGGAAGTTTTCGATATCGCCGTGGCGTACGGCGGAGATGAACTGGTTCATGAAGCTTTCGCACGAGAGGTAGAGGATGCTGGGCCGCGGGGTTTTGCGAAGGAGCGCGTGGGCGATGGCTTGGACGAGATGCGTTTTGCCGAGGCCGACGGACCCGTGCATGAAGAGGGGGTTGTAGGCTTGGCTGGGCGACTCGGCAACGGCGAGCGCGGCGGCGTGCGCGAGGTTGTTGCATGGGCCGACCACAAAATTCTCGAAGATGTACTCATCGTGCAGGCGCATTGCGTCGATGGAGCGCGAAGAGGCAGGCGCGGAAACGCGCGGCTCTTGCGGCTCGTTGGCTGGCGAACGCCCGGACGCAGACCTGTCGCGCTGGGCCGCCGGCGCACCCATCATGGGCATCTCGCTCTCGGCGCCTTCGCTGGCCACGCTGAAATGTATCTCTACGCTGTCTCCGGTGACGGTTTTGGTCGACTCCTTGATGACATCGGAGTAATTGTTTTGCAGCCAGTCACGGAAGAACGAGTTCGGGACACGCAGGTGCAGCCTGTGGTCCGCTAGTTCCACGAAGTTTATGTTTGGAAACCATGTGATGAACTGTTGCTTTCGAACTCGTCTTTCGGCTTCCGTGAGGATAGAGTCCCAGACGGCCTGTCGGCTAGACATGGAAATCCTCTTCACCGAAAGTTATCCACAGCTTATCCACAATTGGGGTGCAGCATGACCTGCCTATAGCTCAGGCCGTGCCCCAGAAAATGGAACTGAAAGAGAGCGGAGGCTTATATATTCAACGTCATATCTCTATATGGCTCAAGCACTTGCTTCCGGCATGCCTCGGGGTGGATTGCGGGTTTTGGCAACCCGGCGTTATCGTCTTTGAGCCCCGAGAGACAGTGGCCGTGGGCCGGATAGAGTTATGCACATTCACAGCTCTGCTCGATGGTTGCAGATGTTAACACATTTGGCGGTGCGGGTCAATACAAAAAATTCTTTTTACGTGCTTTTTGTTTTGCGGAAACATCGTAACTTATAGTGCGACTTTGACTTCCAAGCTGCAAAATTTTTGTGAAGAAGGGAGAAAAAATCGCAGCAGGCATGACGATGGGCATGCCGAACCGAGGCCGCGGCGGCGCTCGGAAATCAGCAGACGCGGCCGCAGGGCCGGTTTCGGCGGCTTGCGCGTGCATACAGGTGCGCGCGGCAACCGCAAACAGGATTTTTCGTCACCGCCCGGCAAGCGAGGAATAGCTATTTTCGCCGCCTTGCAGCGGCTTCGAGGCCGATTGTAACGGCGGCAAAAAAGCAAAGCGAGAGCGGCCAGTATGCTCGCGGCACTTCCGGCTCGCTGCGCATGGCCAGCTCCATCGCCCAGAATGGCGAGAAGCAACTGAGCCATTGCAGGCCGCGGCCGGCAACGTCCAGCAGAATGAACTGCGCGACCGGCAGGGCGCCGGCCAGCGCGGCGGCGGCCAGGTAATAGAAGCGGCCGGGCTGCTCGCCCGCGCGCCGCATCAGCTTGCACGCCGCAACCGCGGCGGCCCCCACCGCAAACAGCAGCGATTGCGTGCGCAGGACCTGCGCGGCCGATACGTTTGAGACCGACACCGCGATCAAGACCAGCGGCACCGAGAGCACAAGCAGCATGGCAAGCGCGGGCGCGCCGGTTGCGCCTGCGCGGCGGGTAAACAGCGGCCAGAGGAAGATCACGAAGAACAATTCGGCTGCAATAAGGCCGCGGTAGGTGTTTTCGATCTCGGTGAAGGCGCGGTAGTTTTCGCTGGAGAAAACGCCGGCCACGCACGCGGCCACCGCCGCGGCGCAAACGGCGAGGAACGCGATGCCGGCGGCCGCCATCTGCTGCGGCTGGAAAACTTCGGAAGCGGGTTTTGGCGGCTGTGCAGGCATAGCTTGGCTCAGGCGTTCCACCGGGTGAAGGGATAGTCCGGCGGCAGGCGATTGGGCCGCGTGTAACGGTTGCGCGGGCGCCGCAGGAAGGTGGGCGTGTCGACGTTTACGCCCTCGTAGATGAAAGCTTCGGTTGCGCTTTCATCGGGGGCGGCCTCCTTGCTTTCGCGTTTGCGCGCGGAAAAGCCCGAGAGCAACACGGTGGCGATCACCTCGTCTTCGAGGTCGGGGCGGACGTCTATGCTCAGCAGGTAGTCGCCGTCGGCGGCGATGCCGCCCACGGAGCGCGCGCCGTCGTCCACCTCGGCGAGCGTGAGGTCTTCGCCGCCGGAAACCTGGAGCAGCACGTTTGTGGCGGTGTGGATGCGGTAGACGTCCAGGAAGGACGAGTTGCAGGCCTGGCGAATGGCCGATTCAACGCGGTTTTCGCCCTTTGCACAGCCGATGCCGATCACGGCGCCGTCGTGCTCGGAGATCACGCGGCGCAGATCGCCGAAATCCACCTGCATCGTGCCGGGATTGGCGACCATGCGGACAAGCGACGATGCGGCCCGTGCGGCGTATTCCTCGGCGTTTGCGAAGGCGTCTTTGAAGCTCATCTCGCCCGCGGCCGCGCTCGGCGGCAGCATGCAGGGGATGCGCACGACCGCCTCAGACAGATCGCCGGCGTGCTGGAGCGCCTCGTATGCCTGCTGCACCTTAACGGATGATTCGAATGCGAAGGGATCGATGGCGGCAACGATCGAGAGCGCGCCCAGGTCGCGGGCGAGCTTCGCCACTACGGGTGCCGCACCGGCGCCGGTGCCGCCGCCGAACGACGCGGTGACGACGACGATCTCGGCCTCGGCCAGCAGCTTCTTGATCTGCTCTTCGGCCTGCTCGGCCGCGCGGCTGCCGATGTCCGGCCGCTTGCCGGTGCCGCGTCCGTTTGTTTCCTGCTCGCCGATCAGCAAGACGTCGGCCGGCCGGTAAACCGAGAGCGTGTACTTGTCGGTGTCGATGAAAAGGAACCGCAGCTCGTCGTTGTGCTCGCGGATGCGTGCGGCCAGCCTGCATCCGACGGTGCCGACGCCAACGACCAGTGTATTTCGCGCAGTATTGGTTTCGGTGGCCATCAAAACATCTCCCGCACCCAATTGTAGGCCTTTACTACTGTATCGAACAGGGGGCTAGGCTGGTTTTTCTGAGCGAGGCGCCGCGCCTTCAGGCCATAGACCAGCAGCCCCACGGTGGTGGCCCAGGCGGGGTCGTTGCCGACGTCCTGGAAATCGGTGAAGCGCCGTGCGCAGCCTACGCGCGCGCCGGTGCCGAATACCTGCTCGGCCTTCTTGGTGATACCCCGAAGCCGGGCTGCGCCGCCGGTGAGAATCACGCTGGAGCCGCCGCGGCCGCTGGGCAGCGACTTTGTTATTTCCTTCTTCGCGATCTCGAACATCTCTTCGACGCGGCATTCGATGATGAAACAAAGCTTGCCCAGCGACGACTCGTGCGGCACGTCGCTGTCGGGCGTGGCCACTTTGAGCATCTGCTTTGAATCGCGGGTGCTTATGAGCGTGTCGCACGCAAAGCCATGCTCGTGGACCAGTTCGCGTGCGCCGTTGATCGTGGTTGAAAGGCCGACGGCTACGTCGCTGATGATATGGCCGGCGCCGACGGGCAGCACGCGGACGAGCCTGGGCGCTCCGCCGTAGTAGACGGTGAGGTCCATAGTGCCGTCGCCTATGTTGATCAGCACGGCGCCCAGCTCTCTTTCATCGGTGGTGAGCACGGCATCGGCGGTGGCAAACGGCTCGAAGAGGATGGCCTCGCCGCGGCATTCGATCTTTCGCATGCAGGCGTTGATGTTGCGGATTGTGCTGGCGGATTCGGTGGCGAGGTAAACCTCGGCGTCGAACTTGTTGCCGGTCATGTTCAGCGGGTTGCGCACGCCGGCAAAATCCTCGACGGTGAACGACTGCGGCACGCTGTCGATGATCTGCCGATCGGGCGGCAGCGAGATGTTGCGGGCCAGGTTTATTGCCTGCTCGATGTTCTTGTCGGTGATCTGGTGATTTTCTTTTGTGACGGTAACGGAGCCGCGCGAGTTTCGGCCCTGGCTGCGTTTGCTGGCGGCGCCCACAAAATAGCGGCGGCAAACGAGGCCGGCCGACGACTGCGCGTCGCGCACGGCCAGCGCCGCGGCGGCCGAGGCCTGTTCGAGGTCCACTATCTCGCCGTTGCGGATGCCCCGGCTGGGCGCGCGGCCAACCGAGATGATGCCGAACTTGTCGACCTGCACCAGCGCGATCAGGCACTTGATCGTGTGCGTGCCGAAATCGAGCGCGGCGGCTATTTCGGGCGGCGCCTGCTGAACGCCAACCGGCGGCGGCGTGCCGGGCATCGGCGCCGGAGGCGCGGGCTGTTTTGCATTGTTTGGCTGACTGGTTGGCTGCATCATTATATCGGCTCTTTGCCTTTCCCGGAGTGAAACTGTGCTACCGCGGCGCGTCGGCGACAATCACCCCGCCGCCGGCTTGGGCGAACCTGACGTTCAGTGCGATCGGGCGCGCCGGATCGCCGGCCATCGGGCGCCCGCGCATCCAGCGCTCGATGAAGGCAAGCTTCTCTTGCACGGTCGGTTCATCGCAGCTTTGCATAGATGGAGGGCGGCCCCACAGGATGGTGACGTTTGGCCTGCCGGTAAGCAGCACGATGTCGCTCTTGCGCCTGTCGATCCGGCCGCCGAAGTTGCTGACGTCGGCGCCGATCAGGGGTAATTGTTTGACCGGCGAGTTGGCGGCCTCGATAGTTTCCAGCACTTCCACGGCGCCCAGCAGAGCACTGTCGGCCCAGCGCATGCCGGGGCCAGGCGGGTCGCCGCTCACGCCGCGAACGAATGGTATCGGAATGGGGACGCCGGGCCGGCGCACGTATTGCTCGGGCAGCACGTGGCACTCGAAATCGACCAGCGGGCAGCGTGCGGGGCGCTCGATTGCGTATTTCGGGCGCCGCAGTTCGAGCTTCACCTGCAGGGTGTTTGGGAAAACCTTTCGCACGTAGATAACGCTGCGCACCCAGGGGTCGGCGAGGTAGTGTTTTACCACGCGCTCGGCGAGGTTGGCCTCGTAGATGCTGCAGCCGCGGAAGCGGGCGCCCATTTCGTTGAGGTGGCGCACCAGCGGCGGCGGGCACCACGGCGGCAGGCTTTCCAGCTTGATCGAATCGGCGCGCAGCAGGAACTGCGGGCGGCTCGTTACGTGGCGGTTTACGTGTATGAGCGCGCCGATGATGAAACCGAGCAGCAGCAAACAGATGGCGCCGCGGATGGCATGCCACGGCGGCACGCCCTTCACCAGCCGCACAAGACCGGCCGCCATTGTGTCGGCAAAGGACGGCTCGTCGGGATTGGCTTTTGCAGGCTTACGCTCTCTTTTCGACAACTGCGTCTCCGATGGTTCTGCTGCGGTGGCGGTTTATGGCATCGACGATCATGCTCTCGCACAGCTCGCCGAAGCCGATGCCCGCGGCCTTTGCGGCCTTGGGCAAAAGGCTGGTGGCGGTGAGGCCGGGGATAGTATTTATTTCGAGCACCCAGGGCACGCTTGCGGCGTCGAGGCGGATATCTACGCGGGCGGCGCCCGCGCAGCCCAGGCAGGTGTATGTGGCGGCGGCCGCCTGCTGCACCGCGACCTCCACGTTTTCAGGCAGCGCCGGCTGGATCACGTATTGCGTGAGGCCCGGCTCGTATTTTGCCTTGAAGTCGAAGAAGCCGGGGCAGATTATTTCGATCACGGGCATAGCGCGGCCGTTGATCACGCTCACGGTCAGCTCGCGTCCGCTGATGTAGCGCTCGAGGAGCACGTCGTTTTCGTATTTGCGGGCTTCAGCCACGGCATCGAAAAGCTGCTGAATGTCATGCGCGATGGAGACGCCCACGCTGGAGCCGCCCGATGGAGGCTTTGCGACCAGCGGAAAACCGAGCCTCTGCGCGGCTTTGCGGATGGCCGCGTCGCCGTCGTGCGGGCCGGCCAGCACGTATTCGGGCGTGGCAATGGCGTTTGCAGCCAGCGTCCTCTTGGTCAGCGTCTTGTCCATTCCCTTGCGGCTGGCGGCGGGTCCGGAGCCGGTGTACGGGATGCGCGCGTTTTCGAGGATTTGCTGGATTTTGCCGTCCTCGCCAAACTCGCCGTGCAGCGCGAGGAAGGCTACCTCGGCGTGGCTGTCGAGCACCTGGCGCATGAAATGGCCGATGGGATCGATCTCGACTACATCCCAGCCGCGGGCGCGCAGCTCGCCGACGACGGCTTTGCCGGACTTGATTGAAACCGCGCGTTCGGTTGAGTTTCCTCCGTACAGAACGGCGACTCTTGGTTTTTGGTTCACGTGAAAATCCTCATATTACCGGGGCCTCACCACACGTCGATTTCGAGCTCGAGGTGCACGCCGGTTGCATGGAGCACCTTGTTTCGCACCAGCTCGATCAATGCAAGCACATCGGCCGACGCAGCCCAGCCGGTGTTGACGATGAAATTCGCGTGCCGCGGAGAGATCAATGCGCCGCCCATAGCGGCACCTTTGAGTGCGAGGCTGTCGATGATTCTGCCGGCCGAATCGCCGGCGGGATTCTTGAAAATGCATCCGGCCGACGCCTCGCGCAGCGGCTGCGACTCGGCCTTTGCGCCGAGGTTTGCCAGCACTGCCCGGCGGATGCGCTCGGGTTCGGAAAGTTGCAGCTTCAGCCGGGCCGCGAGCACGATGCAATCGCCGAGCTTGGAGCTTCTGTAGCCGAAGCCGGCCTGCGACGCGCGGAGGTTTTGCAGGCGGCCGTCGGGCGCGAGCACGGTGATTTCATCGATCACGTCGCCGATGCATCCGGAGCCGGTGCCGGCGTTCATCCTGATAGCGCCGCCTAGTGTGCCGGGCACGCCGGCGAGCGGTTCGAGGCCGCTGAGGCCGCAGGCGGCGGCTGCTTTCACCAGTTGCGTAATGCGTGTGCCGCACTCGGCCGAGATAGCCCTGGTGCTGATGCTCATGTGGCGCACGGCGGTGGTAGCCACCACGGCGCCCGCCACGCCGCGGTCGCTTACGAGCAGGTTTGTGCCGCCGCCGAGCACGCGAACCGGCAGGCCGGCGCGGCGGCAGCGGCCGATCGTTCTAACCAGCTCGGGCCGGCAAGCCGGGCGGAAGAAGAACTCGGCCGGCCCGCCGATGCGGAAGGACGTGTGGCCGCTGAGCTCTTCTTGCGTGGCGAGGAATTGAATGCTGCTATCGCTCATTGCGTGCTCGGTCATGCTTTCAGCCTTGCCAGAATCTTCTCGCCCAGTGTGCCCACGCTGCCGGCGCCGATGGTGATGAGAGTATCGCCCGGCTGCAGCAGCGGCAGGAGGCGCTCGGGCACGTCGTCGAGGTCCTGTATGTATTCTATGCGGGGGATGCGTCCGCGGCCGGAGACCGCCCGCAGGATCAGCTCGGATGTTACGCCCTCGATGGGCGCTTCGTCGGCGCAGTAGATGCTTGTGAGCACCAGGATGTCAAGCCCGTCGAATGCATCGGCAAATTCCTCGTGCAGTGCGCGAGTGCGGCTGTAGCGGTGGGGCTGAAAGACGCCGATGAGGCGGCCGGCGGCCATGCGGCGGGCGGTCTTGATGGTAGCCTTGATCTCGGTGGGGTGGTGGCCGTAGTCGTCGATCACGGTGATGCTGCGCGCACAGCCCTTATTTTCGAGGCGGCGATGGACGCCGGCGGTGGAGGCGAGTGCGTTTCGAATGGCCGACGGCGGCACCTTGCATTCGAGGGCCAGCGTGGCGGCGGCAAGCGCGTTTTGCGCGTTGTGCTCGCCGGGGAGCGACAGCTTGAAGCCC